>ERZ772962.1819-NODE-1819-length-11253-cov-3.020450_pt1 | contig 11253 bp, 10 predicted proteins | sample MGYA00580676_ERZ772962 | MGnify/ENA primary metagenome ERZ772962 (study PRJEB29015, sample SAMEA2738049) | human oral metagenome | biome: human oral; feature: human-associated habitat; material: saliva | place: China | collected 2230 ...
ATTATAAAATACATTTAACCAATTATCGCATTTTTCCCCTTCAAAATCCATCATAAGCGTAATTATTTTAATACAAAAAAGCCGTCCTGATAAATTATCAAACGGCTCTTATTATTCAACTTCTTCTGTTTTAAATTATTAACTACTTCATTAAATCGGCTCAGTAGATTCAATAAAACAATATCCTTAAATCTTTTAGCATGGCAAATAAATCTTTACAAATAAAAAAAACCGCTCAATAGAGCGGTTAAACTGGTGTATCTTAACGACGACGTTCAGCGATACGAGCTTTTTTACCTGTGAGTGCACGGAGGTAGTAAAGTTTCGCACGACGTACTTTACCGTGACGGATAACTTCGATTTGTTCAACACGTGGAGTGTGAACTGGGAAGATACGTTCTACACCAACACCGTTTGAGATTTTACGAACAGTGTAAGTTTCGTTAATTCCTGAGTTTTTACGAGCGATAACAACGCCTTCGAACATTTGGATACGTTCGCGAGTTCCTTCGACAACTTTTGCGTGAACACGTACAGTGTCACCAGGACGGAAGTCAGGGATATCAGTGCGGAGTTGCGCAGCGTTGATAGATTCGATAAGGTTCATTTTTTTCTCCTCTTGCCCATCATTAAGCAGCATCTAGCAAATTAAGCTCAGCGGATGAACAGTTTTATTAGTATGCAAAAAACATACTCAATAAGTATAACAGATTATCCATCCTTTGACAAGTTCTTTTTTTAGTTTTATCAGTAACCAATTTGTTCGATATCAACTTCAGACTGATTAATCATATCCAAAACTTTATGAATAAGATACATTCTCTCATCTAGTGCATGAATTTGCTCTGCACAATTTTGTAGTTCGCCACTGAGTTGCTCAGGAATTTGTCCATCATATTTATAACGAACTTTATGTTCCAACGTTGCCCAAAAATCCATTGCCGAAGTTCGTAACTGAATTTCAACGCGACAGGTTTGTTCACTAAATAGATGTCCTAAATTAACTTCGACAATCATATGATAACTACGATAGCCTGTTTTTTTTACGTTTCTTAAATAATCTTTTTCGCTAACAACTGTAAAAGCTTCTTGGCTTTTGATAATTTCAACAATCTCATAGATATTTTTAGCATAAGAACAAATAATACGGATTCCTGCAATATCTGATAAATGTTCATCAGCTGCGTCGGCGGTCACAGGCAAATCTTTCTTTTTCAGCTTTCCCGCAATACTTTCCGGTGATTTTAAACGATGTTTGATATGCTCAATTGGGTTGATTGCCTCAAAATTATTATAATAGGTATTTAGATTAGAAAGTTGAGTTCTGACAACATCTAAAGCACACTCATATCTGACAAGTTTCTTTTTTAATTTTTCAAATTCTTCTGGTTCAAATCTTGTTTTTAAATAATCTTTTTCCATTTTACTTTAATTCCTATCTAGTCTTATCTTCTTATTAATTTCTTCTCAAATATTTAGTGATTAATAAATTATAATATAGTTTCCTTATATTTTTCTTTGACTGGATAATGCTATTTGCTCTAAAAATGATTCACATCATACTTCTAATTATAACATTTCCTGAAAGTTTTTTGTGCGCTTTCTACTGTAAATAATTACTATCAAAAAAGCACCAATCACTGATGCTCTTATGCAATATTTATTTTAATGTTTTCAATATTTCTAAAAAGTTTTTTTCACTTTCAGAGAGAATAGAATTTTTTTGATAGGCATAATTAATATGAAAGAATTGTTTATCTTCTTCAATAAATGGTACTTTAACTAGATTTTTAAAGTCTTCTGATAAGCGGATATCTGCCATAAGACTGATTCCTAAATTTTTTCTGACAAGTTCTTTTATGGTATGAGCATCATCTAATTTCAAAACTACATTAGCTGATTGATTATATTTTTCATTTAAACGATTAAAGGCATTAAAGTGGATATTATGCTCTCCCAATAAGATAAAGTCTTCATTAAGTAAGTCTTTAAATCCTAATTCTTTTTCATTGGCTAGTGGATGACTATCCGACATAATGATAAAAAATTCTTTTTGAAAGAGTTCTTCTATTTCTAATTGGGGATGCTTAATCTTTTCTAGACTTCCTAAAAGGCTCGAATCTATTTCTTCATTTAAAAGTAGGCTCAAGAGTTCATTAGAACCACCATAAATCATATGTAAGGCATTCAAAAAGTTCAAATTATCTTGCTTTGACAGAAGATATGAACTTATAATTGGCGGAAAACCAACTTTAAAATCTTTCATACTCGAACGATGAATAGCTTTTTTCGTGTGATTTAGTTCAGAGAGAATTTCATTGGTTCTCATTGCCAAAAGTTCGCCCTCAGGAGTTAAATCAACTACCTGATGCGAGGAATCTTTATAAAATAAATCACAGTCATAGTAGGTTTCTAAACGTTTGATTGCGTAAGAAATAGTGGGTTGACTAACCCTGAAATGTTTGGCAACATTAGTGAAAGAACGCAATTTTGACAATTGATAAAAATATTCAAGATCTCTTAAATTTAAACTCATGGCTATACTCCTAGAAGCTATTTTAACATAATTTTGTAATTATTCTTAGTGCCATAAGTATTATTGAGCAACTCTAGTTTAATTGTCCATAAACCTTGAGCTTATCTGTTTTGGCTGGATAAAAAACCATTACAATTATTGTAATGGTTTTTATATTCTATGCTGTCTTTTCAAATTTACGATGTTTAAGGGTAAATACAACATCTGATGCTTTGGCAACTTCATTTTCGTGAGTAACCAGAATCACAATTTTATTATCTTTATGAGCAATTTCTTTAAAGAGTTCAACAATTTGGGCTGTTGTTTCTTCATCGAGATTCCCTGTGGGTTCGTCAGCAATAATTATCTCATGATTTAAAACTAAGGCTCTAGCGATGGCCACTCTTTGTTGCTGACCACCTGAAAGTTTACTGACAGGTTTATAAATTAGGTCTGTGCTCAATCCTACTTTATTCAACGCTTCTTCTATTGCTGCTTTTTCATTTTCAAATTTTACTGACGAGATTTTTACGGCTGTTTTGACGTTGTCATAAGCACTCATGTAGGTCAGTAAGTTATAAGCTTGAAAAACGGTACTTACTGTTTTTTTACGATAATTTGTTAAATTACTTGATTTGATTGTTTTATCATTAAAAGACATACTTCCAGATTTTGGTGTATCAAGTCCGGCAAGCAGGGAAAGAAATGTTGTTTTTCCTGAGCCAGATTGTCCTAGAATGGCATACATCGTACCTTTTTCAAAACTTTCTGTGACATCTTTAAATAGATAGTCATCGGGGTTGCTATAATAATAAGTTAAATTTTCAACTTTTAGAGTCATCTTTGCTCCTCTCATTTTAAAAATTTACTGACAGAATCTGGTGATTATTTTTTGATAAAAAATGAAGGCTGTCAGTAAATTATTAGACTGGTTTTTCTTAGAAATCAATTTGTTAAAACTTGTTTAGGATTCAATCTGAGAATTCCAATACTTGCTAGACCGACAGCGATTAGTGTAATCAAAATCGCAATGGCAACAAGAAGTAAAATTTCACTGACAGAAGTTTTAATATTCAATTTTTCAAGCGCTTTTGCTTCAGAAGCTGATTGTCCAAAGCCAATTGCTCCACCTGCACGCCCCATAAATCCGCCAGCATTTCCTGATGGTCTTTGACCTTCGGTTTTGCCTCCATTTCCTCCTGGAGCTCCTTGCATGTTGCTTGTGCTTGTCGTTGTCTGCGTTGTTTCTTGCTTTAAAAGTTGTTGTCCAACGACATTTCCTACTACATTTCCAGCAGCTGATGCAATACCAACCGAAACAATCATAACCATGAAGAGTTCAAAGAAAAATTGACCAATAATTTTGAGTTTTGATTCTCCAAGACTCATCAGAACACCAATTTCAAAACGACGTTCGCGAACCATGAGCATCACGATAAGCGCTAAGATAATTGCTCCAGCAATTGCTACAATGAGTACAATATTTCTAGCAAAACTTGCAACATTATTCAATGATGATTTTACATTTTGATAAGCTTGGTCATTTTTAGAAACTTGGAAATTACTGTCATTAACTAATTTATTAGCAGCTTTTACAAAAGTATCTGCTTGTGCAGGATTTTCCATGCTGTAAGTTGCATTTGATACTTTGCCAGTCGTACCTTTGATAGAATTTGCTACAGAAAGTGCAGTATACATTGTATTCATGTATTGAATTGAGCTTTCTGTCGAGCTACTTGTTGTTGTATAGATACCAACAACAGTCATTTTATATGTTTTGTCATTACTATCTTTGATTGTGAAAGTTGAACCCACTTTTAATGAGTTTTGGCTAGCAAGGGTTGATTCAATGACAACATTGTTTGTTCCCTCATCTGAATCCTTAATTGCACGTCCAGAACTAATCTTATAAGAATCTGTGAAGCTCGTACTTGCTGCTAAATCATTTGTCCCACTGATTGTGAAGTCCTCTTGGGAAGCTCCGCCCATTCCTCCTTCACGTCCACCAAATCCACCAGCTGCTTGCGTATCTGTTGATGAACTTGAAGAACTACTACTTGTTGAAACTTTTTCAATACCAGAACTTGCTGATGCTTGAGCCTGATAAGTGAAACTTGCTGATTTTACACCATCAAGTTTGGCAATTTTTTCAGCAGTTGTTTCTGAAATCGTTGGTAAATCAATATTAAATCGTTTACCAGCTTCAGCAGTATCACTTGAACTGCTACTTGAACTTGATGTTGCACTATTTTGTGCTTCTTTGATAACATTTTGCATGTTAACAGAGAGTGACACGGTTGCTCCAGCAGATTTTTTAGCATTATCAATAGAAACATTAGCTGCACTATTAATAATTAGTCCTGAAAGTACAAAAATTAAAATTGCTGAAAAGGCAACAATTAAAAGTATTGTCCGTCCAATTTTGGCTTTAGTGAAAAGCCATGCCCGTCTTATAAAATCCATATTTTCCTCATTTCTGAGTCTTCTTCTGATAGATAGACTCTTTTTTGTAAGTCGATTTTAAGCACGTCAGTCAATTTATTAAAAATAAAGACAGAAAGAATGATTGGCTTAACGTCCTTAAAAACCACTTGGCCCTTTATGCTGATGCAGTTCCACTTTCGTCACTACTTTCTTGTGTCGTTCCTGAATTACCTGACTGACTATTAGAACCACCCGTAGTCGCACCGCTATTAGTGTCTGGACTACGTCCATTTTGTCCAAAGCGATGTTGCATTTGTTCTTGAAAATTAGTTTGCTGTGATTGATTACTTTGGCCCTTACCAATGAAAAAGCCACCTACTCCACCAACAATTAATGTTAGTAATGAAACAAAAATAATTTCTTTCCCCTTTAAAAGTTTAAGAACTTTTTTCATTTTGGAATCCTTTCTTTTCTTGATAAATTGATTATAATTGTTAAAACTTAATTTCAACCCAAGTAAAACTTAAGCTTTTCTAAAAGTTAAATAATATTTTCTTGAGTATTCTGTCAGTAAAATATTAACTTTAAAAAATAAAAAAGTCGCTCACAAGAGCGACTTTTCACTGACCATTCTGTCAGTAAATTTATTAATTAAAAAGCAAAGTAAATACAAAGCGCAATTACTGACAGCACTGCTGTAAATAACCAGAAGACAATGTCAATTTTCCATTCTGACCAACCAGCTGCTTTTCCAGAAAATCCACCCAGTTCAAAATGATGATGAATAGGAGTCATTCTAAAAATACGTTTACCACCTGTTTTCTTGAAATAAGCAACTTGTAGCATCACTGAAAGTGTTTCAATGACATAAACCGCACCAATTAAAAGCAAAGTCCATTCGGCATGAAGTAAGATTGACACAATGGCAAGAAAACCACCCAAAGCCAAGGAACCAACATCACCCATGAAAATTTTTGCTGGTTTGTGATTGAAGACAAAGAATCCAAGCAAACCACCAATGACTGATAAGATAATCAACAAAACATCGTACTGTTGATGTGCTACTGCGATAACTGCATAAGCTGTCAGTGAAATCGCAACAGTGATTGAAGCAAGACCGTCGATTCCGTCAGTAAGATTGACCGCATTTGACCAACCCACAAGCCAAATAATAATGAAAATTGAAAAGAAAATCCCAATATTAAATTCCCAACTTAAAAGATGAATAATATGTGATTTTTCCCCATGACTATAAATGAAATAGGAAACAATCCCAATTAAAATTTGAGCCAACATTTTTTGTTTGGCAGTCAAACCTTCATTAATTTGTTTGAATACTTTCAAAAAGTCATCTAAGAAGCCAATGACAGCATACATGGCAAAGACCCACCACGCAGTAATGAAAGCTGGACTAAATTTGCCAAAAACCAAAGCGGCAATTAATGAAACTACTAAACTCACAACAACGAAGACAAAGCCACCCATTGTAGGAGACCCAGCTTTACTAGCATGCTGTTTTACATCTTCAAGGGTTGGTTGCCCACCCAATTTTTTCTTGTGGAAGAACATAATGAAGCGAGGAATACCAATGATTGTTATAATCATTGTAATTACCGCCGCCACTATCCCATTCAATAACATTTTCTTCTCCTAATTTTTGAAGCTCCACATAGACTAGTGTCTGTGGAGCCTCAATTAATAATTTTTAATTTCCCATTTTAACAGTTAGAGTTTGACCTTTTTTAACATTGGTAGAAGTTTCGATACTTTGAGTCAAAACTTTGTTTCCTGACCCTTCATAAGTTACTTTAATTCCAAACCAATTAGCCAATTGCTCAACTTCTTTTTTCGACCAATCATACATATCAGGCATCACCTGATCTTTATCATTCGTCAAAAGTAAAATTCGTGAATTTGCTGAAACTTTTTCACCTTCAGCAATCGATTGAGCAGTTACTTTTGCCCCTGTCCCGATAATAACCGGACTAAGGACAGTACGGCGTAAGCTATCAGCAGTATCTCCTGAATCTTTGCCTTTATAATTCTCAATGGTCACTTTACCAGCTTTAGTATCAGTATCAGCACTAACTGATAAATCATTCTTCATTGCTTCAGCACTTGTTAACAATGGATTTGCCACACGAGCAATATATTTAAGTGTCCAACTTTCTGTAGGAATTTTTACATTCATATAGAAAATAAAATCAGGATTCTTAGCAGGATACATCACAACAGCAGAGTAAAGGTAATCTTGAGAACCTGTCATATAACCACCCGTTGGTGAGGCAATTTGGGCCGTCCCCGTTTTAACTGCAGCCGGTTCACCATTGACCATAAATAAAGGACCAGCAGCAAGATTTTGCTCAGAATCGCCACTTGTTGAATAAGATGTTCCGTAAACAGGGTCAGTATTTACTGTTAACATCAAATCACGCACACCACTTGCTGCATCATTAGAGACCGGATGTCCAACAACTTCTGCTTTAGAAGTCAAACTTGTTTTTGTATTCGGATCTACTACTTTGCTGACAATATGTGGCTCAAGCATTGTTCCATTTCCAGCAATAGCCGTCCAACCTCTAATCAATTGAAGTGGAGTAACCGCAACCCCTTGACCAAATGAAGATTGAATTTGTGTAACGGCATTCGATGAAGGAAGGGCTCCCGGATTTTCACCATCTAAACCGGCTCTTACTTTAAGACCAAATTTAAATTTATTAAGATAACTTCCCCATAAATCATTACCCATGTTCATTTCAATTTTACTCATTCCAATATTTGAAGATAAAGCAAAACCTTGAGCATAGGTTACTGTTTCTGGCAAAGTATAACTTTTATTTTCTGTTACATCCCAGTCATTAATCGTTGTATCATAAACTTGAAGTTTCCGTTGGTAAGTTTCATTAAGATTTACTTTTCCACTATCAAGCGCTCCAGCCATCAAGAAAGTTTTAAATGTTGAACCCGGTTCAAAGGCTGATTGTGAGAGCAAACTGTTCCAAGTGAAATACTTTTGTTTCTCAGCGTCATTGATCGTTGTTGCCGTATAGGTTGGACGTTGACTTGTTGCTAAAATCTCACCGGTATGAGCATCAACTAAAGTTCCTGAAAGTTGTTGTGCTCCAGTATCCGTAGCCGCTTTGTCCATATATCCTTCAAGATTTCTTTGAAGTTGTGCATCAAGTGTAGTATAAACGTCTTGACCATTTTTAACAGGTTCAATGACTTTAGTTGTTCCTGGAATTGGGCGACCATAGATATCTTTTTGATATGTTTCTTTACCATTTTCACCACTCAAAACATTATTAAAGGCTTTTTCCAAGCCCATATCACCCTTGAGAGCTTGAGTACCATTTTCATCTTTAGGACGAGCAATACCAATAAATTGAGAAGCAAAATTTCCAAAAGGATATGAACGAGAAATATTTGCCGTGAAACCAAGTCCAACAATTTTTTCATTCTCAGCTGCTTTTTGAATCTCTTTCATTTTTTCAAGAGAGATATCACTCCCTTTAGGGCCAAATTGAACTTGTTTCAATTTAGAATTGAGCTGCTTTTTAATCAAATCACGGTCAATTCCAAGTTTACTATTCAAGAAATCTCCAACTTTGGTAAAATCTTTCTTATCAATATAAAGAGGATTTCCGTTCGAATCAACCTGTGTTTTATCAATTACAGCATAAATTGTATAGGTACTTGAGTCTACCGCAATAGCCGCACCTGTACGGTCATATATTGTCCCACGCTTCGCCTGAACCGTTACTGTGCTTTGGTAGTTATTCTTGGCCATTGTTGTAAGATTGGTTCCACCGACATGATTGACGGTAATTAGCCAGACAAAACGAAATATAAAAACCGTAAACAGCGCAATAGCTAGGAAAAACAGGCTCTTACCTACTCGTTTACGATTTCTTTCTGTACTCCAATTCGTTTTTCGGGCATTTCGTGATACTTTTCTAAAAGGAAAGAAAATTAGTTTTTTTAAAAATTTTATCATTTCGTTGCTTTCAATACATTAGAAGGATTTTGTTTTAAATCAGCTTTATTCGCCGTATCAAGCACTTTAGTACCTGATGTTAAATCTAAAATTTGTTGATCATATTCAGTTTTTCGTGTTGTTTCTTGAGAAATTTTTGAACGTAAGTCCATTGTATTCCCTTGAACTTCAAGTGTCTTAGTCTTAACATAAAGTAGACCAACAGCCAACACTAAAGCAGCAACTACCATTGTCAGATAGAATACCTTCTCAACACCAGAAAACTTTTTAAACTTACTTGCTAGAACCTCTGGCGCTAAAGTTTCCGTATCAATGAGATAACTATCTTTTTTCGCCGCAGTTTCTATATCGAAGTATTCTTTAGGCTGTGCTGCCATCTTTGCCTCCACTCGTTTATCTTACTAAAGAAATTTAACTTACTCTCTTCACTATTGAAAAGAGAAAAGAGAAAAGCTAAATATTGTTATTTCATTTATATAAGACATCCAAAAACAATCCTCAAGTGGGAAAACCCTCTTTATTAGACCAACTTGTTATTTGATTAATCTCTTTGTTTTTGCGCTACTCTTAATTTTGCACTATGAGCTCGATTATTAAATTCGAGTTCTTCTTCGCTTGCAAGAACTGGTTTGCGATTAACCAATTTTAGTTTAGCTTCCATATCTTTAGGAAGCATCGGTAATCCCTTAGGAACATTAACTGTACTATATTCTTTGAAAATTGTTTTTGTTAAACGATCTTCCAAAGAATGAAAAGTAATTACCGAAATTCGACCATCAACTTTTAATAAATCAATGGCTTGTTCGATTGATTCTTCCGCTGCTCCAAGTTCATCATTTACTTCAATACGAATCGCTTGGAAAATGCGTTTGGCTGGATGCCCTTTTTTCTTGAGCTCCTTTTGAGGTAATGCAGATTTTATTAAATCCGCAAGCTCAATTGTTGTCTCAATAGGTTTAATTTTTCTTGCTTGTTCAATCTTACGAGCAATTTGTTTAGAGAATTTATCTTCGCCGTAGCGGAAAAAAATGCGAACTAATGCTTCGTAAGGATAATCATTTACAACTTCATAAGCAGAAAGAGTTTGATTTTGGTCCATCCGCATGTCTAATCTTGCCTCTTTTTTGTAAGAGAAACCACGTTGACTATCATCGAATTGTGGGCTAGAAACTCCTAAATCATAAAGAATTCCATCAATTTTCGTGACTCCTAATTCAGCTAAAGCTGATTTAAGATAGCGAAAATTACTTTTAATCAATGTTACTTTATCTTCTGCAAGTTGCTCACTTAAGCGTACTTTTGCGTTTTCATGAGCAGTTTCATCCTGGTCAAATGAATAAAGATGACCATCAGTCAGTTTACGAAGAAGATACTCACTATGTCCTGCGCCACCTAGTGTCGCATCAACATAAATTCCATTTGGCTTTACTTCAAGCATATCTACGGTTTCATGTAGTAAGACTGTATCATGCTTAAATGCTATTGTTTTTGGCAAGAGCGCCGTCCTCCTTGTATACTTACAGTTTATTATATCACTTTTTTTCTATTTTTGTAGTAGTTTACATGATTATGTAAAGATTTTTTTAATAAAAAGGCTTACATGAACTGCATTTGTATCTATTACTGACTTCTTTGATGTCAATTCAATTTACAAGTTGTGTAAACGTGACTTTTTATAGTTTAACAATTAATACTAAAAATAGACTGAAATTAATCAGTCTATTTTTTCAAATAAAGAATTTTTTTTATTTGTTTTTAATTCTCCTGTCGCCATTATTTCTACAAGAATTAAACTCAATACTGCAATCATTACTAGTAAAAATAAGAGGTATTGAACTAATTGATAGTGACCGGTTATATATGTTATTTTTAAAGCCTTTGTGAACATTTGATAGAAAATTAATATTCCACTTGTTCCACCTAACAAAAGTGATAGTCCTAAATTACTTAGACCAGCATCTCTTAAGCGTCTTACATGAATCGTAAGTTGTGGGAAAAATGTTCCTAAGATAAATAGGAAAAAGAATAAACGCAGTACTATACTACCAATAAAATTGTAGCCAAACATTATTTGTTCAAATTGATTGAAAAGATAAATTAAAAACAGAAAAAGAATAAAGGTCAATCCCCAAAACAGTTGCATCCACCAAAAATTTCTTCTTGTCGTTCTTCCGCGAAATTCAAAGTAATTTTTGAAATAGTCCTTGAATATGCCTGACAATGTTTTTGTCTCTGGTAAATTATTAAATTCTTGAGAAGAATTAATCTTGTATTCCTCGAATTTTAAAGCCCTAGGTGAACTTGGAAGTAGGTTAAG
>ERZ772962.1820-NODE-1820-length-11252-cov-3.672055_pt1 | contig 11252 bp, 7 predicted proteins | sample MGYA00580676_ERZ772962 | MGnify/ENA primary metagenome ERZ772962 (study PRJEB29015, sample SAMEA2738049) | human oral metagenome | biome: human oral; feature: human-associated habitat; material: saliva | place: China | collected 2230 ...
CAGTGTAGGTGTCGCCGGAATTTCTATCTATAACACCTCTCTGATAACTGGCTGCATACCAGTCCGCGTTATTTCCTAGGATAATTTCTTTCTGGAGTATAAAAGATGATTTTAACTCTGGATATTTGGCAAATAATACCTCTGAAATATCACTTCTATATTCATTTATTTTACTAGACATGAATTTTTGGCTATATTCAGTTTTTATAGATATATTTTCATCAGATCCTTTTACGGTAAATTCCGTGGAATTCTCATTGATAGAACCAGATTTAGATGACGTCTTTATTATGTATTTGCCGTCTGATAACTGTATCTTAGAACTACCGTTTATCGAGGTAATTTCGGAAGTGCTTTTGCCTGTGTTGCGATATATTTTCGCTGACAGATTTTCCTTATCGAAAGTTATAGATATAGTGTGTGTTGGCTGGATGAATATAATCGCTAGCAATATTAACGTTAATATTGCTAATGTAATGCTGCCGATGATAATATTCCTTCGATTCATAATTACTCCGTAAATGTATTAGCGTAGTTTCTAAATGTGATATTTAGTTTTGACGGATCAAATCCCTGCTCTTTAATCTTATTGAGAGCAGCATTTCTATATCCTTCTATAGTATCGATTTCTACGATAACTCCATTCTTATGGTTAGGGTCTGCCTTATATCCAATTGAATAAATTAAGTTTTTTATTGGTAATTTTTTAATTATAGGATTGGCGTCTTCTAGATTTTTTTGTTCATTAGTAAGTTCGTCTGTTGTAGCTCTGTCTATTTCTGACGTTTTAGACGAAGACTGTAATTCTTTAATAGCCTTCTCTGTCGTGGGTGTGAGTGAAAAAATTATCCTTAACGGATTACCCTTTTTTACTTCGATATTAATATTCTCATCTTTAAAGCCACTTCTTGATGCTTTAAAATTGTATGTTCCTGGTTTTAAATATACGACTTGCGAGCCGATAAATTTTTGATTACCGGTAGTAATTTCAGCCTTATCGGGCGAGGTCAGTAGGTAAACTGGAGTGGTGTCATGTCTATTTACGTAGGTTATGGCGCCATACACTAATGTACTGGCTGATAATAATATTAATATACTGCTAATTATTTTTTTATTCATCATTTCTTCCTAAACCAAGTTACGCTTGGTGATGTTAAGCTCTCGTTGCCTGCCTTTGGGGCGTATTCACACAATGAGGCGGACGCTATATTTGAGTTAAATCCGTCTATATTACCAACAAAAACAAATGTATGTCCTGGACTATGGGCGACATCACCAGGTTTAAGGTCTGCTACGTTAATTGAGCTACCGTTGCCAAGAGTTTGCCAGTTGGCTTCTGCCCACGCTCTCTGTACGCCAGTCGGTCCAGCTTTGCCGCCCTCGCCCCCGTAGTTGTAATTTTTATCAAACCCACTATCGTTCAAAATCGTTGTTACAAACGCGCCACAATCGACACCGCCGCCATAACACGTACCGCCAGTAAATCTGTTCTCGCTTTTTGCCTTTTCTATAGCTTTTTCGTAATCAGGTTTTTTATCTGTACGAACCTTTGTTTCTGGCCAGGCATAACGTTTGACATAGTCGATAAAGTCTCCGCCACCACTTGATGAAGAACATCCTCCTCCACTTCCGCCTGTACCATTAAACCTTTCATAGATTTTTTGAGCGGCGGTACCGCGTATATTTTTAACTTCATCTTTTGTCATGGCTGATTTTTCAAAATCGTCATGCCAAAAAACAGTGGCGTCATCAACTGTCTTCAGGGTTTTTAATAATTCCCATGAATTTGAAGCGGTGCCAAATCCACGAGCAGTAACAGGTCTTTCTGTCCCCTCCTGCACTAAATACTCTAATTCGAAGATCAATAGCTTGTCGTTGTCTTCTACTGGAATAGAATCGACCATACCCTTGTCGTTAGGTGCGCCACCATACTCTTGGCTGTAATATTTTTTTAACTCAGACGGTATTTTGTTAGCTATAAGCGTTCGCCTTCCGAACGTCCACTGGGCGAGCCCCCAGCCACCAGACCCCCATCCTTGACCCACTTCGTGTCTGGTAGGACTAAATCCTGACTCTGCCTGAATATTAGCCATCACGCCAGCTGTTTGTTCGGCGCTTAATCCTGCGTTGCGTAGATATCCCCAAATCTTTTCTTGGTTATCAGATCCTGATACTCCATTAGAAGATGATCCGGAACAAGTTGTTGAATCATTTTCTTTATACCAAAGAATATCGTTTGTTACGTATGAATCGGGATATCCTGCCGCTAAAGATACTGGTTGTATAGTAATAGCAAAAGATATAGCAAAGCAAAGAGCGATAGACAACTTTTTATACATCAGACTGGTTCCTTTTATATTCGTTTATAATATCTGCAGGAACACTAATATTTTTTAAGGCGTCTGGAGATTTTCTATCATTAACGCCTGTTACGACTGAATTATTTCTTAAAATTGCATATATATTATAGGTAGATTTGATTTTCTCGCTATAAATTTCTAGCGCAACCAACTTAAATTCGCCCTGCTCTTTTACTATTGAATACTTCTTTAATTTGCGGTTACCGTAGGCACTGGATGTAGAATCTAGTAATTCGGTGATAACTTTTTGCTCTGATGATTGCTCGCGAGTATTATTTTGATTACTTGGATTATCGTTAGTGTTTTGAGATGATGACAGGACGGTAGTATATTGAGTGCTATCAGGATTTTTAACGATAAGGAAAGTGGCTGTAATACTTACTAAAAATAATACAGATGATATTAGTATGACTTTATTTTCTTTATTCATTATACCTTCCTTGCATACTCCCAGTGCCATGCCTCGGGCTTGCTACCGCCAGGCCTTGCCCAAGGTGGATTAACGTATCCGTATTTATGCGCATTTGCTTCTAACCATTTATATACAGGAGAACCAAAGCCTCCGACGCTAATATCTGCAGCGAGACCCCATCCGTGATTTGATCTACAAGGAGGGGCTGGTGCAGCAACAGCTCCCAATTCTCGAGCGTACCTAATTTGTGTTGCGCAATCTCGATATGCTTCATTAATGAGTAGGTTAGATCCATTATCAGCTTTATAAGCCTTATTCATTTCTTCCATGGCTGCCGCTGCCTGTTTATTCATTTTGCTTTCAGGAGAAAATGATAGAGTTTGCAGATCTGAGTCTGGAATTTCGCCGTTACTATGATTACCCCATCCCGATTGAGCCTCTTCTAATTGCGGTTCACCAATTGCCTCGCCATTGTCTGGAGCTTTAGCTGTGGTTGAAGGAGCTTCTTCTTCATCATCTTCACCATTGATTGATTGGGCAATTTGGAAATCAATTAATAATACTGACATTGCGGAAAGCTTTCTATCGTCGTATTGCTTAGCAGAGTTTTCAGCTCCGAAAGATTGGCCAGTAATATCTTTGCCTTCACTATCTTTATATGTTGGTGCGGTAGATGATGTTGTCTGTGTTGAATCTGTCGGAGCTGTACATCCACCACTATTAAACCAATACTCACCTTTCTCTGCGGCGCTGCAATCTTCAATGAAATCATGTAGTGGAGTGTCTTTGATTATATAGTTATCCATGAGATCTGCTATAGTTGCGCCATCTGGAATATCTGCATCTTTCTTCACCCATCCCTCATCTTCAGCTATTTGAATAGCCTCCTCTACTGACATGTTTGCCTGGCTGTTGGTTATACCAGTACACGGTAATCCTGCCATATTCACGGCTGGATCTTCCGATGATCCGCTGCCCATAGAAAAGTCTTTTGCATATCCGCAATATTTATCAGAATACATACCGCTTGCTGCTTTTGCAGTGGATGAATAAGATAGTGCCATAGAAGGTAGCCTGAGAATATTAGATAGCATTGCTACTGGAGTTTTGCTATAAGTCCCATTGGCCATCATCATATTACCCATATTATGGAATATACTACCTAAGAATGTATACCTACTGGACGTATCAAATGGACTTAATGAGGCGATATCCATTTCTTTTTGGAACTCTTCATTCGCTATTTGGATTCCATTGAACTCCGCTAATTGGCTCATTTTAAGCCCCGGTAACATCTGCCCCATAGAGCCTGCTGAAAAGAATGCTGCGGCACCAACGCCGAGTGCATCTCCCAGGTCTTTATATTGAGCCTTGTCTGGTATAAGGAGGCTTTTTGCTAATTCTGCGAGGATATTTTTTACTTTCTCGCCAACTGTATATTCGAGTACTTTTTTAATCACTTCGGATAGCGCCGCCTTCCCGGCCCAACTAAGTATCGCACTTATCCCACCAGTAGAAGCTGCAATTGCCGCCTCGGCTGCCATTGAGGTATACATAGCAACTGGACTTAGTATATAATTGCACACTGGTTCGCTAGCCTCTTCGGCGGAATTGAGAGTGCGAACTATAGGATTTGTAGCTACTGAATATCCAGGAATGTAGTTTTTTGCAATTCCAGGCTTGTCGTTATTTACGCCCATTGCTGCTAGTAAATACGGAGAATCTAATGCCGATCCTTCGGCGTTATCGGACCCTTTCATTTTTCCTCTTTCGGTTAGCATAGTGCCGATGGTTTCCATCGTTTCTTGAGAGAATCCACCGCCACTAGAGTCGAGTCCAGAAGCCTTAGCTTGTGATCCAGGGGATAGGATAACATCCATAACTAGACCTAATAGTGGAGCTAACTGAATTGCTGCTACACCTGCCGCAATAAGATTTGGGATTTTTACTACAGTACAAGCTCCTGCGCTAATAGCATAAGCCAGGCCACCTTTTTTTAATTTACTTCCTAAATTATCAACACCCTTTCCAACCTTTTCAAGAGCAGGCCCTTCTTTGAACTTTGGTAATTTTTCTTTAAATTTCTCTTTTTTTTCTTTTATTCCAAGTTTTTTGTCAATTTTTGAAATCGCACTATTTCTTTTAAGCTTGAATTTATCGTAAAGCTTACTTATATGTTTCCCTGTCCAGGCGTGGAAACGCATTTTAAATAAGCCAGTTCTGCCATAGACTTTACTGGCAATTTTACGATTCTCTTTCTTTAGCAATTCGTCTTTTAATTTCGACGACTCAATAGGTTTCCCATCGTTTAATCCTTCCACCTTCCAGTGTGTTGGATTTTTATCTGGATAGCCTCTTTTCTTTATATCTATTTCTTTACCGTCGGAATCTACTGGAACAAGTCCTGATTTTTTGAACTTTGTAAGTGCTTTGTTGGATAATCTTCCTGTTTTGCATTTAATTTTCTTATTATTGCAAATTCCTGCATCATCACCAGATCCAAAAAATCTGTTCATTATTTTTTTCATTCTGGTTTCTTTAACAACTGAAGCGGAGTCGTTTTTCCAGGTGAAATTCTCCATAATATTTTGTAACATTGTCGCTGGGCTAAGAAATATTCCCATAATTCCACCGCCCAGTCCCAATATTCCGACGATGGCTGCAATTGGTCCGCGTTTTTTCAGTAAAGACTTGAATGTTACTGGACTTTTCTTTTTTCCCGTAGACGGCTGATAAAAACCGTTGCCTGGAACGGAAGATTCTTGGTTATTAACGGCAGCGCTGGCGGAATCGTTTTGATTAGGATTCAAATCCGAATCTTTATTATCAAACTGAGATTCAAGGTCATTTATGGCATCTTTTTCGCGATCACTTAACTCTGACCCGCTGTCATAACCAGCCGAGATTTGATCAAACTTAGCCTGTTCAGCAGGATTTAATCTGCTGTCAGTTTCGGAATCCGTCGTGTAATCAACTCGTGCCATACTTTCTCGCTATTTTTCTACACCGCTCCGTAGCCGCCGATTGGTGAATCTGACGGTTTTATTTGTTGTGATACAGGATTTGTATTGATCAAATTATACTCGGTATCACTAGCCTGAATTTGGATGTGAACGTGATTTTGTCCAGCAAAGAATAATCCTTGTCCAACTGGGAAATTGGCTAGTCGTTTCTGCTCTTCATCTGTCAATTTAAACACTTGCGCCAAAACGTCAACGGCGCTGGCGGACTGTTTCAAAAGTAGCTGCATTGAGGAGTTGGAAACGATTGCTCGCCCCATTTTACTTCCGACGAAGTCTTCCACATCCTGCGTGATAGTCGTTAAGCCTAATTGATATTTGCGGGCGCGCTTGGCTAATGAGAATAAGAAGTTGGCAGAATCGTCATATTTCATCAATTGCCAAGCCTCGTCAACAATCAACATACGTTTTCTCTGATCGGTACGCGTAATATTCCAGATGTGGTTCAGAACAATATACATCGCCGTTGGTCGCAGTTCATCTTCCAAGTCGCGAATGTTAAAGACGACCATATTATTGTTAATATCAATATTACTCTGTTGCGAGAATATTCCAGCAAACGTTCCAGAGGTAAATTTGCGAAGTCGCTGAGCCAGACTTGGTCCAGTTCCGCCCATATGAAGCAAAGTGTCGTATAAGTCGGAAATCGTCGGTGGCGTAGAATTGTGCGTCAGTGGATCCGAAGTAATACCGACGCGCGCGTAAGTGTCAATCAATGCTTGATCAATATCAGCTTCTTCCGCTGGTGATAGTCCTGCTACGACTTGCCCGCCAGCCCCTACTCCTGCGCCGCCCAGCATTTGCCTGAGTAGTCCGTGTAGCGTAACTAAGTTAGCTCGCAGTGCGTCATCTGCCTCATCAGTATCAATAACACGCGGCAAATCAAACGGATTGATTCTCGTGTCGCTACTTAAACTCAATCGAATATAACTGCCACCAACCGCGTCGCATAGTTTTTGGTACTCATTTTCTGGGTCAATAATCACAATATCAGCCCCGACCATCATACTTCTTAAAGCCTCTAACTTAACGGTAAATGATTTACCAGCACCAGACTTAGCGAACACGACCATATTGGCGTTTTCCAGAGAGAATCTGTCGAAAATCACCAAGCCGTTATTATGCATATTAATTCCGTAAAGCACGCCCTTATTGTCCGTCAAATCGGCTGAAGTGAACGGGAAGCTGGTTGAAATTGCGCCAGTATTCATGTTGCGGCGAATCTGTAGTTCATCAGTCAATTGTGGAATAGAGCTATTCAATCCCTGCTCCTGCTGGCTGGAAGCTACTTTTGAGAACACCAATTGCTGGCCAAAAATAGTTTCAATTTTATGCTGGATGAAGTTTAGCTCGTCCAAGCTGTCAGCATAAAGCGTAATATATAAGCCATAGCGGAAGAACTTTTCGGCGCCAATCTGCAATTGATCGCGCAATTCTTCGGCGTCTTGCAAAGCCGCTTCCAAGCCTGGATCGCGCACCTTTCCTTTTTCCATGTTGATATTCATGGTTGCTTCCAACTGAGTAACTTTTTTGCGCAGGTTATTCAGGACAATTTGCGTATCGACTGGATAAATAAACATACTAATATCCAGCACTTCATCGATGTTAATGATTGAGCTAAGCCAGCCAGTGTAGATTTGGCGAGGATAGCCATAAACATACATTGTGCGGCCATATTTTGAGCCAAGTCGGAAATGGTCAGAATGAAGCTCAATACTACTTGGCGCGATAAAATCACGCAAAGTTCGAACACCAGTTAAGAAGGCTTGTTCGACTTCGGCTTGCTCCCTTGCTCGTTGCTGAGCAGCAATATCAACGGCATCTAATTTCTTCTTTGCCATTATGACCTTCCTCCTCTCGGTGATGGACCAGTTCCCTTAGTTACGTAAGTGGTCGTAAGCTCGCTCGGGTCAATGTCCTCTAGCGATTCACGTGACGACGTGTCGGGATTATATGAAGTGTAGAACAGCTCACCCAGTTGCCTGGTGTTTAATTGCCAGCTTTTTACGCCCATTTGGAATAGACCATTCATAACCGAATCAATGCGGTTTTTAATTTCATCTTTGGCTTTGGTATAGGTAACTTGGTCAATTTTTGTTACGGTTGCCTCTTTTTTCCCACTGAAGAAGCTATTGAACAATCCCTTAGTCTGTTGTTTGAAGGCATTTTCCTCGCCAGTTGGATAATATGGAACGACAACATAAAAACTCTTATCCATAATGTTTGCCTCTTGTGCCAGAATATCAATGAAATCCATATAATCATCCATTAGGACATTGAGGAGCATATTGTCTTGATTGCGGCGAATTTCAGCCAATCTGTCCAGATACGGACCAATGTCCACGCGGCGTGAACGGATAAGAACTTGAATTGGGAAATATAGAGAGTTAATGAAGTTTTGATAGCTGAACTCAATTCCCTCTCTTTCGCGTGAACTCATAAGGTCGAAGTTGATTGATTCACATTCCACTACCGCCCGAAAACTGCCGTCGCTCATGATGATCATATTTTCGCGCATTTCAGAGAAAAGCAGCGTATTCTGGGTGCTAATTGGTCCTTTTTGCTTCTTGTCGTCAGGGGTTTTATCTGGAGCTGGTGTGGCTGGATTTGGTCCCGAACCAATTGCTGCTGATGGCTGCTGAGAGACACCAGGAAGAGCCGCATTGGTTTGCGGAACCTGCTGATAAGATTGTTGATTTTGTAACTCTGGTTGCATAAACCCCACCTAACGTAGTGAAATCACCACTTCCTCATCTGATAATTTATTTTCTTGCTGAATTCGATTTGCCTCACGCGCAATCGTTTCAATCGAGAGGTCACGGTTATTTGCCAGTTCTATTATAGCAGGTGGCACCTCGTTTACGCTAGTTTGCGGCGTGGTTGTCGGCTGAGTTTGAGCTGGAGTGTTTGCGACAGACTGTCTAGGCACTGGATTTAATACAGATTGACGCATTGTTGGGTACGGGTTCATTTGTAGTGGTGCGGCTAGAGTAGGATTATCTGATTGAGATGATTGAGGTGTTTGCGTAGGAGGCGGCGTAGCAGATTGCCCTGTTTGCATCTTTTGGATAACTTCTTGTCGCCTACGAACATCTGACTGATTTATCAAGTGATTGATATTTTGCGCCGTAGCACTATTTTCATCCAATATGTCGTTAGCCGCTTGCCCTTCGTTGAATAAATCGGCACGCATCGAGCTGTTCGGATTATTGACGCCACGAATTGACCAACCTTGACTATCTACCAAATTCGCCAAATATGACAATCTTCGCTGGACTTCGGCTTGATCGTAATTATTTCCGTAAGTCTTCTCCTCGACTTTTGGCGCGATAACTTCGACTAATCTTTCAATTCCATCAGGCTGCCATAGACGCTTTTTTGGTTTTAGCATAAAAGAAATAACTGCCGCTAAATAAACTTCCATTGGCTGATCTTTTTTAAGCGGTAAAGCCAGCGCTCCAAAGAATAGAATTATCGGCACAGGAATTATTGCCAAAGGTAGTAAAATTGTACTCAAACCGTACGCAATAGCGATTCCGATAACAGCTATAATTAAGAACACAAATTGTCGGAAACTAAACGGTCCGAGCAGTTTGTCCTCCGCCTCGACATCTTGAGGAACTTTATACACCGACATACTGCTTATATTATATCAAAATATGGAGATTATAACATGTTGCGGAAAATCTCAAATTGCTCTTTAGTTGCATCAGTTGCATTAGCTGACAACCTCTTATCGGTAAGAATTGTGTTGATAACTTTCTTAAGATCTTGACGTTTCTTATCGGTAATAATAGATGTATTTTCTACAGCTTCTATTAACAATTTAACACCATCAGCCTCAGTGGTGGCTAAAGTTTCTGGTTTATATTTACCACCCTGTAGCCAGTCAGCACAATAATTGAGCAAATCTTGACGGTTATTAATAGCACCCTTAACCATATCGTCAATTAATTTACCGCCCATAAATGAAGCTTTGTTTTTCACGCCGGATGACGCTAATGCTGCCGACGCGGAAGAATAGAATTCTGGCGGTAATTCGCTAACAAGCTGAGCCACTTCTGTAACAGTTCCGTATTTAAACTGCTCTTCAATTGCGGCTTCACGTATAAATATGTTATTGCTATCCAGTACTGTTCCATCTGAAAGCGTCACGGAATTGCCTAAAGATATCTTTTGTCTTTGCCCAGCGCTCAGCTTATAATTCTTCATAATCTGATGAGCTTCATCAACAGACTTGATGTACTCGCTACGGCTGGTTGCTATGGCTGAAGCTAAGGCTGCATTTGCACCAATCAAATTGCCATTTGCATCTTTGAATACGTTGCCACCAGCCTTCTCTTGAAGTTCCTTGCTGTTTTTCAATTGCTCTGCAAATTCACTGTGCTGCTGACGTTGAGCATTATTCTTAATCAGACCTGCTGTTGCAATTTCGGTTTCTAGGTCTTTAATATCATTCATAAATGCAGTTTGCTGCTGGTGAGCTTTCAAATCTTGTCGAGTTGCATATGTAGCCGACACGTTTCTCAGAGCACGATCGTATAGAGATCTTTTTTCGTATATATCATCTGGTGCATGGCCCAGTGTAGATTCGAGGTAGCGATTATCATCTTGCGCAGATAAGAAATCTGATCGCCTGGAAGCCTGTCTGGCATACAAGTCCGACTTCTTATACCTGGCTGTATTTCTAAATGAATTCTCGGCATCTTTCTGTGAGGTTTCCAGATCTTTTTTACGTAATCTACTGTTATGATCTGCCCAACGGCGTAAACGATTTGGGTTGAATCGCGCCATATTTGGGTTGGCCAACTTCTTGTTTTTAATAGTTTCACGACGATCTTTAGACCAGTTCTTAGACCTGTCGTATAAGCCTTTATTCTTGTCATTAACAAACCCAGCGAATTTACCTAATACTCCGCCACTGAATTTCATAATTAGAGGAGTTATAGCCAAAGGTATTATTTGAACCAGCATGCCTAATATGTGCATTATTGCGCCATTTGAGCCAGAGGCATTTTGGATAATTATTATTCCCGCCAGTTGAGCTCCACCGAATACTACAGCGAATGCTGGGAAAAATACTAGCATTGTTAAGAATGAATCTCGCCATTTTTTAAACCACTTTTCTGTTCCGGGCAGTAAGTAGCAAACAAATGCTAGTGGTGAAACTATAATTAGTATAATAATAAGTGCTTGACGAGCCGCCATAATTAGGAGTATGAAGAGTAAAGTTAAGCCAGCTAATGTCGCGGCAGGTACTAACATTGGTAATAGTTCAGTAGTAAGTGCTATTGATACGACGTATCCTGCTCCTACCGCCAGCGCTCCATTCGACAGCGCTGTACTGATAACCTCCGACCACGTCCATGTACTTGTATTTTCTCCTACGGTGGATATTGTGTTTTTAATTCCCATAAAGGCGTCTTGGAAAGCGTAGCCGGCTATGTTTGATAAATCCAG
>ERZ772962.1822-NODE-1822-length-11240-cov-3.852034_pt1 | contig 11240 bp, 10 predicted proteins | sample MGYA00580676_ERZ772962 | MGnify/ENA primary metagenome ERZ772962 (study PRJEB29015, sample SAMEA2738049) | human oral metagenome | biome: human oral; feature: human-associated habitat; material: saliva | place: China | collected 2230 ...
GGTCTCGGCCACCCCGGGTGAGCTTGATTCCCTGCGCTCGGTGATCGTCTCCGGCGATCGTGTCCCGCTGAACCTCGACCAGCGCCTCAGAGACGCGGCCCCGCGGGCCACCCTGGTGGCGATGGGGGGCGCGACCGAGGCGGCGATCTGGTCCAACTGGTTCGAACCGGCCAGCGCGAGCGAATGGCGGGATCAGGTTCCGGGCTGGGCAGGGGTGCCCTACGGTTACCCGCTGGCGGGACAGGCGTTCGACGTGCTCACACCCGCCGGGGTCTCCTGCCCGGACTGGGTGGTCGGTGAACTCACCATCTCCGGCTGCGGCGTTGCCGAGGGATACATCGGTGAGGACCAGGGCGGTTTCTTCACCACCGACGACGGGCGGCGGAATTACCGCACCGGAGATCTTGGACGTTTCAGGCCCGGCGGTTTGCTGGAGATCCTCGGGCGCAGCGACGATCAGATCAAGGTCCGCGGCCACCGGATCACCACCGGGGAGGTCGAGGTCAATGCGGAGGCCCTGACCGGGGTGGACCGTGCCGCCGCCGGTGTCGTGCAGGGCAGCGACGGGGCCGTCCTGGCCCTGGCCGCGACCCTGCACCATGCGCCGATCCAGCCCGGGCCGCTCCCGGTCCCGGGCGAGGTCACGGCCCCCGGCCACGGACCCAGCCAGGAGCAGAGGCTGAAAAGAATCGCAGGTATCCTCACCGAGGTCATAGCGGGCGTTCGCGACCCCGCCGCGACGCAGGTCGTCGAACTCTGGCGGGCCTGGCTGGCGCGGAATCCCGTGGCCGCGGCACCCTCCGGCCCTGACGTCGCTGTCGTCGATCTGCTGACCGGAATCCTGAACCGGCACCGTCCGGTGGCCGACCTGGTGGAGAACCCAGCCACCGATGTTGCCCGGCAGATCTTCGACCAGCCCGACTCCGCTGCCGCCGTCGCGTGGTTGCTCGAACGCGCCAGAACCGTCCCTGCCACACGCGTCGGATGGTGGACCTCCACCGCCGTCGCGGCCCGGCTCGCGGAAGCACTCGGCGCAGAGCTGACCGGGGATGCCCTGATACCGACCGGCGAGGTTCCCTGCTGGGTCGGGGGCGGATTCGACCTGGTGCTCGCCCCGCTCAGCATGCACACCTTCCCCGACCCGGCACGTGCGTTGCGACGCGCCCGCGCGGCTCTGGCGCCCGGTGGCCTGCTGATCGCGGTGGAAATCGAATCACTGGCGCCCGAGGCCATGCTCTCGGCGGTGATCCTTTCCGACGGATTTGGCCACGACCCGGCCCGGCTCTCCGACCCCGCCAGGGGAAACTGCCACACGGTGGCCGAATGGGCTGACCTGGCTGCGCTCGTCGGCCTGGAACTCGTCGAACACGTGATGGTCTCCGACACGCCGGTACGGGGTTTCGTCCTGCACCGCCCGGAAGGCGTCGCGGACCTCGACGCCGACCGGATCCGGTACCAGCTGTCCGAACGACTTCCCGGTCCCCTGGTTCCGCGAGTCTGCGAGATCATCGACAACCTACCGACCACCCGTAACGGAAAGGTCGACCGGGGCACCGCCATGGCCGCCCTCCCCACGGGGCGGAACGAACCGGACACCGTTGGGCAACCTCCGCTGCCCGGTCTCGAGGAACTGGTCGCGTCCTGCTGGCGTGACCTGCTGGGTGCCACGAAGATCTGTCGCGAGGACTCGCTGTTCGACCATGGCGGTGACTCGCTGTCGGCGGCCCGGCTGGTCGGTGAACTGGAGTTGCGCGTCGGGGTGCGGCTCTCGCTGAGGAAGATCCTGGAGACCCCGTCGGTCGCCGGAATCGCGGCGGCCCTGACGGCTGCTGGATGCCCGGAGGGAGTGGATGACGTCGAGGAGGGCGAGCTGTGAAAGTCGCGGTCCTGGGTTCGTCGGGTGAAATCGGTGGCAAGGTCGTCGAGGAGCTGTTGTCCGACGGAGTCGATGTGCGGCGCGGCCTGCGGACCGGTGCAGGAGCCCCTCATTTCGACATCAGCGACCGAACCGGTGCGACTCGGCTCATCGCCTGGGCCGATGTCGTCGTTGATGCCACCCCGTCCTGGGTGTGCAACCCGGTCGTCACAAGAGCCCTGGAACACGTTCCGGTGGTCAGCACCGGACACGTGGCGATCGCCGGTCAGGCCTTGCACGTCAGCTGCGCGGGTGCCCTGCCAGGTGTGTTGACCGGGGTTCCGCTGTTGCTTCCCCGGCGTGATCGGAAGGTGGTTTCCCGCACGATGATCTCGGCCCCCTGTCGCGTTCGGCGGCTCGGGACATGCTTCAGGGAGCCCGCCGTGGACCGGGTGCCGTAATCCGGCGCGACGTCCGGATGCCGTTGCTCGACGCCGAGGTCGACCTGGTCGGTTACGCAGATACCGACACCGCATTGATCGACGGGTGGTTTGCCCACCCCGTCGAGTGGTGGAGTGCCTGGGCCGGACGCAGATTTCGCGACGCTCTGTTCTCCGCCGTCGGCATGGACCCCGATCAGGCCGCTTCGGTGCTCTCGGCGGCCGCCGGAAACGGGGTGGTTCCCGGATGCGAGGTTCTTGCCCACGCCACGGACGGCATTGATGAAGTCGGTGTTCGGGTCGCATCGATGACAACGCTGTGCGCTGCCATGGCGGTCAGCTGTGTGAAGGTCTTGGGCGGTTTGGGAACCGCAGGGATGACGGCGCTGCCCCAGCAACTGACTGCCTTGGACCTGCTGCTGCGCACCGGAACCGCCGTCGGGCAGGTCATTGAAACAGCGGGGGGCGTCATCACCCGTGCCCCGGACGAAGAGGGGGAATTGTGATCGGGGTGTTGGTGGCCGGATCCACCTTCGGGGCGGTCCACGCGTATGCCGTGAAGAACACCGACGGGATGGAACTGCTCGGGCTGCTGGGATCCGGCAGCTCCAGGACGCTGGCGCTGGCTGCCGGACACGGTGTCGCAGCGCACTCCCGGCCCTTCCCTGCCCCGGGTTCCGGGGCCGTGGCCTCGGTGGTCCTGCGGTCCACTGCCTTGGGCGGTAACGCGGTCCCGCTGGCCCTGGAGCTCTTGTCCCAGGGCTGGAACGTGCTGGTCGAGCAGCCGATCCGTGCCGACGAGATCAAACAGTTGGCGGGCCAAGCGATGCGTGCGGGGGTTGCGTTCCGGGTCGGTAATCTGTATCTCAACCTGCCGCCCGTGGCGCGCTGCCTGAGGGTGATGGAGCGACTCCGTCTCACGCACCGGGTCAAGCAGGTTCGTGTGCTGACCTCAACCCAAACCTTGTTGGTGGGGGCGGCCGTGCTGAAGAGGTTGTGCGGGCAGGCGGCTCCGAGAGTGGAGGCCAGGCAGTCGTGCAACGGCATCACCACATGTCTGGGCAGTGCCGGCGGGGTCGGCTTTTGTTTGCAGGTCCACAACGAGCACGACCCCGCTGATCGGGACAACGGTGGACTGGGGTTGGTCAGCGCCGAGGTGATCACCGACGCCGGTGGTTTGGTTCTTGGCGATGCCGCCGGACCGTTGACCTGGGTGCCGCGAGTGAGCATGGGAAATAGTGACGTTCTCGGTATGCCCACGGCCGAGGCGTGTGATGTGCCGCGTGGTGAATTGCTGTGTCCCCACGAACCGAGGGTGTTCGCGGAATGGATTCGTGTTGACTGGTGCCGGGCGGTAGCCGAGGACATCAGGGCATGCGCCACTGACGGTGCGGCCGGTGGCGTGAACCGGCATCACGTGGGCCAAGCCGTTGCAGACGCCACGTGGTGGACCCTGCTGTCCCGGGAGATCGGCCTACCCGAGACCGTCAATGGGAATGTTTCCCCTGTGGATGCGGCTTGGTTCGCTGCCCTCGGAGATGAATGATACTCGGGAAAGCGCTGGTCGTCGCCTGCTGCCATCTTGACAGGTCAGGCCGGGGCGCCCTCCAGGATGGCGCGACTGGCGGACAACCCCAGGCGGGTGGCCCCCGCGGCGACCATCTCCTGGGCGGTGGCCCAGTCGCGGATGCCGCCGGAGGCCTTGACCCCGAGGCGGCCGTCGACGGTAGCCGCCATCAGCGCGACGGCGTGGGTGCTGGCGCCGCCCGCCGGGTGGAAGCCCGTCGAGGTCTTCACGAAGTCGGCGCCCGCCTCCTCAGCGGCCTGACAGGCGGTGACGATCTCCTCGTCGGTCAGGGCGGCGGATTCGATGATGACTTTCAGCAGCCCGGTGGTGGCTTCGCGGACGGCGGTGATCTCCTCGACCACCCGGTGTGCTTCACCGGCCTTCAGGTAGCCGATGTTGATGACCATGTCGATCTCGTCGGCGCCCAGCCGCGACGACTCCGCCGCCTCGGCGGCCTTCGTCACCGGGGTGTGGTTGCCGGACGGGAAACCGCACACCGTCGCCACCTTCAACGAGACGAGGTCGTCGGTCAGCGGCAGCATCGACGGCGAGACGCACACCGAGAAGACGCCCAGTTCCCTGGCCTCCGCGACCAGCGCGGAGACCTGCGCCGGTGTGGCGTCGGTTCGCAGCAGGGTGTGGTCGATCATGCGCGTCAGCGCGTCCCGGGGAATCTCCATGCGTCGAGGGTAGCCGGTCGCGGCCGAATCGCCGGACAGCCCCGCGTCCGCCACCCCGCCCGGCGGAAACGCTTGCCTTGTGGTCGTGTGCTTGCGCTGTAGCGCTGGCGTTTGACGGAAAGGCAGGCGTTCGGCAGGTGGGCTGGCGTTCGGCAGGTGGGTTGGCGTTTGGCGGGGGTGGTGGGGGTTCTACCGGGTTCGCTTGCCTTGTGGTCGTGTGCTTGCGCTGTAGCGCTGGCGTTTGACGGGAAGGCAAGCGTTTCCGTCGGGAGGGCAAGCGTTCGACGGGAGGGCAAGCGTTCCAGGTGGGTGTTTCCCGGGTCAGGGGGCCAGGGGCAGCCAGATCGTGAAGCACGTGCGACCCGGGCGGGAGTCCACCTCCACCCGGCCGCCGAAGCTCGCGACCACCGCCTGCACGATCGACAGGCCCAGTCCCGTCGATTTCGCCTCGTTGTGGCGGCGCGACGCGTCGGCCCGGGTGAAGCGCTCGAAGATCCGGGGCAGCACGTCGGGCGCGATGCCGGGGCCGTCGTCGACGACCATCAGGCACGCCTGGCCGTCCTTGATCCCGGCGACGGTGGTGACGGTGGTGCCCGCGGGGGTGTGGTTGCGGGCGTTGGACAGCAGGTTGACGATCACCTGGTGGAGGCGGTCGGCGTTGGCCCGCACCTCGAAACCCTCCTCGGGAAGTTCCAGGTGCCAGATGTGATCGGGTCCGGCGGCGCGCGCGTCGCTGACGGCGTTGAGCACCACCGCGACGATATCGACGGGCTGCATCTCGACGGGGGCGTCGGCGTCGAGCCGGGCCAGCAGGAGAAGATCCTCGACGAGTTTCGTCATGCGCTGCGACTCCGAGTCGATCCGGCCCAGCGCGAACGCCGAGTCCGCGCCGTCGCCGCGGGCCGCCAGCTCCGAGTAGCCGCGGATGGCGGCCAGGGGATTGCGCAACTCGTGGGAGGCGTCGGCGACGAAACGCCGCAGCTTGGTCTCGGAGGCCTGCCTGGCCTTGAGGGCTCCCTGCACGTTGCCGAGCATCCGGTTGAAGGCGCCGGTCAGCTGCGCCACCTCGTGTTCGGGGGGCAGGGCCGGGTCGGGAACGGCGGGCACGTCTACCTCACCGCGGTCCAGGTCCAGCTGCGAGACCGTCGATGCCGTCGCCGACAACGAGCGCAGCGGTTTCGTCGCGGCGTTGGCGACGGCGCGGGTTGCGAACGCCGCCACCACCACGGCCGCCACACCCAGGGCGACGGCGAGCAGGCTCAGGCGCACGATGGTGGTGTTGACGGTCTCCAGCGGCAGGGCCAACACCATAAGTTCGCTGTCGCGGTTGTACTGCGCGACCGCCCGGTACTGGCCCAGATCGGGGATGTCCACGGTGTGTTTCTGGCCGTCCGTGTTGACCTTCAACAGGGCGTCGATGGCTTCCGCGGAGACGTTGTCGTATTCGCCGTGCCCGATCTTCGAAGCGACGCTGACGCCGCTCGAGTTGCGCAGCACGACGACGGTGCCGGGTGGTGTGCCGGGCGCCAGGATGCCTTTCGGACGGCCGTTCTGCTGGCCGGTTTCGCGTGTCTGGAGGGCTTTGGCGTTGTCCACCTGTTTGTCGAGCTGCTCGTACATGATGACGCCCGCCGCGACGATGGTGCCCGCCGAGATCAGCAGCGCCAGCACCGCCACCACGGCCGTGACGCGCCGCCGCAGCTGGGCGGAGAGGCTGGCCGGGCGCATCAGGAGCTCGCGGGGCGCAGCACGTACCCGGCGCCGCGCATGGTGTGGATCATCGGGGAGCGGCCCGCGTCGATCTTCTTGCGCAGGTAGGAGATGTAGAGCTCGACGACGTTGGCCTGGCCGCCGAAATCGTAGTTCCACACCCGATCGAGGATCTGGGCTTTGCTGAGCACCCGTTTGGGGTTGCGCATCAGGTAGCGCAGCAGCTCGAACTCGGTGGCGGTGAGGTTGATGTTCTCGCCGGCGCGGGTGACCTCGTGGGAGTCCTCGTCGAGGATCAGGTCGCCGACGACGAGCTGGGTGTCCGGCTGCACCGTCGTCGCACCGGAGCGGCGCAGCAGCCCGCGCAGCCGCGCGATGACCTCCTCCAGGGAGAACGGTTTGGTCACGTAGTCGTCGCCGCCGGCGGTGAGCCCGGTGATGCGGTCGGCCACACCGTCCTTGGCGGTCAGGAAGATCACGGGCACGTCGGGTTGTTCGGTGCGGATGCGGCGCATCACCTCCAGGCCGTCGAAGTCCGGCAGCATCATGTCGAGCACGATGGCGTCGGGTTTGACGGCGCGGGCCGCGTGGACGGCGTCGGTTCCGGTGGCGGCGGTGGTCACCTCCCAGCCCTCGTAGCGCATGGCCATGGCCAGCAGCTCGGTCAGGCTGGGTTCGTCATCGACGGTGAGGACCCGCAGGGCGGTGCCGTCGGGGCGGGTCAGGGGGGTGGGCTGTGCGGGAGGCATGCTTCTACTGTGACAGTCCCGAGTGGGGTTTCGCCATGAACTTGCTGTGTGTCTCCTGTGGGAGCTGGATTCCCCGGGCGGGGGTGTCGTCCCACTCGTCCGGCAGGGAGTGGGCTGGTTCCTCGGGAAGGGAGCGGGCGGGGCGTTTCGGCTGTTCCTCGGCCTGCGGCTGGATGTCCTTGGGTGTTCGGAACAGGTTGTCCAGGCCTATTCGCCCGGCGCCGTGGGTCATCAGCATCAGGCCGACGATGGTCATCACGGCGTTGTACTCCCAGCCGGAGTTGTGGACGTAGAAGGTGTGCGACCTGAGGGTGAGGATGATTCCGATGTTCAGGACCATCAGGCCGAGGCCGATCACGGGGGTGGCCAGCCCGAAGATCAGGAAGATGCCGCCGATCACCTCGAAACCGATCAGCAGCCACACCATGAGTCCCGGGTTCGGGATGCCCGCGTGCTCCAGGATGTTGGCCTCCGCGGTGATGCCCTCGTTCTGCCAGCGGTGCCAGCCGTGGGTGACCATGATGACGCCCATGATGATGCGGGTGAGCATCAGGGCGATGTCCTTGAGCACTCGGATGAAGGCCTTCATGGTTCTCCCTGCGGTTGGTCGTCCAGCCAATCGTATGACACAAACCGGCCGTTTGGTTCGGGTGAGCGCTGGTAAAATGCCCACTTCCCCTGTTGCCCGGTGATGGTTCGTGGTGCGTTGCCGGGGGGATCTCCTAGAGTTGTCCGCGATGCCTCGTCTCGAACCGCGTTCCCGAAGCACCGATCCCGCCGGCGGCTGGGGATGGGTGGGTTTCGGGTTTTTCGCCAGTGCGGTCCTCGTCGTTCACGCCTGGGCGACGCCGCAGCCCGCCGTCACGATCACCGACTACCTGCTTGCTTCCCCGGCCCTGCTGTCCTGCGCGGGCCTGCTGTTCGCGTGGTGGCGGATCGGGCCGCGTTTCCCGCATCCCGTGGTCGCGACGGTGCTGTGGGCGCTGCCGCTGCTGGCCTGTCCGCTGGTGTATAGCCTCGATGTGAACGCCTATCTGACGCAGGGCTGGATGGTGCTGGGCGGCCACGACCCCTACGTCATGACGCTCGGGGAACCACGACTGCCCGGGATCACGGTCGGGGCGGACTGGGTGGACACCACGTCGGTCTACCCGGCGGGGGCGTTGCTGATCTTCGCGGCCGTGTTCTGGGCCAGCGGTGGCCTGCCGTGGCTGGGGATCCTGCTGTTCCGACTGCTGCACCTGGCCTGTCTGCTGGTGGTGGCGTGGGCGGTGAAACGCATCGCGCCACGCGTCGGGGTCCCCGTGAACACGGCTCTGTGGGCGGGAATCGCCACCCCGCTGCTGATCCTCCAGTGGATTGGGGGTCTGCACAACGATGCCGTGCTGGTGGCCTTGATCGCCTTGGCGGTCTTGGTGGCGACTCGCGGCGGTTGGTCCGGGCTGCTGCTGGGTGGGGCTCTGATCGGGGCGTCCCTGACGATCAAGCAGTCGGGGGCAGCCGCGGGACTCGGGATCGTCGCCCTGGCCTGGGCGGCCTCGCCGGGGCGCGACTGGTGGCGGCTCGCGGGCCGGGCCGCGGCGGCAGGGGCGGTCGCTGTCGGGGTGTTCGTCGGGGTGTCGCTAGGTTCCGGCCTGGGCTTTGGATGGAACAAGCCCACTGCTGGTAATCCCCTGGCCGTGATGAGCGACTCGCCGCTGTCGTGGGTCACCCAGGCAATGAAATTACTCGGGCAGGAGGAGTCGCTGACCCCGGTGATCCGGATACTCACCCTCATCGCCGGGCTAGCGGTGCTGACGGCCTGGGTGTGGCTCGTGGTGCGGTTCGGCCCCCGGCCCGGAGAACCGGGACGTCCCTGGGTGGTGCTGCTCGGCGGGTTGCTGGCCTTCGCGCTGCTCGGTCCCGCCCTGCAACCTTGGTATTTCACATGGGCGGCGCCCTTCGTCGCCCTGGCCTTGCCTGACCGCCGTTGGCAGCGGATCTGGTTGAGCGCAACTGTGGTGGTCGTGCTGGCGGCTACAACCCGGGTTGCCTTCGGCTCCCCGCTGCTGGGGCTGGCAGTCTGGTTGGTGTGGCGACGCCTCGAGGCGAAGAACCTTGACGTTCTCGATGAGCGAACCGGGGTCTGACGTCTCCGCGACTGCGGGCTGACGCTTTTTTCCGCGACCGCGGACTAGGGTCGCGGGCATGACCGAGCAGCGTTGGAAACGGACCCCCGGGGCGTGGGCCGTGCGGATTCGCGGCCTCGCCAAGCGTTTCGGGCGCGTCCAGGCCGTTTCCGGACTCGACTTGGACGTCCCCCTCGGCGGTGTCCACGGGCTTCTCGGCCCCAACGGTTCCGGCAAGACCACCACGCTGCGGATGCTGCTCGGCCTGATCCGCCCCGACGACGGCGAGATGCGAATCTTCGACCACGAGGTGCCCTACGGGCTGCCCGAGGTGATCGACAGGGTGGGTGCCATCGTCGAGAGCCCCAAGTTCGCGCCGAACATGAGCCTTCGGCGCAACCTGGAGATCCTCGCGATCTCCACCGGGGTGCCGGGCCGCCGCGTCACGGAGGTGCTGCTGGAGGTCGGGCTGCGGGGACGCGAGAAGGCGGCGTTCCACACCTGCTCCCTCGGCATGAAACAGCGACTCGCGATCGCCGCGACCCTGCTGAGGGAACCCGACCTGCTGATCTTCGACGAACCCACCAACGGCCTCGACCCCGCCGGCATCCAGGAGATCCGCACCACCATGCGTGCCCTCGCCGACGCGGGCCGCACGGTCGTGGTCGCGAGCCACCTGCTGGGGGAGATCGAGCAGATCGCCGATTCCGTGTCCATCATGGGACGGGGTCGGGTGATCGCGGCCGGGGATCTGGAGGAGTTCCTCAACGACGGTTCCGAGTACGTGGCGGTGGAGATCGACGACGTCCCGGCGGCCTTCGAAACACTGCGGCAGGCGGGGTTCGGCGGCCAGCTGGTGGGCGGGCAGTTGCGCGTCACCCGTGACGAAGGACTCGATCCTGCCGCCGTCGCCCGGGTCCTCGGGGAGGCGGACCTGTGGCCGAGGCACCTCAGCCTGCAACGCTCCAGCCTCGAGTCCGTGTTCCTGGAACTGACCGAGGACGAACGCCTCACCACCACGCAGGGGAGGGCCGTGGCGTGATGCTGAATCTGCTGCGCGCCGAGCTTCTCAGACTGATCAGCAACCGGAAGATGGCAGTGCTGGGAGCGTTCGTGCTGGGTCTGGGTTTCTGGATCTCGGCCTCGATGGCCGTGACGCTCAAGCCTTACACCGCGCTCGAATGGGAGGAGGCGCAGCGGCAGTCCAACGACGCCCAGATAAACCTGGAAGTGATCTGCGGGTCGAGTTCGTCCAGCAGCGACTGCACGGCGCTTCCAACGAACATTACCGTGGAGGGGTTCCTGCGTCCCCAGATGGGCTTCGAACAATTCGTCGTCGCTTCCCTCGAACTGACGATGCAGATGGGTCTGCTCATCGTGGTGGTCCTGATCACAGTGATGGTAGGGGCCGAGTTCAGCACTGGCGCCATCGGCACCCAGCTGACCTTCACCCCACGCAGGCTGCCTCTGCTGTGGGCGAAAGCCCTGGCATCGGCGATCTGCGGGGTCTGCTTAATGGCCATCTGGGCGGCAGCCATGGTGCTCCTGGGGGTGTTCTTCTACCTGAACGTGCGCGGAATCGAGGGCCTGACCGCCAGTTCCCTGCTGGGTGCGCAGGTTGGGCGTGCACTGCTGGCTGGGGCCGTGATGGGGATGCTGGCGGCGCTGGTGACGATGGCCTTGGCGTCAACGGCCAAGACGTGGGCGCTGATCTCCGCCGTTCTGGTGCTCTCCCAGTTCCTTGAATTCTCCAAGGACGTCGCCCAGACCGCCTGGTTGCTGCCGACCACCAATGCATTCAGCCTCATCAACGGTGATTGGAGCCGCACCATCTACAACGGCGAAGGGGTACGGCAGGAAACGATCCCGCACATCGACTACGGATACTCGCTGGGATACGCGGTCTTCTGGCTGGTGGTCTTCGGGATCTGGGCGTCGGTCAGCTTCTCGCGCCGCAACATCCTCAAATAGCCTGCGAGGTCCTTCCCCGAAGTCGGTTGAGCCGGGCTGCGACGAAGGGGTGGCCGTGTCGAAACCATGGTGGGCGTGCCGGGGGGGTCGTTTTTCGGTTGTGGGTGGTTTCGACTCAGCCGTTCGCTGGCGCTCACGTGCTGGCTCAACCGGCTTCGGG
>ERZ772962.1823-NODE-1823-length-11234-cov-7.835763_pt1 | contig 11234 bp, 9 predicted proteins | sample MGYA00580676_ERZ772962 | MGnify/ENA primary metagenome ERZ772962 (study PRJEB29015, sample SAMEA2738049) | human oral metagenome | biome: human oral; feature: human-associated habitat; material: saliva | place: China | collected 2230 ...
CTTGCGGGAACGATTCGTTGCCATGAAATCTTCTTCCTGTTTCTCATGTCATGTCAGGGCGGATCCCCGACATGGGGCCAACTCCAGAACCGGAAGCGGTTCGTCGGCTAAGGCCCCAGGTGCCCGCTCGTGCGGACAACTGTTCCATCCTAGCGTCTTTTCAGCAGACTTCGAATGGCAGCAAGCCTCTTCGTGAGGATCGCCTCATGTCCATTCTCTGTTGGCTCGTAGTAGCGGGTACCTTCAAGGTCGTCGGGAAGATATTGCTGGGCGGCTACATGATGCGGATGGTCGTGAGCGTAGAGGTAACCCTCGCCGTGCCCCAGCGTCTTCGCCCCCGCATAGTGAGCGTCACGCAGATGCTCGGGCACCGCTCCCCCGCGCCCCTTCCGAACATCTGCCAACGCCCGATCAATGGCCAGGTACGTGGCGTTCGACTTGGGTGCCGTCGCCACCGCAACAACCGCCTGCGCGAGAAGCAGGCGAGCCTCGGGCATTCCAATAAGAGCAACGCCCTGCGCGACGGCCACACACGTGGACAACACCTCGGGCGCAGCCATTCCAATCTCTTCAGAAGCGGCGATTATGATACGTCGCGCGATGAAACGCGGGTCCTCCCCCGCCTCAATCATCCGCGCTAAGTAGTGCAGCGCCGCATCAACATCCGATCCGCGCATCGACTTGATAAAAGCACTCGCGACATCATAGTGCTGGTCACGCCCCCAGCGAACGAGCGCCTGGTTAGCAGCAGCCTCGACACTGGCAACCGTGATCTCACCGGACCCGTCATCGCTGGCCACCCCCGCCGCCGCCTCCAGCAGCGTCAGAGACTTACGGGCATCCGAGCCAGCCAAGCGAACCAACCCAGCCACGGCCTCGTCTGTCATCGCAAAGCGGCCCGCAAGCCCACGTTCATCGGACAGCGCCCGGCGAACGAGACCTTCAAGTGCCTCAGGCTCAAGCGGACGCAGCGTCAAAAGGAGCGAGCGAGACAGCAGCGGAGCAATCACAGAGAAGGACGGGTTTTCCGTTGTCGCCGCGACCAGCACTACCCATCGGTTCTCCACCGCTGGAAGAAGCGAATCCTGCTGCGACTTGGAGAAGCGGTGCACCTCATCCACAAAGAGGATTGTTTCCTCACCACTGCTCGCCAATGTCCGGCGCGCGCTGTCCACGACTCGACGCACGTCGCCCACGCCCGATGAGACAGCGGATAACTCAACAAAGCGTCGGCCCGACGCTCTGGCGATCAAATACGCAAGCGTCGTCTTACCCGTTCCCGGTGGACCCCACAGAACCACGGACGATACCGACACACCATCTCGAGAGCCGGGCGACAGGAGGCGACGCAGCGGAGCCCCCTCACCGAGCAGGTGAGATTGGCCGACAACCTCCTCCAGTCGAGAAGGTCTCATACGAACGGCGAGGGGCGCGTCCGCGGAAAACGCGGGCACGCCCAACTCGTCGAATGCTTCAGAATCAAACAGATCCATGAAACCTAGCCTACGTCAGGGTGACTCCCTGCGAGGAAGATCCGATCTTCGGACCGGACAGAACCTGGAGGACGACGAGGCCCCCAAGGATCAGCATGCACGCACCGGCACCGAGCAGGTAACCGTTCAAGCCCTCGGACTCATCGGCGGCATTCGAGGAGGACAGGACCTCCGCATGCAACTTCACAGAATCGGACGCATCCACCGACGCGCCCGCGCCGGCAGCCGCAACGGTCGATGCGATCTTAAAGTCGGCCCAGCCGACCAGCTGGTGCGAGCGGTTCGCCACGACGACCTTGTACTCGCCCATGGGCAGGCTGGCCACGTCCATCGTCACCTTGTTACCGTCTTCAACCTGAAGCCAGCGCGCCTCACCCGTCTGCATGATGTTGGCGCTCACCCACTCGCCAGCGCCAGCCTTGTCGGAGGGAACATTGATCGTCAGCTGTCCACCAGTGAAAGCCGCGCTCACGCCACCCTTATTTGCATCAGTCAGCTCAGACACATCCGATACGGGGGACACCGGGGTATCGGACGGCTGCGTCGCGTTCGCGGCAGGAGAAGCCGAAGCGGAAGGCGTTGCCGAAGGCGACGCGGAAGAAGTTGCGGTCGGCTGGACAACCGGCAACTGCGGATCATCAGGCTGAGGCGCGGGCGCGGGACTCACGGAAGGTTCCAGGGCGGGGTCACCCGTGGAGTCACCCGTGGGCTGAGGTACATCCGGCGCAGGGGCCGTGGGGTCTGCAGACGGTTCCGGCGCAGGGGCCGTGGGGTCTGCAGACGGTTCCGGCGTTGGCTCGGCCGTCGCCGACGGGCTGGACGGCTCGAAGACCTTCACCGAGTAGTTGATTGTCTTCGCCAGGGTCTTGTCGTCCTTGTAGATCACGACGGTGACCCAGTGGGTACTACCGGGTTTCCAGGTCACTCCTTCAGCGTTGTTGGCGCCATTAGGAACCGGAACGACCATCCTGTAGTTGTTGAGCGCATTTACCTTCCACAGGTCATCCGCGGTCACCGTGACTGTTTCACCGGAGCGCTCGAAGGTAAGAGGCGCGGTCGGCGTCACGCCACCGTTATCCAAGATGACGCCCCAGTAGCCTGTCTTACCGTATTCCGCTTCAAACTCGGAGGCATTCTCAAGGTTGATAACGAACGTGGTGTTCGGGATAGGGAGGGGACCATCGTTGTTATCGGCACGCGCGGCGAAACCGGGAATGGCGAGCGCACCTGCGGCGAAGAGGCATAGGGCCATGAGCACGCTCATTACCCGACTGCGGCCAGCGAGCACCCGCGCTGCGAGGGCGGAAGTAACCCGTCCGTGCTGCATAACGGTTCTCCTTTGGGACTTAAATACTCAGAAGATATTGCCTGATAACCAGAGTAACAGCTACATCGGCTTCATGTGAAGGTCGAACACGCACCACCTGGTTAATGGTGACCGTATTGGCATCATGCGCAGGCGGCCCGATCTAGTGGAATGCGCCATGCGACTTGCGCACAATGCTGACCGTCGCGACGGCACCGAGCAACGCAAGCGCCCCACCACCTGCAAGGATCCATCCGTTGAGGCGGCCCTCTTGCTCGCGGGCAGCTTGCTCCGTGGCCTGTTGTTCCGAGCGAGACTTGGGGCCGATCTCAGAAGCGGACACGCTCTGCTGTTCGGTGGACGAAGAGGGATCGGGGGTGGATGCTCCAGGCTGGGACGAGCCACCATTCGTATCCCCCCGAGACGAAGAGTTCCCGGGACGTGGCGATCCAGGCCTCGCCGAGTCAGAGGGCGCGGAGGCATCCGTCGATGATGAAGTCGAACCCTGAGCGTCGGAAGCCTGCTCACCTCTCACCTCGGAGGTTGTTACTTTCGGTTCGTCAGCAGGAGTGGCGGGCTGTGCCACCATTGAGGCAGCTTCATCGGGATCATTGCCTGCGGGCGCAGAGGGAGTTTCCTCCCTTGGCGTGCCGGGCGTCACGACAGTGTAGTCAGGATCGGAAGGTTCAGGATTATCAGCATTCATGGAGCATGCCCGAACATCGACAGCGGTGTCAACGACACGCACCTTGGCTTCGACATACGTTCCGGTGATGGCATCGCCGATATAAACCGTATGGGCTGACCCAACTTCCCAGGACGACGGGAGGGGAATATCCGTTGAGAAGGTCCCATCGGACGCCACGTCGGCGACGGCCCAGGCAGTACGATCACGACGAACAGCACCGGGAACCCAGCTAGGCAATTCCATTCCATCAGGACGCTTCGTCTCGCCATCATCGAGGGTGATGATAACGAATCCGCGTATCTGCTCAGTACCTGGACCCCAGCCAGAACCCTCAACATGAACCGACTCGCCCGCATGCACGATCGAGGAAAGAGAAGCCATCGACTCTGGTCCCTGTGCAACGAGACAGGCGGCTGAAGCATCCGGGAGGGCATCTTCGCCAAAAGCAGGAGTTGCAGTGACAAACACGCCGCCAACAATGGACGCCGACGCGGCCAACGCAAGCAGGGACAGGCGCAGCCCCTCGCCTCGCGTGAACGACCGCGGCGCCATGTGTGCCACCTTCCTTCTCTCATGGACAATTTTAGTAAGTTCGCTCAATTATGAACAGACCGACATGTCAGTGTCCGAGTAACTACGAGCTATACGCTCCATCCTATTAGCTCATCCCCAACACGCAATTGCGAACAACAAGCAAATTCATGGACCGGTGCGCCAAAACCTGATTTTACAAGGAAAATTATATATAATTGAAAAAAATTGTGAGCTAAATTATTGAATAACTGTCATCTAAAGTGACCTTCCGGTCAACATTTGAGACTATGAATCTCATTTCTACCCCCCGCTAACGACGCGGAATGACCAGCGGTGCCCCCGACTCAGGATCCTCGATGACAACGCATTCAACCTCGAACACGTCGGATATCAGAGAGGGCGTCACAATGTCTCGCGGCACTCCCTGAGCCACGATCCGCCCATCTTTCATACACACGAGATGCGTCGCGTAGCGGAAAGCAAGGTGAAGATCGTGCAATACCGCGACAACTGTCCGACCCCCCTCACGCAGGCGGTCCGCTAAACGCAGAACCTCCAGTTGATGATTCAGATCCAAATAGGTCGTCGGCTCATCCAAGAGCAGGATATCCGTCGACTGCGCCAGAGCCATCGCGATCCAGACCCTCTGACGCTGCCCACCAGAGAGCTCGCCGACACGTCTGGAGCCGAACGCGCTTACTCCGGCGTCACGCATTGCACGCGCCACGGCCTCGTCATCCTCCGTGCTCCACTGATGTGCGAGGGATTGATGCGGATAACGGCCGCGCGCAACCAGGTCCTCCACCAACATGTCGCCCGGTGCAACAGACGATTGTGCGAGGAGACCAAGGCGGCGCGCAAGGGCCTTCTGGTTCAGGTCATTCAGGACCTGCCCATCTAGCTCAACGACGCCGCAGCGCACGCTTAGCACGCGGGCGAGTGCCCGCAACAGCGTCGACTTGCCACATGCATTAGGACCGACGATGACCGTCAGCTCGCCCTGCAGAACATCCAGTGAAAGCCCCTCCAGAATCGGAGAGTCCTTCCCGTAGCCAACGGTGATCGAATGGGCACGAAGCCCACCTTCACTGTGCCGATGAATCATGACGTTACCTCACCTCACGAACGAGTAACACGAGCAGATAGATGCCACCCACGACGCCAGTCACGACACCCACCGGCATTTCATGGGGCGCCAGGAGCCGTTGCGCAACCATGTCGGAGGCGAGCACGAGAAGCGCTCCCACGACGGCAGACGATGCAAGCCCCGCTCCCCCGTGACCACACACGCGACGAGCAACGTGGGGGGCCGCCAAAGCGACAAAGGCCACCGGGCCTGCGACAGCGGTTGCCATGGAAACCAACACCATCGCCGCAGCGATCACCGCGATCCGCACCTCGCGTACCCGCACCCCCAAGGCCATCGCCACATCATCCCCCATCGCAAGCACAGCGAGCGGACGTGCGAGCCACGCAAGAACCAACACGGTCACTGCAAGAACGAGAAAGAACGGAGCAATGCGCACCATCGTCACACCGGAGAACGATCCTGCACTCCACAACTGCGCGCGCTGCGCCGCTTCCAGGGGAGCCTTGACGATCAGCAGTGAATTGATGGCGCGGAGAGCAGCGGAGAAACCGATGCCAACCAAGACGACCCGAACGCCTGTCACGCGGACGCCACCCGCGCAGGCAAGAATGAGCACACCCGACACGAGACCACCCACAAGCGCTCCGACGCCCGTCGTCGCAGGACTGGACCCACACACAATGATCGCAAGGAGAGCGCCCGTCGCCGAGCCAGTCGACAGGCCGACGATGTCGGGACTACCCAGCGGGTTGCCAGAGACCGTCTGGAAGATGGCACCCGACAGGCCGAGCGCACATCCGACTCCCAGCGTTGCACACAGACGCGGAAGACGAACAGACTGCACGAAGTACACGCCCAAGAAATCGTCTCGAGGCCCGCTATCGCCCATCAGTCGACGGAAAGACTCTGCAGCACTGAGACCATAATCCCCCAGCGTCAGCGAGTAAACGGACAGGCACACGGCAAGGAGTAGTCCAGCAACGACGACCGTGGCACTACGCCGATGAATGCGTAGCGAGACCCATGGCAATGCTAGTACCACGTAACGCCCGCTGTTCACGACATCCCCCGTCCACGCGCAGTTACGATAAAGAAAGGTGCCCCAATGAGCGCGACGATGACACCGACAGGCACCTCCTGAGGAGCCAGCACGAGGCGCGAGGCAACATCTGCGACGCACACCCACACAGCCCCCACGATGACGGACCAGAGAGCGATCAAGCCATGACGCGCGCCAACCGCGCGTCGGACGAGGAGCGGCACGGCGAGACCAACAAACGTGAGGGGACCCCCGAGCGCGGTCGCTCCTCCCGCGAGGGCTGTGACTGCTAGGGTTGCGAGTCCTCGAACAAGCCGTACCCGAACGCCGAGACCGACGGCGACCTCGTCTCCGAGCGTCAGAATGCCGAGAGCGGACGTCAGAAGCGCACCGAGCACCACCCCGCCGCCGATGACAACGCTCGCCAAGACGAGCGAATCAACTCCAATCCCCTCGAAGGAGCCGGACGCCCAATAGCGGAACTCGTTGAAAGCAAACTGGTTGGCCGTCAGGATGGCCGACGTCAGCGATGCCAGTGCGGCTGACACGGCGATACCCGCCAGTGCCAGGCGTGCACGCGAGGCGCGTGCGCCCCGGCCAGACAGTGCAAAGACGAGGGCGGAGGCTACTCCGGCTCCTATCAACGCAGCGCCGAGCGTGATGGCGCGCGTCGACACGCCCATGAGCGCGGTCGCCGACACGACCGCGAAGGCAGCCCCTGCGTTGACACCGAGGATGCCAGGATCAGCGAGCGGATTGCGCGTCATCGCTTGCATGATTGATCCGGCTAAGCCGAGCGCGCCCCCGATGATGAGCGCCGCAATGGTCCGGGGTACACGAAGGGATAGCACCACCCGCGTGTCCTGGGAGGTTCCACCGTGGACAAGCGACTCCCAGACAATATTCGGGGCGATCTGTCGGGATCCCAGGGCGAGCGAGGCCATCACGACGACACCAAGCACCAGCGCCGCCACTGCACAGGCAATAGCGACGCTGGTGAGTCGGTAGGCGCTCATTCGCACAGTGCGCACCTGACCGCGTGTCCCACGCTCAGGATGCCGGGACAAACTGAGCTTCGATGGACGAGACGATACCGTCCATCAGCAGGTATCCGCCGGTCGAGGTCCACAGGGATCCATCGACGGGAATGACGTGGTTTGCCTGGACGGCTCCGAGAGAATCGAAGCCGACAGTCGCCTTGGCCTCGTCGAGTGCGGCGGCAGATGCCTCGACACCGGTGGTTCCGCCTGCCGACGGGTTGTTCACCGAGGATTTGCCGAGCGTGCCGAAGAAGATCCAGTCCGCGTCGATTTGGTCGATGTTTTCGAGGGAGACGGGCTCGGAATGTCCCTCTCCGTCACGGTCCTGATTGGCGGGGCGCTTCATGCCCAGAGCGGTCAGGGCTTGTCCGGCGGGCAGCTCCTTGAGGATCAGGCCTGCACTATCGCCCTGCCAGCGCACAACCGAGTATGTCTGGTCGAGGTAGCCGGCGTCCTTCAGGCGAGCGCTCACCGATGCGACATGCTGGTCGAACTCCGCGAGTTTGACGTCAGCCTGGTCGGGCACGCCGAGCGCATCCGCGGTGAGGGCGAAAGTCTCGCGCCAGTCGCCGCCCGACTGCGTGGTGAAGAAGACGGGAGCTATCTGGCCGAGGGCCGTCAGAGTTTCGGTGTCGTTGTTCTTCACGGACGTGCCGTCAACGAGGATCAGGTCCGGGTGGGCGGCACCAATGGCCTCCAGGTTGGGGGTGCCGATGGAGCCCAGGATCGGGATGTCTCCGGCGCGATCAAGGAGGTAGTTGGGGACCGTCTGCTGGCCGCGGCCCGATACGACACCGATGGGCGTCACTCCCAGGGCGAGCGCGTTGTCGGTGGTCGGTTCGGAAAGCGTCACGACGCGGGTCGGATGCGAGGGCACAGTGACCTCCTGGCCGGAGGCATCGGTGACGACGCGGGTCTCGCTGGTCCCGTTCGCTCCAGAGGACGAGGCCGGGGCGGGCTGCGTGGAGGAGCAGGCTCCCAGGGTCAGGGATGCAAGAGCGAGAGCCGCGAAAGCGCGAACTCGTGTCGAGATATACACGTGTTCCTCAATTCGATTAGATCACGATAGATGCATAGGCAAGCCTAACCTAGCGGCGCAAAGGGCGCTCTTTTCGCATGCAATGGTGGATAAGCTCACGTACACCATCTGTCGAGCATTCGCACGAGTCCTTCGCGCCACCACGCAATGTCATGACCACCGGGATAGGACTCGAAACTGACAAGCGATCCTGACCTCTCCAACAGCGCAGTACAATGCCGAGTTACAGGCAACATCGCCCGCTCGCGCTCACCCACCTGACACGACACTGTCAAGCCGTCACCAAGCTGCCTCTGCCCCCTCCGCAGCTCTGTCATCAGCGTCCCCTCGCCCCGGCCTCGTTCATCTCCACCCCACCACAGAGAGGGAGACTGTGCGAGGAAACACTCGACGGGCAACGAACCCAGACAGGCAGCCTCGAGCACTGCAAGCCCACCGAAGGACTGACCGGCCAGAGCAACAGGACCAGCCCCAACCTCGGCACAAATGTCTCTCACGAGCTCCTCAACACGGCCTGCCTCGGTTAACTCCTCCTGGCGGGCGCGCAGATCACCAGCATCGATCGTCACGACGCGAAGACCCGGGTAGCGCCAGGTCAGCCAGCCAACGCCATTGGCTCGCCACATCTCCCCGTCGAATAGAATGAGGGTTCTGCGTGCGGGGCACTCGCCGTCGTGGACCACGATGGAACGGGGTCGCTCACGCTCACGACGTGTACTGATGCGAACACCGATGTCTTCCTCACGGGCAGCACGCATCCGCAGATAGCGGAGGCTCTCCGATGGCCACACAACGCTCGCATCGGGTCCCACAAACAGCGAGGCGACGTTTCCTCTCCCGTTGATGAGACTGCGGACGTTGGAACAATCAGGGTGAGCAGCCTGACTTAATCGCAGCCATTCACTCCTATCCATGCTCGTGCGCGGATCGATGCCACCTGAGTCCACAATCGCGAACTGATAGCTGAGGATCGCATCCGCCGGCAGCGCACACGCGAGCACGTGCACGCGAGATCCGGGCATGCCTTCCAGACGAAAAGCGTCAAGGTGATCACGGTTGCGATCCGTCACGGTATTGACGATAACGAAGCACTGAGCATTCTCAGGCGCATCGCACCGAAACATCACGCGAACGGCGTTAACCCCATCAAGGACGAGCCGACGACCGACGCGCGGGCCATCGGCGCACCCATGGTCATCCCAGTCCTCAGGATCGATCTCGAGCCGACAAAACCCCGTCTCAGAAAAGAACTCCTCCTCGAAGGCCATCGGTCAGTCGAAAAGCGAAATATCACCCGCGCCGACGAGCGCGACGACAGCGTCGCCTCCCGCAAAGTCGATGACCGTCGTCGGCTCAGCTACGCCGACAGGACCCACGACCACCAGATCAACCTGATGCCCGATGCGCTCGTCCACATCAAAGCCATCCGTCAGAGGCTCCTTCTCACCCGGCATGATGAGCGTCGAACAAGCTAGCGGCTCACCGAGGGCCTCGACAATCGCCTGGGTGATGACATGGTCCGGGATGCGCACGCCGACCGTGTGCTTCTTCTTGTTCAGCATGATGCGCGGAACTTCCTTGGTGCCACGCAGGATGAACGTGTAAGGTCCGGGGGTCAGCGCCTTCATCGTGCGGAACTCGTGATTATCGACGATGACTAGCTCACCGAGCTGCGCGAAGGAGTGGCACAGCAGTGAAAAGTTGTGCTTGTCATCGAGCTTACGAACCGCGCGAATGGTGTCCATGCCCGACTTGTTGCCAATCTTGGTCGCGATCGCGTAGCCGGAGTCCGTGGGCAGCGCAATCGTACCGCCGCGCTCCAGCAGGTCAACGACCGTGTTAACCAGACGTGCTTGAGGATTTTCCGGATGCAACTCAACGTACGACATGCCTCTATTGTGCACGAAACCCCCACCGGCCGGGGCCAGATGGGGGTTTCGTGGACAGAATGCGCGAGAGCTAGATCACTTCTTCGCCTCGTCGGTGCCCTCTTCACCGCGCTTCTTCGGCTTCGCGTCAACGCCGGCTTCCTTACGCTGCGCAGGCGTAATCGGAGCCGGTGCCTCGGTCAACGGATCGAAACCGCCGCCGGACTTCGGGAAGGCGATGACATCGCGAATCGACTCGGACTTCGTCAGCAGCGAGACGATACGATCCCAGCCGAAGGCCACGCCGCCGTGCGGCGGAGCGCCGAACTTGAAGGCATCGAGCAGGAAGCCAAATTGCGTCTGGGCTTCCTCCTCGCCGATACCCATCACGTTGAACACGCGGTTCTGGATGTCGCGGCGGTGAATACGAATCGAACCGCCACCGATCTCGTTGCCGTTGCAGACGATGTCGTAGGCGTAGGCCAGGGCGTTGCCCGGGTCCTTGTCGAAGGAGTCGATCCACTCGGGCTTGGGCGAGGTGAAAGCGTGATGGACGGCCGTCCAGGCACTGTGGCCCAGCGCAACGTCACCCTCGGCCTCGGCGTCGCCGGTGGGCTTGAAGAGTGGCGCGTCCACAACCCAGGTGAAGGCCCAGGCATCGGGGTCGATGAGGTCGCAACGCTTGCCGATCTCCAGGCGGGCAGCGCCGAGCAGCTCGCGCGACGGGGTCGGCTTGCCAGCAGCGAAGAAGATGCAGTCGCCGGGCTTGGCACCGGTGGCGGCAGCCAGGCCCTCACGCTCAGCCTCGGTGATGTTCTTGGCGACGGGGCCGCCCAGCGTACCGTCCTCGGCGATGGTGACGTAAGCCAGACCCTTCGCGCCGCGTGCCTTGGCCCATTCCTGCCACTTGTCGAAAGTGCGGCGAGGCTGCGAGCCACCGCCGGGCATGACGACGGCACCCACGTAGGGAGCCTGGAACACGCGGAAGGTCGTGTCCTTGAAGTACTCGGTGAGCTCGGTCAGCTCCAGGCCGAAGCGCAGGTCGGGCTTATCGGAGCCGTAGCGCTCCATCGCGTCCTTGTAGGTCATGCGCGGGATCGGCGTGGACAGGTCGTAGCCGATGAGCGCCCACACGTT
>ERZ772962.1824-NODE-1824-length-11233-cov-18.256844_pt1 | contig 11233 bp, 9 predicted proteins | sample MGYA00580676_ERZ772962 | MGnify/ENA primary metagenome ERZ772962 (study PRJEB29015, sample SAMEA2738049) | human oral metagenome | biome: human oral; feature: human-associated habitat; material: saliva | place: China | collected 2230 ...
TGCCTGGGCCGAGGCCGTGCGCGACCTGCTGCTCTTCCCCGAACGGGCCCGGGAAATGGGACTGGCCGCCCACGAGTCCGTGCGCCGGGAGTTCCTGTCCAACCGGCACCTGCAGGACCTCCTGCAGATCGTGGCCGACCTGGTGGGCTGACGAGCCGACGAAAGAGGCCCGGCGGGGGTGTCAGTGTCCATGGCGCTGACATTAACTCCGCACAGATGCCACACGCCGCGAAACAACCGCAGAATTTCAACGATCTCCACTGGTCACTTCGACGGCGATCTCGCTAATGTCAGCGCTGTGGACACCCGGCCGCCGGTCTGGTCGGCTCCCGGGGCACAGGCGCGGCAGTCAGACGCCCTCGACCCGGCACTGGCGGCGACTTCCCCTGCCTGAACCCTTCCAGCTCCCGCACAGGGCCCCGGAGTTCATGCTTCGACGCCGACGCCGGCCCGCTCCCGTCCCAAGTCGATCTACTCCACGAGGGTCGGGATCTACTGGCCAAGGGTTGGGGGTACTGCACGAGGGCCCGTCCTACTGTGCTGTCTCCTCACTTCTGAGACATTTGGGGGTCATGACTTCTGAGACGTTTGGGTGTCATGACTTCTGAGACACTGGTTGGGGTTATGACCTGTGAGACGTTCGGGGGCGTCGGGGTGGGAGCGGGATGAGTCTGTAGGGCGGTTTCTTGGTGTCGATGGTGGAGCGGTTGCCTTGCTGCCTCTGGGTGGGTTGGGGCCAGGGCAGGGACACGAAGCGGCGTCCGTCGGGGTCGTAGAGGTCCAGGCGCGTGGTGTACTCGATCAGGGTGACCTCGACGCCGCGCATGGTCTGGCCCAGTGACAGTGCACGGTCCTTGTAGGACACGCACCCGTTGGACATCACGGTGCGTCGAGCGCGGTCCACAGCCTCGTCGGGATCGGCGGGGTCGGGCAGGCTGATGGGGCCGCCACCGGCTGGTAGGCGCTCCAGGTCGATGGGGGCTGGGCTGGCCAGCGCCCTGGGGGTCTGAGCCCATACCCTCAGCGGGGTCAGTGCGACGCCGTGGCCCTGGTGCTGGCGCTCGGTGTTGTAGTAGCTGGTGAAGCGGTCCAGCTCGGCGTTGAGCTCCTCAAGGGTGCTGGCCGGGTGGGCGCGCAGCCAGGCGGCTGCCGGCTGGTGGGAGCGCTCGACCTTGCCCTGGGTCTGAGGGTGGCCCACCCGCCCGCTGATGGGACGCACCCCCAGGGATGCCAGCCACTTCTCGGTGGCTCCCGGGCCAGTGATACGGCTGGTGTTGAACGCCAGCGCGTTGTCCGACAGGATCGCCGCCGGGCGCCCCCAGGTGGCGAAGGCCTCCTCAAGGACCATGCGGGCGCCTGCCACGCTCTCACCGCCCCAGCAGGCCCTCAGGGCGGTGATGACCCGCGAGCAGTCGTCAACGACCTGGTAGACGGTCACCAGACGGTCCTCCAGGCGCCACTGGAAGCCGTCGATCTGCCACAGCTCGTTGGCCGCGCTGCGGGTGAAGCGCTTGTACGACGTCCTGGGCCGCTTGCGCGGGGCGGGGACCACCAGGCCGGCTCTGCGCAGGCTGCGGGCGATCGTCGCGCGCGAGGGAGCCGGAACGCTGGCGCCCTGGCTCATCACCCACCACACCGAGGCCGGACCCGCCTCCCGGCCGGCGGCGAGCAGGTCGGCACGAACCTGGGCGATGCGCTCATCAGTGCCCTGGTCCCACACCCGCGCCGGGTGGCGCGGGGCCCGTGAACGCGGCGTCAGCGCGGCAGCCAGGCCCTCGTGCTCAGCGCGTCGGCGTATCCGGTAGAACGACGCCCGCGAGATACCCACCTGAGCGCAGAACTCCTCCACGCTCATCCCACTGGTCCTGGAGTCAAAACCTATGACCTGCTCACGCCGAGACGGCGAAATCGAGTTACCCATAACCCCAGGCAACCCACCCCACCAGTGTCTCAGATGTCATGACATCCGAAACTCTCAGAAGTCATGAGACAACACAGAGGGGTAAAGGGTACGACCGCGCGATCTACCCTACGATCCGGACAGCCGGCACGACGCCGTCACTCCGTGGCCACAGCACTGTCGTTCCCTGCTGCATCCACAAGGCTCCGATGCTGCGGTGGCCACCTCATCTGCACACATATCACGCTTGCGACATGGAGCCCTATCCCGAACCGCCCCAGCTGCCGCCCGTTGTGGCGTCCGCCGGCCCGCCGGCCGCCATGCGTAGTCCCGTGAGGGTCCTTCGCGGCATCTACGCGGACATCGGCGCACAGGACCTCCCCCGTTGGGAGGCCGACAAGCGTCTCAGCCTGGCTCGCTGCGCCGCCGCCTGTTTGCAGGTCGAGTCCGCGCGCTGTCTGAGCCACGAGTCCGCCGCACTCGTTCACGGTCTGTGGCTGCGGGAGCGTGAGCCGGACGTCAGCGTCGTCGTCCCCTCAAGTCCGCACCATCCTCACCAGAAGCTCCCCCTCCCTGCAGGAGCGCGGCGCCCTGCATCCCTGCGCCGACGACACCTGACGCTGCCGCGGAAGGACATCACCACCGTCTCGGGCCTGCCTGTGAGCACCTTGGGACGGACCGCGGTTGACTGCGCCTTCGACCTTCCCGCCCACGACTCGGTGTGCGTGGTCGAGTCGGCGCTCCGCGCTATCGCCCGTCCATCGCGATACCAGTACTCCCAGTCGAGCCGCCGAGTCGAGGCCGCCCGACATCAGCTCCAAGCCGCCGTCACGGCGCAGGGCCGACGTGCCGGGGCACGGCGTGCACGTGCCGTCGTTGCCATGGCCTCGGCCTTCACCGAATCACCAGGCGAGTCGCTGCTGCACTGGTTGGTGCGCGCCCTGGGTCTACCGGCTCCGCGCATTCAGATGGCGATCACGGACGTCCACCACTCCCGCCTCTACTTCCCCGATGAGGCCTGGCCGGAGTACCGGGTACTGGCGGAGTTCGACGGACGGATCAAGTACAAGACCCCCGAGGACCTGTGGCAGGAGAAGCAGCGCCAGGACGCCCTGACTCGCATGGGCTGGCGCATCGAGCGCTTCATCTGGGCCGACTTCACCCACCTCGATGTACTGCGCGCCCGGATCCTGGCTCTCTTCCCCGCCACCGTCGCCCACAGCGCGCGCCCCGTGGCAGACCTGTGGAGATGAGCAGTCGACTCCCAGCCGTGGGTTCGTACCTTAGGTCGTGCGTTCGAGGGGTAGAGGGTACGACCGCGCGACCTACCCTACGATCCCGCGGACGGCTCATCGTGCTCTCGCGGGCGTAGCGGCCGGCTACTCGAGCTCGGCCAGGGCGGCGCGCACGTCGGCCAGGGCGCTGTTGATGGCCTCGGCCTCGAAGGGGACCTCGAGGTCGCGCAGGCGCACGGCCAGGTCGGCCAGGTCCCGGGCCTCACCGAAGCCCTGCTCGGCCAGAGTGCGGGCGGTGGTCACGGAGTCGGCCTGCCCGGCGCCGGCGGCCGCGGCCGCCTCGAGAACCTCCAGAATCGGGCCCTGGATGACGCCGAGGTCCTCGGCCACGACATCCAGCTCGCCACCCACCAGCTCGCGGCGCGCGTCGAGCAGGCCGACGCGCTGGGTCAGGTTGTCGGCGCCGTCGCTCAGCGCCGAGCACAGCTCGCTGAGGCTGCCGACGGCGTCGTTGGCGTCAACCTCGTCCTGGCCCTGGAGGATCTGCAGGGCGAAGAGCCCGGCGGCCAGGTTGTGCAGGCGGGCCAGGGCGATGCGGAAGCTCACCGAGTCCAGGTCGCCGCGCAGCGCCTCGATCTGGCTGCTCAGCGGGTGGAGCTGCTCGGAGCACTCCAGGACCAGGGCGTCGACCTGCTGGCAGCGCGCGGCGACGTCGTCGGCCTGCTCACCGTGGCCCAGGACCTCGACGTCGGTGCCGACGGCGCGCATGGCCTCGCGCAGGGTGCCCAGGCGGGTCGAGAGGGCCTCGATCTCGCCGGCCCGTTTGCCCAGGAGGTCGGCGAGCCGCTGGCCCTCCTGGAGGATGCCGACCAGCCCGGCGGTCTCGGCCTCGATCCGGCCCATGGCGCCCAGGATGCGGGCCACGGGGCCCTCGGTCTGCGGGCTGTCGGGGATGCCGACGCCGTGGGCGAGCAGCTCGCCGACCTCGGCGACCAGTACCCGGCGGGTGAAGTCGATGGCGTCGGCGTAGCCCAGGGCCTGCAGCTCGGCCTGGAGGGCGGCCTGCCCGGCGGCGGCCACCTCCCGGCGGGTGGAGCCGGCCGCGGCGGAGGCCTCCTCGACGTCGCGGACCCGGGCGTAGGCGGCCTCGATGTCGTCGCGCAGGTCAGTGAGCATCGGCAGGGTGCGCACGGACAGGTAGCCGGAGCCGGAGGGCACGATGGTGGCGAAGACGCGGTAGTGGCCGTCGTCGGAGGAGCGGTTGGTGATGTAGGCGCTGGCGGCCCGGCCCTCCTCGATGGCGTCCCAGATGGAGCGGAACAGGCCGGCGGGCATGTCCGCGTGCCGCACCACGTTGTGGGCCCGCCCCACCAGGGCGCCGCGCGGGTAGCCGGACAGGCGCATGAAGGTAGAGTTGGCGCGGCGGATGCGTCCGTGGGAGTCCGTGGTGGAGAAGAAGAGCTCGTCGGCGGCGAAGACGTGCTCGACGTGAGCTGCGGACTCGACCATGAGTGACCTTCCTGGGGCGGCGCAGGCGCACGGCGTCGGAGCTGCGGGGCCTGCGGGGCGTTGTGGGACCTTGGTCGGAAGCCTACTCTTGGCCGGCCTTCGAGGCGGCCGTTCCCGGCAGGAGGGCGCGTCACCGCGGTCACGGCGTGGTGGGGCCGTTTTCTGCCGATCGAGTGGTCGAAGGCGATGGGGTCGCAGCGGTCCCGCCGGCGGGCAGCCGGGGATGACTCCCCACGACGGAAGCGCGCCAAGGCCCTGACAGGGCAGGGTGGGCTCCCTAATCTGGCGTCATGATCCCACCTGACTCCGTGAGACTGTCCGCCTCCGAGCACTGCGGCCTGGCCCGCCGCGAGGTGCTGGCACTGGGCGCCCTGGTTCCCGCAGCAGTGGCGCTGCTGGGTGGCTGCTCCCTGGCGTCGGGCACGCAGCTGACCTCCAAAGTCACCCGGGAGAAGGTCAGTCTCTCCGACGTCACCTCCGAGGCCGCCAAGGCTGCCACCGCCTGTGACCAGCTCGGGAGCAAGCTCCTGACCCGCTACCTCAAGGAGGACTCATCGACGACGGCGATGGCCTCCCCGCTCAGCCTCGCCCTGACCCTGGCGATCCTGGCCGACGGCGCCACCGATGCCGTGGCCCAGGGCTATGACGCGCTCCTGGGGCTCTCGGGCCAGGAGCGGGACCGGGCCTGGTCAGCCATCCAGAACTCCCTGAACCGCTACGACGGCGACCTCAAGGGCTTCGACCCGGACACGATTCCGGACAAGCCGCTCGTTCACCTGGCCAACCATGTCCTCATCGCTGACGAGAAGGACTTCAAGGTCAAGCAGAGCTACCTCGATGCGGTGCTGCGCTGGTTCTCCGCCGAGATCGAGCAGGTCGGCGTGAGCTCCATGAAGGAGAACCTTGACGCCTGGGCCTCGCGCAACACGGCCGGGCTCATCCCGAACAGCGGCATCAAGGTCACCGAGGACACCCGACTGGTGGTGCAGAACGCGCTGCTCTTCGCAGCCCAGTGGGACAACCCCTTCTCGGCCGAGAGCACCCACCAGGAGGACTTCACGCTCGCAGGCGGCAAGACCGTCAAGGCCGACCTCATGCACAGCACGCACTCCATCCCCCACGCCACCGGGAAGGGCTGGGCGGCAGTGCGCCTGGCCTACGCCAGCGGCGAGGACGGCAAGGACTCCAACCTCGCTCTCGACGTCGTCCTTCCCGACGCCGGTACCCTGCCGAGCGCCATGGATGCCGGGACGTGGGCGGAAGCCTCCAAGGCCCTGGACAAGGCGCAAACCAAAGAGGTGGGGCTGTCCCTGCCCAAGCTGGACCTCACCTCCGAGCCCAAGGATCTCCTCGACTTCCTCAAGGATCAGGGGCTCAAGACCGTGGGCCTGGACCGGATAGCGCCCAAGCTCGAACTGACCCAGGTGGTCCAGCAGGTGCGTCTCATCCTGGATGAGGAGGGCACGGTCGCGGCAGCTCTGAGTGAGGCCGCGGGGGAAGCCATGGCGGCACCGGGGCCGCAGACAAAGCCGATCACATTCACGGTGGACCACCCCTACGTGCTGCGGCTGCGGGACCTGACCAGCGGAACCGCCCTGCTGGAGGCCGTCGTCATGGATCCCACGGTCAAGACGATCGGCGGCTCAGCCTGACCGGGCCCGCCAGCGGCCGGCCTGGGCATCCCACCAGCCGAGGCGCCCTCACAATCCGGACGTCCCACCTCACCGGTCGAGGCGCACCGCCGGATTCTTCCGGTCGGTGGGACGTCTCGCCGCCCGGAGCGCTTCCAGGCGGTAGGCTCCAGGGCTGACAGGAAGCCGTTGCGGGACCAGCCCGTCTCGGCCCACCACCTCTTTTCAACCAGCAGGAGAACTCCTCATGACCGTCGAGCTCGTCACCACCTCCAGCCCGGAGATCGTCGAGGCCATGGAGCGCCTCATCCCGCAGCTCTCCCGCAGCGCCCCGGCACTGACCGCCGAGCAGTGCGAGGCCCTCATCGCTCAGGAGGGGGTCTTCCTCTTCGTCTTCCGGCCCGAGGCCGAGGCCGGCCAGAGCGCACCGATCCTGGGCATGCTCACCCTGGCGACCTTCACGATCCCCACGGGCCTGCGCGCCTGGGTGGAGGACGTCGTCGTCGACGGTGAGGCCCGCGGCCAGGGCGCCGGGCAGGCCCTCGTGGAGGCCGCCGTCGAGCACGCCGGGAAGCTGGGCGCGCGCACGGTGGACCTCACCTCCCGCCCCACGCGCGAGGCCGCCAACCGCCTCTACCGCCGCGCCGGCTTCGAGCTGCGGGAGACCAACGTCTACCGCTACGCCCAGGTCTGAGAGGCACGCCCCGCGGGCCCCTTCCTACCCCCATCACTTCGACCGAATCTTCAGAATCGACCCGGAGCCGCGTCTTTTTTGAAGTTTCTGTCGAAGTGTGTGTGCCAAGGCCGTGAGCGGGCCCGACCTCCACGCGCCCTCAGGCCAGCAGAGCCTCGATGAAGGCGGCCACGCTCGGGGTGGTGCGCCCGCCGGCGGCCTCGACGACCTCGTCCGGGGCGCCACCGATCGCACAGGGGACGTCGGCCCGCTCGAACATCGAGATGTCATTCCAGGAGTCGCCCACGGCGGCCACCTCACTGACCTCCACGCCCTGGCTGGCCAGGAGCTCGGCGAGCCGGCCCAGGCCCGTCCCCTTGGACTCGCCTGCAGCCGTGACGTCCACGAAACCGGTCGAGCGGGTGCAGCTGATGCCGTCCACCGTCTCCTCCAGGTCTCGGGCCAGCGCCGCAGCAGCCCGAACGTCGGGGATGTGCAGCGGCATCGAGGTCACCCCCAGGCCCGCGACCTGCGACAGGGGCGCCGCGGTGAAGCGGTCCGGCGGCGTGCGCTGGTCGGTGGACAGGCCGATCGGGTCGTCCAGCACGTAGTCGCGCTCAAGGGTCGAGGCGAACACGGAGACGGGGGCCTGGGTGACATCGCCAATCGCCCGCACGACCGCCCGCACCTGGTCGGCCTCAAGCGTCCGGGTGCAGTGCACCTGACCGGCGGCGTCGATAACGGTCGTGCCCGTGGCGCACACGGCGTAGTCGTAGTCCAGGCCGATGGACGTCGAGGCCCGGGCCACCTCGACGGCGTGCTGCACCAGCCGCACCGAGCGCCCCGTGGCCAGCACCAGGAGGTTGCCGGCCGCCCGCCAGCGCACGAGGGCCTCGGCGTCGGCCTGCCCGACGACGTGGTGGAAGACGAGGGTGCCGTCGAGATCCGTGGCGAGCAGACGCATGCCGGCGAGCATAGCCCGTGCTCCCCGCACCCGCCCCGCGCCTCAGCGCATCAGCCCACCGGCGCATCAGCGCACCAACCACCGCCATCACTTCGACCGAATCTTCAGAAACGACCCGGAGCCGCGTCTTTTTTGAGAATTCGGTCGAAGTGTGTGGGGACTAGAGGGTCGGTCGCCCCATGAGGGAGTCGATGAGGTCGGCGAGGCTGGAGACCGTGCCGTCGCACTGGGCCACCACCTCCGGCGGCGACCAGGGCAGGGCGTAGGAGTGGTCGGCAGCCTGGTGCATGGAGATGTCGTTCCAGGAGTCCCCGATGGACCAGGTCTCCACCGGCTCCGCCGTCCCCGGGCCGACGTCGATCCCCGCCGAGCCGCCGACCGGCGCCTCGCTCGCCTCACCGGTCGAAGCCTCCCCGGCCCCGCTGGCCGCGCCCGCCCTGGACGCACCCTCTCCGGCAGCCCCGGCCGCCTCCGCGGCGGGCGCCTCAGACAGGCCCGCCACCAGCCGCCTGAGGCCCGCCCCCTTGGAGGCCGAGGCGGGCACGACGTCGATGAAGTCCTGGTTGCGGAAGCCCACCGCCTGCCCCTCCCAGCGCCGGTGCAGGTAGGTCTCGGTGCGCGCGGCCATCTCCGGGTCGGTGAAGCGCATCGGCACCCCGATGACCTCGCGCCCGTCCAGCTCTCGCCGGGTGGCCGGCCGGAACAGGGTCAGCAGCTCGGAGCCGGAGCCGATCGTGTCGTAGACGAGCAGGTCCTCGTCCAGCCCGGTGGTGAAGACGGTGACGCCCGGCGCCCCTTCGACGAAGTCGAGGATGTCCTCGACGACGCCGGCCGGCAGCGCCGTGGAGCACTGCACCCGGATGTCCTCATCCACGATGGCGGCCCCCGTGTAGAGGATGGCGTTGTCGAACTCCAGGCCCATGGGCACCACGACGTGCTCCAGCGCCGAGACCGACCTGCCGGTGTTGATGACCAGGAGGTTGCCGGCCGCCCGCCACCGGGCCATGGCCTCGCGGTCACGCAGCGAGATCGTCCCGTTGAAGACGATGGTGCCGTCCAGGTCGGTGGAGATGAGCCTGCGTGGCATGGGAGTCCTTTCCGTTCAGGTTCTGCCGGTCTCCAGCTGCTCAGAGCGGCTCGCGGGCTGCCTACGAGCCGCCCGGGAGCCGCCCAGAATCGCTAAGAGCCGTCAGCAGCCTTATTCTCCTCATTCTTCGCCGCAGCGTCAGCGGACTCGTCAGACTCGTGACCCGTTCCCTCCCGGCGGGCCTTCTTCTCGGCCTTGCGGGCCTTCTTGGCCTGCTTCTTGTCCTCGCGCTCCAGGCGCTCGTGGGCCCACTGGGCGTAGCCCTGCAGGAGGCTGCGCGAGTCGGGGGTGAGGATCTTGTTGTCCTCGAGCAGCCCCTCGGCGCGCAGGGTCATGAACCGCAGGTACTCGGGGTTGCGGGTGAGCCCCCACTGGCGCTTGGCCTCCTCCAGGTCGGAGACGTCACGGCGCACCTGCCGCTCGATCATGGCACGCCCACCCATGAGGAAGATGGCCACGAGCAGAGCCACGATCGAGCCGATCCCCCGGGTGAAGGGGTAGAGGACGCAGGCGATGACCATGAGCCAGGTGACGTACTTGCCCATGGAGTGGGTGTAGCCGCGCCAGCGGCCGTCGTCCCCGGTGGCCCAGGCGCGCAGCTTGGCGCGCCCGTCGGGATCCCCGCCGTTGAACCAGTCGCGCACCCGGGCGCCCAGGGTTCTTCCGACGTCGGTCTTGCTGTTCTCACTCATGCCGGTCTCCTTCCAGGATCGTGGTGATGAGCTCGGCCATGGAGCCCACGGTGGTCTCGCACGCAGCCGTCACCTCCGGCGGGGACCAGGGCAGGGCGACGGCGTGGTCGGCGACGGCGTGCATGTCCAGGTCGTTCCAGGAGTCGCCGATGGTCCAGACCTCGATGTCCTGTCCCGCCAGGGGCCCGTCCAGGAGGGCGCGCAGTCCCGCGCCCTTGGTGGCACCGGCGGGCACGAGGTCAAGGAACTCCTGGTTGCGGTGGCAGTCCAGGACGCCCTCCCAGCGCCGGGTGAGGTCATCCTGGAGGCGCTCGCGCAGGGCGTCGTCGGTGACGCGCAGGGGCACGCCGATGAAGCGGTGGGCGTCCATTTCCTCCAGGCTCAGATGCTCGAAGACCGCGAGGATGGAGGAGATCTCCTCGTTGTTGTCGGCCAGGATGTAGTCGGTCTCGATGGTGGTGGCGTAGGTGGTCACCCCCGGCAGGTCGACGGTGCGGGTCGCCACGTCGCGGGCGACGCCGTCGGGCAGGTAGCGGGCCGAGAGGACCTGGTAGCTGCCGTCGATGAGGACCGCCCCGGTGAAGACGACGCCGTAGTCGAAGTCGACGCCCAGAGGCGCCAAGACGTCGCGGGTGGCGAAGGAGGACTTGCCGGTGTCCACGGCCAGGAGGTTGCCTGCGGCCCGCCAGCGGGCCATGGCCTCGCGGTCGGCAGGTGAGACGGAGCGGTCGAAGACGATGGTGGCGTCCAGGTCGGTGACGAGGAGTCGGGTCACGCGGGTTCCTTGCTTGAGGGGGCGGAGGACGGGGACGACGTCGGAGCGGGGCGGGAGGAGGAGAACCGGGAGAAGGCGTCGGACGGCCCCGGTGGAGCACTGATGGCGCGCCGGGAGAGCCGGCGACGGCCCCGCGCATTCTACCGAACACACGGAACGGGGAGGGAACCAGAGGCGAGTCCTCCGGCGCCCTCCCCGCTCCGAGACGAGTCAGTGAACAGCCTTCAGCCGGCCCACGGGCCCATCACAGTCCCAGGAAGCCGGTGGCGGCCCCGGCGATACCGATGGCGAACATGCCCAGGATGATCCACAGGGCGTTGACCTTCTTGTTGAGCAGCCACATGCACAGGAAGGTGAGCCCCAGCGCCGCCAGGCCGGGCAGCAACTGGTTGAGGACGTCCTGAAGGGTTGTCGTTGTGACGATATGAGTCTCTCGGTCTTCGACCTTGGAGACCACCAGCGGGAAATAGATCTTGGTCCACTGCGACACCAGCGCGCCCATGACGAACAGACCCATGATGGCAGCCATCTGGGTGATCTTCTTGAGCTGGCCGCCGCCGACCTCGGTGACCAGGGTGGTCCCCCGCTCGTAACCGACCTTCAGGCCGTACCAGCGAGTGAGAACGCGCAGGACGTTGATGCCGACGAAGAACAGCAGCGGACCCAAGAAGGAGCCGTTGAGAGCCAATGACGCGCCCAAGGCCGCCAGGACGGGGCGGGCGGTGCCCCAGAAGATGGGGTCGCCGATACCGGCAACCGGCCCCATG
>ERZ772962.1828-NODE-1828-length-11226-cov-3.330767_pt1 | contig 11226 bp, 8 predicted proteins | sample MGYA00580676_ERZ772962 | MGnify/ENA primary metagenome ERZ772962 (study PRJEB29015, sample SAMEA2738049) | human oral metagenome | biome: human oral; feature: human-associated habitat; material: saliva | place: China | collected 2230 ...
CTTCGCACCAGCGCCGTCGGGGCGGCCGGTGCGGCTGCGGGCGGGGCGGCCGGGGTGGTGGGAGGCCGGGTGCTGGCGCAGCGCCGCTCCCCCACGGACCGGGTGGCCCCGCGCCCGGTGGCACCGGGGTACCTGGGGGCGCGCACCGTGTTCCAGGCCTCACCGGGCTCGGGCGCGGTGGCCCTGACCTTTGACGACGGCCCCGGGGAGTTCACGCCCCTGGTGCTGGACCTGCTGGGCGAGGCCGGGATCCCGGCAACCTTCTTCCTGCTGGGCACCAACGCCTCCGCCCACCCGGACCTGGTGGCCCGTGAGGCGGGCGCGGGGCACGAGGTGGCCGTCCACGGCTGGGACCACCAGGACGTGTACTCCAAGGAGTACGACCAGCTCGGTGACGAGATCGACCGCACTATGTCGGCCATCACCTCCGCGGGCGCCCCCGCGCCCCGTCTGTGGCGGCCCCCCTACGGGCGCGTGGACGCCCCGGCGCTCATGGTGGCGGCGAGTCGGGGGCTGGACGTGGTCCTGTGGGGCTACCACACCCCGGACGTGGCCACCGCCCAGGGCCTGGTGGGCAGCGTGGGGGCGGGTGGGATCATCCTCAGCCACGACGCGCGCAGCCAGCCCACCGAGGCGCTCGTGCGGGCGGTGGTGGCCGCCGCGGCGGCCGTCAGGGACCAGGGGCTGGCCCTGGTGACAGTCTCGGAGCTGCTGAGGCTGGACGCGGCCGCGTCGTCCTAGGCACCCGGTGGCTGGCGGGCTGGCCTGGTGGGCGCGGCAGGGTGCTGCGCGTGAGGTACGTGGTACCCCCAGCCGGATTTGAACCGGCGCTGCCGCCGTGAGAGGGCGGTGTCCTGGGCCGCTAGACGATGGGGGCCCACGGGCTCAGCGGGTACGACCCGCCTGGCCAGTACCCCCAGCCGGATTTGAACCGGCGCTGTGAGAGGGCGGTGTCCTGGGCCGCTAGACGATGGGGGCGCGGAGCTTTCCTCCTGCGGAGGAAGTCCTTAAGGAGTTCCCTCCTCGCTGGGGTACCAGGACTCGAACCTAGAATGGATGAACCAGAATCACCAGTGTTGCCAATTACACCATACCCCAAGGGCTTCGCCCGCTCACGCCGGCGACAGATATGTAGGCTACCCGATTTCCCCGTCCACGACCAAGTCGTCGGGCGTGCGACGCATCACTCCGAGGTGCCGGGAGGCGCCGGCGCCGACTCCGTCAGACTCCGCGATCGCCTCCGCCTCCTCGACAGGCGCACTGCCGCGTGGACGGCGAGGAACACCAGACCGTAGGCCAGAGCTGTCCACGAGGACGTCGGGCGTCCCGTCCAGTACGTGGCGAAGAAGGCGGGAACCGCCACGAGGGCGGCGATCGCCGCGCTCCCCTGCACCAACCGCGGGAAGGAGTCCGCCACGAGCGCGGCCGTCGCCGCGGGGACGACGACGAAGGCTATGACGAGGACCGCTCCGGCCGTGTAGAACGAGGCGGTCAGGGTCAGCGCGACGAGGGCCATCGCCGCCCCGCGCAGTCCGCGCACCGGCACGCCCAGGGTTCTGGCGTAGTCCGGGTCGAAGACGACGAGCGCGAGTCTGCGGTGCGTCGCGGCCAGGAAGAGGACGTTCAACAGGAGCACCGCCCCCATGACGTAGCAGTAGACCGGCCCGAAGTCCCTGCCGGCGATGATGAGGCGGTCGACGGCCACGACGTTGGGGTCGCCCACCAGGACGGCCTCTTCCTGTAGGTGCAGGTGCGAGAAACGCGTGGACAGGAGGATGACGCCGACGGAGAAGAGGCCCGGGAAGACCAGGCCCTGGGCGGCGTCTCCGGCGACCAGGCCGGTGCGCGAGAGGCCCTCCGCCGAGGCGACGACGACCAGCGCGAGCGCGGCCGCCCCCAGGACGAGCAGCGGCGAGCCGATCGGCCAGACGATGGCGGCCAGCACGACGCCCGGGAAGGCGGCGTGCCCATGGCGTCGACCAGCATCGACTGGCGGGAGGTCACGAGGAAGGCTCCGGGCAGGGCGCACGCCACGGCCGTGACGGCGATGAGGGCCAGCACTCCGGCGGCGTAGGGGGTCAGCGTCATCCGAGCGCCTCCTCGCGGTCGGCCGGGTCCGGGCGAGCGGGCGGCGTGCTCGCAGGCTCCGGGGCGCCGCCCTCTCCGGCGAGCTCGCGCAGCAGTGCGCGCCGGGCGCTGCGCCTGCGGAGGGCCCGCACGAGCAGGGATCTCTTCGGGGAGGCGACGAGGGCCACGGCTGCATTGGCGGTGAGCACGAGCACGGTGACCGGACCGGAGGGGACCCTGCCCGCGCCGACCGAGACGAGTGCGCCGACGACCGAGGCGGCCATCCCGAAGGCGCCGGCCAGCAGGGTCATCGCCCCCAGGGAATTCGTCCACTGCCGGGCGGCGACGGCGGGGAAGACCACGTATGCGATGACCAGCACGAGGCCCACGGACTTCAACCCGATGACCACGGCGACGACGGTGGCCGCCGTCAGGGTCACTTCGACCAGTCCGATGGGGCGCCCGAGGACGCGTGCGGCGTCGGGGTCGAAGACGAAGAGCTGGACGTCGCGCCACAGCAGCAGGAGGGCGGCGAGCGCCGCGCCCGCGAAGGCGGCGGAGACCCGGATGTCGGACCACGTGACCGTCGAGACGTTGCCGAACAGGTAGTCCTTCAATCCCGCGCGGGAGGAGGGGAAGGACCGGGAGTTGATCTCGGCGAGCAGAGCCATCCCGCCGCCGAAGGTGACGGCCAGGACGACGGCCATGGCCGCATCCGGGCCCACGCGGCTGGTGTCGGCGATGCGCGAGGTGAGCAGGGCGGACAGGACCCCCACGATCGCGCTCACGAGGACGATGACGAGGATCGTGCGCCCGTCGATCCCCAGCAGCGTGACGCTCACGAGGAATGCGAGCGTCACGCCGAGCATCGAGGAATGCCCGATGACGTCGGCGATCAGGCTCTGGCGGCGCAGATAGGTGAAGGTGCCCAGGACGCCGCACGTGCATCCGATGACCAGCGTCCCGGCGATCACCCGCTGGTAGACGGTCTCCGTCAGGAGGTCGAGGATCATTCCCGCCCTCCGTCCGCGCCCGCCCAGTCCATCGACGAACCGCCGTAGGCGGCGCGCAGATTCTCGGGGACGAGGGTCCGGTCGATCGGCCCGGCTGCGACGAGTTCGACGTTCACCAGGGCCACCCGGTCGCATATGCGGGTGAGGGTGGACAGGTCGTGGTGGACGAGCATGACCGTGCGGCCCTGCTCCCGCAGGCCGTCGAGGACGCCCATGATCCGACGTTGGGAGGCGACGTCGATCCCCGCGAAGGGCTCGTCCATGAGGAACAGGTCGGGGTCCTGGGCGAGCACCCTGGCCAGGAACACGCGCTGGCGCTGGCCTCCGGAGAGCTCGCCGATCTGCCGCCGCTCGAAGCCGTCCATGCCGACCCGTTCGAGCGCTCCGGCCGCGGCCCGCTTGGACTCCCGGCTCGGCCGCCGCCCCCATTTCAGGGTCCCGTAGGTCCCCATGAGGACGACGTCGGCGACCGTGGCCGGGAAGTCCCAGTCCACCGAGACGCTCTGCGGCATGTACCCGACCCTGTTCCTGACCGAGCCGAGGCGCTCGCCGAAGTAGCGGACCTCTCCGGTCAGCCGCGGGATGAGGTCCAGGGCGGCCTTGAGCAGGGTGGTCTTGCCCGCGCCGTTCGGGCCGACGACGCCCATGGCGGCCCCCGCGGGCACGCTCAGGGTCACGTTCCGCAGGACGGGGACGTCGCGGTAGGCCACGGATAGGCCGTCGATCCGGACGGCGCAGTCGTCGTCGGTCACTTCGCGCCGAGCTCCGTCGTGATGGCGTCGACGTTGTTCTGGAAGACGCCGAGGTAGGTGTCCACCGGAGCCTTCTCCCCCAGGGAGTCCGCGTAGAGCTCCTTGTCGGAGATCCTCACGTCCCAGCCTTTGGCTTTGACCGCTTCCCTGAGGGACTTGACGGCCTGGGGGTTCTTCAGATTGTCGACGAATATCGCCGGGACTTTCGCCGAGACGATGGTGTTGACGAGCTCCTGGAGCTCGCTGGCGGAGAGTTCGGCCTCCGAGCTGACGAAATCCGTCGCGTGGACCTTCAGCCCATAGCGCTTGCCCAGGTAGTTGAAGGCGTCGTGGCCGGTGACCAGGACGCGGTTGGCCTGCGGGATGCTCTCGAAGCGCTTCTTCGCCTTGGCGTCGATGTCGGCGATCTTCCCGTTGAACTCCTTGGCGTTCTTCTTGTAGGCCTGGGCGTGGGAGGAGTCGAGCTCGGCGAACCTGTCGCCGATCTGGGTGACGACGTTCTGCCATATCTCGGGGGAGTTCCAGATGTGGGGGTCGTAGAGCTTGTTGCCCTTGTCGTCCTTCTCGGGCCAGTCGAGCAGCTTGTCCTTCGGCACGCCGGCCCCCACCTCGAGGCCCCTCTTGCCCTGGGCCTTGAGTTTGTCCGTCATGAGCGCCTCCAGGTGCAGGCCGTTCCACAGCACGAGATCGGCGCCCTGCATGGCCTCGATGTCCTGGGTCGTCGGCTGGTAGGTGTGCGGATCGCCTCCCGGCTTGACCATGGTGGTGATCTTGGCTCCGGGCGCGATCTGCTTGGCGGCGTCCGCGAGGTATCCGGTGGTGGCGAATACTTTGAGACCCTTGCCCGGAAGCGAGGATCCCGAGCCGGAGCCCGATCCGGAGTCGGAGCCTGACGTGCTGCACGCGGTCACGCCCGCGCACAGTGTCAGCGCGGCGAACACCGCCGTGAAACGACGCATGAGCGACATGATGACAATCTCCTTCGATTGCGGCGGCGAATGCCGCCGGGTCGAGCGTCAGGTGCGGCCGACCACCCCAGGCATAATAAGGGAAGCCGCCCCTAACTCAATGGTGCGCAGACCATTGTAGCTTTCGACCGCTCGAAAATCGAGAAGAGTTCTCACCCGGCCGGACTCCGATCCCGCGGGGATCGCGCCCTCGGTTCGCGCCTGCGTCGGCGCGGATCCGCGCGTCCGAGCGGCGGGTGTGCACTCGGACCGGCGGCGCTCGGGAGCCGAGGCGGCGGCAGGCGGGGCCTGTCAGGCCGAGAGCTTGCTCAGCAGGCGCCGGATGCGGGCGAGCGTTTCGTCCTGTCCGAGGATCGCCATCGAGTCGACGACGGGAATGGAGACGTTCGTGCCCGTCATGGCGACGAAGAGCGGAGCGTAGGCCAGGCGGGGTTTCATCGCCATCTCGGTGACGAGCCGCTCGTCGAGCGCGGCCTTGATCGCCGCGGCGTCGCCCCCCTCGAGCCCTTCGATCGCCTCGGCAGCGCCGGCGAGGGCAGCGGGAGCCGAATCCTTGAGCTTGGCCACGGCCTTCTCGTTGTATACGACGCCCTCGGCGCCGACGAAGAGGAATCGCAGCAGGCCGGGCGCCTCGCCAAGAAGCTGCATGCGGGTCTGCGCCAGAGGCGCGGCGGCGTCGAGGATCCTGCGTTCGGCCTCGGTCAACCCCTCGTACCCGTCGGAGCCCACGAGCCCCTCGCGCGCGAGGAAGGGAACCAGGCGCGAGGCGTAGTCGGCGACGTCGAGCCGGCGAATGTGTTCGGCGTTGATGGCCGTGCATTTCTTCTCGTCGAACCTGGCGGGGTTGGGGTTGACGGCCTCGATCTGGAAGGCGGCGACCATCTCCTCCTTCGTGAACACGTCGCTGTCCGGGCTGATCGCCCACCCCAGCAGGGCGAGGTAGTTGAGCAGCCCCTCGGGGACCACGCCGCGCTCGCGGTGAAGCAGGAGGTTGGATTGCGGGTCGCGCTTGGAGAGCTTCTTGTTTCCCTCCCCCATGACGTAGGGCAGGTGGCCGAATCGCGGAGTGAACTTCGCGATTCCGAGCTCCTCGAGCGCGCGGTAGAGCACGATCTGGCGCGGCGTGGAGGAAAGGAGGTCCTCTCCGCGCAGCACGTCGGTGATTTCCATCATGGCGTCGTCGACGGGATTCGTCAGCGTGTAGAGGGGGTCGCCGTTGGCGCGGACGATGACGTAGTCGGGAACCGATCCTGCCTTGAACGTGATCTCTCCGCGCACGAGGTCGGTGAAGGAGACGTCGGCGTCGGGCATGCGCATGCGGATGACCGGCTTTCGGCCCTCCGCCCTGTAGGCCGCCTTCTGCTCCTCCGTCAGGTCGCGGTCGAAGCCGTCGTAGCCGAGCTTCGGGTCGCGCCCGGCGGCTCGGTGGCGCGCTTCGACCTCCTCGGGCGTGGAGAAGGACTCGTAGGCGTAGGCGGCGGCCAGGAGCTTCGCGGCGACGTCGCGGTAGATCTCTCCGCGTTCCGATTGGCGGTAGGGCCCGTGGGGTCCGCCGACGCCGACGCCCTCGTCCCAGTCGAGTCCCATCCACGTCAGCGAGTCGACGATCGCGCCGAAGGACTCCTCGGAGTCCCGGGCGGCGTCGGTGTCCTCGATGCGGAAGACGAAAGTGCCGCCCACGTGGCGCGCATAGGCGTAGTTGAAAAGGCACGTGCGCACCATTCCCACGTGGGGCGCGCCGGTCGGCGAAGGACAGAAGCGAACGCGGATGTCTGAGCCCGCAGCATTTGTGATAGCCATGATGCAACAAGGGTAACGCCCGCGAGCCTGCCGAGGCTTCGCCAAGCCGTGCAACGCCGGGCGCCGTCCGGCGCGACCGCCGGCGATGGCGGCGTCCGCGGAGGCGAGACCGCCGGCCGTATGCGGCGGTATGTCGTATCGGCGCCGCCCGGAAGCCTTCGCGCCGGATCGCGAGGCCGTGTCGGTCCGGCCGGGTCGGCAGCCTGAGAGGACGGAGGGAGCGCCAGTCGCCGAGGCGCGACGACCAGCCGCAGAGAGCGCCTGCCCGCGGCGTGAACGCGTATGATTTCCGCCATGCGGCAATTCGACTTCGACTCCGTCGACCTGGACGCCATGGCCCGCTCAGGCACCGTGAAGTGGTCCGCCTTCCCGAACTCCTCGGACTATCCCGAAGCCATCGGAATGTGGCTCGCCGAGATGGACCTGGGCATCGCCCCCGAGGTGCGGGACTTCATCGTCGGATGCGCGGACCGGGGAGACTTCGGGTACGTCTCCGACGAATGGCGGAAACGGACCGTCGGGGCGACCATCGCCTGGGCCCGCGACTTCGGCTGGGAGATCTCCCCCGAGCGGACCTTCCTCTCGCCCGACGTCCTGACGGGACTGCGAATCTCGATCGACAGGTTCACGTCGGCCGGCTCGCCCGTCATCGTGCCCACCCCGGCCTACATGCCGTTCCTCACCCTCCCGCACGAGCACGATCGCGACGTCATCGAAGTACCGTCCGCCCTGGGCGAGGACGGCCTGTGGCGCCTCGACTACGAGGGAATCGAGGCGGCCTTCGCGCGCGGCGCCGAGCTGCTCGTCCTGTGCAATCCCTGGAACCCCGCGGGGCGCTGCCTGACGCGCGGCGAACTCGAACGGCTGGCCCGCATCGTGGACGCCGCCGGCGGACGCGTCTTCGAGGACTGCGTCCACCTGCCCCTCCTGCTCGACGGCGCCGAGGCCGCCGTCTACGGAGCCCTGGACGTCGCCTCCCGTCACACCGTCACGGCGGTGGCGGCGTCGAAGGGCTGGAACATCCCCGGCTTGAAATGCGCCCAGATCGTCTTCGCCGACGACGGGGACGCGGCCGCCTTCGCGCCGCACGCGCACGGGGTGAGCGCAGTCGCCTCGACCCTCGGCGTGCAGACGGCGGCGGTGTGCTACGAGGAGGCGGGCGAATGGAACCGCCAGCTGCGCGGCTACCTGTCGGGCAACCGCGATCTCCTGGAGGCGCGCGTCGCCGCGTGGGACGGGGTGCGCATGGGGCGCGTCGAAGGCACGTACATCGCCTTCCTCGACTTCGCGCAGCTGGCCGAACGCGGGGCGTTCGGCGACCTCACCCCGGCGCAGTTCTTCGCGCGGCGCGCAGGCGTAACCCTCACGGAGGGCCGCAGCTGCGGGCGCGGCTTCGAATCGTCCTGCCGCATGATCTTCGCGACATCCACGGCCATCCTCACCGAGGCCCTGAACCGGATGGAGCGCGCGCTCGCGGGGTGAGGAAAACGGAACCCCTTGCGCGTGACGTGACGTCACATGCTGTGATGGGGGGCGTGAAGGTCTCCGAGATCGCCTATCTGGCGGGCACGACGGTGCGGACGGTACGCTGGTACCACCGCATCGGCCTGCTCCCCATCCCCGAAGGGCGGCCCCGGGACTACGGCTTCGACCACCTCGCCCGCCTCGTGCACATCCGATGGCTGGCGCAGTCGGGGATGAGCCTGAAGGCCGTCGGCCAGATCCTCGACGGATCGCCGGAAGCGGACGCGCGGGACGATCTGGATTCGGCCCTCGCCCGGATCGACGAGGAGATCCGCTCCCTGAAGGCCCAGCGCGAACGGATCGCCGGATTGAGGGAGCTCGCCGGCTCCGGGGCGAAGCTCTCCCCCATCCCGGCATCCCTCGACCAGTTCTACGCCAGGGTCCGGGAGCACCTGACCGACCCGGAGCAGATCGAGATCCTCGATCGCGACCGGGTCCTCGCCGCGCTGGGCGGGACCTCGTACACGCTGCCGGATCTGGTCGGCGTCCACGTCACGGAAGCCGACGTCGCCAAGACGGCCGAGGCCATCGAGCTGTTCGCCCAGGCTCGCCGCGCCGCCGACTCCGACGACCTCGCCAGACTCGTCGACCGCTTCCTGGACATCTACACCGAGCTCGCCGAGCGGATCGCCGGCCAGGGATTCGCCGAAGCCTTCGCATCAGCCAACGACGGGCCCGGGCTGGACCGCCTCCTGACCGCCTTGAGAGTCGCCTACCCCGACGGCAGGCAGCAGGCCTTCATCGAACTGTGCCTGAGGAAGCTCGCAATACCGAGCCTGGGCGAGCTCGGCGGCGCCGAGCCGGACCGAACCGGAACCGCTCCCACACGGGCCGTCGACCGGGCCGGAACCGACTGAGAGTTAGAAGAGTCAAAGGAAAGGACACCCCAGTGACCGAGACCATTGCCGTCGAAGGCCTCGTCAAGACCTTCGGATCCCTGCGTGCGCTCGACTCGCTCGACCTCGCCGTGGAGGAGGGAACCGTCCACGGATTCCTCGGCCCCAACGGGTCGGGCAAGTCGACGACGATCAGATGCCTTCTGGGCCTCTACCACCCCGACGCGGGCACGGTCAGGGTGCTGGGCATGAACCCGTCCGCCTCGGCGCGCGACATCAACCGGCGCGTGGCCTACGTTCCCGGCGAGGTCGCCCTGTGGCCCAACCTGACCGGCCAACAGGCCCTCGACGCACTGGCCGCCCTGCGCGGGAGCCGAGACGAGGCCCGCGAGCGCGAGCTCGTCGAGCGCTTCCGCCTCGACCCGTCGAAGCCCATCCGCACGTACTCCAAGGGCAACCGGCAGAAGGTCATGCTGGTCGCCGCCCTCTCCGCGCCGGTGGACCTGCTCGTGCTCGACGAGCCGACGAGCGGGCTCGACCCCCTCATGGAGCGGATCTTCGGCGAATGCGTGGCGCAGGCGAGCCGGGCGGGCCGGACCGTGCTTCTGTCGAGCCACATCCTGGGCGAGGTGCAGGAACTGTGCTCGCACGTGACGATCATCAAGGACGGCGCGGCGGTCGAGACCGGCAGCCTGGAGCGGCTCAGGCATCTGGGCGCGCGCGAGATACGCGTGCGGGGCGAGGAGGATCGGCTGCGCGCCCTCGTCGAGAGCCTGGAGGCGGCGGGGATCGACGCATCGAGGGACGAGGGGGACGTCCTCGTGGAGGCCGGGGCCTCTCGCGTGCCCGACGTACTGGGCGCGGCCGTCTCAGCGGGGCTGGCGGACATCACGTGCACGCCGGCGAGCCTGGAGGACCTCTTCCTGCGCCACTACGAAGGGACGGTCCGATGAACGCACGGGATTTCACGACTCTCTTCCGGGTCGCTCTGCGCCGCCAGCGGTTCGCGTTCGCGGCCTGGGCGGGCTCCTTCTACCTCATCCTGGCGCTCCTGCCGAAGGCCTACCAGAAGAACCTGGGGAGCATGGAGTTTCGCCGGTCCGTCATCGAGATGATGAACTCCAACGGCGCGACCCGGCTGCTGTTCGGCACGATCCCCCAGCCGGGGACCATCGGCCAAGCGATCCAGTGGGAGTCCGGGATGATCATCATGGTCCTCACGGCCGTCGCGGCCCTGCTCATCGTGACGACGGCCGGGCGCCGCGGCGAGGACGACGGCCTTCGCGAGCTCGTCGAGGGCACCGGGGTGAGCCGGGCGACCGTGTTCGCGGTCCAGGCGGCGATGGGGACGGCCTTCTCGGCCGTCGCGGGCGCGGGGTGCGGCTTCGTCCTCGCGGTGCAGGCGCCGCTGTTCTCGGAGGTCTCCGTGACGGGATCCGTGTGCCTGGGGGTCGCGATCTTCTTAGTCGGCTGCGCGTTCTCGGCGGTCGCGCTCGTGGCCTCCCAGCTCGCCGACGACGCCGTGGGGGCGCGCCGGCTCTCCCTGCTCGTCCTCTTCCTCGCCTTCGCCGTGAAGATGGCGGCCGAATCCAGTGAGCAGCGGTGGCTCCAGTGGCTCACGCCCCTGGGCTGGAAGGAGCCGCTCCACCCCTTCACCGACGACCGACTGGTGCTCGCGATCCCCATGGCCGCGATCGTCGGAGCCTTCTCCGCTCTGGCTTGGCGCCTGTACGCCGGCCGGGAGCTGCACGGAGCCTACCTGCGCTCGGCGAGGCGCTCGAAGGCCCGCCTGCGGGCGAAGAGCGTCTTCTCCCTGTCCCTGCGGCTGGGGCGGCGCAGGCTCACCGGATGGCTCGCCGGCGTCGTCGCCATGGCGGCGCTCGTCGGATCGATGGCGGGATCCTTCGTCACCTTGACGAAGAAGAACTCGAATTACAGCGACCTCGTCGGGAAGATGGGCGCCGGAGGCGACGTGACCGAGAAGATCGTCTCCATCTTCTCGATCATCGTCGGCATTCTGGTCATGTGCGAGGCGGTCTCCGCGATGGCCTCCCTGGCGGAGACCGAGAAGCGGGGGATCCTCGACGTCGAACTGGCCAGCGGCGCGTCCCGCCGCAACGTCCTGGCGGGCCAGGCGGCGGCCGCGGCGGTCGAGTCGGCGATCCTGTCGGCCGCGGGCGCGGCGGCCCTCGCGGTCACGGTCGGAGCCTCCCTCGACTGGACGTCCGGGCGCGAGGCCGCCTGGCGAACCGTCACCCAGTGGCCC
>ERZ772962.1829-NODE-1829-length-11221-cov-9.169353_pt1 | contig 11221 bp, 8 predicted proteins | sample MGYA00580676_ERZ772962 | MGnify/ENA primary metagenome ERZ772962 (study PRJEB29015, sample SAMEA2738049) | human oral metagenome | biome: human oral; feature: human-associated habitat; material: saliva | place: China | collected 2230 ...
GCTGGAATTTTTTTCTTATAATCTTCCATTAAATTCGCTGACTCAGGCCAGTACGCATTCGTTACCCCATAAAATGGATAGGCTGATTTCCAACGAGTCGGTTTCCATCCAGATACTCTTGGATGAGGAACTTCTTTTGTCACTAAGCCAACAATCTGACGTTTTTCTCCTACCCGTTCTAATACTCCTTCGCTGTTCGGACGATAATTATAATATTCATACACATCATTACTCTCTTTCGCATTAACTCGCTCTCCGTTTCGAGTAATAAATAACTCCCCATTTTCATGGAAATTTCGATATAATTCTTCCTGTTCAGCTTTTGTTAATAGTCCATCAAAATAGTAATCAGAGCTAGAATGATGTTCTAGATCTTCTACTTTTAATTTAGTGTAAACCTGTACATTACTTGGCGCAATTTCCCGACCTGTATCATCCGCATAAGTGATATGTTGATGGTATTCTGTCTTTTTCAAGACCTTATTAGGAACTTCCGCAATCCATCTTGTTGTTTGTACTTTCGGAACATTAATCAATTCATCGGGATCTGTTTCATCCCCTTCAGGCGTTGGAACATCTAATGTATCGTAGTTTAGATCCATTGAGACGTATTCTCCAGTTTTCCCAAAGGTCGTGCTGAAAGTAAATTGATTCGTTTTGCTTGCGACGGCTACCGTTCCGTAATACTTAGTTCTTCGGCTATTCTGCCATCCGTATTTATCAAGACTATCACCTGCATAGTGGAAATGAGATCCATTTTCTAAAAGCATATTATCGCCAACTGAATATAATTCATTTCCTTGGCGTGTAATAGAAGAACCAGGAATTGGAACAATTTCATCTTCTGCCCCGATTGTCACAGATTTCTTTTCGTCTATTTGTTCATAATTAAATATCGGAACATAAACGACATGCTCATATCCCTTATCTCTACTAATATGATAATAGCCTTTAACGACTCCTTGAGCATCTGTTTCCGGAATGACTTCTTCTGTTATTTCATCGCCTAAGATTGGAGTATGTGTCTCCGTCCATCCTTGCACTCGGTGGAACGTTACCTTTTGATTTTCGTCTCGACGATAGACGCTCCATTGTGACGTGTATGCTTGAGAATAATTCATATATTGATCTTCAATTTGATCATTGTATTGAATACGCGCCACTAATCCAGTAGGGGTATAGCTGTCTAAAACTTTACGACTGGTACCGTGAGTTAAATCACTAATCGCATATAAATTACTTCCTGTATTATTTACAATTTCGTGTCCATTTTCATCGTAGTAACGAATCTTCACATTAATCGTTAAAGGCTTATCTGTTGCACGGTCTGCCCCAGCTGTCACACTCAGTTTTCCACCTACATTTTTAATCCAAAGTAACGCTTTTTGCTCTTCGTAAGGGGAGCTAACCAATGTATACTCATGATCCATTCGAGTCACTTGCTTGCGTTCTCCATCAACGGTTAAATACGTACCTTCCAATCCTCGTTCAGAAACGGTGACGGGTTGCCCTTGTTTTAGAACCGCCACTTGTCCATTCGAATGTTCTTCTGGAGCATTCGTCGTTGTTTGCACATTTTTAAAGCTCAATTCGTCTAAACTATTAATATATTTTACAGCTTCTGCAGGATAATATTCTGAGGCGGTCACGATTGTTTTAGCCCCGTATTCATACCCGCGAATCACCGTTTGATTGTTCACCGCTTGTCGTAGGTCGTTTCCTTCGAATTGGTAACTTTGAAAATCTTCCGTAGCATATTCATGTTCTTTCGATTCACGTTCATACTGTAGACGATTTGAAATGCGATTCTTTTTATAATTTTGTAATCTTTCTCGATTATTTTCAATGAAATTTTCAATGATATTGGCTTCATATGAAGATTCTCCCGAAATATCGTCGGAACGGCCGACTACGCGATCGGTATATTCAATTTCAAATCCAGCTTTTTTCGCTTTCTCAATGGCATTATAATAAGCACTCGATAACCCACTATTTGGAATATCATTCAAAACAAGGCGTTTAGTGGCTCCTCTTACCTCTACATTTCGAGGATCACTTACCCCTACATTTGTATACTCATTGGACTCTGGATGTTCCCGGTTATCTTCAGGAATACGCGGAGTATTCGTACGATCTTTCTCCTGATCTTCCGGACTAACCGGTTCGAAATTTGGTCTTCCTTGATTTGGTTGATCGTTTAAAGATTCGCCAGGTTCTGGTCTGGCAACGGATTCTCTATATTCCATTTCCGTCGTTTTGCTAGCTGAAGTCGTTGGCGTAACTTGTTCTGAAGGAACTTCATCCGCAGCAACTCCCGGAAGAAGTAGTAGATTTGCCCCAATCATGACTGAAAAAACACCTAGAGTGGTTTTTCTAATCGAAAATTTTTCTTTTTTCCCTAACATTTCTTTATAACTTTTCAAGTGATTTCCTCCCATTTCTAAACTATTTTAAAATAATCCCCATCGAATCAATAACCCCTGATTCTCATCCTACCTTTTACGATTCAATCCAGTTCCCCCGTTCCCGAATAAACTATATATGTGATTCATTCACTTTAAATAAGTGAAACTATTTTCAAAAAAATTCAATGAATCATTACACAAAATAAATTATTTTCACCAAATCTTCAAAAACACTAACAGTCCCATTTTAGTACAAATGCCTTTAAAATAAGAAATACTTTGCTTACAGCATAAAAAAGGGTCCATAATTTTTAAGGTTAACGGAAATTTCCCACCCATCTTAAAAAAAATAGAACCCTTTTAATTCAAAATTTTTTCCATTTTTCCTTAAAAGCACTTGTCGCGTATTTAACTGAGAAGGATTTACGCAATCATCTGCTCCTTTGAAGAGAAACGGATAAACCTTGGATTTTATAGTAGTGATAGTAGGGAATAAGAATCGAAATGAAATAGAGCCCCACAGCGGATATTCCGCCATGGGGCTCTTTGAATTCGATAGGTGAGAGACTACAGGCTCGAGCCGGTCTCCTACAATGACTACTATAAAGTTAATCCAAAGGATTTTTTATAGTTTCTCGTTTGAACCTTCGGTTCTTTTTTTATTATTTGCGTAAACGTTCGATGTCTCGCGCAATCTCAACCTCTTCGTTAGTTGGGATGTTTAATACAGTAACTTTCGCACCTTCAGAAGAAATGATTGCTTCTGAACGAGTATCATTACGCTCAGGATCGATATCGCAACCGAACCAAGTTAACCCGTTGATGATACGAGAACGAATTGATTTAGAGTTTTCACCGATACCAGCAGTGAAGACGATAGCGTCCACACCGTTCATAACAGCAACATATTGTCCAATGTATTTTTGAACGCGGTCAACGAAGATTTCTACTGCAACTTTAGCATCTTCGTTTGTTGCACTTGCAGCTTCAACGTCACGCATGTCGCTTGATACACCTGAAAGGCCTAATAGACCTGATTTTTTATTTAAGATGTCAACCATTTCGTTAACGTCTGTAATGTTTAATTTGTTCATTAAGAATGCTACTAATGAAGCATCGATATCACCTGAACGAGTACCCATTGTAACCCCTGCTAATGGAGTGAATCCCATAGAAGTATCTACAGATTTACCGCCATCAACTGCAGTGATTGAAGCACCGTTACCTAAGTGGCAAGTGATGATTTTTAATTCTTCAATTGGTTTACCTAACATTTCAGCAGCGCGGCGTGAAACGTAGCGGTGGCTTGTTCCGTGAGCTCCGTATTTACGAGCTTTGAATTTTTTGTAGTATTCCATTGGAATGCTGTATAAGTAAGCTTTCTTAGGCATTGTTGTATGGAATGAAGTATCGAATACAGCAACACTTGTAATGTCTGGTAAGATGTGTTTGAATGCGCGCATTCCTACCGCTTCAGCTTTGTTGTGTAATGGTGCAAATTCTGCTAAGTCTTCAACTTGTTGGATAACAGTGTCATCAACTAAAGCTGAATCTTTGAATAATTCTCCACCAGCAACGACACGGTGACCAACACCAGTGATTTCGTCAAATGAAGAAATAATGTTTAAAGCTACTAATTGTTCTAATAATTTTTCTACCGCAACTTCGTGGTTTGGAATATCTTCTACCACTTCAAATTTTTGGTCGTCTCCATAGCTGATTGAGAAGATTGAATCACCTAATCCAATACGTTCTACTAAACCTTTAGCCACTACTTCTTCTTGTGGCATATTAAATAATTGGAACTTCAAGCTTGAACTTCCTGCATTAATCGCGATTGATTTTGACATGCACATTCTCCTTTAATTTCAAATTAAGCCCTTTAGTGGGTCTAACAGATTTATTATAACATTTCTTGTACCCATTTTTCGAATGTTAGAGTGAATTTTCTGAATTTTTCTCTGTTCTTAAATTCTGGGATATCTCCAAGGAGCACTTGACTCACTTGTTTTGCGCCTTTTCCACGTTTTTGAACGATTAAAAGCGACTTGCTAAATTGCACATCTTTGAAGAGATTGCGTGGAAATGCCAGCATGGCTTGCACGTATGTTTCTTTTTGTAAATAAGAAAGCAACTTCTCTCCTTCAGGTGTCTCAAAAAGGTTCGTTGGAACGATAAAGAATCCAACTCCTGCCTCTTTCAAGTAACGCACTTGTTGCTCGATGAGTAAGTGATGCGCGAAGGAATGTCCTTCGTCATTTTTCGTTTCAAAACGAGCGGCATTTGCATCTACTGGATAGTAGCCGACTGGTAAATCACTCACCACGAAGTCTTGTGGATCCACGAGTGAATCTTGGAGACCATCTTGTAAGGAAGTCTTCACATCCAATTGTTCTAACGCGAACGCTTGTAAGGCTAAGTGAACAAGCACTTCATCATTATCGATGGCTGTTGCACTCACAGTTTTGCCAGCAGATTGTAAGAATAATAAAATCGTGCTGAGCAAGTTCCCACTCCCTGCCGCAAAGTCCGCAATTTGTAGTGGTTCATCTTTCTTCGTCATTTGGTCTATCATATACGCCACGAGTAAGCCGATTGCATCTGGCGTCATTTGATGGTTCATTTGTAAGCCATCTTCTTTAGCGGCTTTCAAGAACGTGAATTGAATCATACGGCGAATTTCTTCACTCGAATAGCTTGTTAAATCTAATTGTTGATACGCTTTGTTTAATTCTTCAGCGACTTTTTGACTTGGCAATCCTTCGACTTGTTGCGCAGTGTTATCGTTCACGATATTTTGTAACGTCTCACCAAGCGCCTCTACATTCGAATAACCGATTTCTTGTTGAAGCACCTCTACAGCTTTTGCCAATTCTTCGAACGCTTTAATTTCTTTACCTGCTTCGATAAGAATCCCTCCTTCTATTTTTTAAGACTTTTTGAGCTTTGAATGATATGTACTACAACAGCAGTACATGCTTTTTTATAAAACTACGAAGAACTTTCAGATTCTATAATAGCAATACTAGCGATTGTACTCAATGTGAATTACTGACTCTGGAAATTCATTTCCTAGAGTCAGTTTGAAGCTTGAGAGAAAGGAAGACGAAAGGCTTCCTCCGATACAGCTAGTATAGCAATTATAGAGACATCTGAAAAGTTCGTAGTAGTTTTAAACTTGCTCAAATTTCCTAAAAAAAAGGATGTGACTGAATGTCACATCCTACTCAATATTATTCAGCAGCGATTACTGGATATACAGATACTTGTTTTTTGTCACGGCCTTTACGTTCGAAACGTACAATTCCGTCTACTTTAGCAAATAAAGTATCGTCTCCACCTCTACCTACGTTTTCACCTGGATGGATTTTTGTTCCACGTTGACGGTATAAAATTGAACCACCTGAAACGAATTGTCCGTCAGCACGTTTAGCACCTAGACGTTTCGCTTGTGAGTCACGTCCGTTTGATGTAGAACCGCCCCCTTTTTTATGGGCGAATAATTGTAAATTCACTTTTAACATAGTTGTGCACCTCCTTGATTGATTATGCAACAGTTACAGCTAGAAAGTCTTGATATTCCGATTGAATATCTTCTAACCCTAGTAATAGACTATTTAATAAAATTTGAGTTGTATGTTCTTGCTCTTTCGTCAAGTCTTCTACAACTTCCATATATAAGTAACCACCCTCAACCTCGTCGACTTCGACAATCGGTTGGTATCCTGCTAACTTCTCAATGCTGTTCACAGTTGTAATGGCTAAAGCCGATACCCCTGCGCAAACGATATCTGAACCGTGTTCACTAAAGTCTGCATGACCAGTCATTTCAAAGGAAACGATACGTTGGTTCTTCTTGTGTACAGTCACTTGAATCATCGTGATTAAGCGTTGATTGCGTCAATAACAACTTTTGTATAAGGTTGACGGTGACCTTGTTTACGGTGTGAGTCTTTACGACGTTTGTATTTGAAAGTTACAACTTTCTTTTGACGGCCTTGTTTTTCAACAGTTCCTTCAACAGTTGCACCTGCTACGAATGGAGCACCAACTTTAACGTCATCTCCACCTACAAATACTACTTCTTCGAAAGTTACTTTGTCGCCAGCTTCTGCGTTTAATTTTTCAACGTAGATTGCTTGACCAACTTCAACTTTAACTTGTTTTCCACCAGTTTTTACGATTGCGTACATATTGCACCTCCTATATTTTAGACTAAGACTCGCCAGTTTAAAGTGCCGATTCCGGTCTTTTGTACTCTAATCCGAGCGGTTGTAGCTGTGGTGCTTCACAATTACAACACGACTATTCTAACAAAAAAGAACGCCCCCGTCAACTCTAGTGAATAACGGGAGACGTTTGTTTTTTCTTAAATTTTTAAATTCTATTCTATATCTCTGAACCTCTATTTTTTCGGTCTTAAATCCTCGTGAACTTCTTGTAACTTTGTACCTTTAACTTTCTTAATTTCTCTCTTTTTATTATTAATAACTTCTTCTATAATTTTTTGACACAAATTACGATATTCACTTTTTCTTTCACTATCTACCGATTCCTCAACAATTGGATAGAATGCATTTTTATGTCCTCTTTTTAAAAGTTTTAATAGTAATTCCGAATCAGTTTCATTAAATGTATATGGTTGGTATTCTCCGTTCAATTTAACCATTGGTAAAAATGATTTTCCCGTATCTCCAACGCAAGTATGAAGTGTTTTGTTATTATGGTGAATAAGATTTCCTATTTCATCTTCACCACATTTTTTCTCTTTTATACCTGGTAAATGATATTTAATGATATTATCAATTGCTTGATCTCTTTCTTCTTTATTTTTAAAAATACTCTTAAAAATATCCTTTATATCACTTGCTTTTCTATTATTTTTTTCTGGCCATTTGATTATTTTATCAGCTTTTATCACTGTATCTATTTCCATTATTTGTGACTTATTATTTTTTCTCGCCACAAAAACTAAGTATACATTCTCTTTAGCAGCAATTTTATCTATGATTCTCTTCGATAAAGCTACATTAGCATGGCAAAAGGAATATAAAAATTTTTTATTCCAAATGAACGGATCTTCGTTGTGCTCTTCCGATTTAAAACCATCAAATTTTATCAGATATTTTTCTCCGCCAAAATCTGCTTTCACACATTTTCTAACGGGGTGGCCAACAATTACAATAGTATCACTCATATATTTTCTCCTTCACCTTTTCACCTTGATTATGGTTGATAACACAACTGAATTATATCATTTTCATTAAAGCCTTTTCAAAACAAAAAATAATATCGCTCAAGCTTTGATAGCTGTGCGATATTATTTCCAAAAATTTTTCCCTGCAAATTAATTTAAAGGAGTCGAATTCGACCCCTTTAAAACTTTATATGTTGAATGAAATTCCGTACTATTTTTCGATTACTCTGCGCCTTCCACCAACTGAATTTGCAGAATCTCTTCCACTGCAATGCGGCGGTAGCCTTCTTCTGTTTTGAGCGAGATTTCACTCTCGTATAATTCACTCACTTCGCCAATGAGCGTTTGTCGCATCATCCGATACGGCACCGTAATACTGGCTTGCAATTTCCCTACATACAATTGCGATAGCAGCATCCATTTCTCTTCCATCGTCAGCATACTCGTCTGGTCGATGCGTTTCTTTTCATCTTTTAGGGACGTCGTATGTTCCGACAGGAAAAATCCCATCCACTTCGCCATGCCGCGATCTTTGTGCTCTCTTGCCGAGCGATACGGCAAATACGCTCTTTCCATTATTTCAAACCGTCTAATCCTCCAGCGGAATGTCCTCCGACTAACTTACTTCTAGCCACCACGCGCGAACCACCTTCCAGCGCGTTCCCTTTTAAAAGCGAGGTGAATCCGTATTGGTCGCGGACCGTATCAATCGCCGTCTGGAGCCTTTCTTCTTTCTCAACTGCTTCAATATCTTCGAATAGTGAAATGAGTCCAAAGCTTTCTTCGACAAATCCGGAATACCGCACCGCCACATTACGCACCGCACCTCCTTTGTATTTCTTACGAAAGAGTTCCAACACCACTTCCGATAACACCGAAGTGCGATTCGTCGGGTCAATTTTGCGCTGCGCCTGTATCGACGACAAGCCTTCGTCCTTCGAGTAGCCCACATGAATCGAAACAACCGTCGCCTTCTTCTTAATTCTGCGCATTCGAATCGCCACCTGCTCCGCCATCTCGCGTAGCACGATTTCAATATCCCGCTGGCGAACATAGTTGCGTGGAAGTACCTGCGAGTTCCCGAGCCCTCTTGATTTTGGACGATACGGCACATGCACATTACTCTCATCAATCCCATTCGCGTGAAACCATAAATCCAAGCCTACGACGCCAAGCGCTTGTTTCAATCGGTCCGGATTCGCGTTCGCCAATTCCCGAATCGAATAAATCCCTAGTGCGTTCAGTCGCTTCTCCATTCGCGAACCGATTCCCCAAAAGTCGGTCATCTCTGGAATTCCCCAGACCTTCTCTTCGACATCTTCATACGACCAGTTCGCTCGCATATGCGGAATCTTCTTCGCCTCATTATCGAGCGCTAATTTGGCCAAAAGCGGATTCGCATTCGACATTCCAACCGTCGAGTAAATCCCCGTCTCCTTCCAAATCGCCCGTTGAATATCCGCAGACACCCGGTCGAGCTTTTCCCGTCTAGACAAGGTATCATCCGGCACAAAATAATTCAGCGACGACGTTAAATCAATAAACCCTTCATCAATCGAATACGGAAAAATATCCTCTGGCCCACCGAAGTTTTGAAATACGCGTTGAATCTGCATGTTCACCTTAATATACTCGTCCATCCTGGGAGGCACGATATGGGTCACCTTCGCCCAACTTTCGATAAATCGCACATACTGTGGCGTCACTTCGATTCCTTGACGACGCGCATTGGCATAACTAAACTTGCGTGTTTTGACATCAAAGGGCAATTCATACGCACGACCGACATTGGATTTCCCGAAGACCTTCTTGAACGTTGGAGAGGACGCTAAAATCAACCCCGCCGAATTATCCGCACGACTCATCACGCACAGCGACGTCTTCAACGGATGCAGCCCCCTCGCCACACATTCCACACTCGCGTAAAAGGACTTCATGTCCACAAAGGCAATGTCGCTTCTCGGTTCCTTCGAATAGTCAAAGCAGCCCATCTTTATCCCTCCAACGGCATAAAGTTTCCAACAATCATTCCTACCACTCGTGGTTCTTCCTCATACGGTGCAAATAAATCCGCATAGTCCGGGTTAAACGATACTAAACGCAACCCGTCTTCTTCACGGTACACGCGCTTAATAAATGTCTGGCCGTTCCATACCACCGCATAGACCGCCCCATCATAATCGAATCCCGTCTCACGAATGAGTGCCACCGATCCATTATGATACCTTGGTTCCATCGAGTCCCCCGATACCCATGACGCAAAATCATGCGCCAACTCTTCATCGTAGTAAACCGTATCGTAGTCTCGGTCGTTGTAAATCGTCGCCCCAATCCCGGCCGACATCTTCTCGTACACATGATACGCGACCAGTTTCTTCTTCATCGGCACCACTTTTGGCGTTTGTTCCTCGGTTGCTAACGCGCGGACATAGCGCACCGCCTTCTCTTGGTTTGGCTTTGTTAGCGTATGGTATAGTCGTACAATTTCAATTTCTGTAAAATATCCCTTTGGCACAGATAGAAGCTTCTCCAGCTGTTCTACCTTATCAGACGCCGGCACCTTCACTCCACGCTCCCAGGCAGAATAAGCCTGCTTAGAGACACCGAGTGCATTGGCGAGCTCTTGTTGCGTCAAACCCTGCGCCACTCTTCGTTCTTTTAATTTCTCTGGTTGATACATCGTACACCTCCTAAAAATTTGTAAACCAATTAGGTTGACTTTAGTATAAAACACACTCTCCCCACTTGCAAGCAGAACGAATAGTCAACAACGAATGATACCGTAGAATCCAGCGGATGCCATCATAGCAGTAATGGGGGATGGCAACCAATGTGAATTACTGACTCTAGGGAATTCCCGTAGAGTCAGTTTGAAGCTTGGTAGAACTTGAGACTTTGGCTCAAGTCGGTGCCCCATTACAGCTTTTATGGACAAATCCGCTAGGATTCGAAGGAATTATTTTTCGAAGTGTAGCATATATGCTACATTTTACTTATTTTCATGCAAAAATGGCGCGAGAAAATTTTATACAGACAGCTCATTTCACCCCTGCGGAAAACAAACAAATTTTGTATAAAAGCACTCCTCACCGTGCCGGAGATCCCGTTACAAATGGATCCTGCATCCGAATTTCTAATCGCCGCTCCATCCGTCTGCTGAATAACTTTTATATCATTCTAGTACTAACGCTTCGGACGATTATATTCTAAAAATTCAGTTTTCGGAATAGATCCAACAAACACCGTCGAATTTATTTTTCATTTTTTTTGGACAAAAAAAGAAACGAAGCAACGACTCGCTGCTTCATTTCTTATAGGATTTGATTACATTTCTAAGCTTACAAATGAATAAGGAACTAATTCTTCTAAGCGTAGTTCACGAATTTCGCCTTTTCCATTCAATAAGAATACTGGAGTGTCTGGGGTGCAGAACTCAACCATCACTTGACGACAAATGTTACAAGGTGGTAAGAATCCTTCTGTTTCCCCCGCAACGGCAATCGCTAAAATATCGCCTTTACGATAACCTTGTGAAGCTCCGTAGAAAATCGCGCTACGTTCTGCACAGTTGGTTACCCCAAACGATACATTTTCAATATTCGCTCCCGTAATCACACGG
>ERZ772962.1830-NODE-1830-length-11218-cov-10.967840_pt1 | contig 11218 bp, 10 predicted proteins | sample MGYA00580676_ERZ772962 | MGnify/ENA primary metagenome ERZ772962 (study PRJEB29015, sample SAMEA2738049) | human oral metagenome | biome: human oral; feature: human-associated habitat; material: saliva | place: China | collected 2230 ...
TGCCGGAAAACGGCGCAAGGCGGGTCGCCTCCATCAGCCGCGCAATCTGCCGCGTGCGTTCCTGCCCGTCTAAACCAAACAGCCGCGCGTGAAAATCGATATTCTCATACACCGACAAGGTAGGATACAGGTTGCGCCCCAGCCCCTGCGGCATAAAGGCGATGCGGTGCGACAAGTCCCGCCGCACGTCCTTGTCCGCCATATCGCCGCCCAACACTTCCACCCGCCCGTCCTGAATCACCTTCACCCCCGCCATCAGCGAGAGCAGCGTCGATTTGCCCACACCGTCCGGCCCGATCAAACCGACCGTCGCGCCTTTCGGAATGTCCAGCGACACATCGTCAAGCGCAAGGGTCTTGCCGTAGCGGTGGGAAAGGTTTTGGATGGAAACGGTGTTCATCAGAATTTCCTCAATCTGCTATTCGTTTTTCAGACGGCCTTGCGGTTTTGCTCTGATAAGGCCGTCTGAAAACACAAAGCAGCCGCAGAACGAAAACTACATCAATCAGGCTTCCGACTTAAAACTTCTGCCAACGTTTTACCCGCAGGCGTGTATTCGCCTTCTTTTTCTCCGTAAAAGCCCGAATCTGCCAACACAATCTGTAAATCGTCGGGCTGGCGGAAATCATAAGCATAAAATACACCGCCGCCATCAAAGGCAACCGGCAGGAAATGCGGGGCGTAAAACCAGAATTCGTAACTAAAATAAAATTCCACCACGTCTTTTGGCGAAAAATAGCCGAATTCCCGCCCGTTTCCTTCGATTTCACCGCTTACTGCATAACGCCAAAGCTGCTCCATCTCTTCGGGAATATAAAAGTAATCAGGCAGCCACAGACCAGTGGCGGCAAATTTCTCTGCCACGCCCGCTTCGGGAAAAGCCTGCGCTAAAGCACAAATACCTTCATCGCCAATATGCTTGTCCGCCGTCTGAAAAAAACACGCCAAATCCTCATCAGATGCGGGAGCTTCGCGGCTGAGAAAGTCAAATTTCTCGTACCACATCTTTAAAAGCTGGTTCCCGGCTTTGCACAATAGTTTGCAGTAAGTTTTTTGGTTGGGCGGACACCGTCTTTTTCCTCATGACCGATATGGTAAACCTCAATGTCGCATCCCTCTTCCTCCGACAGGTAGCGGACTTCATAAGCCTCACCTGCCTTAGGTGTGAAAGAAGCGGCGACTCGGCAACTATAATGGTGATTTCTCGTTTGAGACGAAAATGCGCCGTCCAAAACCACAGGCTGATTCGCCGATACGACCATCTCGCGATAAGAATCACGGAAAACGAATCCGGTGTCTTTTTCCGTTTTACGACTCAACTCGGTAGGCGGAATACCGATCGAAATATTCCTAACCTTACGCGGCAATCCGTTGACAAAACGACGGTTTACCGTGTTCCGTTTTGTTCCCTCCCATTTTGCGCAGTCCGTTTCAGGATATATGCGGATCAAATCCGAACCGTATGAACCATACGAGCGGATTTGTGCCTGACTGTCCGGATCAAAAGCAACGTTTTTCTTTACAACCTGACTCTGCATCGAGCCACACGCCGACAACAGTAAAATAGAACCCAAAAGTAAAACTGATTTCATTATTTTCTCCAAATTTTCAAAATATAAATGATAAACAAGATTGCAGCGTAATCGGTCATTCCAAAAGGCCGTCTGAAAAACCGTCCTAACTGTTTTCAGACGGCCTCAAACCGACATCATCCCCAAAACGCTTCTTCAAACCCTGCCGCACATTCAGGCGGCAGTTCTCGGCACAGCAAATCGTGCAATTCCGCACTCAATTCTGCAGCCGTACAACAGCCTTCTTCATCATAAACCGTTCTGCCCTCTGCCTGCCATTTCTGTTCAAAATCATAAATTGCCAATAAAGTCTGCATCAGAGCAGCCACGGACGGCGCGACAAGGCGGCGTTTCTCCACCGTGCCGTAACCGGTCATCAGCCAATAAACAGGGCTGTCGAGTGCGACGGTATCGGCAAAAAGAATCGAATCGTCAAACATTACGCCAAACACCGTCCATTCTTCGCGCCAGCCTTCTATCGGCAGATATTGTTTGGCTTTTCTGTCCCAGCCAAACGCCCAATCGTTCCAAATATCCGGCAGCCTTGAATAAGGCAACCATTGCAAAAACAGGGTTTCCATTTCCAGCCGATAATCGGCAAGCGGGTTTTCACTCCGCCACGCGCCGTCCATATTGCGGTAAAACCCGTCCAACGCGCCCAAATGCAGATGCCGCCCGCCTTCCAACGGCGGCAATTCTTGCCGCGTTTGCGTGTAGGGGAAGCCGAAGGTCAAGGCGAAAGTTTGGATAAGGGCGTCGTTCATCGGATTATCTCCCGCATTCTGACGGTTTGGCAGCGGCGAAAACAACAAAATTATAATGTTGGAAATACAAATCGGCCTGAAGCCCGGCTTCGCGCAGCCATTGGAACTGGTCGGATAACGTAGCCATGCGGTCGAGTTTGATGCGTTCGAATGCGGCATTTTTCTCGGCTTCGGTCAGCGCGATGTTGTGCATAACATGCTGCCGCCATGCTTCGGTATAGATGCGTTCGGCGGCTGCGGTTTCGCCCAACACTTGGTCGGCGTTGATAAAACGGCCGTTTGGCACAAGCAGGCGGGCAACTTGATGAAACAGCGATTGTTTCTGCCCGTTTTCCAAATGATGGATGGCCAAGCCGGACACAATCAGGTCGAAATCGCCCTCCGACAGGCCTGCGGCTTCGTCCAACCGCGCCAAATCCTGCGCCATATAACGGAAATTCGGCAGGCCTTGGAAACGCTGCCGGGCTTGAGCAAGCATCTGCATGGAAATATCGACCAAAGTATATTCGGCGTCAGGACAACGTGCGTGTATAAATGCACTCATCAAACCCGTACCCGCACCCAAATCAAGTACGCGGCGCACATCCGGCACACCTGCGGCCAAGTCGGCGGCGGTTTGGTAAAACAGGTCGAAACAGGGTATCAGGGCGCGGCGTTGGCCGTCGTATTGTGCGGATACGGCGTTGAATTGATTTTGTATGGACTGGGTATCCATATTAATTATCCTTTCTTTCAAATCAAATATACGGTTTCCTTGTTTTCAGACGGCCTCATACCGTCAAAACACAACGACAGGTAAAGCAAAGCTACACCAGCTCTAAATCCATCCACTCTATTGGCTGCAAAGCAGGTCGAATGGCTTGGGCAATATCAAAAAGGCCGTCTGAAGGCAGTTTACACCTTCAGACGGCCTGATTCCATAATAAGGGCTGAAGCCCAAATCAGACTGTGCGCTCCAACTCCACTGCCGCTGCCAAGAGCGACAAGCGCGCCATCACGCCGTAAACGTACAGGCGGTTGCAACCGCAATCAGGATCGGCTGACTTGGTTTGCGGCACGCCCAATTCCTGCCATTGCTCGAATACGCGGCGGCCGCATTCGTCGTTTTGGTCGCTTTCGGCCACGGGGATGGCATGGTTGAGCGGTACGAACGACATGCCGGTGGCGTTCAGGTTTTCGTCCGTGCCGCGCCCTTCGTGCACGCGGAAGAATCCGCCGACGACGAAGCGGTCCATCATATAAACCACAGGCTCGGATACCGCGCCGTGCAGGGTTTCGTAGGTGTAGATACCTTCCTGCACAATGACTTCGCTCACTTCCAGGCCTTCTTTGATTTTCGCCATTTTGTTGCGGTTTTTGCGGTTCAAACCGCGTACCTCGTCGGCCGATTTCACACTCATCACGCCCATGCCGTAAGTGCCCGCATCGGCTTTGACGATGACGAAGGGCTGGTCGGTAATGCCTTTTTCATCATATTTGGCCTGTATTTTCGCCAACATCCGCTCCACCGCGTCGGCCAGAGCGTCTTCACCTTCTCGCTCTTGAAAATTCAGGCCGGAAATCTGTTCGAAATACGGGTTGATCTGCCATTCGTCCATGCCGACCAGGACGGCAAATTCGGCGGCTACGTCGTTGTAGGCGGAAAAGTGGGCGGTTTTTCGCCTTGTCGTCCAGCCGCCGTGCAGGGGCGGCAACACGGTTTGGCTGATGTCTTTGAGAATATCGGGTACGCCCGCCGACAAGTCGTTGTTGAGCAGTATCAGGCAGGGCGAGAAGCCGTCAGCCAAATGTACGCGCCCGCGGGTGCGTTGCAGCGGTTCGAGTGTGACCGTGTCGCCCAAGGCGGTTTCCAGTTCCACCGGTTCGGTGATTTCGGGGTTGATGCTGCCCAACCGTACTTCGAAACCCGCGTTGCGCAAGATATTGGACAGGGCATAAACGTTTTGCAGGTAGAAGGTGTTGCGGGTATGGTTTTCCGGCACGATCAACACCGATTTGGCCTGCGGGCAGGCACGCTCCACCGCGTCGAGCGCGGCATGGGAGGCCAATTGGATGAAATTCGGATTCAGGTTGTTGAAACCGCCGGGGAACAGATTCATGTCGATGGAAGCCATTTTGTAGCCCGCGTTGCGGATGTCCACCGAACCGTAAAACGGAGGCTTGTGCTCCTTCCATTTGCTGCGGAACCAAGCCTCTATTTTGGTTTGGTTCGATAAGATTTGCCGTTCGAATGCCTGCAATTGCGGTAGGTAGGATGCGTTCATAACGGGTAGGGGCATAATATTCAATCCATATGAATCATTTGAAAGGCTGCATCATAAACCGTTTCAGACGGCCTGCACAAGTCTGTTTATTACATTTTATTAGACATAAAGTCTAAAATTTTAATATCAAGCTTAAAAATATTCGCCCTATTTAAATTTTTTAGACATTATCCTTGCGCCGCCGCCGCGTTGAAGCTACTATCGCGCCTTCTTTTTTTGATATTCAAAATAAAAACATGAAACCGCAAACCCTCTACGACAAACTCTGGAACAGCCACATCGTCCGCGAAGAAGAAGACGGCACGGTGCTGCTGTATATCGACCGCCATCTGGTGCACGAAGTGACCAGCCCGCAGGCGTTTGAAGGCCTGAAAATGGCCGGCCGCAAGCTGTGGCGCATCGACAGCGTGGTCTCCACCGCCGACCACAACACACCCACCGACCATTGGGACGAAGGCATCAAAGATCCGATTTCCAAGCTGCAAGTGGACACTTTGGACAAAAACATCAAAGAATTCGGCGCGCTGGCGTATTTCCCGTTTAAAGACAAAGGCCAAGGCATCGTGCATGTGATGGGCCCCGAACAGGGCGCGACGCTGCCCGGCATGACCGTCGTCTGCGGCGATTCGCACACCAGCACCCACGGCGCGTTCGGCGCGTTGGCGCACGGCATCGGCACCAGCGAAGTGGAACACACCATGGCCACCCAGTGCATCACCGCCAAAAAGTCTAAATCCATGCTGATTGAAGTTTCAGGTAGCCTGAAACCGGGCGTAACCGCCAAAGACATCGCACTGTATATCATCGGCCAAATCGGCACGGCGGGCGGCACGGGCTATGCCATCGAATTCGGCGGCGAAGCCATCCGCGGCCTCTCCATGGAAGGCCGCATGACCCTGTGCAACATGGCGATTGAAGCCGGCGCACGCAGCGGCTTGGTGGCCGTGGACGACACCACAATCAACTACATCCAAGGCCGCAAATTCGCCCCCAAAGGCGCGGATTGGGACAAAGCCGTGGCCTACTGGCGCACGCTGGTGTCCGACAACGGCGCGAAATTCGACAAAACGTACAGATTCCGTGCCGAAGACATCGAGCCGCAGGTAACGTGGGGCACGTCGCCCGAAATGGTGCTGGGCGTGGACGGTAAAGTGCCGAATCCCGCCGACGAAGCCGACGCGGTGAAACGCGCGGGCATGGAGCGCGCCTTGGAATACATGGGCTTGGCCGCCGGCACGCCGCTGAACGAAATCCCCGTGGACGTGGTGTTCATCGGCTCGTGCACCAACAGCCGCATCGAAGATTTGCGCGAAGCCGCCGCCGTGGCCAAAGGCCGCAAAAAGGCCGACAACGTGAACCGCGTGCTGGTCGTGCCCGGCTCCGGCTTGGTGAAAGAACAGGCGGAAAAAGAAGGCTTGGACAAAATCTTCACCGACGCGGGCTTCGAATGGCGCGAACCCGGCTGCTCCATGTGCCTGGCCATGAACGCCGACCGCCTCGCTCCGCAAGAACGCTGCGCCTCCACGTCTAACCGCAATTTTGAAGGTCGGCAGGGCAACGGCGGCCGTACACACCTCGTCAGCCCAGCGATGGCGGCGGCGGCGGCGGTGGCCGGGCGGTTTGTAGACGTGCGCGAGTTGTAAAATTTCTAACCACTTAAGGAAATTATAATGAAACCCAAACACCTTCTCACAGCCTGCTGCCTTATACTACCTTTGGTAACGCAAGCGGCGGCATTGCAATGCAAAAAATTCGAACCTGAAAGCAAAGAAGTTGAAGCAGAGCGCAATCAAAAAGGGAGTGGCAACGGGTTCAATAACGAATTGCTGGCTGCCAAACACGTTTGCCAATATCAAGGAACCATAAAAGATGCCTATGCAGCTTTCAGGGCAGACAAAAAAAACGGTTTGGGTGATTCAAAAGCGGGCTTCCCGCGCAACCTGCCACCCATCCCTAGTAAAAAAACCATCAAATACAAAGAAAGCGGGGAAGAAATTATTGAAACATGGTTATTTAAAAAAATCGGCGACGATATTTTGATAACGATTGATATTGGGGCAATGTATCCATCCTCAGAATCGGTCAAACTCATCCCGCATGGTTCGCGCGTTACGATTGAACACCGCTTTTATTCCCCATAAAGCAAAACAGGCTATGTTGTTCTAACCATCTCTTTCAATAATTAAGGATTCATGATGAAACGCTTAAAATTATGCCTATACGGCCTTTTAATGTTATCCGCCGGCGCATCAGCCGCAGGTAAAGCAGCCTTTGCACACCCTCCAAAAGAAAGCATAGAAACCGGCAGCAGCTTTAGTTACAAATACATCACTGAAAAAGTAAAACAATCCGGCAAAGCTGTAACATTCAATGTTCAGGAATTTTCAAACAAACGCGGAAAAAAAGCGGTGCAGTGGCAAAAGGACGGTAACTATACGGTCGTATGTTCTTACGAAAATCCAACCGTTTCAGACGGCCCGGAAGTCTACGATATGCGCGAACCGCTGACCAATGCCACTTACAACCAGGGTGAAACCTACCTACGCACCTGCCATTACAAACAGCGGGAAAAATTGAAATACGATCCTGATACGGTGTTGCGCAAACTCGGTTATGCCTACAGGGAATAGCAGTTATCAAAAGAATAGCGATATGTCCGGCATTAAACTGAAAAACGACATTATGGCCGACGGCTCGCGCCTGTTCCTGCAACTGCCGCAAACCTGCCCGCCCTCGCGCCTAATGTGGCGGATTATCCGTTTCGGCGGACTGCCCACCGCCTTTCGCCCCGATTTGGTTACAGATGAAACGTGGATGGATTTCCGCTATCGAGGCTGGAAATTCAGTATTCACAATCCATATGGCGAATATTGGTTCTTTGCCGAAAACAGCGAATGCCCCGAAAACATATTGCACCGTTTGGCGGAATATTTTGCCTGCCTGTCCGGCCAAAACAGCGGCGATTGATACGGCGACACCCATTTTAGCTTCGCAGAAACTCCGTTTTCAGACGGCCTACAAACCAAAGTGCAGGCTGCTTTGTTGTTCGAAACACGTAAAAGCAGCCTGCACACGTTTCATCAGAACGAAACATAACCTACCCCCTGATGAAGACTTCGCCGATTTTTTGACAAAATTCGGCCAGCCGTTTGCCGCTAAGGCCGCAAACGAGGCCGTGTTGCAAAAGTATCGCAGCATCCTACCCGACCGGCTTATGACCTATTGGCGGCAATACGGTTTCTGCGGTTTTGCAGACGGCCTATTTTGGATAACCAATCCCGATGATTACGAAGATATTCTGACCGACTGCTGCCCGCCAATCCCAACCTGTTTTCAGACGGCCTCTATCCCCCCGTACCGGCCACCTCATCCTCACAAAAAACCGGAACCGCCATGCTCCACCTCTACCAATCCAACCGCCTCGAAGACCTTGCCGAACTATTGTGGAAAATACAAGAAAGCAGCCCGCTGTCCGACCCGTTGCAGGAAGAGGAAATCCTGGTGCAAAGCCAAGGCATGCGCCGCTTTATCGAACACGCGCTGGCCAAAAGCGGCGGCATCGCGGCCAACCTCCGCTTCTCGCTGCCGGCCGGCTTCAACTGGCGGCTGATGCGCGAACTGCTGCCGGGCATTCCCGAACTCAGCCCGTTCAACACCGAAGTGATGCGCTGGCGGCTGTTGGAACTGTTTTTTTCAGACGGCCTTTCCGCTCCCGAATATTCCGCCGCGCGGCAGGCGTTGTCGGCCTACCTCTCCGGCGGCAGCGTCGCCGCCTACCAGCTCGCCGGACAGCTTGCCGATATTTTCGACCAATATCTGGTTTACCGCCCCGACTGGATCGATGCCTGGCAAAACGGCCGCCTGATCGGCCTGGGCGAAGACGAAATCTGGCAGGCCGAACTGTGGCGTTTCCTCGACGACGGCAGGCAAATCGCACCGCACCGCGTCGCCCTGTGGCACAAACTGCTCGACGCACTCTCCGCGCCCGGAGCCAAGCTGCCCGAGCGGTTGTTCGTATTCGGCATCGCCACACTCGCCCCCATGTACCTTCAACTGTTGCAGGCCATCGCCCAGCACAGCGAAGTACACATCTTCGCCCTCAATCCGGCGGCCGAATACTGGGGCAACATCATCGAACCGGCGCAAATGCTGCAAAACCCCGACGACACCGATTTAAGCCAAACCGGCCACCCCCTGCTCGCCTCGCTGGGCAAACAGGGGCGGGACTTCTTCAACGCCCTGACCGAAAGCGAACTGCATACCGACCTGCAGGTGTACGCCGACGAACCGCTTTCAGACAGCCTCCTCCACCGCCTGCAGTACGACATCCAAACCCTCTCCCTGCCCGACGGCACGGCCGCACCCGACGACAGCATCCGCATCGTCTGCGCCCACAGCCCGCTGCGCGAACTGCAAATCCTCAAAGAACACCTGCTCCAACAGTTCGACCACCGTCCCGACCTGCAACCCCACGACATCGCCGTCCTCACGCCCGACATCGAACCCTACGTCCCCTTTATCGAAGCCGTCTTCGGCGAACAAAGCGGACGGCCGCTGCCTTATTCCGTATCTGACGTCAAACTCAGCCGCCGCCGCCCCCTGCTCCACGCGCTGGAACAAGTGCTGGAACTGTTCGACAGCCGTTTCGAAGCCGACAAAGTAACCGCCCTGCTCGACAGCGAACCCGTCCTCGCCCGTTTCGGACTGACCCGCGAAGACCTTCCCCTGTTGTACGACACCATCGCAAGCCTCAACATCCACTGGGGGCTGGACGCGGAAATGCGCGACGGCACAGACCCCCTGTTCACCTGGCAGCAAGGGCTCGACCGGCTCGCCCTCGGCTGGCTGCTGCCCGGCGGCGGCGGCCTGTGGCAAGGCATCAGCCCGTGGCACACCGACCCCGGCCACACCGCCGTCCTCAGCCGCTTTGCCGCCTTCATCCGCCGCCTCGCCCATTGGCGGCAGATATGGATGCAGCCCGAAAACATCGGCGGCTGGACGGAACGCGTCCGCAAACTCGCCGGCGAACTCTTCACCCCCACCGAAGACGACGGCCAATCCCTACGGCAGCTCGAACAGGCACTCGCCCGCTGGCATCAGGAAGCCGAACTGGCCGGATTCGGCGGCAAACTGCCCTACTCCGTCATCAACCTCCACCTCGCCCGCTTCCTCGGCAGCCAAAGCGAAACCGGCTTTTTGCGCGGCGGCATCACCTTCTGCAGCATGGTGCCCATGCGCTCCCTGCCCTTCAAAACCATCTGCCTGCTCGGCCTCAACGACGGCCTATTCCCCCGCAACACCCGCGCCGCCGCCTTCGACCTCATCGCCCGCCACCCGAAAAAAGGCGACCGCGCACGCCGCGACGACGACCGCTACCTCTTCCTCGAATCCCTCATCAGCGCGCGCGAACACCTCTACCTCTCCTACGTCGGCCGCAGCATCCGCACCAACGAAGCCCTCGCCCCCTCCGCCCTGCTGAACGAATTGGCCGACTGCATCGCCGACATGACCGGCAAAAGCACCGCCGAACTCTACGCAGGCCAAATCGAACAACACCCCCTGCAAGCCTTCTCCACCCGCTACTTCGACGGCGGCAGCCTGAGCAGCAGCCGCCAAGACTACGCCGACGCACTCAACAGGCCGTCTGAAAAACGCCCGCCCTTCTACACCCGCCCCCTGGAAGACGGCGAACCGCCGTTGTCCGTCAGCCAAAACGAACTGACCGCCTTCTGGAAAAACCCGGTCAAACACTGGCTGCGGCACACACTCGACTGGCAGCCCCCCTACCTCGAAGAAGCGGATAGCGCGGGCGAACCCTTCGCCCCGCCCAAAAGCCGCGAAATCGCCGCCGCCTACCTGCAGGCCCGGCGCGAACACCGCGACTTCGCCGACACCGCCGCCGAACTGACCGCGCAATCCATGCTGCCCGCCGGCCAACTCGGCACACTCTGGCGCACCAACTTCGAAACCGCCGCCAAATCGCTGGAACAAGAAATCATCGACAGCCCGAAACTGCCCGCCGCCCCCTACGAATACCTTTCAGACGGCCTCACCCTGCACGGCAGCCTGACCGCGCTGCACCTGCACGGCCAAATCCACTTCCTCGACCACCGGCCCAACGCCCCCGAAAAAATCGGCCTCTACCTGCAACACCTGATTTACAACACCGTCCGCCCCGCAGGCAGCGGCGACCTCTCCAGCCGCTGGGTGCTGCCCGACGAAATCCTCACCCTGCCCCCCGTACCCGCCGGCCAAGCCGCAGAAATCCTCAACGGCTGGCTGGCCTACTACCTCATCGGCCAAACCCGCCCGCTGCCCTTCTTCCCCAAAACCGGCCTCGCCGCCGCGCAAACTCTGCTGTCCGAAAGCAAAAAAAGCGAAGACGAAAAGCTGCAGGCCGCCCGAAAAGCCGCCGCAACCCACTACTTCGGCGGCAAAATGAACGTCGGCCAAGCCGACTACGCCGAAGTCGCCCTCGTCTTCGGCAAAGACGAAACGCCGCCGATAGAAAGCGAACTGTTTTGGCTGCTCGTCGAAAACCTCCTGCTGCCCACCCTGTCCGCATTGCAAGAGGCCGTCTGAAAACCCGTTTTCCGGTTTTCAGACGGCCTCAACCAAC
>ERZ772962.1832-NODE-1832-length-11214-cov-4.306210_pt1 | contig 11214 bp, 9 predicted proteins | sample MGYA00580676_ERZ772962 | MGnify/ENA primary metagenome ERZ772962 (study PRJEB29015, sample SAMEA2738049) | human oral metagenome | biome: human oral; feature: human-associated habitat; material: saliva | place: China | collected 2230 ...
ATTTTTTCTGCCATTATTTCACCTCTTTGACTTGCATTTGATTGGCACCAGTTGTATAGGTATCAGAATCTAAGCGACGTTCGATGTAGCGAAGGATTCGTGTGATGGTAAAGGTGAGAACGAAGTAAATCACAGCAATCACCGTAAAGGTTTGGAAAGTTTGGTAATTTTGTGATGCAACGGTTTTACCAGTAAAGTATAGCTCAACCACAGAGATAACGTTCAAGACAGAGGTATCTTTAATGTTAATGACGAATTCATTCCCTGTCGCTGGCAAGATATTGCGGACAACTTGTGGAAGTACGACCTTGCGCATGGTTTGTCCATGGGTCATCCCTAATGCCGTAGCTGCTTCAAATTGCCCCTTATCAACGGCATAGATCCCACCACGAACAATTTCACTCATGTAGGCACCCGTATTGATAGATACGATGACAATGGCAGCGAGGGTCCGATCAATTGAAATCCCAAAGGCTTGAGCTGTTCCGTAGTAAATAACCATAGATTGTACAATCATAGGTGTCCCACGGAAGATTTCAATATAGACGCTCAAGAACCAACCAAAGGCGGTTTGGCATCCAGCAAGAACTTTATTTTTTGCTTTCGGAGCTGTCCGGTAAACGCCAATCAACAACCCAATGATTAAACCAAAGACAGTACCTGTGATAGAGATGAGCAGGGTCATTCCAGTTCCGCGAAGGAATTGAGGTCCATCGGATTTAATGATGGCAAAGACTTGTTTAAAGAACGATGGTTGTTTTTCCTTTTTGTTCTCTGTAGTCGCCAGTTGCAATTGAATCATTTGATCCATGAGCTTGGTTTGGTCATCCGTCGAAAGTTTTGCGATGGTAGCATTGACTTGTGTCATGCGGTTGTCACCTTTTCGCATTCCAACAGCAGTAGAAGCATCTTCTTCTCCAACTTGGAAACCTTTTGTTAGGCGGATCATCTTAAATTTCTTGTTAGCAGCTTCAGCAGCAAGTGCTTCTGGTCGTTCAGAAACATAGCCATCGATGACACCAGCTTCCAAAGCTTGACGCATTTGGGTAAAGTCTCCCATAGCTGTTTGTTGGCTAACGCCTTTTAATTGAGGAATCAAGGTGTAGAGGTATACTCCTTGTTGAGAAGTGATCTTGGCATCCTTGAAATCGTCTAGTGTTTTAGCTTTTGCGTAGTTGCCATCCTTGTTTACGACGAGAACAGGCTCACTGTTATAGTAACTATTTGAAAAAGCGATGGCTTTTTTACGTTCAGCAGTAGGGGTCATCCCAGCGATGATCATATCGATTTTACCAGAAGTTAGGGCTGGTAAGAGTCCATCCCATTCTGTTTTAACCACCAAAGGTTTTTTTCCTAAATCTGCTGCAATTTTTTTAGCAACTTGGACGTCATACCCATTGGCATATTGGTTGGTACCATCAATCTTAACGGCTCCATTAGAGTCATCGTTTTGTGTCCAGTTAAAGGGAGCGTAGGCCGCTTCCATTCCGATTCGTAAATAGTCATCTGCATGAGCAACCTGTGTGATGCCTAGGCAAATGAAAAGCCCTGTTAAGAGCGCGAATAATGTTTTTTTCATTTTTTCTCCTCTTCCTTATTTTAACTCTTCCTATTGTACGGTAAAATAGGTTGCATTTCAAGCATGCTCCTCTTTTTATTTAAAAAATGCTATAATAATACAAAGGAGCGTGATCAAATGAAAAAGTATTTGTATGTTTTTTTCGCCTTTCTGGCCTGCCTTTTTGTCAGTCAGAACGTCCATGCATCTAGCCCCTCTTATGATGTATTGTACTATGGTGGAACCTTGACCTTGGACAACTGGGACGATGCCACCTATGAGGAGGAGTTGGTCTATTATTTCAAAGATTCTTACAGAGGGCAGTATGTTAGTCTAGGAACGGCGGGGAATATGCCACAAGGCTTCGCAATTGAGATGCCGCCAAAGGTTGAGGTGGAAGGCCGTGATCTTCAAAGAGAACCCGAGATTACGAATCTAGGTGATGGCTACCGAGTGAAAATTTATAACAGTGGTGTGGCGACAGATACAGTCAAAATTAAAGTCACATGGAAATTAAAAAATCTTCTTTATTCACACAAGGATATCTTGCAGTTAAACTGGAAACCAATCACAGATGGCGATCAGAAGGTGGATGAAGTTCAATTTCGTGTCATTCCTAAGTTCGCACCAGCCAATGCCCAATCGGAACTGTATATCCATACAGCCTTTATGGGACCGGATGTGACTGTAAAGAAAGAAGATGGAATCTATTCTGCTACTTTCTATAACTTAGGCAAGGGAAAAGCGGTGGAGTTGTATGGATACTGGTTGAAGTCAGACTTATCTACTTTGTATGATTCTGGTCGAAATACAGGATTGACCAAATTGGATGAATTTCATAAGAACCAAGCCAAAATTGAACAAGAAAAATACTGGACACGCATGTTTTGGAAATGGATCTTGCCAGCCTTAATTATTGCACTCTGGCTTCTTTCTCTCTTGGGTCGCAATCGGTTCAAAAAAATGATTTGGCCTGGTGTTACCTACCCGACCGATACTCGTCTTTATGAGATTCCACAGGACATTGCACCTCTGATTATGAGTTCGGTTGTTTATTCAGCTGAACTAGATGAGGCTTCCCCTACCAATAAAGAGAAGGCGACTCCTCCGGTATTTACATTTGAAAAAATGCTTCAAGCCACTTTGCTGGATTTGATGGATCGTGGAGTGATTGTCTACGAGCAACAAGGAAATGAAGTGGTTTTGACGAGAAAGTCTCATGGACATGTGGATGATTTTGAACGCTCTTTTATGAATATGGCTTTTGGGGATCAGGTTTCCTGTACCGTTAAAGATCTCTTTAAGAATTATGAATTTAGTGATGACGTATACAAACATGCCAAAAAAGCAGATCAAGATGCTATTCGTTCGCTAGGAAGTAGGGCTCAGGGTCGCTTTGATGCTGCTGTCAACCAGGTAGCCAGAGATGTTCATCGCAAGGTGGAAGATCTCCATTTGCCAAGCTACTATCGCCCTTTAGAGGCAAATGAAGAAGCGCAAGCTAGACGAAGTCTCTTCTTTGGTTGGGCTGCTTGGTTTATCGCCCTTGGAGCAGAAATCTTTGCCATCTTTGTTCTGGGGTGGTTCTCTGTTCCTTGTTTAATTGCAATTTTGACGCTTTGGTTTTTGCCAGCACGCTTCAATGGCGTCTTTAAGGCCTGCCTACGAGATGGGGTTGTCAATGTTGTGGGTGCTGAGCAACGCTATTACTGGGATAGTTTTGGTCGGATGTTAAAAGAGATTGCTCACCTCAACGATGCAGAGTTGCAGTCTCTAGTCCTATGGAACCGCTTATTGGTCTATGCGGCCTTGTATGGTGTAGCCGATCAGGTCACAAAGGTCATGAAACTTCGGAATATTCAGTTAGAAAATCAAGCCTTAAACGCCTTCGTTTACACCCCATTTTATCATGATGTGACCCACTCAAGTCATGCCATGTCTACTTATGGATCGACAGCATCGACAGCTAGTCATTTCACGGTTTCTTCTGGTAGTGGAGGAGGCTTCTCTGGCGGCGGAGGCGGAGGAGGCTTTGGTGCCTTCTAAGCAGTACTAAGAATGGTCTTGGTCGCTCTTTCCCTTCTAGTTTGGAAGGCCTGGTCCAGTCCATAGATTTATGATATAATAGAGCAAATGTAAGTTTAGGAGAAAAAGATGTTTCTGATCGAATTAATCAAGGCGATCCTTTTTGGGATTGTCGAGGGGATTACAGAATGGCTACCGATCTCAAGTACAGGTCACTTGATTCTACTACAGGATTTTGTGCAGTTTAAAAACCAAGATCCAGCCTTTATGGAGATGTTCAATGTTGTGATCCAATTGGGTGCGATCCTAGCGGTTGTGGTAATTTATTTTGATAAATTATACCCCTTCAAACCTGGTAAATCTCCACTAGAAGTACGTCGGACCTGGCAATTATGGGCAAAAGTTGCAGTTGCAACCCTCCCGCTTGTCTTTGTTTTTAAATTAGATGATTGGTTTGAGGCGCATTTCCACAATTCGATTTCCGTTGCAATTATGTTGATCACCTACGGGATTGCCTTTATCTATTTGGAAAGACGGGAACAAGTCGAACCTGCAGTGACGGAATTGCATAAGCTACCTTATCGAACAGCTCTTTATATCGGACTTTTCCAAGTCTTATCGCTATTTCCAGGTACAAGCCGTTCAGGTGCTACGATTGTAGGGGGCTTGATCAATGGTGTTAGCCGTCCAGTGGTGACAGAGTTTACCTTTTATCTGGGTATCCCGGCTATGTTTGGGGCTAGCCTCTTAAAGGTTGGGAAATTCGCTCTTGGCGGGCATTCACTTGCACTAGGGCAACTCTTTATTCTACTGGTAGCGATGGGAGTTGCCTTCGTAGTCAGCATGTACGCCATCCGCTTCTTGACAGATTATGTGAAAAATCATGATTTCACCGTCTTTGGGAAATACCGGATTGTTCTTGGTTCCATCTTGTTATTGTATGGCCTCTTCCGTGTTATTTTCTAAGAGAACGGTTGAACTCGATCAAATTGTTTATTGAGGTTGGAGACTTTTGTCCCGACCTCTTTTCTATGCATCCTTTTTTTGAATTCTATCCATTTTTTTAGTATAATAGTAAGACTAGAAGTATGAGGTTATGCTATGAAGATGAAGCAAATTAGTGATTCAACCATTAAGATCACGATCCAACTAGAAGACTTAGAAGAACGTGGAATGGAAATTGCTGATTTTCTTGTCCCACAAGAAAAAACAGAAGAATTTTTCTACGCCATTTTGGATGAACTCGAAATGCCAGAAAGCTTCCTGGATAGCGGGATGCTGAGCTTTCGTGTGACACCAAAACCAGATAAATTGGATGTTTTTGTTACCAAATCAAAAATTGATCAACAATTGGATTTTGAGGATTTGTCAGATCTTCCTGATATGGAAGAGTTGTCGCGCATGACGCCAGATGAATTTATCAAAACCTTGGAAAAAACGATCTCTGATAAGACAAAAGGGGATGCAGAAGCTATTCACCATTTGGAACAAGAAGAGTTACGTGACAATCAAGAACAAGATCCTACATCTGAAGCACCAGTAAGTCAGTATATTTATTACATTTTGCGTTTTTCAAATATCCAGCAAGCAGTTGCCTTTTCAAAAATGGTCAGTTTTCCAGTGGATACCTCTGAATTATACAAAATGGGATCCGATTATTATTTAACCGTCTTGATCGATACAGAGGATCAACCAACTCAATATCCGACCTGGTTACTGGCCATCATTCGGGAGTATGCAGATGATTCAGAAGTGACACGAGCCGTTCTGCAGGAACACGGCCACTTACTGATGGTGTCTGGTGCGATTGAGAATTTGAAGAAAGTTGCTAGCTTATGATGTCCTTTTCCTTGCAATTTGTTCTGGTGCTGATTGGGACTTTTATGATTGCCTTGGTATTGACGCCCTTGGTTCGCTTATTCTCCTTTAAGATTGATGCAGTGGATTATCCGAATGCGCGTCGGATCAATACCAAGCCCATGCCAAGCGCGGGTGGACTGTCTATTGTGATCGCTTTTTCAATTGCGACTCTCGTCTTTATTCCTATGCTGACATCCACCACTGCCCCAATCAAAAGTTACCTATCCTATACCTTGCCGGTCGTAGGAGCGGGATGGATTATTGCTCTTACAGGCTTGATTGATGATGTCAAAGAGTTGTCAGCCAAGAAAAAGATGATCGGTATCCTGCTTGCAGCGAGTCTAGTCTGGTTTTTGACAGATTTTCGGCTGAATGATTTCAAAATTCCATTTGGTGGTCCCTTACTTCATTTTGAACCGTGGCTTTCTTATCTTTTGACAGTGATTTGGATTGTTGCCATTACCAATGCAGTCAATCTGATTGATGGATTGGATGGCTTGGTGAGTGGGGTCTCTATTATTTCCCTAGTGACAATGGGGATTGTGTCCTATTTCTTTCTACCAGTACCCAACCTCTTTCTGACCATGACCATTTTTGTCTTGGTTGCGTCCATTGCTGGTTTCTTTCCCTTTAACTACCATCCGGCCATTCTCTATTTGGGAGATACCGGTGCCTTGTTTATCGGTTTTATGATTTCTGTCTTGTCCCTGCAAGGTTTGAAAAATGCAACAGCAGTTGCAGTAGTCACCCCTATGATTATCCTTGGAGTGCCGATTACAGATACCTTTTTGGCGATTATCCGTCGGACCCTTTCTGGTCAAAAATTTTACAAGCCGGATCGCAATCACTTGCACCACCGCTTGCTTTCCTTGGGCTTGACGCATCGGGGAACTGTACTTGTGATCTACGGAATTTCGATGATCTTCTCCTTGATTTCTCTCTTACTCAACATCTCGAGTCGCATTGGGGGCGTCCTACTTGTGATCGGGCTCTTGTTTGGAGTAGAGCTGTTAGCAGAATTGATTGGGGTTCTGGGGCCTAGTCATAGTCCGCTATTAAATGTCCTTCGTTATATTGGCAATTCCTCCTACCGTGAGGAAGTTCGTCAAAAACGAAAAGAAAAAACTAAATAAGAATAGTTCTAATCAAAAGAAAAGCCATTTAGGCTTTTTTTTGATATACTTGAAAGGTAAAAAAATACTTTGTGATGAAGGAATCTTTGCTTTGAGAACCTTCCATACTTCAAAGTAAAAAGAAAGGGAATGCAATGTCGACATTAGAAATCAAAGACCTTCACGTTGAAATTGAAGGCAAAGAAATTTTAAAAGGTGTAAACCTAACCCTCAAAACTGGTGAGATCGCAGCCATCATGGGACCAAATGGAACAGGGAAATCTACTTTGTCAGCTGCCATTATGGGAAACCCAAATTATGAAGTGACCAAAGGGGAGATTCTGTTTGATGGTGTCAACATCTTGGAATTGGAAGTAGACGAACGGGCACGGATGGGCTTGTTCCTTGCTATGCAATACCCTTCAGAAATCCCAGGAATTACCAATGCAGAATTTTTACGTGCAGCCATGAATGCTGGTAAAGAAGAGGACGAGAAGATTTCCATTCGTGATTTCATTAACAAATTGGATGAAAAGATGGAATTGCTCAACATGAAAGAAGAGATGGCAGAACGCTACCTCAATGAAGGATTCTCTGGTGGTGAGAAAAAACGGAATGAAATCCTTCAATTATTGATGTTGGAGCCAACATTTGCTCTTTTGGATGAAATTGATTCTGGTTTGGATATTGATGCTCTTAAGGTCGTATCTAAAGGGGTTAATGCGATGCGGGGTGAAGGTTTTGGAGCAATGATCATCACCCACTACCAACGTTTGTTGAACTATATTACTCCTGACGTAGTTCATGTGATGATGGAAGGTCGTGTCGTGCTTTCAGGTGGACCAGAATTGGCTGCACGCTTGGAACGGGAAGGATACGCCCAACTTGCAGAAGAACTCGGTTACGACTATAAAGAAGAACTATAACCTGATGACTAGTGATCTAATGTTGTCATAAAATCAAACAGATAGTATCTTTATTAGGAGAAAAAAATGAGTATTGAAAATATTACCCTCTTTTCGGAACTGCATGCTGAACCAAGTTGGCTGCAAGATTTACGAAAACAAGCTTTTGACAAGATCGATCAGTTGGAATTACCAGCGATTGAACGCGTCAAATTCCACCGTTGGAATCTTGGGGACGGGACGATCACAGAAAGCGAGGCTTCTGCCAATGTTCCAGATTTTACAGCCCTTGATTCAAATTTAAAATTAGTCCAAGTTGGAACTCAGACTGTTTTTGAACAGGTGCCACAAGCCTTGGCAGACCAAGGGGTCCTCTTCACAGATTTCCATTCTGCCTTAGAAGAAATTCCGCAGGTGGTGGAAGACTACTTTATGTCTTCGGTCAAATACGATGATGACAAACTAGCAGCTTACCACACAGCATATTTTAATAGTGGGGCTGTCCTCTATATTCCAGATAACGTCGAAATTTCAGAACCAATCGAAGGCATTTTCTATCAGGATAGTGATAGTGATGTACCTTTTAACAAACACATTTTGATTATCGCTGGTAAAAACAGTAAGTTCAGCTATTTGGAACGCTTGGAATCAAAAGGTGATCGCACAGCAAAAGCAACTGCTAATGTGACGGTTGAAGTGATCGCCCGCTCAGGTGCTCAAGTGAAATTTGCGGCGATTGACCGCCTGGGTGAAAATGTCACAGCCTACATCAGTCGCCGTGGGAAACTAGGACAGGATGCCAGCATTGATTGGGCCATCGGTGTTATGAATGAAGGCAATGTTGTTGCAGACTTTGACAGTGACTTGGTTGGAAATGGAAGTCATGCTGATTTGAAGGTCGTTGCCTTATCAAGTGGTCGTCAGGTACAAGGGATTGACACGCGCGTGACCAACTTTGGTTGTAACTCAATCGGAAATATTTTGCAACACGGTGTCATTCTTGAAAAAGGAACCTTGACCTTCAATGGAATCGGTCATATTATCAAGGGGGCTAAAGGAGCAGATGCCCAGCAAGAAAGCCGTGTCTTGATGTTATCGGATCAAGCGCGTTCAGATGCTAACCCAATCCTCTTGATTGATGAAAATGACGTTACAGCAGGTCATGCAGCATCGATCGGTCAAGTGGATCCAGAAGATATGTATTACCTCATGAGTCGTGGTCTGGATCAACACACGGCAGAACGCTTAGTGGTGCGTGGTTTCTTGGGATCTGTTATTGTTGAAATCCCAGTTAAAGAAGTACGTGATGAAATGATTGCCACCATCGAAGAAAAGTTATCTCAACGCTAAGGAGAAACAATGCTAGATAAAAATACGATTGCTCAAGATTTTCCCATTCTCGATCAACTCGTCCACGATGAGCCTTTGGTTTATCTAGATAATGCAGCGACGACGCAAAAACCTAAAAGTGTTCTCGAAGCAGTCAATCACTATTATTTGAAAGATAATGCCAATGTCCACCGTGGAGTTCATACCTTGGCTGAACGAGCGACAGCAGCTTATGAGGCAGCGCGTGAGAAAGTCAGAAAATTTATCAATGCTTCATCAGCCAAGGAAGTGCTCTTTACAAGAGGGACAACGACGGGACTCAACTGGGTAGCGCGCTATGCAGAAGAAGTCCTAAAAGAAGGGGACGAAGTCCTGATTTCCATCATGGAACATCACTCCAACATCATCCCTTGGCAGCAAGCCTGCAAGAAAACAGGAGCAAAACTGGTCTATGTCTATCTAAAAGATGGCTTACTGGATATGCAGGACTTAAAGAGCAAGCTTAGTGAGAAGACAAAATTTGTCTCCATCACCCATGCTTCCAATGTCTTAGGGGTGGTCAATCCGATCAAGGAAATTGCTCAATTAGCTCATGAAGTTGGAGCGATGATGGTCGTAGATGGGGCTCAATCAACCCCTCATATGGCTATTGATGTACAAGACTTAGATGCGGATTTCTTTGCTTTTTCTGGCCATAAGATGGCTGCACCAACAGGGATTGGTGTCCTCTATGGGAAGGAAGAAATCTTAGAGCAAATGTCTCCGATCGAGTTTGGGGGCGAGATGATTGACTTTGTCTACGAGCAATCTGCTTCTTGGAAGGAATTGCCTTGGAAATTTGAAGCTGGAACACCTAATATGGCTGGTGCAATTGGTCTTGGTGCAGCGATCGATTACTTAGAGGGGTTGGGAATGGATCAAATAGAAGCGCATGAGCATGAATTGATTGCCTATGTGTTTCCAAAATTACAGGCTATCGAAGGCTTGACGATCTATGGTTCCCAAGACTTAGCCCAACGTTCTGGTGTGATTTCTTTTAATCTTGGAGACCTCCATCCGCATGATTTGGCAACAGCTCTAGATTACGAAGGGATTGCCGTTCGTGCAGGTCACCACTGTGCACAACCCTTGCTTCAATATTTACAAGTTCCGGCAACAACGAGAGCAAGTTTTTATCTCTACAACACCAAAGCGGACTGTGATAAATTAATTGAGGCATTGGTAAAAGCAAAGGAGTTTTTCAATGGCACTTTCTAAATTAGATTCGCTGTACATGGCGGTCGTAGCTGACCATTCAAAACACCCCCACCACCAAGGACAGATTGAAGATGTTGATCAGATCCAACTCAACAATCCAACTTGTGGAGATGTGATCCAGTTAAGTGTAAAATTTGATGAAAATGATAGGGTCCAAGATATTGCCTTTGTCAATTCAGGCTGTACCATTTCAACAGCTTCGGCTAGTATGATGACAGATGCTGTAATGGGAAAAACAAAAGAGGAAGTTGAAGAATTGGCACAGGTCTTTTCAGAAATGGTCCAAGGTCAATCAGATCCTCGTCAAGAGGAACTGGGTGACGCAGCCTTCTTATCTGGAGTCTCTAAATTCCCACAACGGATTAAATGTGCGACCCTCTCCTGGAATGCTCTTAAAAAAGCGATCGAACGTAGCAAATAATTAGAAGAAGAAACAGAGAAAGAAAGGAAATTATGGCTGAAGAAAGAGTCGAACCGAAACCAATTGATCTCGGTGAATATAAATTTGGATTTCACGATGACGTTCAACCTATTCTCTCTACAGGGAAAGGCTTGAACGAAGCAGTTATTCGTGAATTGTCTGCAGCAAAAAATGAACCAGAATGGATGTTAGAATTCCGTTTGAAATCTTTTGAAACCTTCAAAAAGATGCCTATGCAAACCTGGGGTGCAGATCTATCAGAGATTGACTTTGATGATTTGATCTATTATCAAAAACCTTCAGATAAACCTGCCCGTTCATGGGATGAAGTTCCAGAGAAAATCAAGGAAACCTTTGAGCGTATCGGGATTCCTGAAGCCGAACGTGCCTACTTAGCGGGGGCTTCTGCCCAGTATGAATCAGAAGTGGTTTATCACAATATGAAAGAAGAGTTTGAAAAGTTGGGGATTATCTTTACCGATACGGATTCTGCCCTAAAAGAATATCCAGACCTTTTCAAACAGTATTTTGCGAAGTTAGTACCACCAACGGACAACAAATTGGCTGCCCTCAACTCAGCAGTATGGTCTGGTGGAACCTTCATCTATGTACCAAAAGGTGTCAAGGTAGATATTCCACTTCAAACCTACTTCCGTATCAATAATGAAAATACTGGACAGTTTGAACGTACTCTGATTATCGTTGATGAGGGAGCAAGTGTCCACTACGTAGAAGGATGTACAGCGC
>ERZ772962.1833-NODE-1833-length-11208-cov-4.839415_pt1 | contig 11208 bp, 12 predicted proteins | sample MGYA00580676_ERZ772962 | MGnify/ENA primary metagenome ERZ772962 (study PRJEB29015, sample SAMEA2738049) | human oral metagenome | biome: human oral; feature: human-associated habitat; material: saliva | place: China | collected 2230 ...
GCTTTCGACGTTGATTGAGACAACCAACATCGTAGCCTTCCGGAGTGTGCCACGCCTGCATTCAGCGGGCCATCTTGTTGCACTTCAGAATGCTAATCCGCCATAGCAATACCTTGCCGATGGTCACCTATATAAAATGACCCATCGGGTTACGCGCAAGTGCAAAAGCAATCATAGGGATGGGGGGTACTGCTGGGATAATCGTACGGTAGCGTTTGGTGGGATACAAGCAGGCCTGAAGCAATTCGTACAGGACAAGTTAATACTGCTGATATCAAGATGGTGTAGATCCCTCTTATATTGCCGCTCTGTACTTCATCAATATGTTGTATATTGTCTAACTATACTGTTTGAGGGCATACCAAATAGTGTGTGGTATACAATACGTATTCCAACACGAAGAAGGCTTGTGATCGATGAGGTACGCAAACATCAAATACTGTGACATCGCTGACGGTGAGGGTGTCAGGACCACACTGTTTGTCTCCGGATGCCGCAGGCATTGCCCATTCTGCTTCAATGACTCTGCATGGAGCTTTGATGCGGGCAAGCCGTTTGATGCAAACGTAGAGGATGACATTATCAAGAGCATGGAGCCTTTCTATATCGATGGGCTGTCCGTCTTGGGCGGAGAGCCGATGGAGCCTGAGAACCAGGAAGGTCTGGTCGACTTCCTCGAGAAGGTCAAGAAGACCTACCCCCAAAAGGACATCTGGCTCTACTCCGGATTCACGCTTGAAGAGTTGCAGGGCAAAGTCCCCGTCAAGGCTCCTTACACCACAAGCCCTCGCACCGACGTTACGGACCGTATCCTCAACACATTGGATGTCTTAGTCGATGGCCCCTTTATCCAAGCAGAGAAGGACATCTCACTGCGTTTTAGGGGCTCTGCAAACCAACGCCTGATCGATATGCCCAAGACCCTCAAGACAGGCAGGGTTGTTATCTGGCACGACGATCCACTCTTCGAGAACCATTCACTGTAACTAAATCAATAATCTTAAAGTAACTCGGATTGCTTGGGTGGTGTAAAGCCTTTAAGCACGGTGTAACAGATACGGCGGCAAAGCCGCCGTGAGGCACGCCTGTACGTTTATTAGCAACGCACCACATGAAAGGGCTAACTCATGGCACACAAGGCTCAAAACCGCCCAATATGCGCGCAGCTCACTCCCGTTCCATCATTATCGGCTGCAGCGGCTGTGTCATCATCACCGCCTTCTCAACCTATACCGCACTGTGCATCAACGCCCTGCCCTGGCCTATCGGCTTTACCGCAATGATCTCACTTTTCTTCTTAAAGCTCTTAGACGACACATCCCTCAATGAGGTGAACGTCACCCACACGATCATGTCCTCCGGCGCTATGGTCGCAGGTAGTCTGGCTTTTACGCTCCCCGGAGCCTGGATACCCAGCCTGGCTGATCGGATAAGGTGGACACAGGCCTTACCCGTCGCCTTTTCCGGCACCATCCTGGAGGTTGGTTTACACTGTCCTCATTTACCATCACTTTATGGCCGACACCGACCTCAAGTTCCCTACCGGTGAAGCCGTCACAGAGACGCTCAAGCTATCGACGCCGGCGGAAAGACCGGACCGGCAGCTCTTCGTATCAATGGGCACCACAGGCCTCTACGGCTTTCTCCGCGACGCGCTGGGAGCTTTCCCGACGATCGTTGCATCACTTCCGATCCCCGGCGTCTCCTTCGGTATCTATAATTCGCCGATGATGATGAGCGTAGGATTCATGGTCGGCTTGGTTCCTCTGCTTTTTTGGTTCGGTGGCGCACTCTTTGCAAACTTCGGGATATCGTAGGTGGCAGTATCCTCAACCTATAGGATATCGCAACTGCCCAGGCAACCGTCTCAAGCCTCGGTATGGGTCTCATGATAGACTCAGGCTTTACCCCGTCACAAAGGACATTATTCCTTCAATCGCACATACCACAACAAAAGCCCCAGACACCAAACAGCAGAAGAATCCGGACGATGATCCCCGCTCCTGGTCACCGGTAACCCCAACTACGATGCCGGGATCTTAGGGCTGGCTTTCGCTGCAGTCGCCCTCTTTATCTGCTTCGGACTCTCTTTAGGACCACTGCCGAGCCTCATCGTCGTAGTCCTGTGCTTTATCTGCACCACGATGTCTGCGCAGCCCTGTGGACAGACGTGCATTGGCCCGATGGAGATCTTCGGCCTGCTCGTGCTTCTGGCTGTTACCGCCCTGGGACAGAACACCCAAGTACAGCTCTTCTACATGGCGGGCATCATCGCAGTCGCCTGCGGCCTCACCGGTGATGTAATGAACGACCTCAAGGCAGGTAAGATCCTCAGCACCTCACCGCGCGTCCAGTGGATCGGCCGAGCGATCAGTGGCCTTCTCGGCGCAGTGGTCGCAAGCGCCGTCCTCTTTGCCCTTCTTAATATCTATGGACAGGATGTCTCGGTCCGGGTAAAACTTTTGTGGCAGCCCAGGTTTCCGTGACTGCCACCGCGATCACCGGTATCCCCCAACCTCACCGCCTTTATCGCCGGTGTCATCCTCTACTGGGTAAACTTACCCGCGATGCTCTTGGGATTGGGCACCTATCTGCCCTTCTATATGAGCACTACCGCCTTCATTGGCGCCCTCATCAAACTCGTCTACGACAAAGTTTGCGAGAACCATCATGCACAGCTCACTCCTGCAGAGCAGGAACAGCAGAGCCAGCCGGACACCCAGCGTGGCCTCGTAGTGTCCTCAGGCATCCTGAGCGGAGAGCCCATCGTCGTTGTTATTATCGCCTCTGTTTCACTGATTGCGGGACTTGCAGCTTAACGTCCCTGTGAGAACGGATCTTCGCCTTTCGCGAAGGCCTCGATCATATAGTTCGTCATGCTCGAAGTATCCTCATGCGTCTTTGGGAGCTCAGAGCGCGTCTTCCACTCCGCCACCGCAAGCTCATGGTGGTCGAGCTTGATTTGGCTGCCACCATCCAAGCGGGCAAAGTAACCGATGAGCAAGGTCCCTGAGAAGGACCACGGCTGATCAGTAAAGTAGGTGAGGTCTTTCACATGGAGGCCCACCTCTTCCATAATCTCACGCTCACAGGTCTGCTCGAGCGTCTCCCCTACCTCGGTGTAGCCCGCCACCAACGCATAGTGCGTATAAGAGCGGCCGGTGTACTTCGTGAGCAATAGTTTATCCCCATCAGTGATACCGATGATCACGCCGATATTGATGCGTGGGTAGACGATCATGCCACAGTTAGGGCAGACAAGCTCCCGAGATTTGGGGGCATGAAGGAGTTTGGTACCGCAGGCGCCGCAGAAACGGTTGTGCTTGTGCCAATCCCACAGCTGATAGCCTGTGATTGCAGCAAAGGCGAGGTAGCGGGGCGTATAGAACCGGCAGCCGTTCAGCCCGAGATAGGTAAACTCATCCCCAACATTCACCACCACGTCGAGCGCTAAGAAGAAGCGCATATCGTCGATTGCAAAGAGGTAAACATACTCGGGTTTGGTCTGGTAGTCACGCAGCTTGGGGAGGACAAGCTGTCCCTCCTCTTCACGGGCGAGCATTCCATCCATCATTACGACAGCAGAATCGGCCCCGACGTGACTGGCATAGGGGGCGTAGTGCAACATATAGTCATCCGGTTCCGGCCCCACGTTGTGGAAGTGGTTGTCGAAGACATGGTTCCCGAGTTCCTGAATCATTGCGTTAGTCATTTCTCTACAGCAGCTCGCCGTCGATGAGGCCCAACTTCACACACGCGTTCCAGATTCCGTTATGGTCCACATCGTCTGTCACAAAGTCAGCCTCCTCCTTCACTTCGGGGTTACCGTTGCCCATTGCGACGCTGGTACCAGCTGCTCCGAACATCTGTAAGTCGTTGCCGCCGTCACCGAAGGCAATGGACTCCTCCTGAGGAATCTGATAGTGCTCGAGCATCTTATCTACACCGCGAGATTTTCCACCGTCGATCGGAAAAGCATCGACGAACTCAGGGGTCCACCGGGTAATCTTGAGGTGCTTGGTGTTGTTACGCACAATATCGGTCTTTCCCGGCAGCAGGAAAATATTGAACTGATAGATATCCTGGCTAAGGGCTTGATCGATGTCCTCTACCGGAAAACTGATGTGTGCCATCTCATCTACTCTATCTACCAGCTCATTGCGGCCGCTGGCATAGGCTTTCTGCTCTGCTAGGAAGGCGCACTCATAGAGCCCCTGGTGTACCTGGCCGACCACGGTCGCTACATCGTCCTTGTCGATCGTTGCCTTAAAGATCACGCCGTAGCGATCCAGGATGAATTGGCCATTAAAGAGGATGAAGCCTTCCATATCTGAGGTATCGATCGAGTCGCACATATAGGGAGCACGCCCCGTTGCCAAGAAACACTTTGTCCCGGACTTCTTCAATGCGTGGAGGGCACGCTTCGTGGACTCTGAGATCGTATGGGTTTTAAATGACAGCAGCGTGCCATCAGCATCAAAAAAGGCAGCCTTGATAGGGTGGCTCAATGACCAGGTTGGCATGGTCTCACTCCTTTACCGTACGGGGATACTGTGCGCCCATATATGCATACACTCTCTCTAAATCAAGTCGAAAGACGTCACCGTCAACAGCCTAAACCATAGCACCCTGGTACCTCAAAAAGATTGCTCATGTGGCAATCGAAGCAGGACAACACATATACCAGGCAGCCTAAAAAGAATCGTTCTTTTAGGACTGGGATATTTTTGTTTTTCATCGTTGTAAAATAGCATCCGTGCTGCTACGTTCAACTAATAAGAGTTTTGCACTTGTAAAAGAAAGTGATCTGATACTTGAACTTTTTGTCCTATTTACCCAAACAGGATATAGAAGCGTTAAGCTGGGCTTTGCTCCCTTTTTCCCTTATCTTAGTAATCCTAGGAATCTGGGAGATCGTGTCCCCCTTCGTATTATATAAAAAGACCACTGCTCGCTACATTGCGCGACAGTCTCTCCCTGCCGCGCCGCATATCTACCACCTGACCTTCACCTTTCAGGTGGAGGGGAACTTCGTACAGGCAACTACGCGCGATACCTACGATGACAGAGAAGCACGCCGTTTCGGTGGAGAGCGCCCAATCAACATCTACTACCGCAAGAAAGCCCCTGCGATTATTAGAACTGACCGGGTAAAATCCGTCGGCCTCGGTATCACTGCCTTCTTAATCGGGGCGGTGCTTCTCACCTTTGACCTGTGGCTCTTTGAAGTCCTCGACCTCTCACAGTTTGGCATCCCATCACTGTAATAACCTCGTGCTCGTTATCTAAAACTGCTCTTACCTGCATAGTGGTGAGCCACTCGGTTTCCGTTCACAGTGCACCCCTATCCTTCGTTATTTTTCAGCGTTCGTGACGTTGAGCAGGATGATCATTCAGTTTGGGAGCTCTCCATTGATGAAGAATGCAAGCCCTCTACAGGGCCCAGAGCGTGACTGAGAACAGAGCGATCTACCGAAAGGAGAACAGCCGTGATCTGCGCAGAGTGTGGAGCGGGGGTGTGTAAGACATCGGAGTCGATGACAGAAAAGCATCGCGGTCAAACATTCACCGTAGACGGTATTGGGCGCTGGCAATGCGACCAATATGGCAATAATGTCATGTCATGAATGTCACCGAAGCAGGCAAACTCGCCCATACTCTTGCAGCCTCATGTGTAAGAAAGAACGGGCTGCTATCCCCACAGGAAATGAGGAGGATTCGCCAGTCACTCCATATGACTCAAAAGCAATTTGAATCTTTACTTGGAGTTTCCTCCCCCTGCTGTAAATCGGTGGGGTGATGTAGCTGCCGGTTTTAAAACACAGATTTGACCGTCCATCTAAACCCTGCGAAGATGTGTCTGAAAGACACGGATTGTAAGAGTGGCAATGTCAAAGACAACAAGGAAGACCTACAGCCCACAGTTCAAGATGAAGGTGGCGCTTGAGGTCGAAAAGGAGCAGGAGACGCTCTCCCCGGTAGCAGCGAAGCACGGCGAGAGTCCGTCGCTAGCGGCCAGCTGAAAAGACGAGCTGCTGGCGGGCGCCGACGACATATTCGGCAAGGCAAGAACGGAGTGCGCAAGCAAGAAGCAGGCGAAGGTATGACGATGCCCTCGAGACGATCGGACAGCTTTAGCGTTAAGTGCAACTTCCTCTAGCAGTTTTGCGACGACAACGCATATAGCCCCAAGGCGCCGAGCTGCCGCAGGTGAGCTTTTAAAGGGGTCTTCCGCATTTCTAGTGGGTAGCAGATGCCAGTGACGTCTGGGCCGTGAAATCGAGCTTCAGCCTCCTGCCGCCCGATGCCAACAGCACTTGCCTCATCATGTAGACCTCCTCTGACACCTGCATGAAGCGAGACGCCGCCATCATCGCAAGCCTTGAATTCTCGCGCAGAAGGGGAATCCGACCGTAGCCGGAGAGGATAATCAGACGGCCCGCCCTGTTATGGGAGCCTTCAAACAGAAGTCCCCTCACGTAAGGTATGCCCTCCCGCAAGAGGGACGAATGCCCGAAAAGACCGCTCGCAATCGGAGTGCGGGCTGCTCATCTTTTGATGCGTATCCCGTCCATCACCATAATCTCAACCTCGCCTGCTAGCAGCGCAATACGCACAAGCGGTGCCTTTCGTCACGGCCACCGTCAGAAGGCCGACTCAGACTAGTTTCCCTTCTTGCATGCTAAGCGTGCGGTCACACTTACCTGCCATCAACATGTCGTGCGTCACGACCACAAGTGTCTTTCCCGTCTCTCGGGCGGCGGACACGAGCGAGTCCATGACTATCTCCGCCATGCGAGCATCCAGCGAACCCGTCGGCTCGTCAGCAAGAATGAGATTGCCCGGCTTGAGCATGGCGCGACTGATCGCAACACGCTGCTTCTCGCCACCTGAGAGCTCGTTTACGTTGGAATCGAGCTTGCTGGAGACTGAGAACCTCTTCAATGTCTTTTCAATAGCCTCCTCTTTCTCCCTCTTGGAGAGCTTCGTGTAATAGAGGGCGAGCATAAGATTGTCGCGTACCGTCCTCGAGTCAATGAGGGCGAACGACTGAAAGAGGTAGTTAATCTCGTTGCGACGCAGAAGCATCGCCTGTCTGGTTTCTGGTCCCGGATATTTCTTTCCCGATAGGAGAATGCTCCCAGATTCATACGTTTCGAGCAGTCCCAGAATGTTCAGCAGCGTTGTCTTGCCGCATCCCGACGGCCCGGTGATTGCGACAGATTCACCCTTTCTGACAGCGAGATCTATACCAGAAAGGATGCGATGCTTCCCATAGGATTTCGAGAGGGATTCAATCTGAATGTACGACTGCATCGCTACTCCTTGGAGACGGTTTCCAGCACAACGGCCGCAGATTTCCTGCGCGATGCGACACCGATAACGAAATTGGACAAGACCAGCAAGGCAAAGCCAACAAGCACGCCAGCGCTGCTTCCGAAGAGAGCACTCACCCCAGCGCCAAGCAGAGCAGTAACGGTCACGAACAGAACCTCTCGACGGTACAGCTCCCACACTCCGAAGCCCAGGACGTACCTTACGGAAATCTCCTGGGCACTTACTCGGTTGACCACATTGACAAGACATGCAACCATGACGGAGACGGTGGCCACCAAAACAACCAGAACCGCCGAGAAGAGCGCGAAAAGCTCCTCGAGGGTCTTCTGCAGACCGTCGATGTAGTTCCCCACCGTGGCAAATCGAGCCCCCGCCGAGCCACCAATCTCAGCTCTGTTGTCGGCATCGAGCAGACTTGACGCCGCATGCTCGTCGAGCTTCACGTACGCGTTCTCCAAGCCAGTGGCGACGAGGCTTTCCGACTCAAAGGGCACCATGTTCGCAGCAGTAACAACCGCAATAGCAAACCCGCTTGATGTGACCGGCTCTTCAGGGTTCGTACTCCACGTGAAGAGCTCCTTATCAGCGTCATAAGAGATGAACTCGTACTCAGGGTTCTCCATGAAGGGAGTGACGATGTTCGAGTCAGAGGGCTTCCGTGCGGCAATAAGGAAGTCCTTCACTTCGTTCACTTCGCTAGCGCTTAGCGAATCTGGCAGGAGGTAGACACGTACTCCTTGCTCTGCCCTCTCGACAATGTCCGCAGGTATATCCACCCCCATCAACTCAAGGTAAGAGGGGGATGCCGCAAGATACCAGAGCTGCTTGAGCGTCGTATCTGAACCGGAACATGCTCTAATGGTCGATTCGTTATAGTTGATGGCGTTCGCAAGGTAAACACCATCATCATGCTCGTGCTCGGCGTACCATGTGTACATATCCTCTGAGAGCTCCATTGGATTGTCAGTGAGCCGAGTGTTCCCGATGCTGAAGTCCTTTACCACGTACCACCCTTCATACTCCTGCCATGCCGAGCGCGTGCGAGCAAGGTCCGCGTACATGGTGAGGGGTTGATCTATATAGAGGCAGCCGGCAAAAATGGCAACCAAGCACACTAGATAGACCGCAACGGTCAGACCATAGAAGCCCCGCCGTGAATATCGCCCGTGGATGGCCTCAACCGGCCTCGTTGCGATAAGTGGAGCAACGGAAATCATCGCAGCTACAAGCACCATGACGACCGCAGGAAGTACAGAGACGAGGGCAAGCCCTACAAAGGCAGCGTTAATCGTGAACCCGTCCAAGTAAGCATATACTCCCACCATTCCGATTGGAATGAGGACAAGAATCTGGAGAGCTTGCGAGGAGAGCAGCTCGCTTGCGAAGTCGACCTTACTCCACCCGAGCATCAGGTGTATCCCCAGCGTCTTTAACTCGAGTAGAGAGTGCGTTACCATGACCAGGCAAAGAATAAGCGAAAGGAGCGCAAACGCCCCTATGCAGAACAGGTAGATCAGGCCGGGTTCTGAGGTTGAGCCTGACATTTTCGTGGTCAGAGTCTCAGGTGTTACCCCGACAGCAGACGACAGGCTGTCTACCGTTGATTTAAAGTCAGCGCTTCCAAGGTTAAGGAGCGTACAGGAGCTTCCTAGATCGCTCCCAGCATCCATCCTGTCAACGCGGAAATATATGCCAGAGCGAATACTGGGCAGATCGGACACTCGCGAGTAGACGTCGTTTCCATACCCGGCATAGCTATTCGGACTTCCGGAGCCCACTCTCTTTATGAGGGTACCATCTATAAGCGTGGTGCCGAGAACAACGAGTGGATCGATGGAGGTCTCTCCGTCAATCGATGCCGGCAATATGCTAAACGTGTAGAGGTGCGCTCCGGATTGCAGCGATTCCTTATCAAGACTAATTACCGTAAACGTGCCTTTGTTCGCCAAATTCTGAAGTTCAGCGACGAGACTGTCCTTCTGCCTATCCGTGAGCTGAGAAGTGAAAATCGTTGGCTGATCTGAAAGCCAGTCATCAACCTGCCTGGAGACAAGGGCTTCAAAGACTCCCTTGACGCAGATGACTGAGGTGACACCCAATAGGGCTATTAACAAGAGGCTGACAATTGGCCAGGCTTTCTTCATATTGCACCGCCATTGCAATCCCATTGCTTATTCGATCGGGTAAATCAAAGAGCAAATGCCATTTCAAATTCCAGGAGAAGCTATCCTCTGCAGCTCCAGTACGCCTCCAAGGTATCCGTCCCAATAAAGCCCCATGCCTGGGAAAGAACATCATGGTTCTTCCAGCCAGACGTGTATCCGTTGCAAGACGAATGGTGCTCATAGTGGGCAGAATTGCAATCGGAGAACCCAAATACCCCGGCATTACGTCCATAATGCCAATACACCGCTGAACCCTTGTAGTAAACGGTGTCAGCCAACGCAATCGCCGGCGCTCCCGCGCATATCAGACAGCACAGTATGGCAATAATGATTGTTCTCTTACCCCTTATGATTCCCTCCGTTCTCAAGCAATGGCGGTGCTTTAAAGACATTCTGCCATCTGCCCGCTTGGCGGGACGATTCAGTTAATCACTTGCCGGACAAACGTATAGATGGAGACGGTGTGTGGTAGACATGTGGTCCGCAAAACAGCAGCATATGGGTAGGGATTTATAGCGTTTCCTGCGCACCAAGTCCGGGGGTAGGAGCTCATGGCGACAACGCTGTTTTGCACCAAGCTGCTGCCGTCCTAATGACCGACCACATATCTGTTACCCCCATCCGCAACAACAGTGGCATTGAGGCACTCCGGATCCGCGACAGCAACCGTACATCGAGCGCTGCTTCGTTTGCATTGATGCTGTGACTGCAACCAGCAGCCATAGCTCTGCAATGTCGGTACGATGCAGGTAGGAGTCGATCTCGGCACCGCAACGTTCGTATCCGGGAGTATCGATGCAGGCACAGGCAGGTCCTCAAATGCGGTCACCCAGCCCGATACCCCACTATCACAGCGAATACCCCCAATATGGACAGGGCTGAAATCATCGATCAGGTATAAAACCTTCGTCCAGCGGAGCATGCAGACGATGCTGAATGCCGCCCAGCGTTAACATCGCCTTGTGCTCCGATGTCGATGCAACGATAGATTGGAGGCCTAGGTGCGGGAAAGGCAATGGCTATCATCATTATCGCCTTTACTGCAATCTAACAGTTTAGAAGTGTGGTGTGCCTAGCAAGGCTCTGACGTGCGGTAAGTCGCGTCCTCCATCATCAGATGGCGCACCATCCTTTCCAATCTCGGCCACCTGTCGCGCGACTGGTTGACACCGAACAGGTACACCTACCTGTTCAGGTAGCTCTGCAGGCTCTTCGGGTCCATACCGGTAAAGCGCCACAGGTAGCGTTTAAGCCATAAGCAGAGGCTGTTTACGAGCGCCATGCACTCGAAGTATTGCGGGTCACTGACGTGTGCCCTGTAGGCCTCGTGCACGCCTTTGACCACCCTGACCGGGGACCTGTGTGACTTCCGACCACGGTTGACCCCTTGGCGATGTGAGAGCGCAGGCTATCCCTGATACACGGGAAGGCTTGCCGTGCCCGATGACGACGGCGACCGCGTTCTTGTGGGCATCGATCGCCACGGCGATGCACAGCTTTCGCTTGAACAGGCCGCGCTTGCGGGCCTGCCCGAAGGCGTGCGCCAGGTCCGTGTCGTTGATGTAGGTTTCGTCTATCCAGACCCGGCCGCGCAGGATTATGCAATCTTGGTAGCCATCCACGGTCGCGAACACGCGCTGGCGCCACTCATAGGCAATCTTGTGGTTCAGCCCGCAGATCTTCGCGATGCCCCCTAAAGGCACGT
>ERZ772962.1841-NODE-1841-length-11179-cov-3.136012_pt1 | contig 11179 bp, 10 predicted proteins | sample MGYA00580676_ERZ772962 | MGnify/ENA primary metagenome ERZ772962 (study PRJEB29015, sample SAMEA2738049) | human oral metagenome | biome: human oral; feature: human-associated habitat; material: saliva | place: China | collected 2230 ...
CATTGCTCCGTCGCCTGCGCCGCCTCGGTTTTGCCGAGCCCGTGGAGCCGCGCGAAATACTCCAGTTGCCTTCCCACCTGCATTTTGGGGTAGAGGCCGCGCTCCTCGGGCATGTAGCCGATCTTGCGGCGGACGTCGTCGTCGACCTCCTTGCCATTCCATGAAACCCGGCCTGAATCGGTGGAGAGCACACCCAGCATGATCCGCATCGCGGTCGTCTTGCCTGCGCCGTTCGATCCGACGAAGCCAAATATCTCACCAGGCTGGACTTTGAGGCTGAGACCCTTCAACGCTTGCAATGTCCCGAAGGACTTATTGAGATCCTGAACTTCCAGCATGTTTCATGTTTACCACAACGGCTGACGAGGAGCACGCCTCATTCGACGCAAGGTTTGCCGCCGAAAGGCAGGAAAGGGAGCGTCTGTGCGAGCTCCGGCGCCGAAAGGCTGGGCGGGGGCGCATGCGCCGAGAAGCGGGGCAAGGGTTGGCGCCGACGAACAGGCAGGGTTGTGCCGAAAGGCGGGCAGGCGAAGTGGACGGCGAAGTCCTTTTAGAAAGCGATGAAAGGGCTCGGATCGAGCGACGAGTAGAAGTGAGGGGCGAGCGACGAGTAGACGCGAGGATCGGACGACGTGGAAGCGAGGACGAGAAAGCGTCCGCCGACCGGCAGCGAGGCTGCCATCGACGGACGCTCGACCTTTCGTAAAGAGAGAATGAGTTGCGCCTCAGCGTGTCTGGAGCTGTGGATCCTTTTCCATGCCTCGAAGGCCGAGATAAAGCAGGTTCGTCACCTGGGCGGCGACGAGTTTCTTATCGACCTGCATGTTCTCGCTCCAACACTGACCTATCTGTCCGACGCCGCCGGCGAGGATCTGCCCGTAGACGGGCGCCGATGCGGGATCGAGCCCCTGCTTCTCCAGAAGCGGGGCGAGGAAAACGGTGACTTGGTCCGCGATGTCGGCCATGACGGTCTCGAAGGTCTCGCTCCTGACGGCGGTGGGCGACTGGTGGGCGAGCAGATGGAATCCGTCGGCGTTCTCCTCGATGAAGTCGAGAAGGGTGACGACGATTCCCTCAAGGACTGCCCGCGCGCTGTGTTCGGGACGCATCTGAGACCGCAGGATGTCGGAAAGGGCCTTCACCTCGCGGTCGACGATAACCTGGTAGAGGCCTTCCTTCCCTCCGAAATGCTCGTAGACGATGGGCTTGGAGACGCCTGCCGCACTCGCGATTTCTTCGACGGAGACGGCATCATAGCCTCGAGTTCCAAAGAGCTGGCGGGCTACGCGGATCAGCTGTTCACGGCGCTCGGCTCGGGACATCCGCACGCGCCGGGGTGACGAAGAAGAATTTGCGCTCATATATCAATTATTGCAGTAAAAGCGGCTGTTTACTTCAGTCCGAAGGAGGATCTCTCCCCATTGCCACTCCGCTTTGACGCCGAACGGATCGTGCGACCGTAAAAAACGTTCGCTTTTCAGCGTGTGGATGCGCGGGCTCGTCCGCTCCGTCAAATGCCCGCCATTTCGCGCATCGTGGAGGGGAAGGACGAGACGGGCCAGGCTCGGCGCCGACCGCGGGCGAAGGCGGCTGGCCGAGGCCGAAACCTCAACATATCGTTTCGCTCAAAGGAAAGAGCTTCGCTTCCGGTGAACAGCGAGACGTCAGCTCAGGCGTCCTCAGCCCGACTTTCGGACGGCTTTCCGACTTTGGGATGACTTTTCGCGGACGCGCCTATACAATCGTCCGGGTGATCCGCCCTGGTGTAATGGCAGCACAGAGGTCTTTGGAACCTTTTGTCCGGGTTCGAATCCTGGGGGCGGAGCGGGAGCCGGACGCGTCCGATTGGTCAGACGGGCGGTGCGCGGCCGGCTCACGGGTGAGGCTGTACCCAACAGGAAGGGGCTCCCGTGAACACAACGCGTCCGGCCGCCGTCGTGGTTCTCGCCGCAGGCCAGGGCACCCGCATGAAGACGTCCATTCCCAAAGTCCTCCAGCCGATGTGCGGCCGCTCCCTCCTGGAGCACGCCATCGCGGCCGCCCGGGGGCTCGACCCGAGCCACCTCGTCGTCGTCGTCCGGCACGAACGGGACAAGGTGGCGGCCCACGCGCTCGCCTTCGACCCGGATGTCGTCGTCGCCGACCAGGACGACGTCAAAGGCACCGGCCGGGCGGTGTGGTGCGCCCTGCGAGAGCTTCCCGCCGACCTGGAGGGGCCCGTCCTCGTCATGGCGGGCGACACGCCGCTCCTATCCGCGGACGTGCTCGCCGGTCTCCTCGCCGAACACGAGGGCAGCGCCGTGACGGTGCTGACGGCATCCGTCCCGGACGCCGCCGGCTACGGGCGCATCCTCCGCGACGAGGCGGGGGAGATCCGCGGCATCGTCGAACACGGGGACGCCACGGCGGAACAGCGCGACATCGGCGAGATCAACACGTCCACCTACGTCTTCGACGCGGCCTTCCTGCGCGGGGCCATCGCGGACCTCGACGCGGCCAACGCCCAGGGCGAGCTCTACCTGACCGACGTCGTGGCCGCCGCCTACCGGGCCGGGGCCGGAGTCGCGGGACTGCTCGTCGAGGATTCGGTCCTGGTCGAGGGATGCAACGACCTCGTCCAGCTCGCCGCTCTGCGCGCAGAGATGAACCGGCGCCTCCTGGAGGGCTGGATGCGCCGGGGCGCGGCCGTCGTGGACCCCGGCACGACCTCGATCGACGTGACCGTCACCCTCGCACCGGACTGCCGCGTCCTTCCGGGAACGGGGCTGTACGGGACGACCGCCGTCGCGTCGCGCGCAGTCGTGGGCCCCGGCGAGTTCACCGACACGAGCGTCGGAGAGGGAGCGGTCGCCGGCCACGTGGTGGCCAGAGGGGCGACGATTCAGGCGGGCGCCGAGCTCGCACCCTACACCGTGCTCACCGGGCCGTCTGAGCGCGTCGCCGGTTCCGCGGCGGGCGTCGAGCCGGCCGACGGGCGCACATCCACCGTCCCGGCGGGCAGGACAGGCCCGGCGGGCAAGCACAGCGAGGATCAGGCATGACGGGATTCAAAGTATCGAACGACAAGCGCCTCGTCCTCATCTCCGGACGGGCCCATCCGGTTCTGGCCCAGGCGGTGGCCGAAGAACTGAGCATCGACCTGCTGCCGATCATCGCCTACGACTTCGCCAATTCCGAAATCTACGTGCGCTTCGAGGAATCCGTTCGCGGCGCCGACGTCTTCATCCTCCAATCACATCCCGACCCGATCAACAAGTGGGTGATGGAACAGCTCATCATGGTCGACGCCGCCAAGCGAGCCTCGGCCAAGCGCATCACGGCCGTCGCCCCCTCGTATCCTTATGCGCGCCAGGACAAGAAGCACAAGGGCCGCGAGCCGATCTCGGCGCGCCTGCTCGCCGACCTGTTCAAGACGGCCGGGGCGGACCGGATCATGAGCGTGGACCTGCACGCCTCCCAATCCCAGGGGTTCTTCGACGGGCCCGTCGACCACCTCTGGGCGATGCCGACCCTCGTCGAGTATGTGCGCGGACGCGTGGACGCCACGAACGCCGTCGTCGTCTCGCCCGACGCCGGACGCATCAAAGTCGCCGAGCAGTGGGGCAACCGCCTGGGCGGCGTGCCGCTCGCCTTCGTCCATAAGACCAGGGACCTGACCCGCCCGAACCAGGCGACGGCCAACAGGGTGGTCGGCGACGTGGCCGGGCGGACCGCCATCATCGTCGACGACCTCATCGACACCGCCGGAACGATCTGCGGGGCCGTGCGGGTCGTGCTCGAAGCCGGGGCGAAGGACGTCATCGTGGCCGCCACCCACGGCGTGCTCTCCGATCCGGCGACTAAGCGCCTCCAGGAGTCCGGCCTGCGCGAGCTCGTCATCACCGACACGCTGCCGATCGGCCCCGAGAAGCGCTTCCCGGGGATGACCGTGCTGTCGATCGCCCCCGTCCTGGCACGGGCCATCGACGAAGTCTTCGAGGACGGCTCGGTCACGAGCCTGTTCGCCGGGGCCTACTAGACCCGCCCCTGACGGCGCCAGTCCGCTGACCTCCTGACGGCGCCGGTCCGCCGAGGCCGCCGGGGAGGTATAGCCTTGCGGCGATGTGCATTCTCCTTTTCGCCGCGGGCGCCGGCGCCGGAATGATCGGCTACCTCGTCGGCCTCGCCTCCCTCATCAGCTATCCTGCGCTCATCGCAGCGGGCGTGCCGCCGGTGCTGGCCAACACGTCGAACACGGTCGGGTTGCTCGGGGCGGGGGTGGGGTCGATCGCCAACGCGTGGAGGCGGATGGCCGCGGTCAGGATCTACCCGCACTGGGTCCAGCTGGCAGTCTCGGCGGCCGGAGGGCTCGCGGGAGGCGCGCTCCTCGTCGTGGCCGACCCGGACGTCTTCGAGGCGGTCGTCCCCTGGCTCGTGCTCTCCGGCGCCGTGCTCGTCGCGCTCAGCCCCCGCATCAACGGCGCGCGGACGCGGCGGCGCCTGCCTTTGCCGGTCTACCTGACCTTCCTCGTGCTCATCACGATCTATGGGGGCTACTTCGGAGCGGGGGCGGGAGTGCTCTTCTTCGCGCTGTGCATGCTCGGCACGCCCATGACCGCCCACGAGGCCGTCCTCATGAAGACTCCGATGCTCTTCGTCTCCAACCTGACGGCGGCGATCCTGTTCATCGCCCGCGGCGACGTCGACTGTGGCGCGGCGGTCGCCGTGGGCGCGGGGGCCTTCGCGGGCGGATACGCCGCGCCGGCGCTCCAGCGCTTCATCCCCGAGCCGCTCATGCGCTGGCTCGTCGTGGCCGGCGGGTGCGTCATGACCGCCTGGCTGCTGCTGCGCTGAACCGGGACGGCCCACGGTCCCGGCCGCGTTGAGCCCGGCTGGCCCAGGGCCCGCAGCCGGGCCGACGGGCCTCCGACCGTCCGCGGCCGGCCGTCGACGCCTGGACATCCGCGACCCGCGCCGACCGCGTTCCCCGTCTGGGAGAGCCCGCGTCTCGCCCGCACCCGGGCGCCTTGCCCTCCGGAGTGGCCCACTTTACAATCGCGTCTCGCTCCCGTATTATTTCGTTATGTCGCGAAATAACGAATCAAGCGTGTTCTCCGCGCTCGGCCACCCCACCCGGAGGGCCGTGCTCGCCTACCTGCGGGATCGCGACTACGTGAAGGTGGGCGACATAGCCGAGGCCGTCGGAGTGGCGGGCTCGACGCTGTCCGGCCATCTGCGCGTCCTGCGCGAGGCGGACCTGGTGGTCTCCCGGCAACGCGGCACGCAGGTCCAGTACCGCATCAACCTCACCGTGATCGACGAGGCGATGCTCCTGCTCGCCTCCCTCGGCGGCGCCCTGCGCAAGCCCAGGCCCGGCGCCGCGAAGGCCGGCACCCCCGCTCCGGCCAGCCCCGGCCCTCCCGCCCCGTGGGAGGCCGATGGGGAATCAGACGACAAGACAACCGAGGAGGAGACATGATCCCCAAGAATCCCGATCATCGCCTCTCGAAAGGCCCTTTGATCTTCGCAGCTCTGGCCATCGTCTTCATGGCGGTGTGGAGCATCGTCCACTGGTCGCAGATGGCGCCCTCGATCGTGACCCGGCAGGCCGCGGGCAACCACGGCGCCAGCAGGGTCTCGCGGGAGGTCACCGCCGTCGCCGCGCCCGCGGCCCTCCTGCTCCTGACGGCGCTCAGCGCCGCGGCCCCCGCACTGCAAGCCAGGCTCGACAAGCGCCTCTTCTCCGCCTCCGGCACCCCCGGCCGCGGATCGGCGCGCGTCCTGGGAGCCGCACTGGTCGGCTTGAGCATCCTGAGCAGCACGCTCCACGTCGCGTTCGTCGGCATGCACACCGGCGCGGACCTCCCCGTGGAGAAGCTCGTCGGCGTCGCCGTGGGCGTCATGCTGACGATCCTCGGGGTCTACCTTCCGCTCGCCAGGCCCGACGGCGCGTTCACGAGCCGTCGGATGGAGGCCTTCCGCGCCGCCCAGGGCCCCGCCTACCGCGTCGCCGGATTCGCTATGGCCGCCCTCGGGGTGGCGACGGTCGTGGTGGCGCTCCTCTGGCCCTGGCTCACGATCGTCGTCGCCCCCGCGGGGGTGCTCGTCATCTGCGCCGGGATCTTCGTGAAGGCGCTCATAGCCGCTTTCCGCTCATGAGCCCGCGGACAGCCGGACGCCCAGGCGGTCGGCTATCCATACGTACTCGAGCGCCTGCTCGCGCAGCCCGTCGTCGATCGTCGAATTCCCGACGTGGCCGCCGGAGCGGACCCGGAGCAGGAACGGCCCTCCCGTGGCGTCGTGGCGCAGGCGGTTGATCCACTTGAGCGGCTCGACCGCCGAGACCCGGCTGTCGTCGCTGCCGCACGTGGCCAGGACGGGCGGGTATTCGACCGGCCGGACGTTGTGGTAGGGCGAATAGGAGCGGATGCACCGCGCGATGTCGGGGTCCTCCAGGGGGTCCCCCCATTCCTTCCGGTCGCTGATCGTCAGCGGGAGCTCGGGTTTCATCATCGTCGTGAGGGGATCGACGAAGGGGACGTCGGCGACGACTCCGCAGAAGGCCGCGGGGTCCGCGTTCAGGCTGGCTGCGACGAGCAGGCCTCCGGCGCTTCCCCCCATCGCCACGATCCGCGCGGGATCGGCCAGCCCCCGCGCCTCCAACTCGTCCCGGCACGCGAGGAAGTCCGTGAAGCTGCGCGGCTTTCCCAGGCCGCGCGCAGCCTCGTGCCACCCGGATCCCTTCTCCCCGCCGCCGCGCACGTGCGCGAACGCGTAGACGACTCCGACGTCGACCAGGCGCAGGAGCATGGGGTTGTAGCGCCGCCCGACGTTCGCATCGTAGGCGCCGTACCCGCAGAGCAGCACGGGGGCCTTGGGCGGGCCGTCCGCTCTGCGCACGACGGTGATCGGCACGTCCTGCCCGTCCTCGGCCTTCGCGTGGATCTGCTCCTCGACGTAGGGCACCGGGGACTCGGGGGGCTGCGGGCCGATCCTGTGGGCGGCCGTCGGCTCGTCGATCCTCACCCGGTACAGGGAGAGTTTCTGGACGAGCGACGTGCGGGCTACGAGGATCTCCTCCGCGTCCCACTCGGGGGTCATGGCGAGGTTGATGTCCGCATCTCCCCACGGGTCGATCGCGGTGAAGCGCGCGCCCCCCGAGCCCAGGTCGGCGCATCGGGCGGTCAGTACGACGTTGCGGCCGTTGTGGCGGACGCCCACCAGGAGGTGGTCCCTCAAGGCGAGGGCGGAGGCCAGCCGGCGGTCCTCCGAGTGCGCGAGGAGCGTGAGCCACTCCTCCCTGGGCGCCGGAGTCCGGTCCTCCCGCAGAGGCGCCAGCAGCAGCGCGCCGTCGGGGCAGGAGGGCGAGGTGACGGTGAGGGCCAGGAATTGGCCGTCCCCGCACGAGACGTGTGCGCAGGTCGCCGATTCGTCGTCGGCTATCCCGTCGATTCCGATCAGGCGGTTCGACGGATCGTCGGCGACGAGGTAGAAGTTCTTCGTCACCCCGCGCGACGCCGCGGTGACGAAGACGAACTCGCCGGAGGAGGAACGCGACACGCGGACTCGGAAGCGCTCGTCCTCCTCCTGGAACACGCTGACGGAGTCCCGCGGAGACTCCGTCCAGTGGCGGGTGACCTCGCAGGGGCGGTTCTTGGAGTCGAGGTGGACGGCGAAGAAGGAGTCGCCGTCCTGGCTGAACACGATCGACGAGGAGACTCCGTCCAGGCCCGTGTCGATCTTCCGCCCGGTCGAGAGCTCGCGGAGCCGGACCGCATACGATTCCCCGCCGGTCGAATCCTCGGTCCAGGCGACGTACCTCTCGCAGGGGCTCAGGTGCACGGAGCCGACGCCGACGTACGAGCCCGGGAGGACATCGTCGAAGTCGATCAGCACCTGCGCGTCCCCGGCGTCGATGCGATCCCGGCCCGGAGGCTCCATCCCCTCGGCCCGGATGCGCAGGATGCGGGGGTGGCGCGCTCCGGGCGCGAGATCGGGGACGAACCACCAGTCGCCTTGGCGCTGCGGGATGCCGAACTCGCTCTCCACGACGTCGTCCTTCACGGCCTCCGCCAATCGGCGGGCCGCATCCTCGTACCGCTCCAGGTGCCTGCTGGCATACTCCTCCTCGAGGCGCAGCGCCTCCTCCGTCTCGCCGCGCACCCACTCGTACGGGTCGGTCCATTCCTCTCCGTGAAGCCGGAATTCCATATCCTTTCGGGGCAGCGTGGGAACGCTCTCATGCATGCTGACTTCCTCCGTGGTTTCCTATGCGGGGTGTGGCCATTCCAGTGGCGAACGCCCAGATGGCGATCTGGACGCGATTGTGGACGCCGAGTTTCGAGACGATCTTGCCGACGTGTGCCTTCACCGTGCTGATCTCCAGGTAGAGCTCGTCGGCGATGTCCCGATTGCTCCTCCCCTCGGCGAGCAGCTTGATCACCTCGGCCTCGCGATCGGTGAGCCCGTGTTCGCGGTGGTCCGCCGCCTTCTGCTCCGAGGGCTGGCCCTTGCGCCGGGAGAGCTCGGAGACCAGGCGTCCGACGAGGGAGTCGGAGACGACGCATCCGCCCTTGGCCACCGTGTGGATCGCGCTGACGAGCCGGTCGGGGTCGCTGTCCTTGAGGAGGAAGCCGGACGTTCCCAGGTCGAGGGCTTCGAAGAGGTAGGAGTCCAGATCGAAGGTCGTCATGACGATGATCCGGACGTCCGGGCGCTGGGCGAGGATCCTCTTCGACGCCCAGAGCCCGCTGCCCCTGGGCATGCGCACGTCCATGAGCACGACGTCGGCCCTCAGAGCCAGTGCGCGCTCCACCGCCTCCTCCCCGGTCGAGGCCTCCCCGACCACCGCGATGTCCGGGTCGGCCCGGAGGAAGAGGCCGAAGCCCTTGCGCACCACAGGCTGGTCGTCGGCGATCAACACCTTGATAGTCACTGATCCTGCTCCTTTCCGCAGATGCGCCCGCACACCTGCCATCCGCCCTCGGCAGTGGGGCCGGTGCGCAGGGTGCCTCCCAGGAGGTCGACGCGCTCGGCCATGCCGACGAGCCCGAAACCCCCGCCGCTGCCCTCCACGGTGGCTTGCGGAGGGCTGTTCACTATGTCGAAGGCGATGGCGCCGCCGGACGACGCGAGGGAGATCGTGACGGAAGCATTCGGAGCGTGTTTCACCACATTCGACAGCGATTCCTCGACTATACGATAGCATGTTAGCTGAATAGCCGTGCTCAGGTGATCGAAGTTCCCTTTTTCCTCCAGTTCTATGCTTTCGATTCTCTTCCGAAAATCATCGATGAGTTCGTGAATGTTGTCCATTGTCGGCTGCGGGGCGATGTCGAATCCGCCGTCCAAGCGGAGGATTCCCACGATCTGCCTCAAACTCTCCAGGGAATTCTTCGCCTCCGAAGATATCGAGGTGAGCAAATCGCGGACCTCGGCGGGCTTTTTCTCGTAGAGCTTCGAGGCGACCTCGCTCTGGATGACTATTCCCGTGAGGTGATGCGCTGTTATGTCATGGAGTTCCCGTGCCATTTGGCGACGTTCATGAACTATGATTTCCTTAGTATGCCTTCTATGTTCGTCTTGCAATGTAGAGAAGCGACGATGGAACTGAAATATCTTCGATCGATAATTTGAGGCGATTTTTCCTATTGAAACATATATAATATAAGTAAAGATCACATTAATTATAATATTAGCTGTTTCTAATGTTAGATTTTCTCTCGAGGAAGGCTCCGATTCCGTCATCAGCGCTAGCTGGCAGACGATGTCCAAAAGGATCGCAGCGGTGAGGGACGTCGCGAACCTCCGTCCCTTGACGTGGATGCTCAGGGATATGACGGAGAAGATGTACAGCGGAGTGTGGGCGAACGTGCGGCTGTTCAAGAGCAGCATAACGACCCCCATCGTCGCCGCCATGGCGAGGAACGAGCTCACCGGATGCCTCTCCCGGTGAGCGAGGATGAACGTCTGGGCGACGATGACGCACAGGCTGATCGCGACGAACAGGGCTTGCCGGTCCACCGCCTCGGCCGGCGGCTTGGTGTATGCGCCCGCGAGGATGTGGCCGACGCTGGTGTAGATCGCGGAGGCGATGCCAACGGCGAGCACGAGGGGGGTGGGGAAGATCGGGCCTGTTCGCTGCTTATCGGAGTTTTGGAGGGAGGATTCCACAACTAGCGTCCTCATATCGATGATGTTGTGTCCCGTAGCGCGAATGGAAATCCCCGTCCAGTATTGCAGGTCGGTCGCTGGAATGCATTCAACCAAGGTCTAATGCCCATGGTGGACTTAAGTTCACAGTTCCATGCGAATGGCTGCCGTGTCGGGGGTCACAGAAATCGCGGCATTCCGCGGTTTCGGAGCGGTAACCCTGCCGTGTTCCGACTTAGGTCGGGCGTTGACCGCCCGTTCGCGGCTCTGCTGTCATGGACTCAACCCGCTTAGAAGCGGCGAATTGAAAATGACCAGCAGATTGGAGCGGTAAAATGGATATGACATATGTTGAGTACTGTTATGCGGATCCATATTTCTATGAAACGATCCATGGGGCGAAGAACGCATCATTGGGACGGAACAGTAAGTACAGGATCGACTCCGCTTCAGATTGGTCGGATTGGAGGCAGGTCGAGTCCAACGGATGGCTCCACGTCATGCCCTTGGACTCGACCCTGCCTGACCAGGGCTGGAAGATACACTGCTCGGCCACGAAGGAGAACGCCCAAGAGATCCTCCAGGCGGTCTCAGCCTATTGCTTCAGCAGGAGAATCCACTTCAAATTCCTCCCGTCGGCTACGGATCTCTTCCGCTCGAACGTGAAGTACGCGCCGCGCGGAGGCAGTGGAAAGTTCATCACGATATACCCGGTCGATTCTAAGGATACGGAGCGGATCCTCCACGACCTCGACCGAGAGATCGGCGGGTACGAAGGCCCCTACATCCTCAGCGATCTGAGATACAACGAAGGGCCGCTCTACGTTCGTTACGGAGCCTACAAGCAGGATTTCGTCCGCAACGAGTTCGACGAACTCGTCCCCGCGATTCGCCGGCCGGACGGCGAGCTCGAACCGGATCACCGGCTTCCCACCTTCTCGCCGCCCGAGTGGGTCGAGCTGCCCGAGTTCGTCGTCCGCATGAAGGAAGCGCTGGGATCGGGGGAGCGCCCCGACGAATTCGCTTACGAAATCACCGAATCCCTTCA
>ERZ772962.1843-NODE-1843-length-11168-cov-2.295870_pt1 | contig 11168 bp, 10 predicted proteins | sample MGYA00580676_ERZ772962 | MGnify/ENA primary metagenome ERZ772962 (study PRJEB29015, sample SAMEA2738049) | human oral metagenome | biome: human oral; feature: human-associated habitat; material: saliva | place: China | collected 2230 ...
CCCGCGAACACACGGAACTCATGAAAAACCTGGTGCTGGGTGAGGACGGCAAGCCCCTGCTGCACGGCTCCACGTCGCAGTTGCGTCGCATCCTGGAAATCAACGCCTCCGCCATCGCCACCCTCAAATTTGAGGGCCGGCCCATCGACGACGACCAGGTGGATGAGCGGATCCACGCCACCAAATCCCGGGATCTGGCATCACTGGTGTACACCTCCGGCACCACTGGTCGGCCGAAAGGTTGCCGACTCACCCATGCTAATTGGCTTTCCGAGGTGCACGGCCTGCTCACCAACCCCATTGGGGCCATTGCCCGCCCCGGCTCCCGGGTGCTCACATTCCTGCCGCTGGCCCACGTGCTGTCGCGGGCGGTGTCCCTGGCCGTGGCCATCGGCGGCGGCACCCAATCCCACTGGTCGAATTTCTCCACCCTGGGGGTGGAATTCCAGCGGGCCAGGCCCAACCTGATCCTGGGCGTGCCGCGAGTCTTTGAAAAGGTCCACAATTCGGCGGTGGCGAATGCTGCCGCCGGTGGGCCGGTGCGGTCCGCCCTCTTCCATAAGGCACGGAAAGCAGCCATTGAGTATTCCCGCGCGCTAGACACCAGCGAAGGCCCGTCGCGGATGCTCAAACTCCAGCACAAAACCTATGACCGGCTGGTGTATTCCAAGATTCGGGCAGCCATGGGCAATTCGGTGCACTATGCCATCTCCGGCGGGTCGGCCATGAGCCCGGAAATCCTGCACTTTTTCCGGGGCATTGGGGCCCCCATCTATGAGGGCTACGGGCTGACCGAAACCACCGCGGCCGCCACCGTGGACTTCGTGGACCAGAAAATCGGCACCGTGGGCCCACCCATTGGGGGGGTATCGGTGCGGATTAATGACGACAGCGAAATCCTCATCAAGGGCACCACCGTGTTCGATGGCTATTGGAATAACCCAACCGCAACCGCGGAATCCTTCACCGACGACGGCTGGTTTAACACCGGTGACCTGGGCGAAATCCTCGAATCCGGGCACCTGGTCATCACAGGCCGGAAGAAGGACCTCATCGTCACCGCCGGCGGCAAGAACGTGTCCCCCGAACCCCTGGAAGACGCCCTGGTCGCCCACCCACTCATCAGCCAGGCCATGGTTGTTGGTGATGGTAAACCCTTCATCGGGCTGCTGGTCACACTGGATGAGGACGCCCTCCGGCGGTGGAAACTCAACCGCAATATCCCAGAGTCCCGCACCGTGGCAGAACTGGCCATCGACCCGGCCCTGCGGGCGGAAATTCAGGATGCGGTAAACGACACAAATAAGATGGTGTCGCATGCTGAAGCGATTAAGAAATTCCATATCCTAGACCGAGATTTAACTGAGGAAGCCGATGAGCTCACACCGACCATGAAAGTAAAGCGTAACGTGGTTGCTCGTCGATACGCGAAGGAAATCGAGCACCTTTACCAGCGCTAATGCTTCAAATCCGATACTTATTGTGAGGTGAGATATTTTATGTAGATTTGATCTCAATTCGGCGAGGCATGAAGCAAATCATGACCAACTGAATTAAAGTCTTTCTTCGTAAGAAAAACCAGTTTCATTGGTAACCTCAGTGAATCTGACCGTGACAATGAGGGGTGACCATAAATAATGCAGGTATTGACTGCCACATTGCGCCACCGGGAATTGACCCAAGAAATCTTTAACATCGGCGATGAGGTAGCAACTTTCATAGAAAATATCGCCGAAGCCATCGCCGACTGGGATGTCGAGCTGGTGGAAGACTGCGTCGCCGAATTTGAAGACATTATCGGCGACGCTAGGACCGACTCCCGCACCATTATCAGGGAACTAAAAGGAATCCGACAAGCACTGACGTCCGGGCTGGCCTCCGGCACCGTTGCCGCCACTATGTCCGATGGTGACGACCAGGTGAAGCGGCCCACCATCATGAACGCTCAGCTGCTGCGGAACCAGTTCCCCATTACGAATAATTCGCCAGTCATGGTGCAGGAGATTAATCACATTCTGCAAGATCGTACCGAGCTTGTTAGACAATACCTGGCCCACATTGTGGATTGGGAGCTGGCGGAAACCGAGAAAGCAGTTCGCAGCGCCGAAGACGAGCGCACATTACTCACCGTGTTCGGTTACACCTCCGACGCGGTGACCAGTGCGGCGAAGGCGTGGCGGGAAGCGGTGGTCGCCGACTATCCGGGGGTGACCCGCACCATGCGGGGTTCGCATCCGCCCGAATTTTTGAACGAACGCGCCCGCATTGATGCTGTTGTTGCCCGGGTGAAGGCAAAGATGGGACGTGCCGCCGGCGCCCACGTGTCGTAAAATACCGTCAATGTTTGGCGTTTACATTCACGTGCCGTTTTGTTCCTCCCGGTGTGGTTATTGCGATTTTAATACCTACACCCCAGGCGAACTGGGTACCTCCGCGTCCCCGGAAACCTATCTTGATGCCCTCGAACAAGAACTCGAACTCGCCGAATTTAAACGCCCCGCCGACACGATTTTTATCGGTGGCGGCACCCCATCGCTGCTGGGGGCCCAGGGCCTGCGCCGCATCCTCACCGCGATCCGTAACACCTTCGGCATCAACCCAGGCGCAGAGATCACCACCGAATCCAACCCTGAATCCACCAGCCCCGAGTTTTTCGCGGAACTCCGCGACGCCGGATTTACCCGAATCTCCCTGGGCATGCAGTCCGCCAGCGCCCACGTGCTACAGGTGCTAGAGCGCCGCCACACCCCAGGCCGGGCATTCGCCGCGGTCGCAGAGGCCCGGGCGGCCGGGTTCGCACACATCAACCTGGACATGATCTACGGCACCCCCACCGAAACCGATGCCGACGTCCAAGCCACGGTAGAGCAGGTCATAGCGTCCGGGGTGGATCACGTGAGTGCCTACTCACTCATCGTCGAAGACGGCACCCGCATGGCGCGCAAGGTGCGGCGCGGCGAACTGCCCAACCCCGACGAGGACGTGTACGCGGATCGGTACGCGCTTATCGACGCCGCCCTGGTGGCGGCCGGCTACCAGTGGTACGAGGTGTCTAACTGGGCGCAGCCTGGTGGGGAATGCCGGCATAACCTGGGCTATTGGCGGGACGAAGACTGGTGGGGTGCCGGCCCCGGCGCCCACTCCCACCTGGGCGACCTCCGGTTCTATAACGTCAAACACCCGGCTACCTACGCGCAGCGGCTAGTGTCGGGGGTGCTGCCGGTGGCGGGCGTCGAAAAGCTCACCGCGGCGCAACGCCATGAGGAACGGGTCATGTTGGGGCTGCGACTGCGGGAAGGGCTGCCGGTGACATGTTTCAACGACAAGGAGCTCGCCAAGGCGCGGGAATTCCCGGGCCTGATTGATGTGTCGGACCAGCGGGTTACCGTGACCGAGGCTGGGCGGCTGCTCGCCGACGGCATGATTGCCGATATCCTGGTGATGGGTGAATCGTAAAACCAATCATCGTGAGGAGGACGTCAATGGCATCCGCAGCCGAGGAACGCCGCCAGCAGGTGCTGCGTGCAATCGTCGCCGACTATATTGCCACCCAGGAACCGGTCGGTTCGAAAGCCCTGCTCGATCGGCATAGATTCGACGTGTCCTCCGCCACCATCCGCAACGACATGGCCGCCCTAGAGGCCGAAGGCTATATCAGCCAACAACATGCCAGCTCCGGCCGGCTCCCCACCCAAAAAGGGTACCGGCTGTTCGTCGACTCCCTTAGCGACATCAAACCCCTCTCCGATGCAGAACGCCGCACCATACTGACCTTCCTCGAAGACGGCGTCAACCTGGAGGATGTGCTACACCGCTCCGCGCAACTCCTGAGCCAATTCACCCGCCAAACCGCCATCGTGCAGCTCCCCAACCTGCGGGCCAGCCACGTGAAACACTGCGAAGTGGTGTCCCTCACCCCCACCCGGCTGCTGCTGGTGCTCATCACGGACACAGGCCGGGTCGACCAACGCCACGTGGAATTAGACCACACGTGCGAAGCCGACCACATCATGGTTTTGCGGGACCTCCTCAACCAGGCCCTGGATGGGAAAACCCTCGCCGATGCCGCCGGCTCGCTGGCCGCTATTACTCATCCTGACCCGGAGGTCACCAGCCACCTGTCTCGATGCGTCACTGTGCTCATCGAAACCCTGGTCGAACCCCCTAACGATCGGCTGATCCTCGCCGGCCAATCCCACCTCATCCGCATCAACCCGCACGACCTGCCCACCATCCTTCAGGCCCTGGAAGAACAGGTCATTATCCTGAAGCTCTTGGCCAGCATCCAAGACCTAGACCAGGTGAGCGTGCTCATCGGGGACGAAACCCGGGACGACCAGCTGCGCTGCACCTCGGTGGTGGCCACCGGCTACGGTTCCCCCGGCGCCCCACTCGGCGGCCTGGGGGTGGTGGGCCCCACCTACATGGATTATTCCGGCACCATGTCCAAGGTGTATGCGGTGGCCCACTATGTGAGTCGGGTGCTGTCCGAAATGCAAACCTAGCCGGATCTCAGCGGCCACATGGGGTACGACGGGAGTCGGCGTGCCCGAAGCATACTGGGCACATGAGGGTGATGGGGACGCCGGAGGGTACGCCTTGAGCGAACATGACTCACCTAAGTGGGGAATACCGGACCATCATGGTTACAATAAACCCCGCAATAACCAATAAATCTGTCTCTTGTTAGCAAAGGAAGTTCGCCCATCGTGGCCCGAGATTATTACGCAATACTTGGCTTAACCCCAGACGCAACCGACAATGATATTAAAAAGGCGTACCGTCGGTTGGCTCGCAAATACCATCCTGACGTCAATAGCACCGAGGAAGCGGCCGAAAAATTTAGCGAAATCTCCATCGCCCAAGAACTCCTCCTCGACCCCGAAAAACGCCGCATTATCGACATGGGCGGGGATCCTCTCGCCGGCCCTAGCGGTGCCCCCGGCAATATGGGTGGTTTCGGTGGATTCTCCGACATTTTTGATGCCTTCTTCGGCGGTGGGGCGGGCACCCGCGGGCCCCGCAGCCGCGTCCAGCCCGGCAACGATGCCCTGCTGCGCACCACCATCACCCTGGAGGAGGCCTACTCCGGGGTGGAGCAGGAGGTCACCATTGACACCGCCGTGGTGTGCGAAACCTGCGAGGGAACCGGCAGCGAATCCAAACAGAAACCGGAAACCTGCACCCATTGCGATGGCATGGGAGAGGTGCAGCAGGTGCAGCGTTCCTTCCTCGGTAACGTCATGACCACCAGCGCCTGCCCGGCCTGCGGCGGCTATGGGGAAATCATTCCCGACCCGTGCCCCAGCTGCGATGGTGCAGGTAGGGTGAAGGCGCGCCGGGAGAAGGTTATTCAAATCCCGGCGGGCATTAGCGACACGATGCGGGTGCGCATGGCCGGTCAGGGCGAGGTGGGGCACGGCGGTGGCCCGGCCGGTGACCTGTATGTTGAGGTGGACGTGAAGCCGCACCCGGTGTTTACCCGGGAGAAAGATAACCTGCATTTGACGGTGCACGTGCCCATGGTGGATGCCGCATTGGGGTCGACGGTGGCGGTGCAATCGTTGGATGGCACGATGATTGATTTCGTGATCCCCGCGGGCACCCAGCCAGCGGACCGCCTAGTGGTGAGCGGCAAGGGCATGCCCCGGCTGCGGGGCGAAGGCTTTGGGAACATGATTGCCCACGTGGATGTGACAGTGCCGCGGGAGCTGGACGACAAGTCCCGGGAGCTGCTGGAGAAACTGCGGCGGCACCGAGCGGAGGAAGCCGGGGTGCACGCCGATGAGTCGGAGCACGGTTCGGTGTTCTCCAAGCTGCGCAACCGGTTCCGCAAGTAGGTCACCAAGGGGGCTATAGGTGTCACGGCCGGTTTATGTGCAGGAGTTTCCCACGCCACCTATCGTCGGTGAGGTTATCGAACTAACTGGCGACGAGGGTCGGCATGCGGTGAGCGTGAAACGCACCGGTGTTGGCGAGCAAATCGAGCTTGTCGACGGCCACGGCACCCGTGCCGTCATCACCGTGACCGGGGTTTCTGGGAAAGACCGACTGGTGGGGGTTGTTGACTGCGTGGCCAGCGAACCGGCCCCACGGCCAACCGTGACGGTTGTGCAGGCCCTGCCGAAAGCCGCCCGATCCGAACTCACGGTCGATCTGCTCACCCAGGCGGGCGTCGACGTGATCGTGCCGTGGCAGGCCGATCGGTCCGTGGCGAATTGGGGAAAGAAACAGGACAAGGGACTGGCCAAGTGGCGGGCTGCCGCCCGGGCGGCAGCGAAACAATCCCGGCGGTCCAGGATCCCAGAGATCACCCCGGTGGCGGACCAGGAGGCGGTGGCGGCGTTGATCCAGGCGGCGCCGCTGGCCCTCATGCTGCACGAAGATGCCACCGAGAAAATCACCGACCAGCCCGTGGCCCAGGCGGATTCGGTGGTGCTCATCATCGGCCCGGAGGGCGGCATCAGCCCGGCCGAATTCGGTGCATTCACCGCGGCGGGGGCCCACCCGGTACGACTCCGCCCGGAAGTACTGCGGACAGCCAGCGCGGGCATGGTGGCATTAGCCGCCCTGGGTGCGGTGACCGACCGATGGTAGTCGTGTGGCACAATGCATAATGAGTGATTGGTTAACCACGAACAAAGATAGGTTGAATATTTAGTGACTGTCCGTACCGAAGCAGTACCACACATTACCCGCACCGTGGCGCTCGACGAACGCTACTCGCAAACAATCCTGGGCATCAACGACGAAAACCTCAAAGTATTAGAAAACCAGTTGGATTGCCAGATTCACGTGCGGGGTACCGATGTGACACTCATTGGGGTCGCCCACGAGGTTGCCCGAGCCCTCAAGGTATTGCAGGAATTGCAGGCCATTGCCCGCCGCGGCCATGTGATAAGCCCCGACTCGGTGAAAAACGCCATCCACATCGTCACCGGTGAAACCCCACAATCGGCTTCGAAATTATTAGCGAATAACATTATTGTGCGACGGGGCAAAGCGGTACGGCCAAAAACCCTGGGGCAGCAAGACTATGTTGACGCCATCGACACCAACACCATTGTGTTCGGGTTAGGCCCGGCCGGCACCGGCAAAACCTACCTGGCCATGGCCAAGGCGGTGCAAGCCCTCCAGGCCAAACGAGTATCCCGAATCATCCTGACCCGGCCGGCCGTAGAGGCGGGGGAGAAACTCGGATTCCTCCCCGGCACCCTCAACGACAAAATCGACCCCTACCTGCGGCCCCTCCACGACGCGCTGCGGGAAATGGTCGACCCGGAAATCATCCCCAAACTCATGGAGGCCGGCATCATCGAGGTCGCCCCGCTGGCCTACATGCGGGGCCGCACCCTCAACGATGCATTTGTGATCCTCGACGAGGCGCAAAACACCACACCGGCGCAAATGAAAATGTTCCTCACCCGGTTAGGATTCGGGTCCACCATTGTTGTCACCGGTGACATCACCCAGGTGGACCTGCCGGCCGGCCAAAAATCCGGGCTCCGGTTGGTCCGGGACATACTCGCCGGGGTAGATGACATCTATTTTGCCGAGCTGACCGCGGACGATGTGGTGCGACACCAATTGGTGAGCCGCATCGTGGCGGCCTACGATGAGTACGAAGAACACCACTAGTAGCGTCGACCACCTAAAGAAAAGCAGCAGATGAGTATCGAAGTTGTTAATGAATCCGGCTACGATGGGGTCAACGAAGAATCCCTCGCCGACGTGGCCACATTCGTGCTGCGGGAAATGGACATCCACCCCAGCGCAGAGGTCACCGTGTCCGTTGTGGACATACCCACCATGTCGGAACTGCACCTACGGTGGATGGGATTGGAAGGCCCCACCGATGTGATGAGCTTCCCCATGGACGAACTCACCCCCAACATGGGTCGACCCGACTCGGCCGGATTCGGGCCGGCAATGCTGGGCGATATCATCCTCTGCCCCGAATTCGCCCACAAACAGGCAACAAAAGCCGGGCACGATCTGGGGCACGAACTCTGCCTCCTCACCACCCACGGTTGTCTGCACCTGCTGGGCTACGACCACATCACGCCGGAACAAGAACAAAAAATGTTTGCCCTGCAAAATGAACTCTTGATGGATTGGTACGCTTACTGCGCTGACCGGCACATCGAATTCCAGCCCAAACCCACCGGGCCTGGGGCATTCCCCTCGGCGGCTGATCGGGCGGAACTCGACAAGCAACTCGCTGCCGACAATAACCCCGCAGGCCAGGGCGGCATTCCCGCCATTGCGGAGCCTAAGGAAACCTAAATGAGTCCCCTGGTGATGGGCACCGCCCTCGTAGTCGCCCTGTTTTTCTCCGGGCTGTTCAACACCATCGAGGCGGCGCTCGCAGTCAGCTCCAAAGCCCGGGTGGAACAAATAGCCAAAGAAAAATCCACCCGCGCCGCCCGCCGACTCCTGATCGTGCTCGACCACCGGGCCGAACACATTAACCTGCTTATCCTTGGGCAGAAACTCTTAGACGCCACCGCGGCCGTGTTCACCGCCATGCTCGCAATGGAATGGTTATCGCCGCGCATCGAATGGGCGCTCGCGGCGGCCATCGGCGGGGTGACCCTGCTCTCGTTCGTGATCGTGGGCGTGTTCTCCCGCACCATAGGGCGGCAAAACCCCTACACGGTGTCGCTGGTGGCGGCGTTTTTCCTCCGGCCTACCTTCCGAATCCTCAACCCAATATCGAAAGTGCTGATCGGTATTGGTAATATTTTGGCGCCGGGCCGCGGCTTCCAAGACGGACCGTATTCCACCGAGGTAGAGCTGAAAGAAATGGTGGAGATCGCCCAGTCTAAGGGCGAAATCGAGGTCGACAGTCGCATGGTGCAAAACGTGTTTGATCTTTCCGACAGCATTGCTAGAGAAGTCATGGTGCCCCGTCCCGACATGGTGTGGATCGAATCGGGGAAACTCGCATCCCAAGCGCTCAACCTGTGCATCAAATCCGGGCATTCCCGCATCCCCGTGATCGGGGAAAGCGTCGACGATATCGTGGGGGTGGTCTACCTCAAGGACGTGGTGCAGCGCATGCACTCCCCAACCAGGGGCGACAAGAATCCCGTGGTGAATGAGGTCATGCGGACCGCCCATTTCGTGCCCGACTCGAAACGGCTCGACGACCTGCTCGACGAAATGCAGCGGGAACGATTCCACATTGCCCTGCTTGTCGACGAATTCGGCGGCGTGGCCGGCTTGATCTCCATCGAAGACATCCTCGAAGAAATCGTGGGCGAAATCACAGACGAATATGATTCGGCGGAAATCACACCCATTGTGCAGGATCCCTATAACCCCTACAAATATCGGGTGGTGAGCCGGCTGCAACTCGATGACTTGGTGGAACGAATCGAAGACGACCATAACATCACCATCAACTTCGACCCGGAAATTCTCGACCAGATCGACACCGTTGCCGGGCTTATCGCCTATGAAAAAGGCCGGGTGCCGCTGCCCAGCACCGAGGTGGAAACCTCCGGGCTGCGGCTCAAAGCTATCGGCGGCCGGGACCGGCGCGGCCGAATCAGCGTGCGCGAGGTCGACGTCACCATGCTGGTGCGTGGTGACGACGCTGAGGAATCAGATCACAACCCGGACGATCCCGCCGACACTGCGTAACTCCCGCGCGGGGCGGCGTCGTCAAGCGGGCAAGTTTTTTATTCGCCGGTTGTGGCGCAAGATAGAAGCCATGGCAATTCTTTCAATCCAATCCCACGTTTCCTACGGGCATGTGGGAAACTCCGCCGCCGTTTTCCCACTTCAACGCATCGGGCACGAAGTTTGGCCCGTCCACACCGTGAACTTTTCCAACCACACCGGCTACGGCGAGTGGACCGGCGAACTCATCCCCGCCACGCAAGTAGCCAGCATCATCGACGGCATCCAGGCCCGCGGCGCATTCCCCGCCATTGACGCCATTCTCTCCGGCTACCAGGGCGGATCCGACATCGCTGATGCCATCGTGGACGCCGTGGCAAAAATCAAGGCCGAAAACCCCAACGCGCTTTACGCCTGCGACCCGGTCATGGGCAATGCGAAATCCGGCTGCTTCGTCTCCGACCTCATCCCGCCCCTACTCCGGGACAAGGTGGTGCCCGTCGCCGACATCATCACCCCGAACCAATTCGAGCTCTCCTACCTCACCGGTGTGGACGCCGACGACATTGACTCCACCCTCAAGGCCGCCGAGGCCGCCCGGAAGATCGGCCCCGAAACCATCCTGGTCACCTCGGTGCTCCGGCCGGACCGGCCCGAACACACCATCGAAATGATCGCCGTCAACGACCAGGGCGCCTGGAAGGTACAAACCCCGTTCCTTGACATCAAACGCAACGGCTCCGGTGACGTCACCGCGGCACTGTTCACCGGGCATTACGTGCGCGACAAGGATGCCGCCGGCGCCCTGGCGAAAACCGCCGCCGCGGTCTATGAACTCATCGAGCTCACGCATGCGAAAGACTCCCGCGAACTCCTGCTTATCGACGCCCAAGAGTCCTACGTCCACCCCACGCACCAGTTCGAAGTGACAAAGATCGCCTAACCTGCCGGCGACGGCAGCGCCAGTGTTCGAAAGGGGCCTCCGATTCCCCGGCACCCGAGTCATAGGTTTCCGCTATCTATGTGATATAAGTCTGTGCTTACTCGGTGTTGGGGCGCTATGATAAGCGACAAACCACAAATGTGAGGGAAGCGGGTACTGGCGTGGGAAAGTCGGAAATCGGAGAAATCAGTAACGCCTCCCCAGCTGCGCCTGCGGTGGATGCGCGCCACCTCTACCGCACCTTTCGCACCACTGGGAAAGAATTCACCGCACTCGCCGACATTACTTTCACCATTCCACCGGGGGAGGCCACGGCCATTCTCGGCGTGAACGGTGCCGGCAAAACCACCCTTAGTAAAATCCTGGCCACCTGGCTTTACCCCACCTCAGGCACCGTCAACATTTTCGGCGCCGATGTGGTGACGGCGGCCGCCCACGCCCGGCAACACATCGTGGCGGTCTTCGGCGGCGACCGCGGACTTTACCCCATGCTCACCGCGTGGGAAAACCTCTCCTACTTCGCCGCCATCCGCGGTGCCGCCGCCGACGAATTACCCCAATGCCCCGACTGCGGCAGCTACCTGGTGCGCACCTAAAA
>ERZ772962.1845-NODE-1845-length-11160-cov-15.054030_pt1 | contig 11160 bp, 8 predicted proteins | sample MGYA00580676_ERZ772962 | MGnify/ENA primary metagenome ERZ772962 (study PRJEB29015, sample SAMEA2738049) | human oral metagenome | biome: human oral; feature: human-associated habitat; material: saliva | place: China | collected 2230 ...
CGGGTCGACGCCGAGGGCCGCGGCCAGGGCGGGGATGGCGCGCTGGCGCACGGCGCTGCGGCGCAGGGCGCTCCCGTCGGCGGCGCGCCACGGGCCGTCGACGTCGTTAGTCGGGTCGTGGACGGGGGTCAGGCCCGCCTGGGCGCAGGCGCCCTCCGTGTCCTTGCGGCGCAGCCCGAGGAGGGGGCGCAGCCACGTGACGCCGTCAGCGTCGCGCGAGATCGGGGCGATGGCCCGCAGGGACGAGGGCCCGGAGCCTCGCGCGAGGCGCAGGAGGACCGTCTCGGCCTGGTCGTCCATGGTGTGGCCGAGGAGGATCGGGGCGCACTCTCGCCGTGCGACCGCGCGCAGGGCGGCTCGCCGGGCGTCACGGGCTGCCCCCTCGGGGCCTCCGCGCCCGTCGACCGTCACGGTGTCGACGAGGGCTCGCGCCCCCCAGGAGGCGGCCAGGTCGGCGACGCGGCGAGCCTCGAGCCCACTCCCCTCCCGCAGGCCGTGATCGACGGTCACGGTGACGACCGGAATGCCGAGGCGGTCGGCGACGTCGATGACGGTCAGCGCCAACGCCAGGGAATCCGCTCCCCCCGACAGGCCGACGACGAGGGCGGGAGGGGCCCCGGCCTCGTCGATGAATGCGCGCAGGCTCTCGCGTACCGCGAGTGAGCAGGCGCGCAGGTGGCCTCGGGGGTTGGCGCCCACGAGGCGCGAGGCGTCAGCGCACACGCGCGAGCCACGTCGTGGGCGTGGCGTACTCGCTGGCGGTGGGCAGTGCCTCGACGTCGGAGAGCAGGGCAGCGACCGCGCCCTCGCGCACGACCGTGCGGGCGAAGCCCTCGGTCTGGGCTTGGAGGGCCTCGACGCCGGCGAGCGGCATGCCCGCCGCCGCGCACGCGCGCACCAGGGCGACTCCTCCGGCGTGGGCGCGGTGGGCGCGCAGCCATTGGATGGACGGCAGGTCTTTGGGCGTGAGGACCTCCATTTCGGCGGTGGGCAGCGCGTCCAGGAGGAGGACGATGCGCACGAGTTCGTCGCTGCGTTCGGGCAGGTCGCGCATCAGGTCCGCGACGTAGGGCACGAGGTGGGGGGCGTGGGTGAGGTGGACGCCGCGCAGGCCCGTGCACAGGGACACCCAGCGGCACCAGTCCGTCTGGTCCAGGGCGTAGCGCTGGGCGTCCGCGAGGACGTTGGGGGCCACGAGGATGCGGCGCCCGGCGGTCACGTCCCAGATGCCCGTCGCGTCTTTGGCGAGGGCGCGCAGCACAATGGCTTCGGCGGCCAGGACCTTGGGCGTGCGCGTATCTTCGAAGCGGTCCAGGATCGCGCCGACCCGACGGATCAGCCCGCGCCGGTCGACGACGAGCGTCTGAGACTGGGCGACCGTCGCGGAGGCCTGGGGCAGGGTGGACAGCTCCGCGAGTCGGCGGTCCGACCACGCCACCGACCGGCGTAGGCGCGCCACGACGGCGGAGGCGCCAACGCGCGAGGCCGACGGGCCCGCGTAGGACATCGAAGCGAGGACTCCCGCGACGTCGCGCGGGCCAAACGGCATATCCATGGGGTTAGTCTAGCCCGGCCAGGCCTTCCTCGAAGGTGTCCAGGCGGCCGCGCGTGGCGTAGGCGCCGTCGGTGACCTGGTCGTGGCCGATCGAGACGAGGAGGAGGCGGCCGCTGCGCGTCAGGACCGAACCCGACAGGGAGGTGACTTCTTGGAGGGAGCCCGTCTTTGCCTGAACGTTGCCGGCGGCCGGCGCCTCGTTCATGCGTTGGGAGAGCGTGCCGACCAGGCCCGCCCAGGGCAGGAGACGCATCGTGTCCGCGCCTGTTCCCTGCCCCGCGTACGAGGCCTCGAGGACGCCGACGAGCGTGTTGGCGCTGATTTTGTCGTTACTGGACAGACCCGAGCAGTCCTCGAGGAACAGGCCGTCGGTGGGGATGCCCGCCGAGGTCAGGGTGGACGCGATGGTCGAGGTGGCGCCCTCGTAGGTGGTGGGGGCGCCGGCCGCGCGCGCGGCGAAGCGGCAGTATTGGTCGGCGAGCGTGTTGTCCGAGTGGGCGAGCATCCAGCGCAGCTGCTCCCCCATCGGCGCGGAGGAGACGGAGGCGAGGGGGGAGGCGCCCGCGGGGGGTTCCCCGGCCTCGCCGAGGCTGACGCTCACTCCCGCGGAGGTCAGGGCCGAGGCGAAGACCTGGGCGACGTGGCCGGGGGCGTCCGCGTAGAAGTCGTTCGCGCCTTCGAAGGTGCGCCCGGCGTCGATCGCCATGGGGCCGACGTGGCCCTCGTAGCTGCCGACCTCCTGGGCATCCCAGGAGGACAGGTGGGAGGCGCCGTCGAAGAGGGTGCCCCTCCAGTTCAGGGTCACGGAGGTGACGCCGCGCTGGGCGAGGGCGGCGGCCGTGTCGTTGGCGAGCGTTTGGAGCCCGGCGCGGCCCGACACGTCGGTGTCTTCGCTGGTGCCCGCCCCCAGGAGAAGGTCGCCCTCGGAGTCGAGGTAGAGGGTCTGGTTGTCGCCGCCCAGGAGGGCGCTGGTCGACAGGGTCACGGTCGGGTCGAGGTGAGTGAGTGCGGAGAAGGCCGCGAGGGTCTTCGTAGTGGAGGCGGTCGTGTGGGCGACGGAGGCGTCCGCGTCGAGGAGGACTTCACCGGTCTGGGCGTCGACGACGGTGCCCCACGCGACGTATCCGCCTTCGGCGGCAGCGGCGGCGACGGGGGCCCACAGCTCCTGCACGTCGGCGGCGCTCACCGGGTTGCCCGAGGCCTGGGCGGGCACGGACGCGGTGGCGGGCTCGAGCGCGGGTGCGGTCGGGGCGGCCGCGGGCGTCGGGCCGTTCGTGGTACAGCCCGCGCAGGCAAAAGCGACAGTCGCCACAAGTGCGGTGCTAGCGCTTACAATTGGCCCCATAGACGTGCGATGCATGGATGTCCCTTCGTGGTTACCTCGGTAGCTACAGTACCCGTCCATGCGCCGACTCAACCAACCGGACCCCCGAGTTTCGGGGCTGACATGGAAGGCTCGAACATGGAGTTTGACGTCACCATCGAGATTCCCAAGGGGAATCGGAACAAGTACGAGATCGATCACGAGACGGGTCGCATCCGCCTGGACCGCATGCTCTTCACCTCGACGCGCTACCCGGACGACTATGGGTTCATTGACGACACCCTGGGCGAGGACGGAGACCCGCTGGACGCCTTGGTCCTCCTTGAGGAGCCCACCTTCCCCGGTTGCGTGATCCGCTGCCGCGCGCTCGGCATGTTCCGTATGCGCGACGAGAAGGGCGGCGACGACAAGGTCCTGTGCGTTCCTGCGTCGGATCAGCGCGCGTCGTGGCGCACGGAGATCGACGACGTCTCGGAGTTCCACCGCCTGGAAATCCAGCACTTCTTTGAGGTCTACAAGGATCTCGAGCCCGGCAAGAGTGTCGAGGGGGCGCACTGGGTCGGCCGTGAAGAGGCTGAAGCCGAGATTCGCCGCTCCTACGAGCGCCTCAAGGAGCACGAAGGCGAGCACTGAGCCGATACGTGACGGTGGGGCCGCGCAGACTTAGTCTGCGCGGCCCCACCGCGTTGTTGACGGGTTAAAGGACAAAACGCGTGGGTTAAAGGACAAAACGTGTTGGTTTTGTGGTGACTTTTTGGCTTGCTGGTGCGGGAAAATCGATGTTGACGACGGTTGTTTCATTGGGGGGCGTGAATGCCCCCACGTGCCCGATGTGCGGGCGAACGCATGGCCTGGAATGGACACTCGGTGTCAGGGGAGTAGTTCGCCGAGGCGTGCTAGCTACCTGCGTTCCTCGCCGCGCACGTGGGCGCCACACCACCCCGAACCGCGACCTCACCGCCACCAAACGGGGGGAATTGCACCAATAGAGGCGCGACACGCCGGCGACACGCCGAAGGGAGGCTTCTAATGCTGCAAAACCCCCATCGTCAGCCCGAAATACACCCAGGGGTAGAGGGCGGAGGGTCGGAGAGCACGGGCGCGCTTCGAGACACTGGCCTAGACACGGCACCCGCGGGCGACGACCCGACAAGCTCCAAACAAATGTCGCACGTAATTCCCCTCGGTCACTTTTCAAGATCACCCGAAAACGTTGCAATTCCAACGATGTGAATTCAACATTTGAACTAATCGCATGGGAATTACGTGCGACATTGATGGGCGGGGGCAGGGCCTGGCCGAGCATTGAGACGACACGCCGAAGGGAGGCTTCTCATGATGCAAAACCCGCATCATTACCCCTGGCGCCATGCTCCCTCACGGATTGAACGCTCCCGATCAGGTGGAATCTTCACGATGGGGCGCATCCTGTCTGAGGAGCTGCGGCGCGAGCATGCGAGCCCAACGACACCGCCCTCGACGATGCCTGGGACCGAGCCACGACCAACACGTTTTGTCCTATAACCCTGTTGACGCTGCCCGTGCGCCCCGCAGGCGGGGCGCACGGGCAGGCAGGCTATTCGTCCTTGTTCTGCGAGGGCAGACCCGACTGTCCGTAGACATCCTTAATCTTGTCCCGCAACCCCTTGTAATCGTTGAGGTCGCTGAGCCATTCCCGTTGCGTCTTCAGGGGCAGCTCGTAGTGTTCCTCGCGTTCGAGAACCTTCTCGAGCCCAGCAATTTGCTCTGAGGTCCCAAAGCGCCGATACCAGGCCCTGACTCCTTCTTTACCCAACGCCTCGGCGGCATCGGACGGCGCACCTAAAGCATCGATCGGCTTCCTGACGGTTGAGCTGTAAAACTCATGGGCCTTCTCGCCTCCGGCTTTCATCGCGGCTCTCGGGTCGTCGATAAATTCGCCAACTCCGCGTTTGCCAGTCGCCCAGGCATCTTTCACGCCATCCGCGAGGTCGTCAACCTTATCTTTACCGGCCTTCCACGCATCCTCAACGCCATCCGCAAGGTCGTCAACCTTATGCTTTCCTGCCTTCCACGCATCCTCGGCGAGATCACCGATCTTATCCGCGCCTGCCTTCAGGGCAGCCTTCGGGTCGTCAACGAAATCGCCGACCTTACGTTTTCCGGATTTCCACGCATCCTCGACGCCATCCGCGAGGTCGTCAACCTTATCTTTTCCGGCCTTCCACGCATCCTCAACGCCATCCGCGAGGTCGTCAACCTTATCTTTACCGGCCTTCCACGCATCCTCGGCGAGATCACCGATCTTATCCGTGCCTGCCTTCAGGGCAGCCTTCGGGTCGTCGACGAAATCGCCGACCTTACGCGCGCCGCTCTTGAACGCATCGTGAACGTCATCTAGGACATCGCCAGCTTTGCCCTTACCGGCCTTCCACGCCTTCTCGGCGCCGTCTGCGAGGTCGTCGATCTTGCCCTTACCGGCTTTCCACGCATCATGAACCTTATCGGGTACATCACCGACATGAGAAAAGAGCTTCTTGAGCGCACCGCCGAGCTTCTCAAGGACACCATCCAGCTTCGTGAAGGATTTCAGAGCCTCCTGGAACCCATTGAGGACCTGCTTACCCTTCGTCGTGATACGAGTGACCCACTTCGACACGGTCGCGGAGATCTGAGCAACAATGGCGGGGGTTGCGAGCCCGACGGTGCCCACGGCTTCCCACACCGACTGAACGAAAGTACCGATCAGGTCACCGATGGCCTCGCGGGTGAGGTCGTAGACGATCTTGACCATGGCGGACAAAATATTGAGGCATGTCGCAACGATCCTGCATGCATCGCCCAACGACCGGAACGTCTCGATGACGCTTCCGATCTGAACTTTGTAGGCGCTGAGGGTGCGGCAGACCTGGGCGTCGAGCCCCGCCGCGACCGCTGCTTCAAGCTCCGCTGCGGCTTGCGTCCACTGGTCCCCGATGCGTTCCCAGGTGAGGGCAGCGGCCTCCACCTTCTCGGGGTCGCCCGTGAACTGCTGGAGCATGTCGGGCAGCGGAGCAATGTGGGAGATGATCCAGTTGACGGCCCACGACACCCCCGTCTTGATTGGATTCACCGCCGCATCAACCAGGTCAGCGGCGACTGCAATAGTGTTAAGCGTCGCGTCGAGAGCTGACTTCGACTTCCAGAGGTCCCGAATATCGCCGGCAATGCCGGCATCTTTGAGCCAATCCTCCTCGCAGTTTGACTTCGGCTTGGCAATCTCAACGGAAGATACCATCAGTGTTCCCCAATCTGCTGGCCGATCGAGTTGAAACGCTCCTGCCAAGCCTGCTCATTTCGATCGAAGTCATTGGCGGCATTCTTGAGGAGCTCGGCCCCCTTTTGAACACGCTGACCGAATTCGGTGTTACGTTGGGCGAAGATCTCTGACACCGCCGTGTAGGCCGGAAGAATCAAGGGCGTGAAGACTCCGAAGACGTTGCCGTCCAAGGCGGCCATGTACGCGCTTCCACCCTGCTCCACCGTCTGGCCGATACCAGCAGTATCACCCGCGTGAGTCCGCCACGAGTCTGTATTAATGTCGATGTCTGCCATCGCCATGTCCTTTCGTCACAACTCGCCCAACTTACCAGACCGTCAGTTTGTTTTCCAAGCATCGACGACGATGCCCGTGTGCTGATACACGAAGATCCCAATCTTCGTCCCCTCGGCGCGACATGCATCCATCACCGTGACGTAGGGCTCCTGGCCCCGCTCGCTCTTCCCGTCCGCCTCGGATGCGGGGATACGATAGCTCCGTTCAAAGCCCTGCGCACCGGTCAACTGAAAGACATAGTCGCGCCTCTTACCGCCGCGAGTCTGCTTGATTCTCCAGTCCTCATGCAAGCCCTGGCACGTGACGTTCTCCAGGCATAGCGCCCCCTGGCGCCAGTCCTACACATACGGCCCGAGCACCGAAACTGAGATAAATCCGACCCCGCAGAGCAGGGCAAACGACAACACGACGCCGAGCAGCGGACCGATCAGCTCGTCGAGGGACACATAGGGCTCGTCATGGGCGCGAGGAGAGCGGCGTCAGTGATTCCTCCACGCCTCGATAATGGTTCCCGAGTGGGGGTACACGACGATCCCGATCTCCGCACCCTCTGAGCGGCACGCGTCAATGACCGTCGCGTAGGGCTGTTCGCCCGCCTCGACCCTGTCATCCATCCAGCTCTTGCGTTCCCTGTACTCCCACGACGAGCCGTCCGAGCTGACCAACTCGAACACGTACTGTGCCCTGCGGTGACCATTGCCGGAGTGCGTAACGCTGCGGTCCACGTCGAAATCACGGCACGTGACGGCCTCGTGGCGCACCGTTCCCGAACGCCAATCCTGGACGTAGGGGGTCAGGAAATACAGCGAGGCGTACCCAAACGCCCACAGGACCGACGCGGCCGCCCCGAGCCCAAGGAGTGGAGCGAGGAGCGACAGCACGCTGCTGCGCCTGCCCGACGACGACGGAACGACGCACCTCCAGGCCACCCGCGCGAGCCACCGCAACGACGCCCAGACAACCGGGAACCAGAACACGAGAACCAGGAGCGGCACCCCAAGGCCGGCAAGGCCCGCGTACAGCCTCCATTTCGTCCACGGGTCGACCCCCACCACGACACACACCGCGATGTACGCCTGAATGACCCAGATACCGATGATCACCCACCTCGAGCGTCTCTGCGCGGGCGTCAGATTCTTCGAGGTGGAGAGCTTATTCATCCCGTTACCGGGGGCCGTCTGCGCGGCCGTATCCGAGGTCGTTGCCATGCGGCCACAATAGCCCAGTCCTCGCCCCTGTCCCCCAGGCAGTATCAATCAGCGGGAGCGGCCCGCCCCCGAACAACGTGACTCAACCAGACGGGCCGGGAGCGAGCACCGGCGTGAAGTGAGCAGCGTCAGTGATTCCTCCACGCCTCGATGATGGTTCCCGAGTGCGGATACACGGAGATCCCGATCTCCGCGCCCTCTGAGCGGCACGCCTCTATCACCGTCGCGTAGGGCTGTTCGCCGGCCTCCACCATGTCATCTATCCAGCTCTTTTCTTCCCTGTATTTCCACGACGAGCCGTCCGAGCTGACCAACTCGAACACGTACTGTGCCCTGCGGTGACCATTGCCGGAGTGCGTAACGCTGCGGTCCACGTCGAAATCACGGCACGTGACGGCCTCGTGGCGCACCGTTCCCGAACGCCAATCCTGGACGTAGGGGGTCAGGAAATACAGCGAGGCGTACCCAAACGCCCACAGGACCGACGCGGCCGCCCCGAGCCCAAGGAGTGGAGCGAGGAGCGACAGCACGCTGCTGCGCCTGCCCGACGACGACGGAACGACGCACCTCCAGGCCACCCGCGCGAGCCACCGCAACGACGCCCAGACAACCGGGAACCAGAACACGAGAACCAGGAGCGGCACCCCAAGGGCGGCAAGGCATCCGTACAGCCTCCATATCCTCCACGGGTGCCCCCCACCACGGCACACACCGAGCCGTACCCGACGACGACCCAGCCGCCGATGATGACTCGCTTCAAACGCCGCTGCACAGGTGTCAGATTCTTTGAGGTGAAGAGCTCATTCATCCGGTTACCGCGGGCCGTCTGCGCAGCCGTATCCGAGGTCGTTGCCATGCGACCACAATAGCCCAGTCCTCACCCCTGTCCCCGAGGCAGTGCCAATCGGCGAAAGCAACCCGTCCCCTAGTCGCGTCGCCAGGCCTCGGCGATGGTGCCCGTGCGCTCGTAGACGGAGACACCGAAGCCGGGGGCCTGCGCCTCGCACAGGGTCATGATGGCGACGTAGGGACTATCCTCACGTTCCATCTCCTTCTCTAGGTCGGAGAGCCTGAGCTCAAAGTGCTGCGAGTATCCGTCGGCGCCTACCAGGTCGAAGATGACGTAGGTCTTGTTTGCGCGCTTCAGGAAGGTCTCGTCCTCCTCTTCGCGCACGTTCTGGCAGCTCACGTTCTCGTGTCGGGTCGGCCCGTCCCACCAGTCCTGGACCGCGAGGCCGTAGCTTCCCCATGCCCGGGAGGCGACGAACGCGAGGATGCCGGCAGTGAAGACAAAGGAGAAGGCGGCGGCGAAGGGGCTAGGCTCCTTCGCGTGCTTAGCGAGGAGGGGAGACTTCTGGGCCCTGATGAAGTCGCGGAGCATCCACCGAAGCGAGGCCCAGACCACGGGGACCCACAGGAGGATGAAGAAGGCGGGGATGACGGCGGCCGCCATCTGCGCGCGCATCGACCATTGTCCCCACGAGCCGCGCAGGCCGAATCGCCAGAACAGCCCGTACACGACGATCACGATAAGTCCGACGAAGACCCGGAACGCGCGCTTGGTGGAGTTGTCAAGCGGGACGGACACCTCTTCGTCGGCCGACGCGGCGCCGGGTTCGTGTCGGTCGCTCTGAAGGGCTGAGTTCTCCATGCCTTCATGCTATCCGAGGACGAGGCCGGGGCGGGCAGCGGCGTCCAGGGGGCGGTTGCGCTGCTGGGATGACGAGGCGGGGGTCGCGCGACTGCGCGACCCCCGCCCGGGTTGCTGGAAAGCTCAGAGCCTGACGGCGTAAGGCATGATGGATCCCCAGCTGTACACGCCGGTGATGCGCACGGGTACGCCGAAGGTGGGGGCCTCGATCATCTGGCCGCCGCCCAGGTAGATGGCGACGTGGTAGATGCCGGACTGTGTGCCGTTGGAGGACCAGAAGATCAGGTCGCCGGCCTCCATGGAACCGATCGGCACGTGCGTCCCGTAGCCGTATTGGGCGCGCGAGAGGTGAGGCAGATCCACGCCCGCGCTGCCCCACGCGAGCATCGTCAGGCCGGAGCAGTCGACGCCGCCGTAGGACTCGCCGCCCCACACGTAGGGCACGCCGAGGTAGCTCTGCGCGGTTGCGATGGCGGTGGAGGCTCCACCGTAGGAGTAGCTGGGCTCCTCGTAGGAGTAGCTGGGCTCTTCGTAGGAGTAGCTGGGTTCCTCGTTGGAGGAGGAGGGTGCGACGTAGTCGTCGTCATCGTCGTTATCCCACGACGAGCCGCTGTCGGAAGAGGAAGGCGCGGGGGCCTGAGCGGCGGCCTGCGCGGCGGCGGCGTCGGCCTGGCGCTGTGCTTCGGCGGCGGCGTCTGCCTGGCGCTGCGCCTCGAGCGCGGCGGCGGCCTGTTCGGCGGCGATGCGGGCGGCCTCTTGACGTTCGGCCTCGAGGGCGGCCTCGCGCTGGTTGATCAGGTCGACCGTGGTGTTCTGCTTGGTGGCGAGCTCCTGCACGTAGGAGTCGCGCTGGGCAGCGACGATGGAGGCGCGGTTCTGCGCGTCGGAGGCCGCCTTGTTGGCGGCATCGGTGCGCGCCTGGACCTCGTCGGTGGCGGCCTGCTGGCTGTCGCGCGCGGCGTTTGCCGCGTCGCGGGTGACCTTGGCGACCTGCTCGAGGGCTGCGACGTTCTGCATCTTCGCCTCGGCGGAGGAGGAGAATGAGTTGATGCCGGCCTGCTTGGTTTCGACGCTGCGCAGTCCATCGGAATCGAGGTAGGGGGCGAGCGAGTCGAGCGTGCCGCCGCCGCCTCGGTAGGCGGTCTGGGCGACGGAGGCGATCTGCTGCTTGCCCTCCTCGAAGGCGGCTTCGGCGGCGTCGGCGTCGGACGAGGCCTTGTCCGCAGTCTTGGTCGCCTCATCCAGGGCGAGCTTGGCCTCGTTGAGGTCCTCGCCGGCCATCTGCGCGTTCTGCGTGGCCGTGGCGGCGCTCGCGTTGACTTCCGCCAGCTTGACCTCGATTTCGGCGACGCTCATTTTTGCGGCTTCTTCGGCGGCCTGGGCGGCAGCGATCTCCTCTTCGGAGGGAGCCGCTTGCGCCATCTGGGGCAGGACCAGCAGGGCGCTGGCGGCGAGTGCCGTCAGGCCCAGGCGGATGGTTCCGCGTCGTCTCATCGTCGTCTCATTCCGTTGCGTGAACAGGTGCGCCCGCGGGCGCGTACTGGGAAAAAGCCTATCCACTTTCGTCACGCTTGGCAACAAACGCACCATAAAACCCAAGTTTCACACATACAACAATCGCAACATAAGTAACATCAACACCATGATTACCGCGCAATTACCGGCCTTGTCATCCCACTTTCAACCATCACTATGACTCTGCTCACACATACCGGCTCCTCGCCCCGGCTGTTACACAAGTCCACCATCCGGGACCACCGCGCCCCGGCCTCGTCCATGACAAAGAATGGAGACATGAACCGTCGAATGTGCCGCTGACTGCGCGTCAGCACCAGCGACTGCCGCGCA
>ERZ772962.1846-NODE-1846-length-11160-cov-6.879604_pt1 | contig 11160 bp, 7 predicted proteins | sample MGYA00580676_ERZ772962 | MGnify/ENA primary metagenome ERZ772962 (study PRJEB29015, sample SAMEA2738049) | human oral metagenome | biome: human oral; feature: human-associated habitat; material: saliva | place: China | collected 2230 ...
CGTCTCCGCAGGCGTCTACGGCTGGCCGATCGCCGAGGTCGCCGAGGTCGCCGTGGCCCGGGCCCGCGCCGTCGAGCAGCGCTCCCACACCGATCCCGACGCCGTCGGCCGCCTGGGGCTCATCCGCTTCGTTCTGTCCTCACAGACCAACCACGAGGCCTTCGCCCGCGAGCTCGCGCTCACCGAGGCCTGAGGCGGCCGGGCTGCCGGCCTCCCCTCGTCCCTCGAACCGGCGGGGACAATCGACACCGTCGGGGACATGCCGACGCGGCCGGGGGCATCTCGCGCGTCGGGGGACTGGAATCCTGTCCCCGTACGCGCAGACCGTCCCCGGCCGGAAGAGAATGCCCCAGTACGCGTGGGATGCCCCGCCCGTACTGGGACGCCCCGCCGGGCTCAGGCGCCCTCGGCCTCCGCAGCCGCCTGCTCATCCGCCCACCGGCCCAGGTCCTCGCCGTGGATCGCGGCCGCCAGCAGGTCCGGGAAGGCGTCCGGCGTGCAACCGAAGGCCGGCACCCCCATCGCGGCCAGCCGCTTGGCGACGTCGTGGTTGTAGCTGGGGACGCCGTCATCACTCAGGGCGAGCAGGACGACGACCTGCACCCCGCTTCCCAGCAGTTCCCCTACCCGTCCCAGCATCTGCTTCGGGTCGGAGTCGTACAGGTCGCTGATGAGGATGAACACCGAGTCCGCCGGCCGCGTGATCGTCTGCCGGCAGTACTCGATGGCGGGGGAGGTGTTCGTGCCGCCGCCGAGCTGGGTCCCGAAGATGACGTCGACGGGGTCCGACAGCAGCGGTGTCAGGTCTGTGACGGCGGTGTCATAGGCGACCAGCGTGGTGCGCAGTGAACGGATCGAGGCCATGACCGCCGCCATGATGGAGGCGTAGATGACTGAGGAGGACATGGACCCGGACTGGTCCATGCAGATGGTGAACTCCTTCTGAATGCCCCGATGGCGCCTGCCGTGCCCGATGAGCCTCTCCGGGATGACCGTGCCCAGCTCCGGCACGTAGTTCTTGAGGTTCGCGGCAATGGTCCGGTTCCAGTCGATGTCGGCCAGCTGGGGCCGCGAGGTCCTCCTGGAGCGGTCCAGCGCACCGCGCACCGACTGCTGAAGCCGGTCGGCGATCCGCTCCTCCACCTCCTTGACGACCTTGTCGACGACCGTGCGCGCCGTCGCCTTGGCCTCCTGAGGAATCATCTCCGACAGGGTGGCCAACGTCGCCGCCAGGTGCACGTCGGGCTCCACGCCCTGGAGCACCTCGGGCTCCAGCAGGAGCGTCGTGAGCCCCAGGCGGTCAATGGCATCGGTCTGCATGACCCGCACCACCCGCGAGGGGAAGTACCTGCGGATGTCCCCCAGCCAGCGGGCCACATGGGGCGCGGAGCCACCCAGGCCCCCGCGCTCCTTGTCCTGCGGGTCGACGTCGTACAGGTCCGCCAGTGCCGCGTCCATCGCCCTGTGGCCCTCCGACAGGGAGGTGGAGTAGCCACGCGCGTCCACGCCCAGGGCCAGGCGCCAGCGCTGCTCAATCGTGGTGGGCTCGACGTCGGCCCGGTCGGCCTGGCTGGCCGGGTCCGCTGGGACTGCCTGGCCGGTGTGCTGCTCCGGCTGGTTCTCGTCGTCGGTGCGCTCGCACGCGGTCATCGGGTACCTCCCAGGATCATGCTCACGGTGTCCAGAACCGCCTCGACGTCGTCGAAGGCCTCCTCAACCGGGCCGCTCCCGTCCGGGGCGGGGGAACCGAGGTCCCGGATCTGCCGGGCCAGGTCCGTCTTCTGGGGGCTCGGCCACTGGCCGAAGGCTCGTCGCAGTGCGGGCAGGACGTCGACGAAGGCCTGGTCCCCGATGCGCGCCAGCCACTCGTTGAGCACCTCGAGCAGGGTGCTGTCATAGCTGAGCAGGAGGATGTCTCCCGCGAGGAAGCCCTCGATCCACTCGGCCTGATCCTCGGGCTGCGTGCCCTGCGACAGTGCCCGGGACAGCCTCAGGGCGGCGTCGTCGCGGGCCAGCTCCCCGGCGTCCAGGAGCATTCGGGTGATGCGTCCGGCCAGCAGGCCCGGCAGGCTCCGGGTGGCCAGCGCGGAGCGCAGCGCACCCTTCCACAGCGTCGCGGCCCGCTCGTCCAGAAGACCGATGACTCCCTGGACATCGTCGATCGTCGTACGCAGCGTGCGGGCCACCTGGGCGTCCACGTTCGCGGCCGCCGCGGACATCCCCGCGCACCCGCGCACCAGGACGGCTCGGGTCACCGCCTCCAGACTGGAGGCGTCCGTGCCGCGCACGTCCCCGTAGCGCTGGGAGCGGGCCAGGGCCGGCACCGAGCCCAGCAGCCGGACGATGTCCATCTCGCGGGCCGCCTGCTCGTCGAGGATCCCCAGCAGCTCGGGCACGACCTCGGACAGGCCGGCCGTCAGCGCCTTCTCCACCGAACCGGTCACCTGCGGCAGGGAGTCGGTGGCGCCCAGCAGGGCGTTCCCGGCGGCGGAGGCCACCGTGGTGCCGAAGGCCGCGGCCTCCACCACCTGCACGGACATCTCCGGGTCCCACTCGAGCTCCCAGACCTCCTTGAAGGTGCCGCTCGAGGCCACCCGCTGCCGCCTGCCCCAGGTGATCCCCAGAATCTCCAGGCGTCGCAGCAGCTGGGACTTGGCCAGGTCCCGGGGCTTGCGCAGGTCCAGGGAGAGTGTCCTGGGAGTCGCCGTGAAGGCCATGCGCAGGCTCTTGGCGGTCGAGCGCAGATCGGCGTCCAGGGGGACCATGGGGACGCCGTCGGGCACGCTGCCGAGCGCCTCGCCGATGAGGACCTCGCGGGTCGCGGCGGCGGCCCGCACCGTACTGCCATCGCACATGACTGACAGGACCGCCTCGTTCAGCTCGTCGAGGCCGGCCATGGGGCGCCCGCGCAGCGCGGCGAGGCTCTGGGCCAGTCGCGCCGCCTCAATGATGTGGGCCGAGGAGACCGGCAGGTCCTGACGGCGCAGCGACGCGGCCACCTGCGTCAGCCAGCGCACGACCGGCCGGTCCGGTGCGGTGAAGAGCAGGTGGTACCAGCCCGGCGACTCCACCCCGGCGCTGTAACCGCTGCCCCCGGCCAGGCGCTGGTGCGTCCACGGCACCCAGGTCAGCGACGTCCTCGCCTTCGCCATGCCCTTGAGGCGGGCGTTGTCCTGCGCGACCTTCGGCGGCCTGCCGGCCAGCGCCGGGGCGTGCCACGCCCCGCACACGACGGCGATCCGCTCGTGGCCCGCCCTTCTGGCCGCCCGGAGAACCTTGCGCATATGCGCCTCGCGGCGCAGCGTGGCCTCGTCGGTCTCCGGGGAGGCCTCCCGCAGGAGCCCGATCGCCTCGGTCAGTGCGTCGAAGGGGTCGCCCTCCATACGCAGCTCGACGACGTCCTCCCACCAGGCCTCCGGGTCCTCGTAGCCGGCCAGGCGCGCCAGCTCCGCGATCGGGTCGGTCCGCACCGGCTGGGCCGTGTCCCGGGCCGCGACGTCCGCGCCCTCCGATCTGCTATCCGCTGGGCTGTCCGTCCCCTCCGAGCCGCCCGAGTCGCTTGGGTCTTCCGAGCAGGCCGCATCGTCGACGAGCCCCTCAGTCTCCACCTCGTCCTCGGCTCCGGCCTCGGCGTCGGCCTCCGACCGGGCCCGGTCCCGTTCGGCCTTCCGGGCGGCCAGGACGGCGGCAGCCGGCAGATCCATGAAATGGGCCTGCGCCCCGTGCGTCACCGCCCAGGACAGCGCCTGCCACTCGGGGGAGAAGACGGCCATCGGCCAGAAGGAGGCCTGCGAGGGATCGGTGTTGTCCCAGGCGAGCAGGGCCACCGGCGGCTCCAGCCCCCGGCCCGCCCACTCGATGAGGCCATCGGCGTCCGCCGGCCCCTCGATGAGGACGCAGTCGGGCCGGTAGTCCTCCAGCGCTGCGGCCAGGGCCCGTGCCGAGCCCGGACCGTGGTGACGGATCCCCAGGACCCGCACAGGCGGGCGCGTGTCCTCGGTCCCGGTTGCAGTGCCGCCTGCGGACTCGGCCTCGGCTCCGACGTCGGCCCCGGAGTCGAGCTCTGCGCCGACGGTCACTGTCCCACCTCATGGCAGGCGCGGTAGAAGTCGGACCAGTCGCGGCGCTCGCGCACCACGGCCTCCAGGTACTCCGACCACACCACCTGATCGGCCACCGGGTCGCTCACCACCGCCCCGAGGATCCCGGCGGCCACGTCCGAGGGGTGCAGGACGCCGTCGCCGAAGTGGGCACTCATGGCCAGACCGTTGGTGACCACCGAGATCGCCTCCGCCGTGGACAGGGTGCCCGACGGCGACTTCAGGCTCGTGCGTCCGTCCTCCGTCACGCCCTGGCGCAGCTCGCGGAAGACGGTGACCACGCGACGGATCTCCTCCAGGGCGCCCTCTGCGGGAGGCAGCTGGAGCGCCGAGCCGAGGTCCTCCACGCGGCGGGCCACGATGCTCACCTCCTCCTCCGCCGAGGCCGGCAGCGGCAGCACCACCGTGTTGAAACGGCGCCGCAGCGCCGCCGAGAGGTCGTTGACGCCGCGGTCGCGGTCGTTGGCGGTGGCGATGAGGTTGAAGCCCCCGTGCGCCTGCACCTCGGTGCCCAGCTCCGGCACCGGGAGGGTCTTCTCGCTGAGCACCGTGATGAGGGCGTCCTGAACGTCGGAGGGCATACGGGTGAGCTCCTCGACCCGGGCGATCCGGCCCGTCCCCATGGCCGTCATGATGGGGGAGGGGACGAGTGCCGCCTGCGAGGGGCCCTCGGCCAGGAGCCGGGCGTAGTTCCAGCCGTAGCGCACCGCCTCCTCCGAGGTGCCCGCCGTGCCCTGCACCAGGAGCGTGGAGGTGCCGCAGATCGCCGCGGCCAGGTGCTCGCTCACCCAGGACTTCGCCGTTCCCGGCACCCCCAGAAGGAGCAGGGCCCGGTCGGTGGCCAGGGTCGCCACGGCCACCTCGATGAGACGCCGATTGCCGACGTACTTCGGGGTGATGACGGTGCCGTCCTCCAACGTGCCGCCCATGAGGTAGGTGACCACCGCCCAGGGTGAGAGCCGCCAGCTCGCCGGCCGGGTGCGCTCGTCAAGACGAGCCAGGGCGGCGAGCTCCTCGGCGTAGCGCTGCTCGGCGTGCGGGCGCAGCAGGGGCGCGTTGTCGGTGCTGGTCTGGTCATTGGTCTGGGTGCTGGTCACGGGAGCTCCTCGGTGGCTGACGGGCGGGTGGTCGACGGGCGGTCGGGAAGAAACAGGGCGTGGTGCGTACGAAGGCGGCTAGGACGGAGGAGTGCGCAGAGCCTCCAGCTGGAGTCTCAGACGCAGCCCCTCGACGGCGTCGGTCAGGAAGGCCGGCGCCGAGTCGGGACGGGAGACCTCCTCCATCAGGGCCAGTGCCTCGGGCAGGACCGTGGCGTGGCAGGAGACCGGCAGCCTGGTGGTCTCCTGGGTGGTCCAGTAGCCGATGTCCTCCGGGCGGTGCGAGTCGAGGGCGGACCGGAGGAAGGAGACCATGCGGCGCGAGTGCTCCGCGGAGTAAGGGCGCGGCCAGAAGCGGCGCATGTCGGTGAAGCGATCGAGATCACCCCGCTTGAAGGCGTCGGCCGTGCAGGCCTCGATGAGGGCGCCACTTTCACGACGGTCCGCGGTGAACAGGGCACTGCTCAGATCCAGCGGCTTGCCCTCGAAGGTCACCTCGGCCTCGAGGAGCTGACCGGCGGACAGCCCGATGAGAGCCGGCCAGCGGTCGATCGGGACGCGTCCGACCACCTCCTCCAGCAGAGCGGGAGGGTATCCGGCAGCCGCTCTCCTGGCGGCCGGTGGGCCGACGTCGACTCGGGAGGGGTCTCCGGTGCCGCGCTCCCCGTACTCGTCACGCAGGACCTCGTCGGTCACCTCGATGGGGCGGCAGTCCACCCGGGTGGTGCGCAGAAACCGCTTGGTGACGCTCATGTGCGAGGCGGCCAGGGCCTCGGCGCGCTGGACCAGGCCGGATCCGGGCAGATGGAGGAGCACCTGGGCCGCCGCCTGGCGCACCCCTCCGGAGCGGTCCGTGATGGCCATCTCCAGCAGAGGCAGGTCCGCCTCCCCCAGGCCGGTGGCCAGCGCCTCGACGATCCCCTCGCGGGCCTCGGCCCTCTCCTTCTTCCACGACGCCACCATGAGAGTCCGTGCGGCGGCCGGGTCCTGGGCGCGCAGCCGCCTGAAGTAGGCGAGCCGCTGGGCGGTGGTGCCCAGTCTCCACACTGAGTCGTCCAAGGAGTCGTCCAAGGAGTCGTCCCCGGAGTCGCCGCCGGGCAGCGACACCAGGGGCTCGACCCGCTTGCCCCACACCGGATGCTCGCGGAGCACCGCTGCGGCGCGTTCGTCGATGACGTCGAGGACCGCCTCGCGCTCCTCGTGCCTGTAGGCGGTCTCATTGAGGACGCGCACGAGGAGCGGGGCCGGCAGCCTCCAGCCGCAGTCGGCCACCAGCCCCAGTGCTGTGGCCAGCAGCTGCTGCTGGGGCTTGCTGGCCAGGATCTGCTCGAGGACGGGGCGCAGCGCCTGCGGCGCCAGGGGGCGCGACGACGTCGGCCAACCGGTGTCCCGGGCGGCGGAGGAGGGGACCGAGGGGATCGTGGCGCGGTGCACCGCACCGTAGGCGGCGGCCGCGTCCAGGAGCACATCGGTGCCGTCCGCCGCGTCGCCCGCACCCCCAGCGCCCTCTGCCTTCTCCTGCCGGGCAGGAAGGGCCTCGGCGACGGCTCTGGGGAGGGCCTCCGAGGAGAAGGGCCTCGCACGTGTTCCGATGACGGCGGCTTGGGCCAACGGGGACAGGTCACTCACAGGGCACGCACCTCTCCATCGGTGACAACACTCAGAGCCCGCAGGCCGGCGGGCGACAGCTCGCCCGCAACCGTGACCTCGTCACTGTCGGCCAGAAGCGGCAGGACCCATCGGGCGTCGTCGGGCACGATGAGCGGCAGCGCCCCGTCCGCGTCCCCGAGTGCCGGCTCACCGTTGCCGAGCAGACGGAACCGCCCTGAGACCAGCACCGGTACGGCTTCCACCCACGGGTCCGCGGCGACAGCACGCCTCCAGGCCTCCCGAGCGGATGCCGTCCCCGAGGGCTCGGGCACCCAGCCGGTCACGGGCTGCGAGGGCTGCTCATCGGACAGGGCCACGCGCAGCCGGCCGCGCCCCGGGTAGAAGTGCGCGACGGCGTCGAACCGGGTCCCGGGAACGACAGTGGTGGAGAAACCGCCGGAGACGGGGGCGAAGGCGAGGATGAGCGCCCAGCGCCGGGTGGTCGTGCCGTAGAGCCACAGGCGGCGCTCGGCGAGCCTGCCCTCCACGGTGTCCCGGCCGGCCACGACCACCCAGGTGTCACCGACGCCGGGCGAGGCCAGGACGTCCTCGGTGCGCACGGTGATCCCCACGTGGGAGCGGACGGTGGCCCCCAGGTCGTCGGGCAGCTGCTCACGCCGGGTCCAGGCCCGAATGAGCAGGTGGAGCAGTCCGAGCTCGTCGAGCAGCCGCTCGGGCCAGTCGGGGGAGGAGTCCGTCAGTCGTGACAGGGCCGTCAGGCGCCGGGCGACTCCGGGGGCCTGGGCATCGACCATGCGGGAGGCGAAGCCCGTCAGCTGCTTGGGGCGCTGGGCCGAGCCGTTGGCCAGCCCCTGGCGGAGCTGATCGGCCAGCCACCGGTCCAGGTCCGCCAGCCCCTCGGTGATGCGCCCGTCGCGGGCGCGGGCACGAGCCGCGGCGCTCTTTGCTGAGGCGGCTGCCCGGGCCGGGTCATCGGGCTGGTCCGCGGCCTCCTGCCGCGCGGCCTTCTGCTGGGCTCGCTTGGCCCGGCCCTCCAACCACTCGGCGGCGAAGGCTGCCGGCTCCCCGCCGGCCACCTGGCCCCGGCTCCACAGGTGCAGCAGGCCGACGGCGTGCTTGCAGGGGAACTTGCGGCTGGGGCAGGAGCACTTGAAGGCCGGGCCGGACAGGTCCACGCACACCCGGTACGGCTTCTTGCCCGACCCTGAGGCGCTTCCCCACACCAGCGCCCCGTGAACGCCGGCGTCCGACCACGTGGCGGGCGAGGCCAGCTTGAGGCCGGCCGTGGCGACCTGCTTGTCCGGTGCCAGCGCGGTGACCTGCTCGGTGCTCCAGGGCGCGATGGTCGGTGAGCTCATGAGGCCGAGGATAGGGCAGGGCGGTGACACCGATGAGCCCTCTTTCGCGGGAATCTCGATGACGCGCCTGGGGAGTCCTTCCCATGGTGCCCGCTCTTCTACACTCACCTGCATGACCACCGACGCTCACCACGGACACGCCTCCACCGCTCCGGGCGGCCCCAGCAGCGCCGCCGGTCCTAGCGGCCCCGCCGGACGCGACCCCCTGCCCTTGGCGGGGCGCACCGTCCTGGTGACGGGGGTCAGCCGCCGCATCGGCATCGGCCACGCCATCGCCTGCCGCGCCGCCGCCGGCCCTAACACTTCGACCAAAACTTCATAGAAGACGCGGCTCAGCGTCGATTTTGAAGATTCTGTCGAAGTGTTAGCGGGGCACTGAAGTGCCGCGGCAGAGCGCTGGGGGCACTCCGCCTCAGGCCGGCAGCAGGCGCAGCAGCGTGGCCTCGGGCCGGCAGGCCAGGCGCACGGGCGTGTAGGGGCTCGTGCCGAGCCCGGCGGAGACGTGCAGGTACATGTGGTCGGCGGCCCGCGGGTCCCCGAGCCGGCCCGGCCACTGCGACAGCCCCGAGGCGCGCCCCCGGTCCAGGTCGCAGTTGGTCACCAGCGCCCCCACCCCGGGCACGCACAGCTGCCCGCCGTGGGTGTGCCCGGCCAGGACCAGGTCGACGTCGTCGGCCGACATCGCCTCCAGGACCCGCCGGTAGGGGGCGTGCGTGAGCCCCAGCCGCAGAGCCCGGCCCTCGTGGTCACGGATCGCCGGCAGGGAGGTGGCCGACTCCGCTGAGCCGGCGGCCTCGGGGACGGGCAGGACATCGCGGTTGGCGTGCGGGTCGTCGACGCCGACCAGCTCGATGCGCCGCCCGCGCACGGTCAGCGAGCCGCGCCGGTTGGTCAGGTCCACCCAGCCGCCGGCGGCCTGCAGGTCACGGACCTCCTCCCAGGGCAGGGCCTCGATGTCCTCGTCGCGCACCCGGCTGGAGGCCTTGCGCGGGTCCCGGTGCAGGTAGCGCGTCGGCAGGCGGAAGACGGTGGAGCGGTAGTCGTGGTCGCCCATGACGAAGGCCCCGGGCAGACCCGTCAGCGGCTCGAGTGCCCGCCGCAGCGGCTCCAGCCCGGATGCCAGGGAGAGGTTGTCGCCGGTGTTGACGACGACGTCGGGCTGCAGCTGCGCCAACCGGCGCACCCAGGCGACCCGCGCCTCGGTGTGGCCCGTCAGGTGAAGGTCGGCCAGGTGCAGCACCGTGAGGGGCTCCTCGTCGGCGGCGAGCACCGGCACGTCGATGCGCCGCAGCACGGGGCACCTGGCCTCAATGAGGCTGTAGGCCAGCGTGGCCGCCCCCAGGGCAGCGGTGGTGCCGATGACGGACAGGGCGGCGCGGCCGGCAGGGCAGGGCGTCATGGGGAGTCGGGTCCTGTTCTGTGCAGTTGTCGTTCTCGCGGGGAGAGTCGCTCACCCGTGGGAGGGAATGGGCAGGGCAGGATCGTTCGCCACGGCCTGGGACATGTAGTCGCGCCACATCGGCACGGCCAGGTCACTACCGTAAATCTTCGGGAAGTACACCCCTCCGATCGTCCTGCCGACAAGGCTCCTGCCGCTCTCCGTGGCGTCACCGATCCAGACCGCGGTGGACAGCTGCGGGGTGAATCCCACGAACCAGGTGTTCTCAGCCTCATCCGTGGTTCCGGTCTTGCCCGCGATCGGTCGGCCGAAGACGGCGTCCTTAGCGGTACCTCCTGGTTCGGATGTGGCCCGGAGCGTTTTTGCGGTCTCGTCCGCGGCACCCTGGTCCATGGCCTGGGTGCAGTCAGCGCTGGGTACGGCCATCGAGGTGCCGCTGGCGTCCAGGATCTGGTCGATGGCGATGGGCTTGCAGTACTTGCCGCCGGAGGCGAAGGTTGCGTAGGCGTTGGCCATGCTGAGCGGTGGGACGGGTGTGCTTCCCAGGGCGATGGAGGGGTCAGGATCCAGCTGGCTCCCGTCCGCCTTGGTGATGCCCATGGAGGCGGCGAGCTTCGTGACCTCACAGACATCGAGGTCCCTGAGCATCTCGGTGAAGCCCGTGTTGATGGACTGCTTCGTGGCTTCTCTGACGGTCATCATGCCGGCGTTGGTTCCGGCGACGTTGTTGACGGGCCAGGGGCCGGCCGCACGGTCGGGATCGCAGGAAACTGTGAACGTATTGGGCCCGTAGTTCTTCGGCGCGGACGCGTTCAGCATCTGGTAGGGCGTGTGGCCGGTTTTGAGCCATTCGGCCAGGATGATCGCCTTGAAGGTCGACCCCGGCTGGAAGCCGACGTTTCCGTCGGGGAGCTCGATTCCACCGTGCTTGGCGTCCGCTGCGAAGACGAGCTGGGAGTCCTCGTAGTTGGTGTTCTGAGCCAGCGCCTGGATTCGTCCTGTGCCGGGCTCGATCGAGACGATGGTGGAGTTGGCTCCGTCGGAGCCCCCGATCGGAGTTCTGGCCTGAATGACGGAGTCGGCGGCACTCTGACGCTCGAGGTTCAAGGTGGTGGTGATCTTCAGGCCACCGCGCGTCAGGAGCTGACGGCGGGCGGCGACATTGGGTCCGAAGTTCTCCGAGCCGAGGATCTCATTGACCACATAGGTGCAGAAGTAGGCGTAGCTGCCTGCAGCCCCACAGCCCGCGGGCGAGTCCTGAATATCGAGCTTGATCTCGGAGTTGACGGCCTCGTCGTACTGCTGCTTGGTAATGAACTTCTCTTCCAGCATCTTGGCCAGCACCCAGTCCCTACGGTTCTTGGCCAGTTCCGGCTGGGACTTGGGGTCGTAGGCGCTGGGTGCGTTGGTGGTTCCGGCCAGCAGGGCGGCCTCGGCCACCGTCAGATCCTTGGCGTGCTTATTGAAGTAGTGCAGCGAGGAGGCCTCCACCCCGTAGGTGGAGGGACTGAAGGCGGCGATGTTGAGGTAGCCCTCGAGGATCTGCTGCTTGGAGTACTTCTGCTCCAGGCTGAGGGCGAACTTCATCTCCCGCA
>ERZ772962.1848-NODE-1848-length-11156-cov-3.139357_pt1 | contig 11156 bp, 6 predicted proteins | sample MGYA00580676_ERZ772962 | MGnify/ENA primary metagenome ERZ772962 (study PRJEB29015, sample SAMEA2738049) | human oral metagenome | biome: human oral; feature: human-associated habitat; material: saliva | place: China | collected 2230 ...
TGCTCTACGCCTACTCCCCCAACTCCCCGCTAAACGCCGACCCGGGAACCTACCTGGCCGGATACCCAGGAGACGATCACGTGGACATCCTCGGGTACGACTCCTATGACGAGACCGAAGGTGGCCAGGAATGGCTCAGATCCGTCACCGCCGACCTGGCGGCGGTGGTCGGTCTGGCCGACGAGCGCGGGAAGGTTCCCGCCTGGACCGAGTTCGGGCCGTACGAGGGCACCGAACCGGATCCGCACTGGTTCACCTCGGTCCTGGGAGCGTTGAAGGCCGACCAGAACGCCAGCCGTATCGCGTGGATGCTGACTTGGGCGAACTACGGCCACGGCGACCGCGAACACGCCTACGTTCCCTACCCGGCGCACGGCGACCACCCGGAGCATCCGCTGCTGGCAGATTTCCGGGTTTTCCACGACGACCCCTACACCGTCTTCGCCAAGGAGTGGAAGCGCTGACCCTTCCGGACCGCCGCGAGGAGACATGTCACGGCCTGTCCGCGGGACTTTTTGTGGTGGTTCCGGGTCACGATGGCATAGTGGAATCCTGTCGCGACACCGTTTCCGAAGGAGCTGAAATGAACGCGAACCCCCCCACCGTCGTGTTCGCCGGAGACTCCATCACGGACACAGGGAAGGATCGGGCGAGCGGCTCCCTGGGCGCTGGTTACGTGGCCAAGCTGGCGGAGGGACCCCTCACCTTCGCGCGGGTGGTCAACGCGGGTGTCAGCGGCGACCGCATGGCGGACCTGGAGGCGCGCTTCGAGGGCGACGTGCTGGCCGAGAACCCTGACCTGGTGAGCATTTTCATCGGCATCAACGACACCTGGCAGGCGGTCACCGGGGAGGCGGCCTCGCCGCTCGGGGATTTCGAGGCCGCCTACCGGCGCCTGATCGAAAGCCTCGACGAGACACCCTCCGTGCTGATGGTGCCGTTCGTGGCTCCCGTCACCCCTGACCAGGAGGGTTGGTTCTCGGACCTGCGGCCGCGGCAGGACCTGGTGCACCGCCTGGCCGCGGAGTACGGCTGCGCCGTCGTCGATCTGGGTTTGATGATCCGCGAGTACTCGTCGGAGTACGAGAACGAGGAAATGGCCGAGGACGGCGTCCACCCCACCGATCTGGGGCACAAGCTGATCGCCGAGGCCTGGGAACGCGAGGCCCGTACCCGTTTCGAGGCGCTGCGCCAGTAGCGGCGGAACCCCTTCCCCGGGTCCTGCCGCGCACGGGTCACGAATTGGTTTCCTGCTCCCGGGCGAGCAGGTCCCGGGCCTCGCCCGCGACGATCAGTGATCCCGCCACCAGCACCCCGGCGGCCGGCCCTGCGGCATCGGCCAGCAGCGTCGCCAGTTCCAGCGCATCCGCCACGCTCGGGGCCTTCTGCACCTTCCCGGCGGGCCAGATTTCCTCCGCCGTGCGTGCCAATTCGTCGACGGGCAGGGAACGTGAGGTGCCCCGGGCGCGGGTCACCACCACCTGGTCCATGGCGGAGGCGAAGATCTCCAGCACCCCGACGGTGTCCTTGTCGGCCATCATTCCGACCACACCGATCAGCGGCTGGAAGGCGAAAGCCTCCCGGCACGCCTCGATGGTGACCCGCGCGGCCTGCGGGTTGTGGGCGGTGTCGACGACGATCGCCGGTGAGGTGCGCACCAGTTCGAGTCTGGCCGGAGCCACCACCGAGGCGAGCCCCTCCTCGATGATCCCGGGTTCGAAGGGCTGCCCGCCCAGGAAGGCCTCGACGGCGGCCACGGAGAGCGCGGCGTTACGGGCCATGTGGGCTCCGTGCAGGGGAAGGAAGAGGTTCCCCACCGGCCCGCCCTCGGACTGGATCCGGATCACCTGCCCACCCACCGCGGGGTGGCGTTCCAGCAGCCCGAAGTCCGGGCCCTCCGCCTTGACCACGGCACCGACCTCGACTGCACGGGCCAGCAGCACCCGGGCCGCCGCGGGTTCCTGCCCGGCCAGCACCGCCGTCGCGCCTGGTTTGATGATGCCTGCCTTCTCGGATGCCACCTTTTCCAGCGAGTCCCCGAGGATGTGGGTGTGGTCGAGGCCGATGGGGGCCACGACCGAGACCTGCGGGGTGGCGACGGACGTGGCGTCCCAGCTGCCGCCGAGCCCAACCTCGACCACGGCGACATCCACGGGGGCGTCGGCGAAGGCAGCGTAGGCCATGCCGGTGATGACCTCGAAGAAGGTCATGTCGATCCCATCCAGTTTCCGTTCGTCCACCATCCGGACGAAAGGTTCTATCTCGCCCCAGACCTCGGCGAACCTCTCCTCGGAGATCGGTTCCCCGTCAATGGAGATCCTCTCCCGGGCGTCACTGAGATGAGGGCTGGAAAACCTTCCCGTGCGCAACCCCGCGGCGCGCAGCAACGCGTCGATCATGATGCAGGTCGAGCCCTTGCCGTTGGTTCCCGCCACCTGGATCACGGGGGTGGCCCGTTCGGGATTCCCCAGCAGATCCATCAGGGCGGAGATGCGGCTCAAGGCCGGGCCGACGCGGTGTTCGGGCCAGCGGGATGTGAGTTCGGCTACGAGGGCAGCGTGTTCCATGATGAGGACATCCTAGTGACGCGGCTACTATGTTCTGCGTGATGAGCAGATACCCCGAGCCCTCCGTGCGACATTGGCCGGACTGGGTGGGATTGGTGGCCCGTCTGATACCCGGTGCCGTCTTCCTCTATGCGGGCATCGTGAAAATCGGGAATGTGGATGGCTTCGCTTTCGACATTCGCGCCTATCAGCTGGTCAGCTGGGATCTGTCCCGGATGCTGGCGTACGTCCTTCCGGTGGTCGAGATCGCAGTCGGGGTCCTGCTCATCGTGGGGCTGCTCACCCGCTGGGCGGCGCTGGTCACGGCGTTGCTGCTGATCGCCTTCATGGGCGGCATCGTCTGGGTCTGGACCCAGGGGATCAGCATCGACTGCGGCTGCTTCGGGCATGGTGGCGAGGTGACCCCGGAGAGCACCAAGTATCCTCAGAAACTGGCCGAAAATCTGGCGATGACCGCGCTGTGCGGCTGGCTGGTCGTACGGCCACGTTCCCTTTTCAGCCTGGATCAGGCACTTTTCGGCTCACCCATTCGTTTCAGCGAGGAGAGCCACGACGACATAGCCGAAACGGCGGAAACCGAGGAGTGAATTTTTACCTCATGGCCAACAACTCGAATCTGAGCAAACGCGTCGCGCTCAGGCAGCAGCAGGAACTGGAAGCACGCCGCAAACGCAACGCCAGGATGCTCGGCGTCGGTCTGGGCGTGCTGGCCCTCGTGGTGGTGGCATTCATAATCGTCATCGTCGCAAACGCGATCGGCAGCAAGGCCCCGGCCGCCGAGCAGCTCACCCCCCCGAACGCCACCGAGGGACACGGCATCGCCATCAAGAGCAAGAACACCCAGCCTGCGAGCGACGTGCCGAACGTGGTGGTTTACGAGGACAGCCAGTGCCCCATCTGCAAGGACTACGAAACCCAGTATGGCAACGCCATGCTTCAGCTCATCGATGAGGGCAAGATCACCCTCGAGGTCCGCACCGCGTACTTCCTTGATGACCAGATCGAGCAAACTCCGAACAAGAAGTCGTCCCAACGTGCTGCCATGGCGGCGGCGGCCGCCGACGCGGTCGGCAAATACCGCGAATACCACAAGGTGATCTACGAGAACCAGCCCCGCGAGGGTGTCGGTTACACCGACCAGCAGCTCCGGGTCGATTTCGCGGCCAAGGCCGGAATCACGGGAGACGACCTGGCAACCTTCCAGAAGCTCTACGACACCAAGGCCTATGCAGACTTCGCGAAGAATTCCAACGACGCCATGGAATTGGCCGGGGTCAGGGGCACACCCACGTACGTCGTCAATGGCAAGAGGATCAATCTCGGGAACCTCCCCTCAAACGATCCGCAAACTGTGCTGACCGCCATCCAGTCCGCCGCTTCGGGTTCCAACTGATCAGCGACCTGATGTGTCTGGGCCACCGAGGTCTCTCAGTGGCCCAGACACGTCACGGGGTGTGACTTTTACCTCATCCGCCGCGCACAACTACGATTCCCTACCATGACTAACCCTGCCTACAATTCCGGACTGCCCACTAAACCCGCTCTCGAGGGTCTCGAGAGCAAATGGGGACAGGTATGGCGTGAGGACGGCACCTACGCGTTCCGGCGCCCGGCATCCCGTGAGCAGGTGTTCTCCATCGACACCCCACCGCCGACGGTCTCCGGATCGCTGCACGTGGGCCACGTCTTCAGCTACACCCACACCGACACCATCGCCCGCTACCAGCGGATGCGCGGCAAGGAGGTGTTCTACCCGATGGGCTGGGACGACAACGGCCTGCCCACCGAACGTCGCGTCCAGAACTACTATGGTGTGCGCTGCGACCCGTCGCTTCCCTACGACGAGGATTTCACTCCCCCGGCCAAGCCGGATCCGAAACGTCAGATGCCCATCTCGCGCCGCAACTTCATCGAGCTGTGCGAGAAACTGACCGCCATCGACGAGAAGGTCTTCGAGGATCTGTGGCGGTATCTCGGATTGTCCATCGACTGGGACACCCTCTACACCACGATCTCCCCGGCCACGCAGGCCGTGGCCCAGCGGGCCTTCGTGCGCAATCTCGCCCGCGGCGAGGCCTACCTGAGTTTCGCCCCCACCATGTGGGACGTCACGTTCCAGACGGCGGTGGCGCAGGCGGAACTGGAGTCCCGGGAGCACCCGGGCGCCTATCACCGCGTCGCCTTCCACGGCGCCGACGGGCCGGTGTTCATCGAAACCACCCGCCCCGAGCTGCTGCCCAGCGTCTGCGCCCTGATCGCCCATCCCGATGACGAGCGCTACCAGCATCTGTTCGGGACCACCGTCACGTCCCCGGTCTTCGGGGTGGAGATCCCGGTCCTGGCGCACACCGCTGCCGAACCCGACAAGGGCGCCGGCATAGCGATGTGCTGTACCTTCGGTGACCTCACCGACGTGCAGTGGTGGCGGGAACTCGATCTGCCGACCCGCACCATCATCGGCCGTGACGGCCGTCTCCAGCGGGAGATCCCCGAGTGGCTCACCAACGCCGAGCCCTGGGCCGACTTGGCCGGCAAAACGGTCTTCTCCGCCCGGGCCGCCGTCGTGGAGTTGCTGCGCACCTCCGGGGATCTCGACGGGGAACCGAAACCCATCTCCCGGCCCGTCAACTTCTACGAGAAGGGCGACAAACCGCTGGAAATCGTCGCCACCCGCCAGTGGTACCTGTCCAACGGTGGCCGCGACGAACAGTTGAAGGCCGACCTGTTGAAGCGCGGCGCGGAGCTGGCCTGGACCCCGGAGCACATGCGCCACCGCTACGACAACTGGGTGGGTGGTCTGAACGGCGACTGGTTGATCTCCCGGCAGCGGTTCTTCGGGGTGCCCTTCCCGGTCTGGTATCCGCTCGACGCCGACGGTGAACCGCTCTACGACCAGATGATCGTCGCCGACGAGGCCAGCCTGCCCGTCGACCCCGTCACCGCGTGCCCGCCCGGCTACGAGGAGTCACAGCGCGGGATTCCGGGCGGGTTCATCGCCGACCCCGATGTGATGGACACCTGGGCGACCTCATCGCTGACCCCGCAGATCGCCTCCGGGTGGGAGCGTGACGAGGAACTGTTCAACCTCACTTTCCCGATGGACATCGCCCCCCAGGGTCACGACATCATCCGCACCTGGTTGTTCTCCCGGATCGTGCGCGCCAATTTCGAGAACCACTCGCTGCCGTGGCGGCGCACCACCATCTCGGGTTTCGTCACCGACCCGGACCGCAAGAAGATGTCCAAGTCCAAGGGCAACGTGGTGGTTCCCTCCGACATCCTGGAGCGTTTCGGCTCCGACGCGGTCCGCTGGCGCGCCGCCATGGCCCGTCCCGGCATGGATTCGCCGTTCGACCAGTCGCAGATGAAGGTGGGGCGCCGGCTGGCCATGAAGATCCTGAACGCGGGCAAGTTCGTTCTCGGCCTGGCCCCCGAGCCCGGGGATCCCGCCGCCGTGACCAACCCGGTCGACAGGGCGCTGCTGGCGTCGCTGTCGGATGTTGTCACCGCCTGCACGGAGACATTCGACGCCTTCGACTACACCCAGGCTCTCGAGGCCGCGGAAACCTTCTTCTGGTCCTTCTGCGACGACTACCTGGAGCTGGTCAAGGAACGCGCCTACGGTTCCCAGGGTCCTGAGGCGCAGGCCTCTGCGCAGTCGGCCCTGGCCATTGCCCTCGACGTGCAGCTGCGGTTGTTCGCCCCATTCCTGCCGTTCGTGACGGAAGAAACCTGGTCCTGGACCCACGGTTCATCCATCCACCGTTCCCCCTGGCCCACCGCCGGGGAACTGGCGATCGACGGCGACCGGCAGCTGCTGGCCAACGTCGCATCGGTGCTGATCATGATCCGCGGCGCCAAGTCGAACGCGAAGGTGTCCATGAAAACCCCGGTCCGGAAGGCCGTCTTCCTGGGTGATCACGCCGCCCTGGAACGCCTGAAGGCCATCGAGGCGGATCTTCGTGCCGTCGGTCACATCACGGGCGAGGTGGTGTGGAAGACCGCCGAGGATCCCCTGACCGTCGAGGTGGAGCTGGAGGAACCCCCCGCCGCCTGAAATCAACCCGGAAGGGGTCATCGCCGTTTCACCTGCGATGACCCCCTTCTGGTTTTGCCGGTTCAGCCGGCGAAGGCCGCCGGGGGCAGCTCCGGGGGCGCCATCGCGGGTTTCTCCTCCAGGCGGGCCAGAGCCTCGTCGACCGCGACGTCGAGTTGCAGGTCCTCGCCGTTCTCCCAGTCGGACGGCCCCAGGGGAACCTCGATGTCGGGGTCGGTTCCGTGGTTCTCCACCCCGAAACCGTGCTTGTGGAAGGCGAAGGCGTAGCGGGGCTGGGTCACGCCGGTGCCGTCGACCAGTTCGAATCGCCCGTCGGTCCCGATCACACCGCCCCAGCTGCGCTCCCCCACCACGGGGCCGAGCCCGAGGTTCTGGGCGGCGGCGGTGATGATGTCGCCGTCGGATCCCGCGTAGGGATTGGTGATGAATACAACCGGGCCGCGCATGCCCTGTCCCGGATACGGTTCCGGGAAATCCATGTGCCGGGCGTAGCCCCAGCCGACGACGGTCCGCGTCAACCGTTCCAGCACCAGCGACGACGTGTGTCCGCCGCTGTTGTACCGCACGTCCACCACCACCGCCTCGCAGCGGGAGGCCTGCTCAATGAGCCGGTGGAACTCGGCCCAGCCCTCGGCCATCATGTTCGGGACGTGCACGTAGCCGACCCGTCCCCGTGAGCGTTCCCTGACCCGCTCCACCCGGGAGGCCACCCATTCGTGGTAGCGCAACCCGGCCTCGCTGGCCACGGGCACCACCGCCACTCTTCGTTTCGAATCTCCCCGGGCCAGGGTCAGTTCGACGGCGGTGCCCGCAGCTCCCAGCAACAGGGCGTTGATGTCGGGGACTTCCGCAGTGGGTTTTCCGTCGACGGCCACGATCACGTCCCCTGCCCGGGCGGCCACACCCGCCGCGCGCAGCGGGGAACGGGCCTTGGGGTCGGAGGATTCGCCGTCGAGGATGCGGTTGATTACGACCTCACCCTTCTCGTTGCGGCCCAGATCCGCGCCCAACCAGGCCACCTTCGCCTCCCCGTGCCCGCCAGTGGGGGTGACGTAGGCGTGGGATGTATTGAGTTCTGCATTCGTTTCCACAAGCACGTCGACCAGGTCGTCATGGGTGGTGATCCGTTCCAGCAGCGGCCGGTAGCCCGCGCACACCGCATCCCAGTCGATTCCGTTCATGTCCTCACGCCAGTAGTGGTCGCGCATCAGCCGGGCGTTCTCGTCGAACATCTGCCGCCACTCGTCGCGCGGCAACAGCTGCCGACGCAGCCGGTTCAGGTTCACTGCGATGCGGTCCTCGTCCTCGGCCCGCGCATCGGCCGGTTGCACCCACAGGTCGTCGCCGTTGCGGACCACCAGTTGCCTGCCGTCCCCGCTGACCGCGGCGTCGTCGCAGGCGTCGACCACCACGGTCAGTTTGCGTTTGGTGACGTCGTAGGCCTCGATGCTGTCCTTCGTCTCCTGGCCCGGCAGTTGCCCGGAGCCGAGCACACCGGTGTACGAAGCGAGGCGTCGCCACAGCACCCCCTCGGCGGTGGCACAGAGCCCGTCGTAGCGGCCTGCCGGCACGGGCAGCGGAACCATCCGGTCCTCTGTGCCATCGATGTCCAGGACGACGTCCGCTTCCGGTTTCGCGGCGTCCTTGTCCGGTTTCTCGTCCTCTGGTTTTCTGGTCTCGCTGATGGCCCAGCCGTCGGCTGAGGGCCCGAACGGGACGGGATCCTCCGCGCTCAGGGGAATCACGTAGGGCCGCACGGTATTGGTGAAACCGAGATCGAAATTGATCTCGTCGTAGGCGGGATCGATGGTCCGGCTCGACAGGAAGTACAGGTAACGGCCGTCGAGGCTGAACGTGGGAGAGAAGTCGTTGAACTGTCCGCGGGTCAGTTCGAAGGGCCGGTTCTCTGCGAGATCGTGGCCGACCAGCCGTCCCAGCGCGCCCTCGTTCCCGAGCGCCTCCCGCCACACCAGGTAACGCCCGCTGGGGCTGAAGACCAGGCCCGTCGCCTCCCCCTGCCGCGAACTACCCACCTTCCTGACCGTGTTCCCGGCGACGTTCGCCACGAGCACCGCGCCGTCGTGGGAGGCCACGGCCACCTCGGAACCCTCCGGGTTCGCCGTCAGAGCGAGCACCCGGCCCAACTGGCCGTGTCCGATCCGGAGGGGATCGTCCTGACCATCGAGGGACGCGATCTCCAGGCAGTCCTCGCCCTCCGCGTCGGTGGCCCAGACACCCTTCCCTGTGTTCCCGAGCGGAATGGCCTCCCGGATCCGCACACCGGGCAGGGCACTCAGGGCACGGGCCGGACCGGAGCGGTGGGTCAGAAACCACGCCTGTCCTCTCCACTCCACGAGGGAACCGTCACCGCCGTGATCCGGTGTCACGGAGTCCAACCTGTCCAGCGCCTCAACGGTGATGGGAAGCGGTTCGCCCAGCGCGAGGTCGACCGGGATCTCCCGCGGTTCGGCGTCCAGGGAGTCGAGGACGTGAAGTTTCCCGCGGGCATGGAAGACCACCCGCCTGCCGTCCGTGGTGGCATCCCGGCAATACCCATCGGTGAACGTGTGCGCGGTGTGGGCCCGCAGGTCACTGCCGTCCGGTTTCACGCTCCACACCTGGGCCTGCTCCCCCGGATTCTCCGGGAGCCGCGCGCCGAGATCTGAGGTGAAGACGATGCGCTCCCCGACCCAGCAGGGACCGGCCAGGCTCGCGGTCTCCCCGGGGAGCAGCCGCGTCCACTCCTCCCGCCGGGAATTGGACACCCAGACCCGGTTGACCATGCCACCCCGGTAACGCTTCCACTGTTCCGGGCCGCGGAAATTCGGGGAGGCCAGCACCACCCGGCCTTCCGGGTTCCGGTCCGCGGCCGAGGCGGGTCCCCACGGCAGCCGTTCCAGTTCACCGTCCAGGGAAACCGAATACAGCCAGGAAAGCGCCCGCAGGGCCTCGTTGTGCATGGAGGCCACCAGCACGTGGTCCTCGTCCAACCAGCCGCACACCTGCATGCGGAAAGCGCTCAACCATGTGAGGCGGCTCCTGCCGCCATCCAGGTCGAGAACGTGAAGATCCTGGTTGCCCGGGCGGCCGGACACGAACCCCACCCGTCTGCCCGAGGGTGAAAACCGGGGGCTGCGCACCGGAACGTGTTCGGAGGTCAGGCGATGTGCCCGACCTCCCGAAATAGTCGTCAACCACAGATCGTCGTCGGCGACAAAGACCACCTGGTCCTCATTGACGTGTGGGTAGCGCAGATAGCCAGAAACCATGGCGCCAAACCTACCCGAAGAAGCGCCGGGAGATGTCAGGCCGACAAGTCCCGGCGCCTAGCCACACGGGAGGAGGCCACCAACTCAGGTTGCGCTTTTCCGAGAACGGCCTCGCGGGTCACGACGACCTGTGCCACGTCCTCCGCGGAGGGCACCTCGAACATCACGTCGAGCAGCAGCTCCTCGAGGATCGCCCGCAGGCCACGGGCCCCGGTTCCACGTTCCAGGGCGAGCTCCGCGATGGCGTCGATGGCCTCTCCCGTGAAATCCAGCTGCACCCCGTCGACCTCGAAGAGGCGGGCGAACTGTTTGGTCAGGGCGTTGCGGGGCTCGACGAGGATCCGGTTCAAAGCCTCGCGGTCCAGCGGCGAGACCGTCGAGATCATGGGGAGACGCCCGATGAACTCCGGGATCAGACCAAACTTGTGCAGGTCCTCGGGACGGACCTCGGAGAACGGATCGGTCACTTCCTTCCGGGCCGAGGTGTCGACGCTGAATCCGAGAGGCCGCTTCCCGATACGGGAATTGATGATTTCGTCGAGACCGGCGAAGGCCCCGCCGACGATGAACAACACCTTGGTGGTGTCGATCTGGAGGAAATCTTGGTGCGGATGCTTGCGCCCGCCCTGAGGCGGAACCGAGGCGACGGTTCCCTCGAGGATTTTAAGCAGCGCCTGTTGCACTCCCTCACCGGAAACATCGCGGGTTATCGATGGATTCTCGGATTTGCGCGCTACCTTGTCGATTTCATCTATGTAGATGATCCCGGTCTCGGCCTTCTTGATGTCGAAGTCGGCCGCCTGGATGAGCTTCAGGAGGATGTTCTCGACATCCTCACCCACGTAGCCGGCCTCGGTGAGGGCCGTCGCATCGGCCATTGCGAAGGGCACGTTGAGCATCTTCGCCAAGGTCTGGGCGAGATAGGTCTTCCCGCAGCCGGTGGGCCCGATCAGCAGGATGTTCGACTTTCCCACCTCGACGGGTTCTTCACCCTGACGCGAACGACCGATGCGGGTCTGCTCGGACGTGATGCGCTTGTAGTGGTTGTAGACGGCGACCGCGAGCGCCTTCTTGGCCGCGTCCTGTCCGATCACGTACTGGTCGAGGAAATCACGGATCTCCTTGGGCTTGGGGAGTTCTTCCTGCAGCCCGAAGGTTTCGACCCTGGGAAATTCCTCCTCGATGATTTCGTTGCACAGTCCGATGCACTCATCGCAGATGTAGACACCGTCACCCGCGATGAGGCGCTTGACCTGTTTCTGC
>ERZ772962.1850-NODE-1850-length-11155-cov-5.633243_pt1 | contig 11155 bp, 12 predicted proteins | sample MGYA00580676_ERZ772962 | MGnify/ENA primary metagenome ERZ772962 (study PRJEB29015, sample SAMEA2738049) | human oral metagenome | biome: human oral; feature: human-associated habitat; material: saliva | place: China | collected 2230 ...
TTTCAATGCTAGTCCCACTATTCTTTCAATAAACTGATTCTTTTTTGTAATCCTTCAACTTTGGTCAGTTAGATTATTAAAAGCACTAAAGTTGTTCTACGCTCGCTAAATAGAAAGCGAAGAGCCTTGCGTCTCAGTTCCTATCAAGCCTCAAAGCAGGAGTAAGGAATGAATTCCTAACTCCTGCTAATTCGCATCGATTACACTCGCTATTGTTGTTATTATAGAAACCGAGGTAATCTTTGTTTTTATACATAGAATAATTAATCTTCGTACTTTTTTTATTGTGCTAGTTTCTCAAGTGATAATGCTTCTTCTACGCTCGCTAGAGAAGGAGAGACGATGAAATTATCATATATGATAATTTCCATATTTGATAATTATAGATTTAAGTTGGATTTGAACACGAATGAAATAGGGGTTATATAAAATTTTGTTTGGAAATTTTGAAAATCGTATTGAAAAAACTTCAAATTAGCCGTATAATATAACTCTAAAAACGAACAAGGAGATGTGTTATGAAAAAGAACGTTCGATATACGTTGCTCTTTCCAGGGATTGTGCTATTGTGCTTTTTCTTAGTTCTTCCGTTAGTAAGTAGTTTACTTCCAACGGTATTCCCAGAAAGTAGTTTTTCTCTGCAACTGTATATTGATTTTTTCAAAGATTCCTATTTTATGGCGGTGTTAGGACGTACGCTTAGTATTTCCTTAATCGTTACAATTTTTTGTGCTGTTTTGGGTTTGCCTGCAGCATACGTAATTTCTGGAGTATCGAAGAAATGGAGAGGGATTCTGATTGCATTAACGCTATTCCCATTATTAACCAACTCTGTTATTCGAAGCTTTGCATGGATTACAATTCTTGGTAAAAATGGAGTCATTAATAATTTACTGATGATGTTTGGCGTGATTAATGAACCAATGTCACTCTTATATACAGACTTCTCGATTATTATTGGTTCGGTTTATTTATTCTTACCGACAATGATTATGACGCTTGTAGGAGTTCTGGAGAATATTGATGATGACCTGTTAGAAGCGGCGGCAACGCTTGGGCTTAGTCCTTTAAAAGGCTTCTTCAAGATTATCTTGCCACTGTCGCTACCAGGGATGATTGTCGGAAGTATTCTCGTGTTTACAGGGACACTTACCGCATATACAACTCCACAATTATTAGGTGGAAATAAAAAGATGATGTTAGCGACATTGCTTTACCAACGCGCGACAACGCTTGGTGATTGGACTAGTGCGAGTGTGATTGCGCTTGTCATGATTGTGATTACATTTGCCGTGATGAAGGCATTGAATCTCTTAGCGAAATCGATGGATAAGCGAGGTGGAGACATTGCGTAAAAATAAATTACTAACAATGATTGCGACTGTTGTCTTCTTATTCCTATTCTTACCACTCGTGATTATTGTGATTACATCCTTTGGAACGGAAGCGATTATTACCTTCCCGATTAAAGGATTCACAATCGACTGGTATATTATGGCGCTAACGTCAAAAGCCTTTATGTCGAGTTTACAGCTGAGCTTATTAGTGGGCGTTGTGGCAACACTTCTTGCTTTAGTCATTGGGGTGCCAGCTGCTTATGTATTATCCAGAGACCAATTTAAAGGGAAGAAGTTAATGAAGGATTTCTTCTTATCGCCAACAATGATTCCGGGGATTGTCGTAGGGTATTCCCTCTATCAAATGATTGTTGTGAGTTTTAAATTCCCAATTCTACCGGGATTACTCATTGGCCACTTCCTCATTAGTATCCCATATGTGATCCGTGTCGTTGGATCGAGTATGGAACAAGTTGATGTTTCGATGGAAGAGGCTGCTTGGACGCTTGGATGTACGAAGAAGAGAGCCTTTGCGACGATACTCTTACCGAATATCACTTCAGGAATTTTCGCGGCGTTTATGCTAGCGTTCGTGAACTCATTCAATAACGTTCCAGTATCGATGTTCTTATCTGGTCCAGGAGTGACCATGCTTCCAACGACTTTATTAAGTTATATGGAATTCAACTACGATCCGTCTGTTTCAGCTTTATCAGTAATTTTAATGTTTGTAACAATGGGGATTATGATTGCGATTGAAAAAACGTTGGGCTTAGCTTCCATTTCATAAGGAGAAAGATATGTCATTTGTAAAATTAACAGATGTAAATATGATTTATGATAATAAACATCATATTTTAAAAGATTTGAATTTATCGATTGAAAAAGGGGAATTGGTTTCCTTACTTGGTCCGAGTGGTTGTGGAAAAACAACTACGCTTCGCATTGTAGCGGGACTCCTCAATCAAAATAGCGGAACCTTCGAATTAGACGGAGAGGATATGACAAAAGTGCCTGTCCATCATCGCCAATTCGGGATGGTATTTCAAAGTTACGCATTATTCCCACATTTAACAGTGGCTGAAAATGTAGCGTTCGGATTGAAAGTGAGAAAAGAAAGTAAAACAGTGATTGACGAGAAAGTTGCTAAGATGCTTGAAGTGTGCGGATTAGCAGAACTTGGTGATCGCTATCCAAAACAACTTTCAGGAGGTCAAAGACAACGTGTGGCTCTTGCTAGAGCGCTTGTTATTGAGCCAAAACTCTTATTACTCGATGAACCATTAAGTAACTTGGATGCCAAACTTAGACTTCAAATGCGTCTAGAAATCAAACGTATCCAACAACAATTTAAAATTACGACCTTATTCGTAACGCACGACCAAGAGGAATGTTTCTCTATCTCAGATAAAGTTGCCGTTATGAATAATGGGATTATCGAACAATACGGTACTCCAGAAGAGATTTATCAACATCCAACCACTGAGTTTGTTGCTCGTTTCATTGGATTTGAAAACTTTGTTAAGGGAACAGTCCAAGCAAATCACACAGTTCAATTGTCGAATGGACTTGTTCTAGAAACGATGGACCATGACAAGGAAGGAGATGTGACAGTAACGATTCGTCCAGATCATATTGAACTCTTGAACGAAGGCGATGGAGTTCTTCCAGGTGAAATTTTAGTAAGAACCTTCATAGGAAAAGCTTACCAGTATGAAGTGAAAACGGAAGTGGGCGTACTTCTTGTGAATAATCCAGCCGTTTTAGAAGTAGGAACGAAAGTCTCTCTAGCGTTCCCTAAAAATCATGTCATTGTGTTATAAAATAAAAAATTTAAGGAGTGTACACACATGAAAAAATCAATTGCAGGTATTGCAGTAGCGTCGTTATTAGTATTAGCAGGTTGCGGAAATAGCCAAGCGAATTTACCAAAGAATGATGCAACAACAGCAGGAGGAGATGCTTCGAAAGGTGCTTCTACTGAATTAGTCGTATCCACATTCGGATTAAGCCAAGATATCGTTGAGCGCGACATTATCAATCCATTTGCTGAAGCGAATGGCGTTAAAGTGACATTAGAAGTTGGGAATGCGTCAGAACGTTTAACGAAAGTTCAAAGCGGCGGAAGCAACATCGACGTTATCGAATTATCACAATCAGGTTCTACAAAAGGAACAACTGAAGGATTATTTGAAACAGTCACTGAAAAAGAAATTCCAAACCTTGCTTTATTAACAGATGGCGCTAAAGAAGTGTTCCAAAACGGCGGAGGAATTCCTTTCTCTATTAATAGTATTGCGATTGTTTACGATAAAGAAAAATTAGGTCGTGAAATTAAAGATTGGAGCGACTTATGGTCTCCAGATTTAAAAGGGAAAGTAGCCATTCCAGATATCACCACAACAGGTGGTCCATTATTCTTATCTGTAGCGGCTGATAAAGGTGGTAAAGCTCTTAAAGACGATAAAGGTGCAGCAGCCTTCAAAGCGCTTGAAGAATTAAAACCAAATATCGTTAAAACATATTCTAAATCAAGTGACTTAGCAAATATGTTCCAAGCTGGCGAAGTACAAGTGGCAGTAGTTGTAGACTTTGCTATTTCTACAGTAAAAAAAGCTAATCCTAATGTTGTGTCAGTCGTTCCTGAATCTGGAACTTATGCAAACTACAATACAGTGAACATCGTTAAAGATGCGAAAAACAAAGAAAATGCGTACAAATATGTAAACTTCCGTATTGGTGCAGAAAATCAGGCAGTAAAAGCAAAATCATTAAGTGAAGCGCCTGTTAACAAAGATGTAAAATTAGCAGAAAACGAAGTGAAAACAATGACTTATGGTGAAGTTGCTAAACGTGCGAAAACAGTTGATTTCAAGCTTGTAAATGAAAACCTTAAAGCTTGGATTGACCAATGGAATAAAATCTTAAATCAATAGGATGTTGAATTCTATTTAAGGACAAATCAGAATAGGACGAAGCCGCTAGATAATTGTAAGACTGGCGGCTTTGTTCTTCTACCTTTTAGTTTTGATTGTTCTTAGAATGGAATTCAATTAGAATAAAGAAGAGATGAAAGGAGAGGCAATGATGAGAATCGGGGTTAAAAATGCATGGATTTTAACGATGGATGATGCCTTTACGGAGTATCCTAGTGGATATTTAGTGATGGAGGAGCACTCGATTGTTGAAGTAGGTTCGATGGAACAATTTGATGAGTATAAAGCAGACGAATGGATGGACGCAAAAGGTGGAATCCTGCTTCCCGGGTTCGTGAATGCTCATACGCATTGCGGGATGATTCCGTTTCGTTCATTAGGAGACGATTGCCCAGACCGCCTCAGACGCTTCCTATTTCCATTAGAACAAGAAGTGGTCGATGAACCATTAATCGCAAAAAGCACGGCCTATGCGATTGCAGAGATGCAACTAGCAGGGGTGACAGCGATGTGTGACATGTATTATTTTGAAGATGCCGTTGCCAAAGTCGCTAAAGAAATGAAGATGCGTTCTCTAGTAGGCGAAACGATTATTGATATGAAGACTCCCGATAGCAAGAATACCGACGAAGCCTTAGCCTATACACAAGTGTTTGTTGACGAATGGAAAGGGGACGAACTCGTGCATCCATTAATAGCCCCTCACGCTCCCAATACGAATACTGAAGATGTGATGAGAGCTATTTTAGAGTTTGCTAAAGAAAACCAAGTTCCAATAACGCTCCATGTCTCTGAGATGACTTATGAGATGGATTATTTCCGTAACACATACAATCAAACTCCAATCGAATTTTTAGAGTCGCTTGGATTTTTCGAAGTGCCAGTCATTCTTGCACACGGAATCCTAATGACAGAATCCGATGTTGAAATTCTGTCTAAGTATCCTAAAGTGAGCGTTGTTCATTGTATCGGTGCCAATACGAAGTCTGCAAAAGGCGTCGCACCGATTCGTAGTTTACTAGACCATGGAGTGACTGTTGGGTTAGGTACAGACGGCCCAAGTAGTGGCAATACGCTAGATTTATTTACACAAATGCGAATGGTAGCTAATTTCCATAAAACGCATCTGAAAGACCGTAGCGCGTTCCCTTCAAAAGAAATCGTGGCTTTGGCGACAAGAGGCGGGGCAAAAGCGCTCGGACTCGATGCGGAAGTTGGCACGCTCGAAGCAGGCAAGAAAGCGGATATCGTGCTTGTGGAAACCTCTTCTGTAAATATGTTTCCAGTGCATGATGCGTATGCGGCCTTAGTGTATTCGGCCAATGCCTCTAATGTCCAAGATGTATGGATTAATGGGGAAAGAGTCGTTAATCATAAAAATCTTGTGAACGTATCGATAGAAGTTCTGCAAAGAGAGTTGAAGGAAGAAATGACAACGTTTGAAAAGCGTGCTGTCGAACTATCAGAACAATTATCATTCGAATAAAGAACTCAAGGATTACTTTAAAGAATCAGTTTTATATTGAAAGAGTAATAGTGGGGCACCGGCTCGAGCCGGTGTCTCTCGCCTTTGAAGCCTTAAAGCAGGAGTAGGAAATAAATTTCTTACTCCAGCTTATTCGTTTCAATGCTTTTCCCACTATTCTTTCAATAAACTGATTCTTTTTAGTAATCCTTGAACTTTGGTAAGTAAGATTATTAAAAGCACTAATGTTGTTCTGCGCTCGCTAGAGAAGGAGAGACGATGAAATTATCATATATGATAATTACCATATTTGATAATTTTGTATCATTTATGATACAAAAGAAGATGTAACAAAAATGTTACGTCACATTTTTGTTACATCTCAAATTTAAAACAAGAAACCAGCACCAAGGACAGTTAAAAAGTGTCTTTGGTGCTGGTTATTTGGTTGAGTTTATTCTGTATATTCAACATAACCTTTTTCTTGTAATTTAGCTGCAGCTTCACTAAATTTCACTGGTTTTGGTTTGGTCGCAGGAAATTGATTTGGATCGCGTCGATGTAACTCTTTCCAGTCAATAGTTTGGTAATTATATATTACGGTTTGAATGTATTCTCCATCTTTCTTCTCAACGGTAGACTTTATTCCAGTTACATCCTTATAAAGCTCTTGACTTTTGTTCAGAAGTTGAACAACCTCTTCTTCAGATTTGCCTAATCCTTTAGGGTTATAAAAGTAAATACCCATCTGTTTATAGACGATGTCATCCTTGAAGTAGTAGATAAGAAATGTTGATCCACCTTTATCTATACGCTTGAATCTTTGTACACCGTCTTTTGGCAGAGCTTCTGTATTGGACGCTACTTGTGTTGTTGGAGCAGTCGTAGTTGCTTCAGCTGCTTGTGTAGTCTCTGTTGCACTACTAGCTGAGTTGTTTTGTCCGCAAGCTGCAAGAGCAAAAATTGATGCGAGTAATGCGATTGATATTTTCAAGTGTTTATTCATTTTGATAGAACCCTTTCTTAAAACTCCTTACTTTTTATTGTTTAACATAACCGTCTTCAAGTAATTTTGGGACAGCTTCACTATATTTTAAAGCAGGTGGATTAGTATTTGGGAATGTTTCAGGAGCACGGTTATGAAGCTCTTTCCAGTCGATATTGTTGTAATCAATTTTGAGTGTGTGGTAGTAGATTCCATCTTTTCGTGCAATAGTGGATTCAATTCCTTTCACTCCGTCGTAGATAGAGTGTCTTTTTTTGAGAAGTTTTTGTATTTCTTCTTCGGATTTACCCATTTCTTTAGGATTGAATGCATATATTGCATCTTGTAGATAAACGATATCGTCTTTGAAATAATATTTTAAGGTTGTAGTACTACCATTATCTTCTAGTTTATAAACAGCTTCACCGTCTTTTGGAAGGTTGCTGCTATTTTGTTGGTTAGACTTCTTCTTGTTTTGTTGATTGTTAGTCGCTTTTTCTTTATTTTGTTGATTGTCTTCTGTTTTTTCTTGGTTTTGATTATTAGTAGCCGGGTTCAGTTTTGATTGTTTATTATTCGCTTGTGTTGTTTCTTGCGCTGCTTGTGTAGTCTGCGCTGAATTATTTTGTCCGCAAGCTGCAAGTACAAAAATTGATGAGAGTAATGCAACTGATATTTTCAAGTGTTTAATCATTTTGATATAATCCTTTCTTAAAACTCCTTATATTTTATTGCTTAATATAACCATTTTCAAGCAATTTTGGAACGACATCACTATATTTTAAAACTGGTGGATTATCATCTGGATGTGTTTCAGGAGATCGTTTATGTAATTCTTTCCAATCGACATTTTTATAATCAACATTAATAGTAAGGTAGTAAATTCCGTCTTTCCGTTGAATATTGGATTCTATTCCTTTCACTCCGTTGTAAATGGCGTGTCTTTTTTTGACGATTTGTTGAGTTTCTTCCTCAGATTTCCCCAAAGTTTGAGGATTATAAGCATATACTGCTTCTTGAAGGTAAACGATATCGTCTTTGAAATAATATTTTATGGTTGTTGTGCGTCCATTTTTCACTCTTTTATAAACAGCTTCACCGTCTTTTGGAATGGCGCTGTTACTTTGTTGGTTAGAGTTTGCATTACTTTGTTTGTTATCAGACGATTGATTTTCTGATGGTTTATTATTGGCTTGTGTTGTTGGAGCAGTGGTAGTTGTTTGAGCTACTTGTGTTGTCTCTGTAGTACTACCGTTTGAAGCTTTTTGTCCGCAAGCAGCAAGGACGAAGATAGTTGAGAATAATACGAGTGATGTTTTAAAAGTTTTCATTGTGTTTTATACCTTTCTAATCGGTTATTTAGCAGTGTATCCAGCATTGAATAAAATTTTTTCGAATTCTTTGAAACTGAGCTTATTGTCTTTGATAGAGAAATCGTTAGGAAATCCTTCTTTCAGTTTTACTAAATCCACCTTTTCCAAGTCTATCGTAATGTCGAAAATAATTTTCTCGTCTGTTGAAGACATGCTAGAAGTCACACCAGGTATATTTGTATATATGCTAAGAGCGGCTTGTGCAAGGGATTCGGCACTTTGTTTTGAAAAGTTGGGCCCCATTGCTTTAAGATCCCATTCGTTTAAAATGGTTATTTTTGTTACGGTATCGCCTTTATGTTCTACCGTAGTAGTTGTTTGTGCCACATCGTTTTTTAGAAGATAGCTCGAAGACTTGGTCCCTCCGCACCCGAAAAGGAAGAAGAGAGTAGTCACAAGCATTGCGAATGCTTTGATTGATTTTTTCATAAGAACTCCTTTACATACATTTAAAGAAAAAAGCAGAGTACATCAAGTGGACTCTGCTTTTAGGTTACATTACTGAACTTCTTTGAATCCCATTTGAACAAGATTTTCTTTTACTTTTGCTAAGTCTGTAGGATCGTCAAAAGAAACCACTGGTGGGTATGCTGTTTTCAATTTCTCACGATCGACAATTGTATAGTCTGTTTCATAAGTTTGGATGTACTTATCGCCTTCTTTTTTAGAATCAAACTTAAATCCTTTAAGCTCTGTAATTTTATTTTTTAAGTCTCCATATGTTTGTTCTAAAACAGATTTTTGAATTTCATAACTTTGTTTAACGGCTTCTCTTGAAGCTTCTGGAACATTATCAACACTAAAATCTGTGATAACTTCTGTAATCGTTCTTTCAATAATGTTTCCTTTTGAGTAAAGCGTTAATTTTGTTGTAACATTTGTGTTTACTAGCTGATATACAGTTTTCACTTCGTTAGCATCTGATTGAGCTGCTTTTGTTGTTTGAGTAGGAGCAGTTGTAGTTGCTTGCGCTTGTGTTGTCGCTTGCGTTGTTTGAGCTTGAGTTGTTTGAGCTTGAGTTGTTGCTTGGGTTGACTCTTCTTTTTTACCTTGTCCACATGCCGCAAGTAAGAAACCTGCAGTTGCTAAAAGCGTTAGTTGTTTGAATTTTGTATTCATAGGATACAGCCTTTCTGTTTTAAAAAATCTTATTGAACTTGTTCAAAAATGGCTTGCTTTTCGAAATCGGATTTCATTTCACTGAAACTAGTAAAAAGTTGGCTTTTAGGATCAATCTGTTTTAGTTTTGCGAAATCAATCTTTGTATAGTCAAATTCTTCAATCGTTGTAATAGTGTATCCATTAACTTCATATGAAATAGAAACGCCGTCTACAGAACGATATTTTTCTTTACGCTCTTTAACATCCTCTTCAGTAAAAAGTTTTTCTTGTTTTAGGAGTGTGTCCTTAGCGTTGCCAAACTTTTCGAAGTTTCTGTGTGTTTTTAAGACTACTTTTGTGATAGTATCTCCTTTATGATAAACGATGTATTCCGTAACCTCTGGACCCAATGTAGCTCTAAAAACTGCGACCTCTTGACCTTCTGGAGCTTGTACTTTTTGTACGGCATTCTCCTTAGCAGCAGTTGTTTGTTTTTCTTTATAGCCTTGTTGAACGAGGGAGTCTTTATAGTTAGAGTAGCTAATAGTATTATCATCACGAGGTTTCAAATCTGGTATAAGTTCTTTTAATTTTTGCATATCCAATTTGGTATAATCGAATGAATAAGCAAACGTGAAAACATCATCTTTGTAATCTGTTTTTATTTCAATTCCTTTACCAATAAAATCTTTCAGTCTTTCCTGCGACTTTTGAGCAGTTTTTTTAAGCGTGTCGAGAGGGTTTTTCTCTTCCATTTTTGAAACAAAAAATTGGGATACTGCTTCTTGTTTCAATAAGACATCATCTTTATAATACAATGTCACGGTGTCTTTACCACTGACACTAACAGTTTCAAAAACTGCTTTCTGAGCATCTTCTAAGCTATAAACAGTTTTTGGAGCAGCTGTCGTTTCTTGGGTCGTTGTCGCAACCGTTGTTTCTTCTTTTTTCCCTTGTCCACAAGCGGCAAGTAAGAAGCCTGCAGTTGCTAAAAGTGTTAGTTGTTTTACTTTTATATTCATTTTATAGAATTCCTTTTTATAAGTTTATGATTAGTTAACTCTTGTAAATCCGGCATCGAGTAGAGATTGTATGATTTCATCGTAATTCGTAGCCTCTTCCTTAGACGTAAAATCTGGATCGATTTCTCTTAGCTGATCGAAGTTTACATTCGAATAGTCGACTTCGTATGATTGGATGTATTTCGTTCCTTCCATACGAATATCAAGCTTTAGACCAGTGACATCTTTAATTTGCTCTTTTAATTGATTATAACTTTGCTCCATAGTTTGCTTTTGTGTTTGCAACGCTTGTTTAAAAGCTTCTTTAGAGGTTTCTGGCAAGCCTGATATGTCAAAATCGATAATGGAATCGGTGGTCATTTTTTGAATCAAGCCATCTTTAAAAGTAATCTTGACTTTCGTGATGTTGTTTCCATTAATTCGTTCAAATGCAACTTCGCCATCTTTAGCATCCGATTTGGCGACTGTTGTTTGAGCCTGAGCAGTCGTTGTTGCTTGTGTAGTCGTTGTCGCCTGAGTGGTTGCCTGAGTAGTAGGGGCTTGCGTCGAAGCGACCGTTGTTTCTTCTTTTTTGTCTTGTCCACAAGCGGCTAGGAGTAGTGCACTTGTAAAGAGGAGTGCTGTTACTTGTACAGTTTTCTTCATACATTATCTCCTTTATTTCTTTTAAAAAAAGGGAGAAGAGGTCAATCTTCTCCCTATTAAATTTAGAAATTTACTATTGTTTTTCTTTATAGCCACCGTTAATAAGAGCTTCTTTAAATTGAGAGTAGCCAAGAGTGTTGTCATCACGTAGATTTAAACCTGGAATAGTTTCTTTTAATTTCTTCATATCGATTTTAGTGTAATCGAAAGTATAAGCAATCGTGAAAACATCATCTTTGTAATCTGTTTTAAACTCAAATCCTTTACCGATAAATTCTTTCAGACGTTCTT
>ERZ772962.1854-NODE-1854-length-11146-cov-4.926066_pt1 | contig 11146 bp, 9 predicted proteins | sample MGYA00580676_ERZ772962 | MGnify/ENA primary metagenome ERZ772962 (study PRJEB29015, sample SAMEA2738049) | human oral metagenome | biome: human oral; feature: human-associated habitat; material: saliva | place: China | collected 2230 ...
ATAGGCATCTATGTGGGTATGGGCACTGCGTGGTTCGAGACATTTTGAGCCGATGGCATACAGCGTGTGGCCCCAGCTACCTCATCGAGGCGAATTAATCATCGTTTCCCTAGATCCGGAAAAATATCCAGGCCCCCCTTATGAGAAATCACGTTTGATATTCTGTCTTCTTAGAACGTTAAACCCGTCCGCCTCTGCAAAGTACGGTGCTATCTTCTTTCTCAAGAGCATGCAGGCTCCGTTCTCGCTCGCGGAGCCTGCAGATCGCGTTCGGTGACAAATATGCTATGAGAGATCGATCCTCTGTCCGGCAACGAATTTATCAACGAGGTGGCCGCCCTCATCTGCCAGATACATATAACGTTCAAAGCGCTGCGGCAAGGTGAGCTCAAGCGGTGTCGCAAGTGCTGAATCGTCCAGCACAAGGATATCGGCGTCGTATCCCCAATCAAAGGAGCCGACCTTCCCATAGACCTGCCCGCCACCTTGGGTAGCCAGATAGAAGGCTTCAGTGGTTGTGAGCGGCGAAAGATCTTGATCCACCATACGCCAGCGCAGCTTTGATGCCATAACTGCATCCGCACAGGCGCGGAACATATTCAAGGACGCGCCACCGGCAATATCGGTTCCGAGGCCCACTTGCATGTCTTCGTTCAGGTAGCGGCGGATCGGCGCGATGCCGGAGGCGAGCTGTGCATTGGACTGAGGACAGTGGGCGATCGTGACGTCGTTGCGCTTTAGGATCTCAATCTCCTCGTCGGAGGACCAATTGCAGTGCGCCATGATCACCGGCTCCTCCCCGGCTAACTCACCGAAGTGTTCGTAGGTCTCACCGTAGCAGCTCGACCAAGGGCAGAGCTCTTTGACCCAGTCGATCTCAGAGAGGTTCTCTGACAGATGTGACTGGAGGGGAAGTTGCCAGTCGTGCCTCAGGTTTCCCAATCCTTTCATCAGCTCATCAGTACACGATGGGGTAAACCGTGGCGTCAGGATCGGCTGGGTATTGAGATAGTTCCGCTCATTGGCCGCGTTGAGCCAGCGTACAGTCTCCTTGAGGCTGGTTTGAGCATCCTGCTCCCTCAGATAGTCGGGGCTGTTGCGGTCCATACTGACTTTGCCTACCATCGTCTTGAGCCCTGAGGTTTCAAGCAAATCCATCAGCTCGAGGGTGGCGTCCACATGCATCGTCGCAAAGATCGTGGCACGGGTCGTGTAGGAGCGTCTGAGGTTGCGTACAAAGTTCTTGTAGGAGCGCTTTGCATAGTCGAGGTCTGCGAACTTAGTTTCCTCCGGGAAAGCATGGATGGTGAGCCAATCGAGGAGCTCGAGGTCCATACCGATACCACGGAAGTTGTACTGGGGTGCATGCAGGTGGATATCGTTCAAGCCGGGGACAACGAGCATGCCGGTGTGGTCGATCAGCGGATAATCACGGTACTCCCACGGTATGTCATTGAACACGCCCTGTGTGACGCCGCCTTTCACGATCAGATGCCCGTCCGGAAAACACTTCAGTTCATCGGGATGTCTGGCCCAAACGATGTCGCCTTTCAGGACGAAATCAGGACAACTCACGATGGTACGTTCCTTTCCGTATAAAGCTCGACACATGAAAAGAGCCTACCAGACGCGCTGGTAAGCTCTTATAACAATAACCCTTTTCGGTAGGAGAACTACCCCTTAACAGCGACAACCTTGATCTCGACTTTACTGTTGCCCGGAAGTGCAACAACCTGGAAAGCGCAGCGGGAAGGATAGGGAGCCTCGAAAAACTCACCATAGACCTTGTTCATTGCGTCAAAGTCGTTGATATCGGTGAGGAGGACCTCGGACTCAACAACGTCTACCATGGAAGAGCCGGCAGCCTCGAGGATGTTCTTAATGTTCGTCAGGCTCTGACGGGTCTGTCTGTCCACATCGTCGCCTGCGAGCTTGTTGGTGACTGGGTCGATACCGAGCTGGCCGGAGACATGGATGGTGTTGCCAGCCTCAACGGCGGCGGAATAGGGGCCCAGTGCTGCAGGTGCTTTGTCGGTAACGATTGCTTTCTTGCTCATGAATAACGCTCCTTTGTCCTCGCTAGTCAAATCTATTACTTACCCATCATGAACGAGCTACATACCGGCCGGGTTTGTTGCCCAAAGGCTCCCCATCCCTGACTGCGAGCTCGCCATTAATGAAGACATATTTAGGTTTGCCGTTGACCTCAAAGTCCTCATAGGGAGTGTAGTCAACGTTTTGATGCTGGTTCTTCGCGCTGATGGTCCACTCAACGTTCGGGTTCCACACGCAGATATCTGCATCGGATCCTACGGCCAACGCACCCTTCTTCGGATACATGCTGAAGACCTTCGCCTGGCCCTCGCTCAAGAGCTTGAGGAAGTCCATGGGTCCCAGCTTCTCCGCGAAGCTCGTCATGATCAGCGCCGGGCGGTGCTCAACGCCCGGACCACCGTTCGGGATCTTGGTGAAGTCGCAGCGGCCGCGGTCCTTCTGTCCATGTAGATTGAAGGAGCAGTGGTCGGTTGAGATCTGATCGATCTCACCGTCCTCGACCGCTTCACGCAGCGCCGCGATATCCGTCGGCTTTCTCAACGGTGGACTCATCACGTACTTGGCGCCGGCAAACCCGTCGTCCCCCTGCTCGAAGTAGCGGGTATCGTCGAGCAGCAAGTACTGCGGACAGGTCTCCAGGTTGACCCTCACACCGCGCTTACGCGCCATGCGGACCTGCTCCAAGCCTTCCTTGGTGGAGCAGTGTACAACGTTCACGCGGGTACCGGTGAGCTCAGAGAGGTACATCAGGCGCGAGATGGCCTCCGCCTCAACGATGCTGGGGCGAGACAGCGGATGGCCTTCAGGGCCGACGATCCCAGCATCGAGGACGCACTTCTGCAGCGCATCGACGAGGGCACCGTTTTCGCAGTGGACGCAGAGGATTCCTTCAAACTTTCCGATCTCTTCAAGCAGCTCCATCGTCTGTGCGTCGTCGAGCTTCAGGTGGTCATAGGCGAAGTAGGACTTGAAGGAGGTGATGCCCTTCTCGTAGATGTCGGGCAGCTCCTCACGGGTGGTCTCGTTCCAGTCCGCGATCGCCATGTGGAACGCATAGTTAGCGATACAGGTACCGTCGGCGCGCTTGTGCCACTCGTCCAGTGCCTGATGCAGCGTCATACCCTTGTCCTGCGTGCAGTAGTCCACGATCGTCGTGGTGCCACCACAGGCGGCCGCACGCGTTCCAGTCTCAAAGGAATCCGCCGTCCAGTCCATGCCCGTCCAGCACTGCATATGTGTGTGGGCATCGATAAAGCCCGGATACACGTAGCATCCGGTGGCATCAAATACCTGATCGTCTGCGGCCTGCGCATAGGTGCCACCGACCTGTACGATCTGGTCCCTATCGAGGACTACGTCCCCACACCGCAAACCCTTGGGCGTGACGAGCACGCCACCTCGAATAACCTGCATAGCGCTACCCCTTTACTTGTTTTCCTCTGTTTCAGAATCAAACGCCTGCTCAAGCTCACTCAGTGCCTGAGGGGTATCAATATCTTTCACTTCCAACGCAGAGGCGGCCTCCACAAGTACGGTCGACCGCCGCAAGTCCGGCCTTGCCTTCAACAGCGCGGAGCCACCCACATCCCCTTTGAGGTTGCTCAGGTCCTGCGCCAGGTAGCCCGGGAACAGGACCGGTGCCGCAACACTACCCTCCCAGGAGAGCCGAACGACGTTCTTGGGATGGCGCTCAAGCGCAGATGCAAGGGCATTGAGGCTCTCGGTGGTGATGAGGGGCTGATCCCCCGCCAAGAAAAGGTACCCCGCACGCTTCCCCAAGGCCTCGATACCAGCACGGATCGTGCTAGAGATCTCATTGCCTTGCGGGGTGGTTACGGCAACCCCACTCTGCTGAGCGAGCGCCCTCACCTCATCCCACCGAGAGGCGACGACCACGTCAAACACACTGGCCTGCGCCGCTTGCACAACACGTTTGAGGACCGGAACGCCCTGGAAAGGCTCCAGGAGCTTCTGCCGACCGAACCGATGCGCCACCCCTGATGCCATGACCACACAGCCCAAGGGCTTCACATTCCCGATGCCCGCAAAGCAGGTATAGAAGCTCGCTTCCATATCCCGCTGGATCGTCTGGCTCCAAGCATCGTAACGCTCGAGGATATCCTCACCCTCCGGGGTAAGAACGGATCCGCCGCCGCTGACGCCGCCGGCCCGGCGGTTGAGCAGTTTGATGCCAAGCCCTTCCTCCGCATGGTCGATCAGGTGGCAAGCTTTGGTGTAGGCCATCCCCATCTCCTTGGAAGCAGCATTCAGGCTGTGCGTCCGTTTGACGCGCATCAGCAGCTCATAGGGGCCGGGGCCAAAGAAGCGCTGATTGAGATCGTCCGCCAACCAAACGTGTGAGGATGGGGTCATAGCGTAAAGTCTCCTTACTGCGTCGTCGGTGCAGTGGAGCTTTAAGCGTGCACCACCGTTCCGGTCTTGCTCTGAATACCCTCGGACGCCTTGTCGAGCAACGTGATAAGGGAGGTTCTGCCTTCCCCGGACTGCGCAAACTGCAGCGCGGCCTGGACCTTCGGCAGCATGGAGCCGGGAGCGAACTCTCCGTCTTTGATGTATTTCGCAGCCGTCTCAGGGGTGAGCTCATCGAGCCACTGCTGGTTCGGCTTCCCAAAGTGTAGCGCAACCTTTTCAACGGCGGTCAGGATAATCAAGGCATCCGCGTCGAGCTGTTCGGCCAAACGGGCTGCTGCAAAGTCCTTATCGATCACGGCGGCGGCGCCCTTGAGGTGATGGCCCTGGGTGGTGTAGACCGGGATGCCGCCGCCACCGCAGGCGATAACCACATGGTTCGTCTGCACGAGGGAACGGATCGTATCGATCTCGACGATGTTCTGAGGTTTCGGGCTTGCGACCACACGGCGCCAACCACGGCCGGCGTCCTCGACGACGTTGTAGCCACGGTCGTGGACGAGCTGTTGAGCCTCCTCTTCTGTCATGAATGCTCCTATCGGCTTCGTAGGATGCTCAAAGGCCGGATCGTTCTCGTCGACCTCAACCTGGGTCAGCACGGTTGCGGCACCACGGTCGATGCCGCGGTCGAGCATCTCCTCGCGCAGCGCGTTCTGCAGGTCGTAGCCGATATAGCCCTGGCTCATTGCGACGCACACCGACAGTGGGCAGGGGATGTATTTCTCAGGGTTGGAACGGGTGAGCTGGGTCATGGCCTCCTGGATCATGCCCACCTGCGGGCCGTTGCCATGGGCCACGACGACCTCGTTGCCCTCTTCGATCAGGTCGACGATCGCCTTAGCGGTGTGCTTGACCGCCACCATCTGCTCCGGCAGGTTCTTGCCCAAAGCGTTGCCCCCGAGGGCAATCACAATTTTCTTTCCCATAGTTACCTCTCATCACGCTCGATACACAACATGGGGAACAAACAAAAACAAAGCGCGGGACCCACCCCGTTGAGTGACGAGCCCCGCGCGGATCAGACTGGTTAGGTGTTGACGCTCACATAGCGCTGATTAGAGCTGATACCAGCGGCGGGTGTCAGCCTCTTCGAGTGCTGCAAGGGTGGCAACTGGATCCTTGACCTTCTGCAGGAAGATCATCGCGGCGACAGCATATGGCTTGTTGGAAGCCTCCTGGTACAGACCGACGCGATGGCTATCGAAGATGTCGTTCTCGACCTCACCGTGTTCGCAGGAGACAACGTTGATGTCTGCCGGCAGCGGATGCATATAGATCGTGTCGCTACCGTGGGCGGTCTTCTTCATAAGATCAGTGGTGCAGCACCAATCCTTGTGGGCGGCATTCTCAGCCAGGAGCTTCTTCTCGAGCTCGTCGATGCCCTTGGCGTCGCCCTCAGAGTAGAGCTTGGTACGCTGCTCCATGCCGGCATAGGCTGCCCAGGACTTCGGGATTACGACGTCGGCGCCCTCGAAAGCCTCGCCCATATCGTGGGAGATCTTGAAGGTGGAGGCGGTCTCGGCGGAGTAGTCCTTACCCTTCTGGACCAGGTCCGGCATCAGATCATAGCCCTCAGGATAGGCGAGGGTGACATCCATGCCGAAGCGCGGAAGCAAGGTGATGAGGGACTGTGGGCAGGAAAGGGGTTTTCCGTAGGAAGGAGAGTAGGCCCAGGTGACTGCGACCTTCTTGCCCTTCAGGTTCTCAATGCCGCCGAACTCATGAATGAGGTGCAGAATGTCGGCGGAAGACTGCGTCGGATGATCAGAGTCAGACTGTAGGCTCACAAGCGTAGGACGGTGATCCAGGATACCGCCTCTCCAGGACTGGTCGACGGAGTCGGCGACCTTCTGCATGTACTCGTCGCCCTCGCCGATGAACTTGTCATCGCGGATGCCGATAACGTCAGCCATGAAGGAAATCATGGTAGCGGTCTCACGGACGGTCTCGCCGTGGGCAATCTGGGACTTAGCCTCGTCGAGGTCCTGAAGCTGGAGGCCCAACAAGTTGGAGCCGGAAGCGAAGGAGAACCGGGTACGGGTGGAGTTGTCGCGGAAGTTGGAGACCGCGAGACCTGACTGGAAGATACGCGTGGAGATGTTACGCTCACGGAGGTTACGCAGCGCGTCAGCCACGAGATAGAGCGCCTTGAGCTCGTCGGTGGTTTTGTCCCACGTGTGCAGGAAGTCGTCGTTGTACATCTTTGAGTAATCAAGCGTCTGAAGCTGATCGAGAAGCTTCTTTAACTGTGCGTCCATGTAGTTCCTCTCCTTATATATGAACACCGATTGTTGGTTTCAGGGAATGATTTGACTATTTGATATCGTTGCCGGTGAGGGTTCCACGGTACTCAGTGGCGTCGTCCATATTGGCCTTGCTTGGGTCGTACAGGTTGACCGCTGCCACGTAGAGGGCTGCACAGGAGGAAAGGTCCTGCTTGTAGGTAACCTCGTTAGGCGCATGTGCCTGAGACTCCGCACCCGGGCCGAAGCCGACGCAGGGGATACCGTAGCGGCCCTGGATGGAGACACAGTTCGTGGAGAAGGTCCACTTGTCGCAGAGAGGTCTGCCTTCACGCTTGTCCATGGACTTCGGGCAGCCGATACGCTTGTCGCCGAAGAGTGCCTTGTGGGCGTCGACGAGCGCCTTGACGTGCGGAGCGCTCTCTTTGTTGATCCAGGTCGGGAAGTAGGCCTCAGTCTCGTAGACAGTGCCCTTCCAGCTCGGACGGTTGTACATATACATGGAAACCTTCACGTCGTCACCGTACTTCTTGACGGCCGGAAGGTCCTCAATCTCCTTGAGGCAGCTCTGATAGGTCTCGCCTGCGGTCATACGGCGGTCGATGGAGATGGCGCAAGAGTCAGCAACCGCGCAGCGGCTCGGACTGGTGTAGAAGATCTGGGAGACGGTGCAGGTGCCACGACCCAGGAAGCGTGCATCCTTGTAGTGATCCGGATTGTACTTCGAGTCGAGCATCTTCACGAGGCCACGGATCTGGGTAGACTCGGAAGCGCCGTCGTTGTTGAGGGCGCGGACATCGTTGATAATATCAGCCATCTTGTAGATTGCGTTGTCGCCGCGCTCAGGAGCGGAGCCATGGCAAGAGGTGCCTTTAACGTCGACGCGGATCTCCATACGGCCACGGTGGCCACGGTAGATGCCACCGTCGGTTGGCTCAGTGGAGATAACGAACTCTGGCTTGATATTGTCCTTATTGTAGATGTACTGCCAGCACATGCCGTCGCAGTCCTCTTCCTGGACGGAGCCGACGACCATGATCTTGTAGCCCTGAGGGATGAGGTCCATATCCTTCATCATCTTTGCAGCATAGACTGCGGAGGCGATACCGCCCTCCTGGTCGGAGCTACCGCGGCCGCCGATCAGCTGGTCATCCTCGAAGCCCCTGTACGGGTCGAACTTCCAGTTGTCGCGGTTACCGATGCCGACGGTGTCGATATGGCCATCGATTGCTATGATCTTGTCCCCGTTGCCCATGAAGCCCATTACGTTGCCTAGGCCATCGACCTTGACTTCATCAAAGCCAAGCTTTCCCATCTCAGCTTTGATGCAAGCAACAACCTCACCCTCGTGGCAAGACTCGCTAGGGTATGAGATCATCTTACGCAGAAAAGCAGTCATATCAGCGTTGTAGTCGTTTGCGACCTTCTTGATCCTGTCGTAATTGAGCTTCTTCATTTAGTTCCTCCTTGCATGAAACCTTTTATGCTAAAACACACTAGACAATTTGTACGTTAACCTAACTTTTTGTTTGGTCAATCTTTATTAAAGCAGGTATCCCTGAGGAATCAAGAGGAATTCTAAAGGATTGTTAGATTTGTCGTCAGCGGTATAAATATGCAGATAAACGGTGACTTGTTGCTGCCTATCTCTGCATAGCTTGTCCACGTATTCACCTCTGCAGATGCTTTGATCCATACAGCTTGTCATCCCTACCTAAAAATTTGTTTGGCATCTATCCCACATGATACCTCCTACTGCACGTTCACCCAGTTTTGCCCCAGGAAGAAGACATGGGTATATAGACTGTAAGTGATCCCGTGTGTGAGCAATCTGGAAAAAGAAGGTGCATCATATATGAGTATCATTGCAGCATTTGCAGTCCCCCATCCACCCCTGATCATCCCGGCAGTCGGTCGTGGCGAGGAGAAGGGGATTTCCGAAACCGTTAAAGCCTACAACAAGGTAGGCAAGCAGATTGCGGAACTGAAACCTGAGACGATCGTGATCTCCTCTCCACACACGACGATGTATCGCGACTACAACCACATCTCCCCCGGCAAGGATGCCCACGGGTCCTTCTCCCAGTTTGGGGCGCCTGAAGCCTCCTTCTGGGTCAACTACGACGAAGAGTTCACCACAGCCCTCAACGCCTACGCACACAAGCATCAGCTCTCTGCGGGTACAGCCTATGAGCGGGAACCAGCGCTCGACCATGCGACGATGATCCCGCTGCACTTCATTCAGAAGTACTATACCGATTTCAAGGCGGTCCGCATCGGACTCTCCGGTCTTTCCCCGGCCGAACACTACAAGCTGGGCATGGCGGTACAAGCGGTATCCAATCAACTAGGACGGCGCACCGTCTATGTGGCCTCCGGCGACCTCTCCCACAAGCTGAAGAGCTCCGGACCCTATGGCTATGCCCCGGAAGGGCCTGAGTTCGATAAGAAGATCGAAGAGATCTTCTCTACCGGTAACTTCCTCGACCTGCTGACGATGGATCGGAGCTTCGCAGATCGCGCCGCAGAGTGCGGCCTCCGGAGCTTCCAAATCATGGCAGGCGCCTTGGATGGCATCCCGGTCAAAGCCACACTGATGTCCCATGAGGGGCCGTTCGGCGTGGGCTACGGCGTCGCCTCTTTCATCCCCACTGGGAAGGGGCCGGATGAATCCCGCCAGTTCCTCAAGGCCTATGAGCGGTTTCACGAACAGAAGCTCAGAGGTTTCAAAGCGAGGGAGGACCCACTCGTTGCTCTGGCTCGTAAGGCACTGGAGACATACGTAACTACGCACCGAGGTGTCCGGCTTCCTACAGACCTTCCCTCTGAACTCACTCAGACAAGGGCAGGCTGCTTTGTCTCCCTTAAGGAGGATGGAGAGCTCAGGGGCTGCATCGGCACCATCGCGCCGACTCGGGACAACCTCGCCGAAGAGATCTGCTCCAATGCCGTCTCTGCCGGCACCCGCGATCCCCGCTTCCCGAGCGTGAGACCCGAAGAGCTGCCTGAGCTCGTCTACAGCGTCGATGTCTTGCAGACCCCGGAGCGCATCGAAAGTGCCCAGGAGCTCGATCCAAAGAAATACGGCGTCATTGTCTCTACCCCTGACGGCAGACGCGGACTGTTGCTGCCTGACCTCGATGGCGTTGACACCGCCGAACAGCAGATCTCAATCGCTGCCCGAAAGGGCAACATCAATCCGCACGATCCCGATATATACCTCGAGCGTTTTGAAGTGGTGAGGCACCATTGAGTGACACGAAGATCACCTGTCCGGTCTGTCCCCATGCCTGCAAGCTCGCTGAGGGACAGGTCGGCTTTTGCCGGGCACGTATCCGTAGAGGTGACAAGGTTATCGACCAGAACTACGGTCGCCTCACCTCACTGGCCTTAGACCCCATCGAGAAGAAGCCCCTAGCGAACTACAAGCCGGGGAGCTATGTCGTGAGCGTGGGCAGCTACGGATGCAACCTGCGCTGCCCCTTCTGCCAGAACTGGGAGATCTCCCAAGCCGACGAGCATCAGGTCCCCTGGAAGACCGTTTCCCCTGAGCAACTGGTACAGATCACGCTCAACGAGCAGAAGGTCTATACCAACACCATCGGTATCGCCTACACCTACAACGAACCCCTGATCGGCTGGGAATATGTGCGCGACTGCAGTAAGCTCGCACATCAGCACAACCTTGACAATATCCTTGTCTCAAACGGCTATGCGACAGAAGCAGTCATACGGGAAATCGCTCCTGTGATCGATGCCGCCAACATCGATTTTAAGGGCTCCAACCAGGACTTCTACAAACAGTGCGCTGGCGATATCCAAACCGTAGAGCAGACGATCAAGATTCTGGCCGCCACACCTACCTGCCATCTGGAACTCACCACACTCATTATTCCGGGCATGAACGACACAACAGCGGATATGGAAGACATCGCGCAGTGGATCGCAGCGCTCCCCGTCAAGGGAGACCCTATCACCCTGCACATCACCCGCTTCTTCCCGCAGTGGAGGATGCAAGATCGTCCTCCTACACCCAAGCAGACGCTCTACTCACTGGCAGAGGTCGCACGCAAATATCTTGACCACGTCGAGCTCGGCAATATATGAGGCTGACCAGCTCACGCTGATTCTAACAGAGCCAGAGATCTGATCCCTGGCTCTTTTTTGGCTCTTCGGCGTTTTTCATATGACCCCAAACCCTTATCAAGTGGCAATGCTATCGCGGAACAGGCGCCCACAAGGCTTTCCTGAACCGATGAATGAGGGATATTCGACAAATACCGCTGCGGACATGTCCTGCATATGAGACATGCGGTAGTGCCCCCAAGGACGCTCCTATGGTGTGTCAAGAGTCATCTCACGGCTCTTGCATATTTCGGATAGGAGCATCGAGTATCTGTCCTAAAGCTCGCAGTGTT
>ERZ772962.1856-NODE-1856-length-11143-cov-5.134109_pt1 | contig 11143 bp, 10 predicted proteins | sample MGYA00580676_ERZ772962 | MGnify/ENA primary metagenome ERZ772962 (study PRJEB29015, sample SAMEA2738049) | human oral metagenome | biome: human oral; feature: human-associated habitat; material: saliva | place: China | collected 2230 ...
GCTTCCTGAACATAAAAGAGTTCTGGATTTTCATGGGCGATACTTTCAAACAAACGGCGAGTACGAGTTTCATCTCCTTTTAGCTGAGCATTGAGAGCTCCGTAATACGAAAACATGATTCGAGCTAACTTATTTTCTGGTTCGGCAGTGTCGAAGTAGTCGTTTGATATTTTATTTAAAACAAGATCCTCTATAGCTTGTATTATGTTTATTGCATTCGTCTGCCTAGTGACCTGAGAATTTGTTCGAACTTTTAATGTAGCTAACATATCGATTTGGTTCGAAATTTCTTCTGTTTTATCAGCATGGATTAGAGAAAGAATTTTAAAGTAAGCTGTGGACAATTGGATCTCAAATTTCTTATTAAAATTTTTATCCTCAAAATTTATTCGTTCCAAATTATCAAGTGTTTCTTCAAACTTTCCTTGGTAGTATGACGCTTGGGCAATAGCTAGTAAATAATTTGCATTATTAAACAGTTGTTGAGACTTGACTGAGTGTTCAGCCACATAACGATAATAACTTATGTGCTTGTCGAAATTAATATCCGTCAAAAGGATATTATCTACAGCTAATTTAACTAGTTTATTGTTTAATGAAAGGAGTGTCTCAAACCCAAAACATACTACCGTATAAGTAATGAATTTCATAAAATTCATTTCCCCACCTTTAAATAATTCAACAACCATCCCTATAAATGCTAGACAAACTATAGGAAATAAGCAAATGTATACTATTTTTGTAAAATTATATAATTTTGGAATTTCAAATCCAGATATTTTCAACGAATAGTTATTTAATATTTCTTTCATCATTATCCTCCATTGTAGAACTTAAATATAAGAAGGCGCTCGCTATTACTGGAGCCGCTACCGAGACTCCAAATCCAAATGTAGATGCACTAACTGTAACACCATAAATTATAGCACCAATAACAAAAACTGTAGCAACTACTACTTTCCCCGCTTTTAATATCTGTTCTCCATGATCCACACTTCTCACCCCTGTTTCAGTGGTTGTTTTAACTGTTCCGTAGTCTTGTTTGACCTGGTTATGTTCCTTCACATAGGAAACACGATAACCATTCTCTGACTTGGTACCAACCTCAAGAGAGCGATTCTTATAGCCAAAGCCAATAGAAAGGTTGGGTGCGAGCCTCCCGTAGTTCGAACTAATCTGGTCTGCTAGACTGAACTCACCCGTTATAGAATAGTCCTTTAGTCCTATCTTCGTCTTATAATTGGCCTTTTCTTCTAGAAAATCTGTACTCAAACCTCCAACGCTATACTCTCCTTCTTGACTTAACTTACCATCTTTATATTTAGTGTTAAAAGTGATGGCACTTTCCCCTTTGAAGTGACCTTTTATCTGGATTTTGCTCTTAAGGTAGTGTTGACCATCGTCATATACTGTTATCTCCTTCTCAAACGTAACTTCATTCCCTTTCAAGAAATCAATCAGTTCCTGAGGTTTCTTACCGCCATTCCCATGGGAGGCAAGAGAGATCGTACGACCCAAGGTCTGTAGTTCCTGCTCACTCATCTGGCTCAAGTCAAAGGCCGTTTCTGGATTATAATGTCGAATATAACGGATTAGTTCTTCGTGCAGAGCTTTAGAATTCTCGATCTGTTGATCCCGTAACTTCGTGTCCTTAAAAATTGCAAGGGCTTCCACATTATGATAAGGGTCTGTCATGCCAACAGCTTTGCGAGACCGACTCAAACCACTTGCGATTGTGGAGAGAGTAGTGGTCACACCGCTCCCCAACAATTCACCATTAAATGATTCCATCCGACTTTCAGTTGTACGAAGAGATTGCAGGGCTTCTTCCTTATGGCTTTTGATATCTGCTGTAGAAGGATTGCTGATGCCAACCATGCCTCCAATTGCAGAGTAAGCTATTGTCAGGTCTGGATGGGCAATCAAGTTCAAAATCTCTTGAGTCGGTTGCACCACAGCTCTTTTTAAACCGGAAAATTCTGACGTATCAATGACAGCAGCAGTACTATGCTCATCAACCAACTCCTGAAAGCGTAACATCAGCCGATCCCACTCATTATATAAACCATTGGCTAAATCATGGTAACTATATAATAAAGGCAGGTTATAATTACTCAGCTCTGCATTAATCGCATCTTTGGTGGCAGAACGAAAACTTTCCGTGCCAATCAACTCTCGAGTACCTTTAAGCGCTGCTAGAATCTTATCTTCAAATCCACTTTTTGAACGATAAAGTCCCTCACGCGCTATCAATAATTCAGAATACTTATATTTCATCGGCTAGTCTCCATTTGATAATTGTGAAAAGTATAAGAATCCAGATCCTTTGCAAGTAGTTGGCGACGTAGGTTTAAGACATGTTGTTCCTGAATATCATTCTTCTCTAGCCCCCTAAAAAGGACGGATGCAATCATATCATCGGATATCACTAAGGTTTCTTGATTTGGAATCAAACCTTTTGGCCAAAAATATCCTGTGTAATCTAGATAAAATTTGTTTTCAATGGATACCCGTTGTCCTGTAATTAATACATAGATAGGCATTTCTTCAATAAAATCCTCAAGGGCATCTTTGGGTAACTTTTCTCTATTTATTTGAATAACACTACCTAATGGCAGAATTTCTGTATAAATTTTATCAATTAATCCAAGTAAACGCACAAACTCAGATGTGGAAAAAAGCTGAGTTTCCCCAAGACGAGTGATAATAACCTCTCCCTTATTGAAGCGAAAATCAATACTTGCTCCAATTGTTGGATTGTACTCATAACTCATATCACTCTGAGACAAATTTAAAACCAATGTTCTAAATAAATCCGGTCTATAAATAATAGCTTTAGCGATTTGATCGATGAGTGAATTTGGCTTAAAACCAAGATAGGACTCTGTAAAATACTGCGCCCATAACATTTCTTGTGAAATCATCTTATCCTCCTCTAAAACCTGCAGCCCCAGCAGCATCATCAGACATTTTATTCGCTACAGCCCTAGACATGTTTCGTGTCTGATCTATTGAATTGCTTTTAAATGTTTTTATCGAACTGTTTAACTCATCTATCATAGAATTAATTTTAAAGAAAGGTTGTAAGTCATTCTCGCTCAAGGTAGGTTTTGAAAGATCGGATAAAGCATCAATTGATGAAGAATATGAAACAACATCAACAGACCAAATATTATAATCTAATTTTATTTCTCCCATAACTCTCCCCCTTAATCTTCATTTTGACTTTGAAGATAAATATAAGTATTTAGTGATTGACTAGCATAATTCATACCAATTGCTAAATTAGAAGCTTCAGCCGTATAGGTTGAGATTTTTTGGTCAATCAAATCAATATTATTCTGGGTATTCTCCAACCATTGGGAAATCGACCCTTTTAGCGTCTCTATTTTATTATTAAAATCATCTCTTCTATTTCCAGCAAAATTAGAAGTAGCTTTTGACTTTATCAAATCGTATTGGGACAATTGTTCTGAAATTGCGCTTTTCTTGCTCTGTATTTTACTCTTATTCTGTTTTAGAATACTAATTTTATTTAATATATCCGCTCTTTCACTAGACATTGTTGAAATCTGTTGTCGTAAAGAGTAAATCTCATAACTGTAATCACGAGACATAGCTATATCTCCTTTGTTTTTTATCAACTTATGTTAAAGATTCTATCCATTATCTGTAACCAATCGTAAACGATAACCTATTCTACCCACAAAAAAGTTTGTCTCATCCTCTGCTACAACTGGTTCACTGAAGCTCGTTTGTACTTTTGAAATATTTTGATCTTTGAACCTTGTTCCAACACATCCAGCAGGAACATTGCTCTTTAAGACCTTGTCAACATCTAAGTAGCCTACACTAATAGCTTGTTGTTCTCCCATAAATACAAAATGAATGTGAACTTTTCCGCTATTTCTAACAATCTTTTTAAATACATCCTCGGTTACTTTCATATTTAATAAAGTCCCCAGCATATGCGCTTCTGGGATAAATACGTACATCATTGAAGCCTCTTTACCATTGTGACGGCTTTCAATTTCTCCTTGAATATCGTTAAAGAAACTAGGTATATTATCTCTATCAATAATTTTATCAAATACTTCTGTTTTTTTGTAACTATTGTTGGTATTTAATAATATTTTTTCAATATTTACTAATCTATTCAGACCTGGTATCAAACTATTTTCACAATACTCCAATTGTTGCGGGGTATCATATAAGAATTCAAAATAGCCATCTCTATCGGGAACAAACCCTTGAGGATCCGTTGTTTCTTTATCAAACCCTATTGGTAATTCCCCTCTCGACCACATCTCAAGTACTTTAGGATGATTACTAAAGTGTGTAAGCGTCACTTCATTTGGCAACATTGGGATTGGTTCTGGGCAAACTCCTGTCCAACTTCTTGCAATCAACTTAACTTCTTCTTCCAAGTTATACAGGCGCTCAATGTCCCCTTCTCCACTTATTGGGAGATAAACCTGAATGGCATAAGGGATATCTTCTTTCAACTGGGCACGACCAAAAATTTCTTGCTGAATTAAAGCATCGCGTCCGATAATTTCCTTAGAAGCTCCTTCATCAACCAGGTAAAAGGCCAAGCGCGAGGTGATATTACTTGACATACTGATTTTAAGGCTATTTGAACGAAGTGCTGTCAAAATCACATAGCATCCAAGACTCGCTCCCTCACGTAGGATGCGGTTAATCATACTTTCAATAGCTTCTTCTAGCGGTGTGTCTTTTATAGTATCAAAGCCGTCAAAAATAGTAAGAATAGCAGGGAGTTTCTCACCCGATTTTTGTTCGTATTGAGAAAGGCTTGCTACATTATAGAGGGCAAATTTTTCCTTGCGAATCTTCAACTCTTGGTCAATACGTTTTAAAAACTTAACCAGTTTTTCTTCTTCATCAAACCTTGTCAAATCAACTACATGAGGTAAATCTTTTAGTGGCAAGAGTCCATTTGTCCCAAAGTCAAATAAATTGATTTGTACTTGCTCTGGAGTATTCAAACGAGCGAGATTTAACACTAGAGTTTGAAGAGCTAGGGATTTCCCAAAACCTGGTGAACCATAGAAAACTGTATGACCCATTTTTTCCAAATCAAAATGATAATCCTTCTGACGTTGCTCTGTCGGAATATCCATTCGAGCAAAAGGAACGGCCAATACTTTTTCGTCGGTCCAGTGAATATCTGTTTGAGGGGATATGATGGCTGTCTCTAGTGGTTCTAACCACGGTTTATCTGGCAGGTTGAGGGGAACAGTCTTGCTCACTCTTGCTATGTAGTTTACAACAGCTGAGAGTTCCGTGATTTCTTCCGTCTGATCAGCAGTATAATTTTCGTCCTTAGATAGGTCATCAGATAGCAATTCATATTGTCCTAGGTCATTTATCAACCAGATTCGTTCATCAACAACTTCTTGAACTCCCTCTGTTTGTGGGGCATACTGCGCACCACTCCATGCAGACTGGAACAATTCATAGATTTCGTTGTTTCCTACTTGTAGGTAAGCACGCCCTGGTTCAGTAATGCTCGCCGCATCTGGTGTTTTAATAATTTCATTTGAATCAGACTCATCTGACACTTTCAAAGCTAGTTTGAAACGCGAGTTTGACCATATTTGATCATTCACGACACCTGATGGCTTTTGTGTAGCAAGAATTAGATGGACTCCAAGCGAACGTCCAATACGGGCTGTCGAAACCAGCTCTGTCATAAATTCTGGTTCATGTTCTTTCAATTCAGCAAACTCATCACTAATAAGGAAGAGATGAGGTAATGGTTTGTCTGGATAGCCTGATTTGTCAGTAGAATTTTGGCCTTCCTTATATAATTTAGTGTATCCATTAATATGGTTGACATCAAATTGATTAAATAGTCGTTGGCGTTTTTGTAACTCTGCTTTGATAGAAGCTAAGGCACGCGCACTAGCCGCGCCATCTAAGTTAGTAATAGACCCAAGCATATGTGGTAGATCTTTGAAAAGATTCGCCATCCCTCCACCCTTGAAGTCAATCGTAAGAAATCCAACATCCTCTGGACTAAAATTTACAGCCATGGATAATATATACGACTGAAGAATCTCCGATTTACCTGAACCAGTGGTTCCTGCTACGAGGCCGTGTGGTCCATGTGCACGTTCATGTAAGTTGAGCTCCACTTGATCATCTTTCCCACGCAATCCTAATGGCACCGCTAATGTTTTAAAAGTATCCGCTTTGGACCATCTAGTCGCAACCTGTAACTCTTCAACTTCTTTGACTTGATAGAGTTCCAAAAAAGTAACAGATTTAGGAATCGTGTTCTTCTCTACTTCCATGTGTTTTAGATTTGCTAAAGTACGAATAGAATCTTCATAGCAATCCAACAGCGGGTGGGGAATAAAGGTTTGAGCACTATAGGCACCTTCATCATTAATGATTTGACCTAAATTTTGATTCTTATATTCAATCAGAGTTGTGATAGTTTCTGGCAAAAGACGACGTGCCTCTTTCACCCAAATGACTGTTACACCCAACTCTGTCAAATCCTTGGCTAGATACTCATTCAAACTATGGCCAAGTAAATGGGAGTCATCCATAATCGTTAAAACATAATGAGGTTTAAAGCGGGCATCTTTTTCCCCCATTTCACGTTTGATTTGGGAACGTTTTTGAATGATACGATAAAGCGAATTTAGAACAGCATCACGGCTTCTGGCATCATGAACAAAACCACGAATATTTCGTTCCTGCATATTAAAATGAGGAAGAAAGCGCCACTCAGACCAATCTTTCTCATATCTCTGTTCTTGAACAAGATTGATAAAATTAACATCTAAGTAGCTATGGAACATTGCCATCTGTAAGAGCATATTATACACAGCTGTCCTAGTTACTTCACTGTTTCCAACAAGACCAACTGTCGCTTCAAAGATATTAACCGTGATCGGAACTTTCTTTTGCAAACTGTAGTCTTGCAAGACTGTTCGAGCAAACTGCGATATTTCATCTTTACTTTGCTCATCAAAATTTGTTTGCAACTCTAGCTGACTTAATTTATCTCCTAATCCTAAAGACACCTGTAAGAAATCTTCATTATAGTCCATTCGCTCATAAATTCTAGAATCATACTTTGCAATCAGCTCAGTAATGGTTGATATTGACGGTTGATTGTAATGTAGAATCTTAGTTTCTTCTTTGTAGTAGCTTTCTAAGTCGGATACTTGTTTTAATAAATATGCTTCGTAATCTTGAATACGATTTTTTTCCTGTTCTTTGGTATCCTTTCTCTCCTCAAAATACTGACTCATAGTTGTCGCTGCCGTCAGGAGGCTAAAACCACCCATCCCTAGCATCATTACAGGATTCCCTTTTGTCCAAATTGAACTCAATGCAGTCAAAGTAAACATTCCTAAAGCTGGGACAATGGCTCGGATGAGCGAGTTTTTGGGTGGCTTTATCGGCTGTGGAGGTTGATTGATAATGATTTTCCCACTATGGATAATAGGGTTGACTCTCGGACTCCTTCTATACTCTGGAAAATCCATCGGATACTCATTGTTTTTTTCTTGTATCAGAATTCGATTCTTATTCAATTGTGGTTCTTCAAAAAGACATCCAATCTTCCACTGGTTTTTTCTTTTTTCTATAAAATAGTTAGAAACCTTCATTCGGTCTCCTAATTCAAACGGATAAAGCCCTTCCTCTTTAATTAGACGGTCGTTTAGATAGATCGGAGATTCCCCAAGAGTAACCTGTACTTGATTATTTGAGAAAATAAGTTGGTTTGAAAGTGACCAACTAATGTCAGCTGATTCTTTCTTGCTACAAATAAATCGTTGTGGCGGAAAAATATAAGTGATAAAAATATCTTCTTCAGGGACCAATAAGGTTACAGTTTCTTTATCAAAGGTAGATTTTCCTCTTTCTAATTCCTTACCATTTCGATAGACTCTTCTGCCTTCTACTGTATACTCGTTAGTACCTACTCTTACCTCTTGTCCTTCAAACAAATCTATTTTTTCCAGTTTCTCTTGTTCAATCAACAAGGTATAAAGAGGTTTATGAAGTTCTCCTAATTGGTCTCCCAGTTGATGATCATATTCTAGCTTTTTTGCCTTCATTTATCGTTCACTCTTTTCTTTTGTTTGGTTGTCCTTAGGAGTTGTGGTCTCAGTAGATGCTTTTGTATCACTACTATTTGTAGATGCTTTTGTATCACTACTATTTGTAGTAGCTTCTCCAATCTCAGCAGAAAGTTCTTTTATTTTCTTTTCATATTCTTCAAGTTTCTTTTGTTTTTCAGAACCGTTCATATTGATATCTGCTTTGACTGATTCATATAGATTTGTATAAGCGTGTAAAATCAATTGTGTGTCCCCGATATTTTGTGCCACATCCAGAGCCTTTTCAAATTTTCCACGTCCAAGATAAATCCAATAATAGAAAATTGTATCATCTGTAGATTCTGTAATCGTATTTAAAATAACTTCCTTTTGCTTATCGCTCAAACTATCTAAACGGACATAGCTTGCTGCTAAGATATACTTAGCTTCCTTTGGCAATGATTCTGCACCATAATTTTTTAATGATTCAACTGTTTCAGAATAGTCTTTTCGCATGAAATTTGATTGGGCCATAATGACTGATGATTTTAGGGGGCCGTCTTTAAACATAGACTTATAAGTTGCAAAACTTAAGACCACTGTGGTTGTTGCAAGCAAGGCTCCCCCTATTAACAGAGCCTTCCATTTTTTCTTGTTCACCAACAAATTAGATTTTGAACTCTCTTCTGATAATTTTGCATACTTTTCTGCAATATATTTATTAACATCAGCTACACTCTCTAAGGGACTAATATCCTGTGCCACCTTTTCCTTTATTGCATCAATCCCATGGATGACTAAGTCAAAATCTACCTTAGGTAGTAAAATGGAAATCATTAAAGCTTTATAAGATTCTAAATAGAATTCAGAACTATGCTGTTGAGGTGCAAGTAATTTTTCGATTCCATAATGTAACATTTGTACATTACTGCCAAAAACAATGATGTTCTCAGGATGGATATATGGAATTTTATAATCATTTTCAGAATGAACTAATACCGACATGCTTTGTGCCAAACTAAAACGCTCAAGCTCCGTAGTTCTGTCTAAAATTTCTTCTTTAACAGTTTTAAAATACTCTGGAATAATATAATGCAAAGAAAGAACTCCATCTTTCTGCACTATTTCTACTGGACAATATTCTTTAATCAATTCAAGCTGTTCTCTATGGTAACCTGATGAAGAAATTTGAACTGATATTTGGTTGCCTTCTCTCACAAATTGTAGTTGATCTGCTTCAAACATTTTTTCTCCTATGATACATCCTCAATCTCTATATAATCCCCATCACTAACTGGATAAGCAGCCAAGATATCCGTTGTTTCGATATGAATTTGTTTATTTCTAACTTTGAAACAAAACGAACTATTTAGGGGTAAATTCAACTGTTCTCTAACTTTGGTATCTTTTAATAATTCTTCTAATCTTAACCAAGTAAGGGATTTTGAAACTCGAATATCTATTTGTTTTGTTCTATACTCTAGAGTTAACTTTATTTTTCCGTAATCCATGCCATTTCCTTCCTAAATAGATACCCAAAAAAACCATAAACAACAAGAAAAAACTTGTCAATACACTTCCCATCCAATCCTTAAAAATTGAATAGTCACTTTGTTTAAAAGAGGGTTTCTCCTCTACAGTGTATTGATTAAACAATGATGTTTTAACGCCAGTAGTTTCTAAACGATAAATAGAATGATTTTCACTATCGGTAAATATAGTCTGCTCTGCCCCCTGTAAAAGTTCTTTTGTTGTTTGAGTTCTCTGGTCCACAACCTTTTGGGTACGATTTAAAAATAAATTTGGAGCATATTTGGATTCTATCCTATTTTTGACCGTTTCCTGTGTACTATTTGTAATGATATCTGTATCAAGTTTTAAGCTACCATCGTCTGCATAAACTAGCACAGGAAATACGATACAAAGAATTAATAGGTACTTTTTAATTTTCTTCATCATGGTATAAAAATAAGCGTCAAGTTTCCCTGACGCTCCTCAAAATTAACTACAAACCAAAGCTTTGTGCATCTTGTTGGTCACGTTCAGCTACTGTTTGAGCATAGTTGTTCAATTGTTGGTTGATGCTCACTAGAAGCTCCTCGAATTTTTGAACATGTGTATACAACTGGTTGTATTGCTCAAGGTAAGCATTAAATGCTTGCCCTTTCCATTGTGATGCCATTTCTCCATTTGTGCGATTAACGGTTTGTACCGCTTGTTCAATTTGATCTTTAGCGCTAAGATAAATAGCCGCCTGAGATTGTAACTGTTCTGGAGTCAAACTAATTGATGACATAAGGATTCTCCTTTTAAATTTTTTCCTACTTTAGTTTATCATATATTTTAGTGTTTGTCTATCAGTTACACACTCGTAATACAAATTTGTACAAAAAAAGTATCTGCAAAAACATTTAGATAGAAAGAAGCCTGTATTCAAAGGTTTCGTACGCCCTAAAATGTCAAATCAAGTGCACATTTTCCTCATAGAAAACTTCATATTCTCATTTCATAGTATGTTGAATTAAAGTATCAATTATGATTTTCTTATTTCTATAAGAAGAAACTAAAATAGTTCTGGTATATTTTATCTGAATCATGTGTAATTGCGACCTGTTTTTCAGTATATAATTACTTCTTTAAGATAAGAATATTCTATGGCCAAATTTTGTCTAATTAATTTAAAAATCATTAACAAGGGGGATATTATGGCTGAAAGAATAATACATCAAGCTGATCTTTGAGCTATCGAGAACAACTTGCGCTCTATCCATGAAGGATTGCGAACAATTGGTTTTCATACTTAAGTTTTGTCCCAGCTTTATCCTTTTGATATTCCTTTTGAAGCTCATGAAGTTCTAGTCTCTCATGATTGTAAATACAGTATTGAAATTTGTTTTTTGCAAACATAATAATCCTTTCTAGTTATCAATAATTAAATCTTGTTTAAAAAATCTGAAATGTGTAGTTATCTAAAACCAACATCTAATTTTCTTAAACAACACAAAAACGCTCTAGACAATATGACTAGAGCGTTTTCTATATATCCGAACATCTAA
>ERZ772962.1857-NODE-1857-length-11136-cov-2.323256_pt1 | contig 11136 bp, 8 predicted proteins | sample MGYA00580676_ERZ772962 | MGnify/ENA primary metagenome ERZ772962 (study PRJEB29015, sample SAMEA2738049) | human oral metagenome | biome: human oral; feature: human-associated habitat; material: saliva | place: China | collected 2230 ...
GCAACGGTACTGAATGGTCTCTCCTCCTGCAACACCGTCTATTCCGGTCGGGGATTGTCGAACGACTGCACCGATACGATACTGCAGTACATGGTCATGATGTTCGTCGCCATCGCGCTGTGCTTGGCGTCGACGATCATCATCGCCTACTGGCAGCGTGCCCGTCTGATGACGGTACGGATGATGCAGGAACGCAATGACGCGATTGCCGCGCGCGAGGTCGAGGAGCGCAATATCGCGGCGCTGGCGGAGCGTACACGCATCGCGCGGGACATGCGTGACGTGGTGGCACATACGTTGTCGATCATCATCGTGCAGTCCGACGGTGGCCGGTACGCCGGCGCGAACGATCCCGTCGTGGCACGTTCCACCATGGAGACGATCAGACATGAATCCGAGCATGCGCTGCATGACATGACCAGACTTCTTGGCGTATTCGGCGGATCTCCCCATGCCGACTACGCCGATATCGACGCATTGATCGCACAGGCACGTACCGTGGCACCCGACACCGTCATCACACGGGAGATCATCGGAGATGCGCGTCCCGACATGCTGGGAGATCGGACAAGCGTGGCCATCTACCATGTGATGCAGGAATCGTTGACGAACATCCGCAAATATGCGGGGCCGAAGGTGGCCGTACATGTCACGGAATCATGGGATGACGGCACATTGACCGTGACCGTCACGGATAGCGGGCGTGGCGCTTCGGCCGGATTGGACGGGCATGCGCCCGGCTACGGATTGACGGGCATGCGCGAACGCATCGAAGCCGTGGGAGGATCGGTGACGTTCGGCCCGAGGATAGGAGGCGGGTTCGCCGTATGCGCGACGGTGCCGTTCACCACGAATGCCAGTGCGATGTCCTCGCACTCCTCATGCAAAGACGCCCATGCGGCGTCGATGGCGATCGACGGGCTGCCGGCCGACGCTCCGGCCATGCGGTTGTCTGAATACGGGACATCCGGCGAGGCGAGAACGATCCTCTCGCCGAAGTTGCCGACCTTGCCGACGATGCAGACGATACGAGCCAGTCTGCGGTCCAAGCCGATCGCCCAGGCCATCGATATCTCCGGACGTCGGTTCAATTGGGTGGAGCGGCTCTCGCAATGGACGCAACGGCATTACGTCTTGGTGGACACCATCGTCACGGCGCTGCTCATCATGACGTTCGGCTCGGCGTCGATCAGCCTGTTCTCCTACGGCATGGGCCCGGAGCAGCTATCATTTCGCATGCTGATCGTCATGGAACTGCTGCCGTTATGCATGCGAAGGAGATTCCCGGAAAGCTGCGCGCTGATCATAGCCATACTCTCCACGTTGCAACTGATCGTTTTCGAACCCATCGATCTTGCCAATATCGTGGCCTCGATGAGCGCATTGCATGCGGCGGTACTGTACGGAAGGGAAAGAGCGTGGCGTTGGACCGGACTCGTCTCCATCATCAATGCTCTCTTGGTCGGCGTGAAGGTCATGCTGTCGCTGCTTGACTACCCGAGCATATCGGTTTTCCTGATACAAGGCATCATCACATACGAGCCGAGACGGACCACATGGCTCGCATCCGGGGCGATATTCACCGGCCTGGTCTACACCATGGCTGTCCTGGCTACATGCGGAGGCGTCATCGCCATGGCTCGATGGACCCGTTCCAGCTGCTCGAACGCACTCGTCCTGCAGGCAAGGGAGGAGGCATTGATCGCCGAACAGGACAAGCAGAAGATTCTTGCGGCGAATCTGGAACGGGATCGTATCAGCACGAACATTCAGTCGGAGGTCACCGCCACGCTTAACAGCGTCATCGACCAGACCATCTCCGGATTACGCATGCTCGATGAAGCCAAGGCACACGGTGAAGAGCCCTCGGCGGAATCGATCGCGTCTGCGTTCGCGGCCATCGGAAGTCAGGGGCGTGAAGCATTGGCCCATATGCGCCAACTGCTGCGGGTACTGCGCGAGACCGGATTCAGCGATGAGGCTCATGCCGGCAAGTCCGAAGAGATGCGGCTCAAACCCGCTGCCTCATTGGACGAACAGATGAAATCAGGGTTTTTTCGGGGTATGTTCCAACGCTGACGGCGCAATGCTGCCGATAAGGTGGAAGGCATGAGTGAAGAGCAGAGAATTCGCGTGATCATCGCCGACGATCAGGAACTGGTACGCGCCGGTTTCGCCATGGTAATCGGCTCGCAGCCCGACATGATGGTCGCCGGTCAGGCTCGCGACGGAGCGGAAGCGGTGGCCTTGGCCGAAACACTGCATCCCGATGTGGTGCTGATGGATGTGCGCATGCCCGGCATGGACGGCATCGAAGCGACACGCCAGATCAGTTCATTGCAACATCGTTTCGCCGCAACCGGAGCACAAACCGGCCCGCGGCGGACCCGTGTGATCATTTTGACGACGTTCGATCTGGACGAATACGTGATGGCCGCCATCAATGCCGGAGCATCCGGTTTCCTGCTCAAGGACACTGAACCGGAAACGTTGCTCAATTCGATTCGCACCGTATTCCAAGGCAATGCGATCATCGCACCGTCCGCAACGAAACGACTGATTGAAAGAATGATGGAAGGTGGGCTGACCGATCAAGACTCCCTCACCATCCCCACGTCGGCGGACACTGCACCATCACGGCCGGCATATACTGACCCGGAACTGGATGAACTGACCGATCGTGAGCGTGAGGTCCTCATCGAAATCGCACACGGTCTGTCCAATCAGGAAATCGCCGACCGGTTGTTCATCAGCCTGCCGACGGTGAAAACGCACGTGGCGCATATCCTGTCGAAGATCAACGCCCGCGATCGTGTACAGGCGGTCGTCTTCGCCTACGAAAACCATCTGGTGTGACAAACGATTCCATAACCACGGAAACCGGCCTGTTTATGACATATCTGCGTCATAAACAGGCCGGTTTCCGTGGTTATGGACCGGTTTCACGGCCAGAACCGCTCATTGAGGACCCTAGGCCTCTGCAAGCGCTTCGACCGGCGGGGTGTTCACCGCACGTCGCGCCGGAAACACGCTGGCAAGCAGCGAGGCAGCGGCGGCCACACCCAACACGATGCCGTTGACGGTCCATTCGAACGGGAACGCCACCGTGCCGAACAGGGTGCCGAGTATCACGCCGACCACGCCGGATACCAGTGAGATGAGCAACGCCTCCACGCCCAGTGAACGCCTGAGCTGGCCTCGGGTCATGCCGATGGCGCGCAGGGTGGCGGATTCACGGGTGCGTTCGATCACGGACAGCGACAGCGTGTTGGCCACGCCGACCAGTGCGATGAGCACGGCCACGGCGATCAGACCCACCATGAGCATCATCATGGAATCAATCGTCTTCCCCCACTGCACACGTTCGGCGATCGGACCGGATACGGTTGCGTCGGTGCTCTTCGAGAGTGCGGATTGGATGCTGTCGAATACACCGCTGAGCGTGGTGCCGGTTTCGTTGATCTTTACCAGCAATGTGTGCGAGTTCGTATCGAGATCGCCATTCGTGAAATGGCTCTCATCCACGAATCCCACGGCACCGTATCCGCTGGAGATGCGACGGTAGTCGGCCTGTTTGACCTTGAGTTCGAGCGTGCGTTTCGTGTCGCCGTTCTCATCCCATGCAGTGCCAAAGGTGGCGGTTCCCTGACGGAACGTCATCCGTTTGCCGCTTTGCGCATTGTATTGCGGCATGAGCACGGTACCGGCGTCGATGGTGGAGTCGCCCAGATCCGCTCGAATCACGTTTTGCAACTCGCCGATGTTCTTCACGCCGATAAGCAGCGTACTGGCGGAGACACTACCATTGGAGCCTTTCAGCTGCACGTTGGCGGATGGAGCATATACGACGTCCGTCACGCCCTTGATTGCCTTGACAGCGCTGGCCATCTGCTGGCTGATGTCACTTCCCGTGGCCACGACATCGACGCTGTAGCGGGTGGCGAGTGCATCGTTCATGGTCTCCTTGGCGCTAGCGGCACCGGTGGCGATGGTGGAGACGAGCGTCACGCCGATGAGCAATGCGGCTCCGGTAGCGGCGATGCGACGCGGATTCTTCTGGATATTGGCATGGGCCACCTTGGCGGAGGGACCGGACAGCGCTACCAGCGCGCCGACGCCTTTCATGAATATCGGCAGCCAGAAGACGGCGGTAAGCACGAGTCCCAGAAACACAAGTCCGGCACCGGCGATGGCGGCAAGCAGGATCACGACGAACCGATTGCCGCTGAGCATATCGACATCGCCGGTGGTCTGCATCTGCCATATCGAGAACGCACAAGCGCGATACCAACCACGACGAACAACATGCCGAAGATGGCGCGCGCACGACCGGAGCGACGATCATCGGTCAGTTCAAGCGGACGCAACGCCTCCAGAGGGGTCACTGACGTCGCGGAACGTGCGGAACCCAAGGAGGCGAGCACGGTCATGATGGCGCCGAATGCGATCGGTACCACGAACACCTGCCAGGAGAAGATCAGATGCATGGTCTGCTTCATGACGCCTGGCGCACACGATTCCCATAAGCGCGCACCCGAACGCCACGCCCAACATGGATGCGATCAAGCCGAGCAGGCAGGATTCAAGCAGCACGGAGGCATACAGCTGCCCTTTCTTCGCGCCGATGGTGCGTAGCAGGGCAAGCGTACGGCGACGTTGGGCCACGAGTACCTGGAAGGTGTTGGCGATGACGAGTGCCGCCACGAGCATGGCCAGCACGCCGAAGCACAGCAGGAAGATGGTGACGATGCTGGTTTCGCCCACACCGATGCTCTTTATGTAGGCATTGCTGACTTCCTGACGCGACATGAGACTGAAATGCTTCGGCAGAAGCCCGTTCACCTCGTGGATGGTTTTCGCGGATACCGTATTGCCGTCCTTGGCGAGGTCGAGGTAGACCATGGTGGCTACTGCGGAATTGAAGTCGCTCACTCCCTGCATCCGTGCGATGAGGTTGTCGGAGGCCACGATCGCGCCTCCATAATATGAGTAGACGCCATTGGGATCGGAGGTGATGCCGACCACCCGCACGTTCTCGGCCTGGGCCTTGCCGCCCTCGTCGTCGATGGCGTAGCGCGAGGTCAGTGTCACGGTATCGCCGATGTTCACGCCCAGCTGTTTGATGATGTTGCTCGGCAACGCGACTTCGTTGCTGTCGATGGGCCGGCTGCCTTCGGTGATGTCGACCGGCAGCAGTTTGCCGTTCCGTGCGGTGGAGATGGCCTCGCCGCTGACATTGTTGCCTGCTTTGGAGACGGTTACGCCGCTTTCCAAGGCGACCCGCACGCCGTTGACGCCTTCGATGCCGTTCATCCGGTCGAGGTGGAAGTCGCCGACGGTCGTAGAATACACGTCATTCAGTGCTTGCTCACTCAACCCATCGGTGGAGGGGCTGATTGCATAGTTCGCCTTGCCGAACATGGAGGTCGCCTGGCGGGAAAGCGAATCGTTCATGGCGTTGCCGAACAGGAAAGTGCTGGCGATGAACGCCGTGCCGATCATGATGGCGATGCCGGCTGGGATGAGCATGCGTCTGGTTTTGCGCATGAGTTTTATTGTGATGGACCACATGGTTGCCGTCGTTCCTTCTTCAGATTCTTGAACCGTTGTAATGCGCCGGTCAGCCGGCGTGACGTGCATTGGACGCGTTCCGCGTGGAGAGTTCTCGTTCCTTCATCAGCAGATCACTCATCTGGTCGGCGGTCGGATCGTCGACATCGGCCACGATGCGACCATCCGCGAACACGATGGCGCGGTCGGCATAGGAGGCCGCGACGGGGTCATGCGTAACCATGATGATGGTCTGTCCGAGCTCGTTGACGGAACGTTTCAGGAAGCTCAATACCTCAGCACTGGATATGGAGTCGAGATTGCCGGTCGGCTCATCGGCGAACACCAGCTGCGGCTTGGTGATCAGGGCGCGCGCGATGGCAACGCGCTGCTGCTGGCCACCCGACAATTCGTTCGGCCGGTGATGCAGACGTTCCTTCAATCCGAGTGTCTCGACCAGCAGGGCCAGCCATTGCCGGTCCGGCTTCTCACCGGCCAAGGTAAGCGGCATGAGGATGTTCTGTTCCGCGGTGAACATCGGCAGCAGGTTGAAGCTTTGGAAGATGAATCCGATCTTATGACGACGCAACAGGGTGAGCTGATTGTCGTTCAATCGCGTCAGATCGTCGCCATCGAACACGATGTGGCCGCCGGTGGCCGAATCCAACCCCGCCAGCGTATGCATCAACGTGGATTTGCCGGAGCCGGATGGCCCCATGATCGCGGTGAACCTGCCACGCTCGAAGCGTACGTTCACGTCGCGCAGCGCATGCACGACGTTTTCGCCACGGCCGTAATCCTTGACGAGGTCCACGGCCTCGATGGCCGTATCGTTGGTTTGCAGTACGTCCCTGATATCCATGTCATTGTTCCTTTCCTCGGACATATCTCCAAAAGTAGGGAACGATGACGTTTCCCGACATCATGCGCCGGTCTGACTTTTCATCTCATCCTTGAGTATGATGACCTCTAGGGGTACGGTCAGTCATCCAGCAACACGCCCTCCCGCGGCGGCTCCAACCAGTAGGATTCCTTCTCCACACTGACCGTGGATGCCCACCAGGTCTGCTCGACGCCCGGCAGGGAACGGATGGATTCGTCGACCACACGCCACAGATCCTCATCGTCATCGGCGATGATCTCGATAAGATAGTCGGCTCCGTTCAGTCCGACTCCGCTCATCGCGTAGGTGACCTCGTCGATGTCGAGCAGCTGTTCGGCATCGAGACGATACGGGGGCTTGATGCCGATGCCGAGGAACGCCTGGCGGAATCCGCCGAGTCGCATGGGACTGACGGTGGCCATGATGCGCATCACCCCGGAATCCTCCAGTTTCTTGATACGCCCGCGAATGGCGGTATGCGTCACGCCGAGGCTCTCCCCCAACGCCGCATAGCTGGCCCTGCCATCCTTCTGCAACTGATTGAAGGTGTGCACGAAGCGTGCATCCAGACGATGCACCGGTATATCGGTGCCGACGCTCGCCTCGCGTTTCGTCATGAAACCGTGCTCCCCCTGCGCCGCCAGAAGACGGTTGACCACACTGACATTATGGTCGTCAAGCACCAGTCGTCCGCAGGAGAATACCTGGATGCGCGTCAACCCCGGCAGGGAACGCAGCTCATGCTTCAGGAAGCGGTCCATGCCTTCGGTCGAATACACCACCGCCTCGGCGATGATGTCGGCATCGCCCAGCGCACAGACCACGTAGGTGACCTGCGGCAACGATTTCAGTGCGGCCAATGCCTCATCGCGATGACCGTTGACGCGCAACCCCACCAATATCTGGCAGTAGTTGGCCAAACTTAACGGGTTAGCCACCGGAACGATGGTCATGATATTCGATTCGGTCAAACGCCGGTAGCATTCCGTGGCCGCGTACACGGAAATGCCCACCTTGTCGGCGAGCGCCTGCATGGTCATGCGTCCGTTGCATTGCAGGGCCGAAACCACTTTGAGATCACGGGCGCTGATTGCCATACGGTTGATTTCCTGCATCATCGCATACCCCCATTAGAGCCATATCATTAACCATACACTGCATACGATCGCAGCCACGGTGATGAGCAACATTACCCAATCCTGCGCACGCATATGCAGTTTTACACGATAGGTGCGCCTGACTCCCGTAAGGTTGAGACCGCGCGATTCCATGGCCCAGCCCACGCTTTGGCTCATCTTGTAGGCACGGATGAGTACGGCGATGATGATCGGCAGATATGATGTGAAGCGGGCGACGATGCGTACGACCGCATTGCGTTTCCTGCCGGTCGCGGTGACCTTGCCGCTGAGATCGAGCCCTCGGGCGCGCTGTGCGGCCGAGACCGACTGGAAGATGGAGAAAAACACCGGAATGTACCGTAGCGCGGTGGCAAGGGTGAGGCCCGCCTTGTACGGCACTCCCAATGAGACAAGCCCACGGATGAATTTGGGCTGGTCGGTGGTGAACAGCGTGATGAAGCAGGCGAAGCCGAGTGCCGGGATGCGCAGGCCCATCACCGCGGCCATGAGCAGGTTCTCCTGGGTGAGCCTCAACCACCCCCAGCGCCACAGCACATGTGTGCCGGAAGTGTCGAAAATCGGCCATAGCACAACGATGAGCACGATGATTAGGGCAAGGATCTTCCACACCCAGGCGATACGTTCCGCAGGCACATGGTCGGTGACGAGCATGATGTGCTCGATGACGAGAATCGCGGCGATGAACATCCAGTTGCGCCAGACCAGGCACAGTACCAGCATGGCTACGGATATGAGGAATTTCACGCGCGGGTCGGCACGATGCAGCCAACCGTCGCCGGGAACATACAGATCGGCGTCCATCAGCGCTTCCTCCCTGTCTTGTTGTGATGTTTGGAGATCTTTCTGAGTCCATGCGTATTCGTGATCGGTTCATGCCGTTCGTGCTGGTCGGCTTGCGGATGCTGCGCCGATCCGGTTTTGTCTATCGGACCGAACTGCACGACATGGCCATCCTGCAACTGCAGCACATGGGAGCAGTATCGGTAGACGGCACGCATATCGTGGCTAATCATCACTATGGTGGTGCCCTGCTCGTTCAACCGTTTGATTGCGCCAAGGAAACGCTGCGAAAGCCTGTGATCGAGGCCTGCCGTTGGCTCGTCCAACACCAGAATCGGCGTGCGCATGGCCAGTACGGAAGCCAATGCCACCGCGCGTCGTTCACCGTAGCCAAGCGTGGCCGGCGACACCTCCTCATAGCGGTGCAGGTCGAACAGCGTCATCATCTCATCCACCCGCCTGAATACGGTTCCACCGTCCAATCCGAGTGCCGTAGGACCGAACGAGATCTCTTCGCGCGTGCTGGAGCAGAAGATCTGGCGGTCGGGATTCTGGAACACGAAGCCGACATGTGCCGCCATTTCGCCTACGCTGTGCTTCGCCACGTCAAGCCCATCCACCGTGATGGTGCCGCGGTCAGGTTTGAGCAGACCGTTGAGATGCTTGGCCAACGTGGTCTTGCCGGAACCGTTTCGGCCGATGAGCCCGACGAAGGAGCCGGGCATGATGCGGACGCTCACGTCGTCAAGCGCTGCGGAAGCGTTGCCTCCTTCCGTATAACGATGCGTCACATGCTCCATGGCGATGACGGGTTCGCCGGCGGCCGCTTCCGGCATCGCAACGATTCTCGGCAATGGGTCGGCCGCCACTTCGACGCCTGCGGATTCAAGCATGGCACGTTCACGGGTGAACATGCGCGCGTCGCCGTTGCGCACGAGTTCGCCATTGACCAGAAACAGCACCTGATCGGCCCAGCGTGCGATATGTTCGGTATCCTGTTCGGCCATGACCACGGTCAGCTGACGGGTTCGGCGAATGCGCTCGAGCGCGTCGAACACCTCCTGCTTGCCCTCCGGATCGAGCGCGGCGGTCGGTTCATCGAGAATCAGCACGTCGGGTTCGGCCGCCAGAGCCGCGGCGATGGCCACACGCTGCATCTGCCCGCCCGACAGGCTGGTAGGCACGCGCTTGCGGTAACCGGTCATGCCGACCAGTTCAAGCATGTCATCGATGCGACGGTCCATGGTTTCGGGGTCAATGCCTCGGTTTTCCAAGGGGAAGGCGATCTCATCCTCTACGGAGGCGCAGAACAGTTGGGATTCCGGATCCTGCTGCACGTATCCGACGTGTTGGGAAAGCTGCGAGACCGAGTATCGGGCGGTGTTCATGCCGTTGACCACGACGGTGCCGCTCATCGTGCCATCGGCAAGATTGGGGATGATGCCGGCCAACGCCATGCACAACGTGGATTTTCCGGCTCCCGTCGGGCCGATGACGCCTACGAACGAGCCGGATGGAACATCGAAGTCGATATGCCTCAGACTCTCGACGGCCTTACCCCCGTCCGTTAACGGCGCATACTTCCACCCTAGGTTGCGAACCGTGATCATGCCACTCACCCCATGCTCCTATTGACACGCTTCGTTCAGATTCCGACAAGCAAAACCCGTGGGCTCCCCATTCAACGGTGAATCCCACGGGTCTGACATCTTTCTCAGAATAATGTATCACTCACTCACTGGTCTTGATGCCGAGATTGCCCATTCGCGCCAACGGCGGATACGCTTTGCGAACGGCGGAAAACAGCGCCAGTCCCACAATCAGGCCAACCACCATCTGGAAGGAGTTTCCCAAAATCTCCCCAAGCGCCGGACCGAAGCCGGACAGGATGCCCCCTGCGATGAAGTAGCCGAATACCTTCCACACTCCGGCCACCAAGGAACCGGCGATGATGTTGAATGGCTTGAACTCCCTGATGATCAACCCTGCGATGACCGCCTGCAGACCATCGATGACGAACGTGAAGATGGCCCATTGCGGATATCCGGAAATCAGATCGGACAACGCCGGACCGAGACCGCCGACGATGCCGCCGACCCATGGACCGAACGCATAGGCGCTGAAGAAGATCATGGTGTCGGACAGGTTCAGATAGCCACGGGTCGGGGTCGGGATCTTCACGAACATGGTCAGCACGGTGGTAACGGCCGTCATGATGGCGATGAGCGGAATGATGTTGGCCCGCAGCGTCTTCTTGATTCCAGTGGCCATGGATACCTTCTTTCTCACTTTAACAAATCGTCAATATCTCAATCAATATCATATATTTTGAAATCAATTCTAGTTTTTTTTATTCAAAAGATAAAAAATCGATATTGTTTTTCGTGACAATCGAGATGATATACCATCCATGCTACAAACCATCACATCCGTTTTACCGACGACATATGGGCAACATGAAGGGTCCCGCGCTTCGCAGGAAGCACGGGACCCCCATCCTACGACCTTACGGTCGCATGCGGAACCACCCCTTCGCTAGGTCCCGCAGGTCGGTCACTCGGCCAGGCCGGAGGCACGCAGGGCCTCGAAGCCGCCCTTCAGATCATCGAGAATGTCGTCGATGTTCTCGATGCCGATGGACAGGCGGATGGTGCCCTGGTGAATGCCCTGGTCCTCGAGCTCCTCAAGGGTCTCCTGGGAGTGCGTGGTGGAGGCCGGATGGATCACCAGGCTCTTGGCGTCGGCCACGTTGGCCAGCAGGCTGAACAGGTGCAGGTTGTCGAT
>ERZ772962.1860-NODE-1860-length-11128-cov-4.573106_pt1 | contig 11128 bp, 13 predicted proteins | sample MGYA00580676_ERZ772962 | MGnify/ENA primary metagenome ERZ772962 (study PRJEB29015, sample SAMEA2738049) | human oral metagenome | biome: human oral; feature: human-associated habitat; material: saliva | place: China | collected 2230 ...
TACAGCGTGTGGCCCCAGTGACCTCATCGAGGCGAATTAATCATCGTTTCCCTAGGGAAACAATGATTAATTCCCAATGATATGCCAGAAAGGACCAGTCACGTGGCCTTTCGCGGGCGGCATAGGCATTAGTCATCGTTTCCCTAGAGAGGCAGGGCGAGGCATGCACTACCCGCTTACAGGCTAGGAAAGCCCATGGAGATCTGCCCCTGCTGCCTGCTCTCAGCACCCAGCAGGGAGTCGAGACGGTCCCCGTATCTGCGGAAGGGCAGGAAGGTCTTCTTCCCCAACCAACTCTGCTCCACAAACATCACCTATGTCCAGACAGGGGAAAGGCACACCTACCTTGGTAGCCGTCATCGATTAGTTCAGCCGCTACATCGTCTCCTGGAGGCCCTTTGGCGCCATGCGTGCCCAGGAGGTCGCCACCTGCGCCAGGCAGGCCTTCATAAAGAACGGGTTGCTCTTCCACCATGAACTTTGGGAAGGGAAGCGCTGGTAGAGCAGAACCTGAACAGAAAGGGTCAGATGGAGGGACGACGCCCTCATGCAAAGGTGGCTCGGCACGCTCAAGGGCAAATGCCTGTGGCAGGAGGAGTACAGCACACCTGCAGAGCTTAAGGGTGACCATCGAGAAGCTCGTCACATGGTACAACAAAGAGCGGATCCACTATGCGCTTAGCTGCGACACGCCGGCACAATGGTATAGGAGTATCATCTGCGAGGCTGCATGCCCTTCAATGGTGCTGCCCGGACGGGAAGGGATTCAGAAAGGATCAGGCTTTCCCTATCTTACAGGTTCGGACACTTCACAGAACCGGAGGCACCTCTGATACATGAGGAAATCCTTCGGTCATGTTTTCAACGACTGTGCAGTAAAATCAGTTCTAACAATAGGGACGTTCTATCCAGACATTCGAATCGAACACTCCTCGTGCCACAGGCTCAGTGCTGTGGCACGAGGGTATCGATCAGGCTACCCACTTGACGGGCGGAAGCTGCATCGTTTGCCAGGATAAAGATGGTGTCGTCTCCGGCTATCGTACCCAATACATGGTCAAGCGCTGCTGCGTCGATTGCCCCGGCTACCGCCGGGGCACTGCCCGGGTAGGTATGCACCACGATGATGTTTTTGGCGCACTCCACGGTTTTCACCATGTTAGAGACCAGCTGCGAGAGCTTTTTATCCTCCGGTAGCTGGTAAAAGTCCCTATCCGATTTCAGAAGACCCATATCGGCAATGTCACGCGAAATCGTCGTCTGGGTGCAGTCAAAGCCAAGCTCGCCCAGATTCCTCACGATTTCGTTTTGCGTATGTATCTGTTGTGTGCGGACCAACTGGCGTATGGCGCGTTGGCGCTCACTTCTTCGGCTCATACAAGCATCTTCCCCAGTGCAACAATCAGCTCATCAATATCGGATATCGAACAGATCAGTGGCGGAACGAAGCGTAACGTCGAAGGTCCGGTCGCGTTGAGGACGAACCCCTCATCGAGCGCTTTGGACACTACCTCACAGGCATTGTACTTCTCATCGAGATCACAGCCGACCATCAGACCCAAACCACGGACCTGGACTACTGCTGGCAGTTTTGCAAGCTGCTCGCGCAGATAGGCACCAGTCATCTGTACATTTTTAGCAAGGGCAGGATCGGCGAGCTTGGGAAGCGTTGCTGCACAGGCGGCGATAGCGAGATTGCTGCCACCGAAGGTGGAGCCGTGGTCGCCCGGGCCGAAGTCATCGGCTGCCTCACCCCTCGCTGCGCAGGCACCCATCGGAAATCCGTTGGCAATCGCCTTTGCCATCGCCACCACATCGGGCACGATCCCATAGTTCTGGAAACCAAAGGCTTTGCCGGTTCTGAACATCCCACACTGTACCTCATCGCACACAAAGAGTCCGCCCACACTGTGCGTAAGCTCTTCGGCTTTCTGAAGGAACTCCGGCGTGCAGGGGTGAACACCACTTTCTCCTTGGATGCACTCCACAAGCATACCCGCAATCTGATTGCTTTCTTGGTCAAAGAGATGCTGGAGAGCATCTAAATCGTTGATCGGGGTTACGATAAACCCACCGGGCATCGGCTGAAAAGCTTCCTGCTTCTCAGGCTGGGCGGTGGCGGCAAGCGTCTCCATCGTGCGGCCATGGAAGCTGTTTTTGAGGACCACGATCTTGGTGGCACCAGAATGTGTGTTGTGTGCGTGCATGCGGACCAATTTGATCGCACACTCGTTAGCTTCGGCGCCGGAGTTGGCAAAGAAGGTCCTCCATCCGGTCGCCTTGTCGGCGGGTGCCTCCCGATCCAGCAGGTCGCTCAGTTCTTTGGCTACCTCACCCCTATGCTCGATATAGAAGTAGTTCGACACGTGCATGAGCTGTGCGGCTTGATCCTGCACCGCCTTCACGACATCCGGATCACAGTGCCCCAAACTGCACACGGCGATCCCCCCGAGGAAATCGGCGTACTGTTTTCCTTTGTCGTCCCACAGATGCATGCCGGACCCTCGCACGAACTCAACGGGGAGTCGGTTGATTGTATGCATCAGATATTTGTCTTCAAGCCTCTGTTGTTCTTCTAATGACATCGCTCGCTCCTATTCTTTGATGTCAGGTTTCGACTGTGTGGGCGTTGGAGCATCCGCGCCGAGTGAGGCGCCCGCTGCCACTCCACTTGAAGGCACGGTGCGGTCGTCGGCGTTGTCTACCAGCTTCTCAGCGAACTTCCCAAGTGGATGCAGGTCCAGATTCTGGTCAGCCTCGTCGCCCACAAATACTGTGCCAGCACCTTCGTCAGTCAAAAGCTCAAGCAGTAAGACATGGGGGATGGTGCCGTTTACGATGTGGGCGCGCGGCACCCCGGCATCGAGCGCCGTGATGCAGCTGCGCACCTTCGGGATCATGCCCTTCCCGACGTTGCCACTTGTGAGCATCGCTTTCGCCTCGTCCTCTGTGAGACGTGAGATAAGCGAATTCTTGTCAGAGAAGTCCTCGTACAGGCCGTCGACATCGGTCAGGAAGACGATCTTGTGGGCTCCAATCGCCGCCGCTACCTCTCCAGCTACGATGTCGGCGTTGATGTTGTAGTAGGTGCCGTCTTGGCCCATACCGATACTGGCAATGACTGGGATGTAGGCATCCGCCACGATATCGTTAATGAGTCCCGCATTGACTGCGGTTACACGTCCGACGTGTCCGAGCTCGGGCGAGAGCGGTTCCGTCATCACGGTGCCACCGTCGACCCCTGAAAGTCCAACCGCCAGATTCCCGTGGCGGTTGAGGTCGCGGACCAGATCCTGGTTGACCTGCCCTACGAGCACCGCCCGCACAACTTCCATCGCCTCGTCGTCGGTGACCCTGAGGCCGTCCTTGAAGGAGACCGGCAGATTGAGCCGCTTCATCGCCTCGGAGATGGCTTTCCCACCGCCGTGCACAATCACAGGGTTCATCCCGATGATCTTGAGGAGCACTACATCGGCCATCACCTGAGCGCGCAGCTGCTCGTTCACCATTGCGGAACCGCCGTATTTGATCACAATCGTCTTACCGGTCGCAGACCGGATCCAAGGCAGAGCTTCCGCCAGAACCTGCCCGACTCTGCTGTGTCGCTCTTTGGAAGCGCGGATGTCCCTTGCCATCCTCATGATCTATAGTCCGCATTGATCGTGATGTAGCCGTGGGTCAAATCACACGTCCACACCGTGGTGGAGGCAGATCCCGCACGCAGGTTGATATCGAGGACGATCTCCGGGTCCTCGAAAGCCTTTGCGACCTTGTCCTCATCGAACTCGACAGCCATACCACTCCGCATTACTGGAATCGACATCATATCGATGTCGACCTTGGAACTGTCAAACGCAGCCCCGCTCTTACCGAGCGCTCCGGCGATACGGCCCCAGTTGGCATCGCGGCCAGCGATCGCGGTTTTGACAAGCGGTGAATTTGCGACTGCCCGCGCAGCCTTATCTGCATCCTGATCGTTGGCCGCCCCGTACACATTGACCGTGACAAGCTTGGTAGAGCCTTCCCCGTCTGCGGCGATCTCCCGGGCAAGATGCTGTGTGACCCGGTCGAGCGCCTGGGCAAACTGTGCATATGACTTCGAGTTCGCTTCGATCGGCACCGTATTCTTGGGGCAAGCCTCCCCGCTTGCCATCAGCACGCAGGTGTCATTAGTCGAGGTATCCGAATCAACCGTGACCTTGTTAAAGCTGTGGCCCACGGCTTCGGCGAGCGCTTGGTAGGCGGCACCCTCAGACATCGGCAGATCGGTCGTGATGACGGCAATCATTGTCGCCATGTTCGGCTGAATCATGCCGGAGCCTTTGACCATGCCACCAACGGTGATTGTGGTGTCCAGCCCTGAATCGCTATAGCTCACCGCGAACTCTTTGGGATGCGTATCCGTTGTCATGATCGCGCACGCCGCATCGTGCCCACCTTTTTGGTCTGCAGAGATAGTTTTCTGCAGCTTAGGCACCCCCGTTGCGAACGGCGCCACATTGAGCTGCTCACCGATCACGCCGGTCGAGGCCACAAGCACATCGTCCTCGCAACAACCGATCGTGTCAGCGGTAAGCTTGCGGATCTTTGCAGCATTCTCGAGGCCCTCCTGCCCAGTGGCGGCATTCGCGATACCGGAATTGATCAGAATGGCTTGCACAGTGCCGACACTCGGGGTTCCCAGAGCCTGACGATCAAGCTGAACCGGAGCTGCAGCAAACTTGTTCTTGGTGGCGGTCATTGCGGTAGTGCACGGGCTATCAGATTCCACCAGGGCGAGATCGAGGCGTCTGGGGTTCTTCCGCAGTCCGGCGTGGATGCCGCCAGCTGCAAAGCCCTGTGCACTCGTCACTCCCCCATGTCCCACATGCGTTATATTCATAAGAAATTTGTCCTTTCGTAGGCTTCAAATAGGTATTGAATCCAGTTCCAGGTTATTCATGAATGGCATAGTTTTATGCATCTGTCGCCCATCGCTGTGGTAACGGTTATAGGTGTGCTAGCTGATATTGAGAGATTATCTTCGAAACGTGTTCGGTGTGCTACACGGGCACGGCCTGCTGGGAGAGTCCTTCGTCTTGGCTAAGCCCGCAGACGATATTGGCACACTGCACGGCCTGTCCCGCGGCACCTTTCGTCAGGTTGTCGATGACGCATGTCGCTACCAACACACCCGATCGTCGTATGAGTTCGAGGCCTATGTGGGCGTTGTTCGTGCCAACTACACTCGAGGTCTTGGGCTGGACGCCTTGGGGCAATACATGCACAAACGGGCTCTGTGAATAGAACTTCGTGTACAGCGCATATACCTCATCCAACTCAACAGGATGTGCAAGCTTGATCGTGACGGTTGAGAGCAAGCCGCGCTTGAGCGGTGCCAGATGCGGGATAAAGACAACATGTCCCGGGAGAGTCAGGATCTGCTCAATCTCCGGGGTATGGCGGTGCCCTTTGACACCGTAGGCCTCGACATTTTCATCCGCATTGCAAAAATGGGTCCGTGCCGTAGGCTTCTTGCCGGCTCCAGTCACGCCTGAGATGGCTTGAACGAAGACATCACCTATTGCCAATCCCTGTGAAACCGCAGGATAGGCGGATAACGAAGTTGCCGTCGGATAACAGCCCGCACAGGCAACGAGCACCGAGTTACCCGCAGCATGTTTGTCCGCTGCAGCTGCAAGCTGATCTCCGGTGATCTCGGGCAGGCCGAAGGCTGCCTGGCCAAGCAGATCAGGAGAGGTATGCGGCACACCGTACCACTGCTCGTAGATCTTAGGGTCGCGCAGGCGGTAGTCGGCGGAGAGGTCGATCACGGTGACACCGGAGGCGATAAAGTGCGGCGTGATCGCTAAGGATGCGGTGTGGGGCACCGCCAAAAACACCATGTCACAGGTGTCGAGGATCGGATCATCGCGATGAGTGAAGGTCAGATCGCTCTGCCCTACGAACGCCGGAAATACTTCGTCGAGCCGCTGACCTGTCAGAGTGTTGTCGGCGATAGCGGTGAGGGTGAAGGTAGGGTGCCCTAACAGGAGGTGCACGAGCTCAATGCCTGCATAGCCGCCCGCCCCAATGATGCCTACTTCGATACCCATGTCTAATCCCCTTTTGAATATGCATATATGGAGCATATGCAATGCTAATTTATGCATGCGTTGACTATACATCACATAAACGCCACCAGCGGTGTAATCAGGCAAAATAGCTAGATTTTTATCTCCACGAAACATTTAAAATCTGTCGGAGACATTACAAGAACAATGGCTGTGCAGACGCAGACAACGAACCATACGTTGGAGTGATATCAGGGATTTCTCAGCTGTAACCCTATTGGAACGTTTGACTTTTGTACCGGCAGATTGTCAAACTGAGCGCACCATCCCCTTGTAGACCTCGTTGGCTGTCTTGTATTCCAGGACCTTCCTCGCCCTGTCGCAGATCAGGCCCACTGTATGTCGGACCTCCCCGTCTGCTACCCTGCTAAAGTCTGCCCCCTTCAAGAAGAACTCGCAGATGAGACCGTCAGTGTTCTTAACCGTCGGTTTCTGCCATAGATGGTGGGGGTCGCAGAAGTAGAGCTGCACGCCTCAAAGGGCCTTTGTGAGCTTAGCCATACCTTGCGAACTGCTTGCCCCACTCGGGAGTGAGCATCTCGAGGGGACGGCCCAGCAAATGCCCGATCTCGGCCTTCAAGACATCGGCGCTGTCGTGGTGCCATCTTCTCGCGACAAGGAGCCTGGACGCTCTGTTGGCAAGCGCAAGCAGGCATACAGACCCTACTTCTATAAGCGTGTCGTCTACCCAGTCACCGAGGTGCGAGCCTACATCTGCCTGCTTGGGCCTATCCTTTAGGCTGTGTGAGATCTCGACCTTGCCTTGGGTCTTAGGCCTCTTGCTGCAGACCCTCTTCCCCTTCCTGCGCAGATGGTGCCACTCCTGGCAGCTCGAGAGTGGCGGCCTGGGTCTGCCTGCAGAATAGTCGAGAGGCTCAACGACGCAGCTGACACCATACTCGAGCCTGAGATATAGTCTGTCTGCTTGGGGATCAACGCTCGTCTTACGATGAGCGAGCGCAAGGGTCTGAGTGCCCCCTTTTCGGCTTTTTCCTGCCGTGGGCGGGCAGCTGCCCTCCTTTTGGGCCACGCAGACGCTAAAGCGTTTGTACCGCTCGGTTTTCTCGACCTTGTGGCAGACGCTGGATCTGTCCTTACCTGTCTTGCGCGCGATGTATCCGATGAAGCTTCCCTTGCGCCACACAGCTCGGCTATACAGTTCCTCTCCTGTGGGCTTGAGATGCTTGTAGTGGTGTATTCCTTCCAGCTTTCGACGTTGATTGAGACAACCAACATCGTAGCCTTCAGAAGTGCGCCACGTCTCTGTGGAGCGAGACTATCCTGTTGCACTCAGAATGCTAATCTGCCGACACAAACTTCTTAACCTACGTTATCATGAATGACAGAGATAGAAGAATGGAGGTATGCGCAATGGACACAGACAGCAAGGATCTGCTCGATATGCTCACGCTCACCTATCTGGCTCTGACATCGAAGACAGAGGGCAAAGGTAGCAAGGCAAAGCAGGTTACGACAGATAGGCTTGCCGACGAGGCACTCGCCGATCTTGCCCACAACGGCTATATCCATGTGTCCAAGGGTCCTGGCGAGCGCATAGAGCTCACGCCGGCAGGAGCAACCACAGGAGCGTTCATGAAGGAGCTCTTCAGCGCTTTCCAGCAGGACATCTATGCGACGGTAGCTGCAGACTCGGAAAAGCAGCAGAAACCCCAGAACTCTGCCTTCAAGTTCCACATCGAGCTCGACCTCGGGCATGACCTGACGTGCTGGCGCGACATCGCCGTGCCGCAACACATCACGTTCGGCCAGTTCCATGAAATCATACAGTCTGCTTTCCTCTGGGAGGACTCCCATCTCTTCGAATTTCGGCTCACGACCCACGGCAAGAAGATCGTGATCGAGGAAGATGCCGACGAGCCAGGAGAGGCCTTCACGACCTTAAAGAACGATACGGTCGATGCAGAAGCTATAATGATAGACGAGGTATTCCCACGGACGAAGAATGCTGTCTACGAATACGACTTCGGCGACTCCTGGATGCACTCTATCCATCTGGAAGAGACGATCCGTTCCTATCCCGGCACGCTTCCCCGCTGCACGGCAGGAGAAGGAGCAGCTCCTCCCGAGGATGTCGGCGGCGTCTTCGGCTTCAGGGAATTCCTGTCAGCGCTCTCCGATGTCACGAACCCCGACCACGATGATGCCGTGGAATGGGCCGACACCGAAAACTATGGTCCCTTCGACCTCGACGAAGTCAACGACCGCATGCAGCGCTGGTTCAACACCGGAGGAAGAGACGACGCAGATGGAGAGGATAGCTTGGAAGCAGACAATACAGGAGAAACCGATGTCCTGACCTTCCCACAGAAGTAGAGACCCGTTTCCTCTCTGCAGATATGCATGCATATGGGCGGTCTGCATCGACCATAATCGATGCAGACCGCTCTTTCAATCGACTATGGTCGATTGCCTGTCAGCAGCCTCTCAATGCCAGGCGACCGAAGAAGGCTCTCTGATTAGACTCTCTTTCTGAAGAGCCTCTCAAGCCCTTCCTTATTGAGCATGAGATGCACGACAGCACAGATGGGAAAAAGGACTTCCAAGCACATATGCACGATGCCTGCTACCGTGCCTGTCACCTCATCGAAACTCATGCCTTGCGCCATGCGCATCTTCATGAGGAAGGCGCCGCTCACAAGTGCTGTGATCAGAAAGACTGCCATCGCAAACCCCGTGCAACAGTCGAGCCTCGTATACAAATCCACGCATCTGTTTGCAAGGTTTTGTGTCATGCCGGCAATCTTCTTATGAGCTCGCATCGCATGCACCATGACCGCAACAATCAGCAGCATGCCCAGGAGTGCATGTACATAGGAGTCTGCGTGTCCCATCAGGTAGGTGCAGAGAAGGAACATGGCACAGATGATATCGGTTGTAAGTCGTACCTTAGGCGTGAGCTTCTTCATGGCTTCCTTCTTCCTCTCTATTAGACAGAAGAATGTTAGCCTATTGATACTTCTTGCAATAGGTCATATTCGGCCGCTTGTAGACTCAACCAGTCCGATTGGATAGAGCGGCGATTCTTCGAACTTCAGGACAAGGACAGCCAGTACCGTACGTTCAATGCCCGTGTCGTCGCGATGGCAAACCCTGCAACGATGCTCGGCGTCCGCGTGTCACACCTCCGCCGTCTTGTGAAGGAGATCTTGCGCTCGGGCGGCAAAGGCGATTTCCTTTCGGAGCTTCCCCACTGCTATTAAGAGGAATACCTCCTCCATACCTTCGTACTGAACGAGGAGAAAGATCCCAATCGCACGATAGACAAGCTCGAACGTCTCCTTCCCTTCGTCGACAGCTGGGCCGTCTCAGACTCCCCTGCGCCGAAGTCGTTCAGAAAGCTTTCCCCTGAGCGCCTCAAGGAGCTGAGCAGGAAGTACATGGCATCATGGCATGAATACACGAAACGCTTCGGCATCTTCCTTCTCATGCACTATCCCCTGCCTGACCATTTCAGGCCCGGGCATCTCGTGTGGACAAAGGATGCAGACGACGGACGCTACTATGTCGAGATGATGGTCGGCTGGTATGTGGCAGAGGCTCTTGTCACGCAGGAGCAGGCTGCCCTGCCCTTCACCGAAAAGAAAGAGCTTCCCCAGAAGACGAAGCGCATAGCAATACAGAAGGCACTCGACAGCAGGCGGATCTCTGCCGCCATGAAGAAGCATCTGCGACACATCCGCACCGAGCTCTGATTTTTGACAAGAAAATGCTCCGGTGTGCAAGGAGACAAAAGCACCGGAGTATATAGGATTCCCAAGATGTGATGTGGATCTAAGAGTCCTTTGGGGGACTTGTTGGGGGAGCATCTCACGCCGACATCAGTTATACCCAATACCACATTATCCCTGTTCAAAGACTACATCAGGCAGTGTCTTCTCCACAGCTCGAACACGTTACTTCCGTCACACATGTGCGCGGGGTGTGGAGATATTCAGTCCCTTAACCAGGACCGCTCTCAAAATGTGCGCGTGAAGGCCAGTCGTTCGTCTCCCGAATGCGCAAGATGGATGATGCCACAATAGACAAAGCCGCAGCTCTTGATGAGACGTCACATCGGCATATTGTCCCTGTGGGTGTCGACCCGAATGGCTACATCCTCGCTCTGTGCCCTCTCGAGTGCCCAGCGCATCATGGCAGAGCTGAGGCCTCTTCCCTGCTCGGCTGTCGTGAAGCGGTGCACGACGTCGTATCTTCCATCGTCGTGCCATACGCCCTCGCGGATCTTTGCATAGTCAGGCTCGGAGCCAGCGAGGAAGGCGAAGGCAGCCTGCGACACATCTAGCTCGTCAGTCCAGACCATAAGGTGCTGTCCTGCGATATCGCGCGCTATCTACTCTTCAGGCGGAAAGCCCGGCTCCCACTGATACGGGTTTCCTGCCTTCACCATGAACTGCTGCGCCACACGGTAGATCTCCATCGCACGCGGCAGATCTGCCATCGTGGCTGGACGCACAGAACCCATAGGTCATCCCCTGAAACAAAAGCTTCTTCGTCTCTAGCGCGCCATAGCGTCCGCGAAGGCCTTGGCTTCCTTCAGGCGTTCAGACGTCGGCTTGTTCTTCGCATAGAACGTCTTCTCTGCAACCACGACGCCGCGTGCCTCGAGCTCCTTCTTCATAAGGTCGAAGGAGTGCTTCGAGAGCCAGGTCGTGGAGAAGAGAACTGCACGTCCCACCGTATCGCCGTCAAGCGTTTGGATGAAGGAGACAAGCTTCTTGTCAAGGCCATAGACGTAGAGGGCACCTCCTATGAAGAGGACATCGGTGCGTCCTGTGAGCTTCGCATCAGGGCTGTCAACAGACACTGCCGGCACACCGAGCTCGTCTGCGATGGCTTCTGCGAGAAGACGGGTATTGCCGGAACGGGAATAGTAGCGGACTGCGCACTTCATGAGATCCTCCTTGCACTGTGACTGCTATATGTTGTGTACATATATTAACTCTCTGTTAGACCACGATTGATCTGAGAAGGGCCCAATGTTGTCCGGACCTTTG
>ERZ772962.1861-NODE-1861-length-11127-cov-3.564126_pt1 | contig 11127 bp, 4 predicted proteins | sample MGYA00580676_ERZ772962 | MGnify/ENA primary metagenome ERZ772962 (study PRJEB29015, sample SAMEA2738049) | human oral metagenome | biome: human oral; feature: human-associated habitat; material: saliva | place: China | collected 2230 ...
TGAAAGTGTTGCTATTCTTGATGGAGAAGAAATTAGCAGAGCTAATCTTGAAATCGGTTGGGTTCACCGCCCTGTAGAAGTTTGTGAGAAAGTTGCTAATGCTGTAAATGAACTTTTCAAACCATTAGGATATGAAACTGTAATGATTTCATTTAAAGATATCGATTTAGCATACGAATTTGTATTCAAAAAATAATTATTAAAAAAGGAGTGATTCAAAAATCAGAATTCAGTAGAATCTGATTTTACGAATCACTCCAATTTTTTATCCTTTTACCTGTGTCTCATACATCTTTTTATAACTACCATTTAAAGATAATAGTTGTTCATGAGTTCCATTTTCTATAACTTTCCCTTTTTTAAGGACATAGATCATATCTGCATTTTTTATCGTAGATAACCTATGAGCTATAATAAGAGTTGTTCGTCCTTGTTTTAATTCTTCTATAGCTCGACTTACATTTTGTTCTGTTTCACTATCTATATTAGCCGTTGATTCATCTAAAATTAAAATTTTCGGATCTTTAGCTAATGCTCTAGCTAGACAGATAAGTTGTTTTTCTCCTGTAGAAAAGTTACTACCACCCACTTCTACTTTTGAATCAAGAGAACGATTTTCTAAAATAAAATCTCCTCCAACTCTAGATAAAGCTTCTCTAGCAATTTTTTCATCGTTAGACGTCGTAATATTTTCAAGTAAAGTACCTTCAAATAAAAATGAATCTTGAAGCACTATCGCTGTTTTTTCTCTTAGATACTCCTTACTATAATCATTTATGTTTCTACCGTTGATTAGGACATTACCTTTAGTAGCACTATAGAATTTCACTATTAGATTCATTATAGTACTCTTACCGCTTCCTGTATGTCCTACAAATGCTACAGTTTGATTTTCTTTAATTTCTAGATTCAAATCACGAAGAACATAAAAATCATCTTTATAGGCAAAAGATACATTTTCAAATTTAATATTTCCTCGGAAATCTTCTTCAACTACTTCACTTGCCTTATCCTCTTCAGCTTCCAATTTCAATATTTCTTGAATATTTATCGCTGCTCCTTGAGCTTTTATATAATTAGAAATCCCCATGGTAAAATCGGCAATTCTATATATAACATCAGTTGTATAGTTTATAAACATATATACCATTCCCAATGTTACACCGTAGACATTATTAAAATGAGAATACGCATAATAATAAACAATACCTATAAAAATTATTATTCTAAATACCCCTGTTATATTATGAAGTAATAAACTATCTACTAGATTCAATTTTTTCCAATATTTGTATCTTTCTTCATTATGTTTATTCCAATCTTCAATACTTTCTTTTTCTTTATTGAAGGCTTTAATAATTTCTAAATTTTGATAATTTTCATTTATAATTCCATTACTTTGAGAAAATTTTCTTCTATATCCTTTAATACTATCGATTGATAATTTATTATATACTTTCAAAACAATATACATTACAGGAAATAGTGCTAACATAAATAATCCAAAGCGGAAATCAACATAAAATAACACTATATAAGAAAAAATTATCTTTAAAGTTATTATTAAAATCTGAACAAATGTCGAAACGAAAAATGTTCTAATTTGATTAACATCACTCGTTATTCTAGAAACAACTGATCCTGCAGGCATGTTATCGAAATATTTGATAGGTAGACTTTGTATATGATCATATACTTGCATCTGAATTCTAACATAGACTTCATTAGCCCCTTTCACTAAGTAGATATTTCTAATATAGTTCGAAATACCTGAACAAAGTAAGATAAGCCCGTATCCTACAACCACAACTAAAGATTTTAAAATTATCTGTTGTGTTAAATCCCCACTTATTCCATCAAATACTTTCGATAGTATATATACTCCTGCTACACCTAAACCTACATTTAATAGCGAAAAGATAAATCCTAATACATATGATCTTTTAGCTTGCTTCATATAAGGAAGAAATTGAAATAATGGATGTTTAGTTTTCATCATCTTCTACCTCCTTATTTTGATAATCATCTAGTTGCTTATACCAATCGCAACATTCCAATAATTCTTCATGCGTACCTGAATTTAATATCTTACCATTATCTAATACAACTATCTTATCTGCATGTCTCACCGCTGAAATTCTATGAGCTACGATGATATTTGTCTTACCTTTTCTAGTTTTCTTTATATTTTCTATAATCGTTTTTTCAGTATTAGAGTCTACCGCACTTAAACTATCATCTAATATTAATATTTCTGGATTAGATAACAACGCTCTAGCTATACCTAGTCTTTGTTTTTGTCCACCAGAAAGTGATAATCCATTCTCACCAACTAACGTATCAACACCATCTTTAAATCTACTAATATCCTTTTTAATATCAGCTTGTTCTAGCACTTCTTCTAGTCTATCCTCTTGTTCATACCTATAGAATAATACATTTTCTTTTATAGATTTCGAGAATAGTTGATATTCCTGTGATGCATATCCTATCTTATCCCTTACAGAATAATCATAGTAACGTTCAATACCTTTTCCATCAAGAAGCAAAGTATTTTCATTTATTGGATATAGTCGTAACAATTGTTTAATAAAAGTTGTTTTACCACTTCCTGTTTTCCCTACAACCCCTATTGTTTCGCCTTTATTTATAGTGAAATTAATATTCTCTAAAGCATTTTTACCCTCTTCATAACCGAAATTAAAATCTTTAAATTTTATACTACTATTAAATTCAAAATCACTTTCTGCTAGTTCATTATTGACATCTGCCTTTTTTTCAGAAATTTCCAGGACTCTTTTTGTAGCTTGACGCACTTCTATAATCATAATAACTAACTCAGATAAAGCTATATATGGCCACTGAATCATACCTATAACTACACAGACAGAAATCAACTCTCCTAATGTCATCATCCCTAAATTAATGAAGTAAAATCCTCCAGCTACAGCTATAATATAACTTGTCGCTAACGATACTGTATTAAGTGGTTGATAAACAAGAGTTCTCTTCATGTATTCTTCATTACTTCTAGCATAGCTTCTAAGTTTTCCTACAAAACTATTTCTAACTTTATCCAACAGGCTATAAGCTCTTATTACTCGGATACCTTTAACATTTTCTAAAGTCTCTTCTGTAATTTCATCCATAGTTTTTGCCATCTTGTTATAATATTTTTCTTGAATTTTTCGTCTGCTAACTAAATAAATAGTTTGTATGACTAACGGTATATGAATTAGCAATAAATATATAAAATTCGATTTATTAAATATAAGCATACTTATAAATAAATTGTAAATTATTCCATCGAAAATCAATAGTATACCGTACCCAAAAAGCGGTGCAATATAATTTGTAATATCGTTAGTAGATCTACTGATTACCTCACCTATACTAAACTTGTTAAAAAACACAGGAGTATGACCATAAATATCATGTTGGATATCGTAGGTCATATCTTTAATAACCTTATCATAACCAATAAACGTGTAGTATTCTTTAAAGAAATAGACTATATATAATGCTATCCCAGCCAAGATTATTCTAATAATTTCATTAACTACGCCATTAAAATCAATATTACCACTCGCTATACCATCAACAATATAACTCAATCTATCAGTTGGATATAACGTAAAATAATAAGATGCTATCGAAACTATCAATGCAATTATTATACGTTTCTTATCTCTAAATATAAGGCTAGCTAACTTATTTAATATTTGTTTGTTATTTACTGTTGTGTTCACTTATTCACCCTCTTTCTTCTAGTATTCAACCATATTTTAATAATTATAACACATTTATCTTTTAAGGTTTAATAAAAACAAGGGAGTGACTCGACAAAATCGTGATTTCTTAAGAAACAAGATTTTGTCGAGTCACTCCCGCACAGTTTGTAAGATATCTAAAAAGCTTTTACAAAGCGAATTCAGATAACAATAAACCACTGCGCCTATGAGTTCTCATATACACTTTTTTTAAATTTAGGACTCTATAATCGGCTCCTTGCTTTAACTTACTTAATATTTTCTTTTTTAAATTGCTCGATAGCGTCTTTTGCAAGCTTATCCACTGCTTCATTCAGCTCAATTCCTGTATGTGCTTTTACCTTCACAAAATTAACTTTTACGGCTGTCTTCACCTTATTATAAAATTTCACATAATCTTGAGTATAAGGAAGATTTGCTCTCCAATCTCCAACTGCCCACGCTTCTATCCCTTGATAGTCATAAAACAACGTTATCTCTTTAATTTTTTTATCTACAGCATACCACATAACAAACTTTGCTGCTTCCAATTCTCCAGCAACATTGTGTAATTGTGCATAATCTTCACGATTTCCAGCATGTTTATATTCATGTCTTTTATCACCATCTACTATGACTACACCTGAACCATAAATGCCGTTAATTCTGTCAAAACTACCATCAATATATGCATACACTCCATCAACTTCTTCTATATTTTCTATTTTTTTTTCATTTTTTTCTAGGAAAGCTTCAGCTTCTGATAATGTTTTAAAACTTTTATAAACTGCACCTTTAAATCCAGTGACCTGCTCTTTACATTCGTCCCAAGTTGAGAATATTCCTGTTTTTTTACCTTTTTTTACTGCATAAAATTTCGTCATCTTGCTCTCCTCATTAAAAATATTTCCTTTTAAATTATACTACATGAAAAATATTAAGTAAATTTTTAAAAAGAAAATTTAAAATATACTAAGAAAAATTATTTTTTTAGTTTAGATACATTTTTGAAATAAGCAAAAATCATAAACATGCTTATACAAATATCTCTTTGACTTTTTCGACAAATAATAAAAAAACTAAATTCGAAATATTATTTCAAATTAGTAAGTATAATTTTTACTAATTCAGGAAATTTTATTTTATTTTTTATATAAAAGATAGTGATAATCTATTTCAATTAAAACGTTTTTGTGTTATAGTATAGGTGTCTATTGTTTTGAAAGGTTGTTTTAATAGAGTTTATGTAAATGGATCAAGGAATTTAATTCATCTTTAATCAACCTTGAAAAATTAATATTAGAATAAATTATTATATTATAAGTAAAAGGAGAAATTCCATGAAAACAAATAAATTATTAAAATCAAGTATGAGTGTTGCATTAGCACTTACTATATCTTCTATCACAGCTCAAGCTTGGCCAACAAATAGCAATATAGCAAAAGCTGATTTCGGAGATACTGCAGCCAGTCAGCAAACTAAGACTGAGCTAAATGAAATAATAAATAAAATCTTTAACGATCAGTCTATCACAAATAGATACTTAGGAACTACTTTTTTCCACAAAACTTCTAACTTTCCTTATTACCATGTAACATTTGAAAATCACCAAGTTCCCGATGATGTTATTGACACTACCCCTTGGTATAACATGTGGAGCGAAGCTGCTGCTGCAAAAGCAAAACTTGATGCTAATTCATATACAGAAAAAACTGCACAAAATGCAATAAACACTTTGAAATACTATATTCAACTATATAATTTCGATGTAAATCATGACTTAAAAGATGACGGTTTTTACACTACTACCGACTTTAAAACTCCAACAATGGTAACTGTATCTAGCGATGGTCAACAAGACTTTTATAAAAAAGTAGTTGATAATAAAGAAGAAATTAAAAATCTATTTAAAGAGTCTTTAGTAGGTATCTACAAACAAGGACAAGATATAGAAATTAATCTTGTTGCTAACCCTGATAAAGTTAGTAAAATTACAAGCTTTGTTGTTAATAAAGTTTCTGGTTTAGATACAAGCGTTAAACTAGGACCTTCTGCTGAAGACCAACGCATTATCGCTTTCAACGTTCCTGGAGAATTAAAAGCTGAGCAATTGGTAATATCTAACATGACTTATTTAGATAAAAATGGGAATAAACAACAAACAGGTCCATTCGCATTAGATATAAATTACTCAGCTGCTAAAAAAAGTAACGAATCTATCCCTAAATATAAAGAGAAATTAAATGAAAAAATTCAAAATTGGATAGATCGTGGTAATAAGGTTAATGAATGGCTACTGACAAAAGAGAACACTTCAGACACAACTTCAGACTTCTCACAAAGAGCTAAAATTAGCGAAGCTGTAACAAAATTACAAGAATTGAAACGTTCAGATAGCGCTAACTACGATAAACTTTATGAAATTTCTACACCAATTCATGAAATGGAAGACATTGCAACATTAAGAGAAGTACTAGATATTAAAGTTGCAAAACTATTAGAATATTTTGACCTTTATAACGAAAAAACATACACTAAAGAAAGTATTGAAAACTACAAAAATTATATTAAAAGTGTTCCTGCGTTGAAAAATACAAGAAACATAAAAGAATTAGTTCAACTAATAAAAGACTTCGATAATGCGAACTTCACATACTTAAGATACAATACTACAGAACTAAAAAGAATAATCGATATCGCTGACAGAAAAATAAAAAGTGAATATGAACCTGTAAGCCTTGAAAAATTTGAACAAGCTCTAAACCACGCTAAAGACTGGATTAACCAAACAAACAGTTATAATCCTCAAATTAATGAGACATCAGATCTTGTTAAACAATTAACTGAAGCGATAAATAATCTTACTACAAAAGACGGTCGAAAAGGAGAACCAGTTCCTGCGGCTCCTGTTGAAAACACTACTAAGCCAGCAGAACCGTATAATGTAACTGCAAAATTTGTTGAAAGAGGTAGTGATAAACCTATTAAAACAAGATACAGTCGTGATTTGACAGAACTTATAAAAAATGTAGAAGTTCACGAATTAGGAAACGGTAAAAATGAAGTAATATTAACATTAGAACCTAAAATCATGGGAGGAGCTATCGACTTCGCTCTAGCAGATACTTTCAAATATAACAGTCTAGGAAATACAGATGCCGATGCCGTTGTTTTAGAGACAAAAAATATTGGAGGGCGTGATTACCCTACTAAATTAAAACTTACAGTTGATGCAACCAAGAAAAATATTGAAATAGCTCTTTTAGGAAACTTTAACTTTAAAGACTCATTCTCATTAGGAAAAGATGGAATCGATAACTTTACAAGTCCTACTGATTTATATATCGATTACTCTACAAAACTAGAAGCTAAAAAAGAATCACCTCTGAAAGCTTCTTTAAGAGATAAAGTTAATTACTATACAAGTAATTCAGTACAAGATAACTATAAAGATTTGAAACCAGTGTTCAAAACTTCATTCAATCAATTAATTACTAAAGCTCAGCAACTTCTAAGTAGCGATTCATTAACTAAAGATGAAGTAGATAACATTATAAACAAACTATTAGATGAAACTACTAAATTAGATTCATTAGCTAACCTTTATAAATCACTGCAAAACGCAAAAAATCAGTATGAAAATGATTGGAAAAACAACACTCACTTTACTAATGAAAGTAAAGCACTAGTTAAAGAAAGATTAGCTGCTGTTGAAAGTAAAATAAACGCCCTTGAACCAGTCGATATAGAAGGTAAAAAAGAAACTTACTCAAATGAGTTCGACAAAGAAGGAACTGTGACAGTATATAAAAAACTAGATGAACTTACAGGAGAAGTTCAACATTTAGGTGACTATCTTCGCATCAATACTGAAGAACTTTCAGGAGAAATCAAAAAAGCTGAAGAAGCTTACAACAATTTCAACAAAATTACTCAATCAAAACTTAAACTTAAACAATTAATTGATGAGGCAAAAGCATATGTTGCTAATGCTAAATTAACTCCTGAATCTCCTGATACAGATGATCAAGTTAATACAGATTTAACAGATTACTACAAAGAACAATTCAAATTCGCTATAGAAGACTTAAATAGTTCTCAAACCCCTGGAGCAGAACAAGTTTCAGCTAAAGAGCAACTTAAGAAAAAAATAGCTGAAGTCGAGTTAATAAAACAAGGTAAAAAAGAACCATCAGCCTTTGTTACTTTAACAAATGAGCTATCAAAAGCTAAAGAATTATTAAATAATGATACTTCTACTGAAGAAGCGTTGCTAGCTGAATTAAATAAACTTAACAACGCAGTAAATACATTTAATAATTCGGCTGATTCAGCTCAAAATCAACCAAGTAACCCATCAGAATCTCCTTCTACAGATTCTAATAATAAAGTTCAATTAGAAGGCTCATTATTAAAACAAGATTTAACTAGCCCTTCTATGGCAAATGGAATAATTAAAAATGTATATCTAGTAACTGAAAATGGAAAAAATTACTTAGAATTAGACCTTATCCCTATGAATAATGGAACAACTAACGTTGCCGTTATGAGTAAACTTACATACTTCGACGGAACTACGGAAAAAGATGTCCAAGTTTTAAAAGAAGATACTGCTGATGTTACTTATAATAATGTGACTAATTCTTATAAATACCCTTCAAAAATTAGAATTCCTATCGAAGGAAAACCATCTACAATAAAACTTAACACTTTTGCAAGTAGTACATTATTCGGTACTGACAAACATGAAAATATAGCTGTATTATCTGTAAAATATCCTAAAGAAAATGCTGTTATCACTGCAGATAAAAAACAACTAAACGCACTATTCGGAGCTACAACAAGTAAATACTATGATAGTTGGAATAATGTATTTAAAAATGCAAATGTGAGCCAAGACATGGCGGTAATCAAAAACTTTGGTAACAAAATCAACGCAGCACAAAATGTTTTGAAAAATAATAATGCAAGCACCGAAGAAATTTCTACTGCATTTACTGAACTATCAGATTTGAAAAATCAATATGATCTACTTATTCAACTAAGAACTTCAAACGCTGAGGCTGTAGCAAACTTCAATTCTGATAAAGATAGCAAAAACTATAGTGAAGAAAGCATCAACGCTGTAGATAACTATCTTCAAGGAAAAATAGATAAACTAGAAGACTTAGTGCACAACAACCCTAAATCTAATGAAATCTTGAAATTATTTAACGATGTTCAAACATACTATAACCTTCTTAGATATGATACTTCAAAACTAGACACAGCTGTTAAATCTGCTCAAGACAAACTAGCTGCAAGTAATTATTCAGATGAGTCTAAAAATAATTTAACTACAGCTATTACTAAAGCAACTGAATTCATAAACAAAGCTAAAGAAACAAGAAATCTAGAAGACACTCGTTCTAGTTTATTAAAAGAAATCGAAGATGCAGTCAATGGATTAAAAGAAGCTCCTGCTCCTGAAGTAAATAAACCAAGTGACAACACTGATGCATCTAATAATGAGACTAATAAACCTAACGATAAAGTTGATAATCCAACTAACAGCGAAGGCAACAAACCTAACGATAAAGTTGATAATCCAACTAACAGCGAAACTAACAAACCTAACGATAAAGTAGACACTCCTAATAATAGTGAAGCTAACAAACCTAATGATAAAGTTAATAACCCTACTAACAGCGAAGGCAACAAACCTAACGATAAAGTTGATAACTCAACTAATAGCGAAGGCAACAAACCTAACGATAAAGTAGACACTCCTAATAATAGTGAAGCTAACAAGCCTAACGATAAAGTTGATAACCCTACTAATAGTGACGCTAACAAACCTGTTGAAAATACTAATGATGAAGTTGCTAAAAAACTTGCTACTGAAAGAGCAAACCTTCTTTTACCTTTAGAAACAGCTAAAATCCTAGTTAACGATGACAAAGATAAAGGAGAAATTAATAAAGAAGCATACGCTAAACTAAAAGAAGCTACTGAAAAAGCTCAAAAAGTGTATGATGAAGAAAAATCTATAGATAAAATTTTAGAAGAAAAATCTAACATAGATAAAGCATTAGAAGAGTATACTAAACATAAAAATGATAAAGAAACTGTCCCAGGAAATAACAAACCTGAAGATAAACCTACTCCAGATAATAAACCTGATAATAATTCAAGTAATAATGTTCCTAAATTCAACAGACCTGTCACTTCTAATGGCCAAGATGCCCCTGTTAATGAAGTTCCTGAATTCAACGGACCTGTCGCTTCTAATGGCCAAGATGCCCCTGTTAATAAAGTTCCTGAATTCAACGGACCTGTCGCTTCTAATGGTCAAGATGCTCCTGTTAATGAAGTTCCTGAATTCAACGGACCTGCTGCTTCTAATGGTCAAGATGCCCCTGTTAATGAAGTTCCTGAATTCACTGGTGGAGTAAACGATACAACACCTCCAACTGTTCCTGATAAACCAGAAGGAGAAACTCCAAAACCAACAAAACCTGAAACATCTAACGGAGATTCACTTGTACAACTAGAAGTGCCAAAATTCAAAGGTGGCGTTAACGCTGTTGAGGCTGCTGTTAATGAAATTCCTACATTCGGAGTTAAACAACCTGAAATCAAGAAAATATTAGATGAACTTGTTAACATAAAAAATCAAATAAAAGATGGCGAAGAAAACGGTGCTGAAGATTATTATATCAATGGATTAAAAGATAGATTAGTAGACTTAGAAAAAGCATTCGACTTACTAACTCAAAATCTTTCTGCAGTAAATGACGTACCAGAATATACAGGTCCTGTTACCTCAGAACCTCAACCCCACTTAGAGGGAACTGCTCCTGGTAGTGGTCAAGGCGGAACTGCTGGTGAAATAGTAGATCCTAATCAAAACCTTGGATTAGTTGGAGGAGCTTCAGCTACTCAAAACGTAGATTTTGGACAAACACCTGCTGTTACTCAACTATCTGAAAAAACTAAAGAAGCTAAACCTGAAAAAGCTAAATCTAAAGCATTAGCAAGCACAGGTATGAATTCTTCTAGCACTACTGCATTAGGATTAAGCTTAATCTGTCTTGTTGGACTTGTAGTCAGACGTAAACTTTTTAAATAATCAATTAGTGTATAAAAAACTTTAAAGGCAGTAACTCAAAAATTACGATTTTAAAAAAACAAGATTTTGGTAAATTCCCAAAGTAAGTTCCAGTAAGAAATTAAAGTGGAAGTTACCTTGGGAAAAAAGGAAAATAACAATAAAAATATTCCCAAGGTAAGTTCCGGTATAAAACAAGGAAGCTTTACTTTGGGAGTTTTTTTTAAGGAATCAAAATAAAAAAAAGAATTATATTATTATGTCATATTTTATGCAACTTTGTTTGT
>ERZ772962.1865-NODE-1865-length-11119-cov-3.104212_pt1 | contig 11119 bp, 7 predicted proteins | sample MGYA00580676_ERZ772962 | MGnify/ENA primary metagenome ERZ772962 (study PRJEB29015, sample SAMEA2738049) | human oral metagenome | biome: human oral; feature: human-associated habitat; material: saliva | place: China | collected 2230 ...
GGGAGCGAAGTGAAGAGCGCAGGGGAGAAGACGAGAAAAACGGGGAAGAAAATGAGAAAAGCAGGGAGCTAAGTGAAGAAAGTGGGGAAGAAAATGAGAAAAGAAGCGCAGAAGATGAGCGAAGCGGGGGAGCGCGTGAACAAATGTGCGTGTAATCGCCGCGTGATTTTGACATCGGCTATCATCTTCGGAAGAAAAGTTGTAACTTCGCGGAGACTATCCAATTTTGTGGCGGCGATCGAAGGGAGAAATCACCTTAGTGGTGAGCGAACATGCCCGTTTGCGTCGCGCCGCTTACACTTTCGTAGAAAAAATACGATCGACACAACGATCAGCATCCAATATGATTTCGGTAGAACATCTTAAAGTCGAATTTTCAGCCCGTGCGCTGTTCTCAGATGTGAGCTTCGTGGTCAACAAGCGCGACCGCATCGCTCTCGTCGGCAAGAATGGGGCCGGGAAGAGCACGATGCTCAAAATCTTAGCCGGCATTCAGCAGCCGACCGACGGGCACGTGGCCGTGCAGCGCGATGTAAGTGTGGGATACCTCCCGCAAGTGATGGTGCTCAGCGACGATACGACGGTGGCTGCCGAAGTGGAAAAAGCTTTTGCCCACATTCATCAGCTCAAGGACCGCGTGCGCCGACTGAACGACGAGCTTTCCAGTCGCACCGACTACGATACGCCGGAATATATGGAGCTTGTCGAAGCCTTCAGCCGCGAAAACGACCGTTTGCAGATGATGGGTGCGCAAAACTATCACGCAGAAATTGAGCGAACGCTCACCGGTCTGGGCTTCAACCGCGAAGATCTGGAGCGCCCCACACGAGAATTCTCCGGCGGATGGCGCATGCGCATCGAATTGGCCAAACTTTTGTTGGCCCGTCACGATGTGTTGTTGCTCGACGAGCCGACCAACCATTTGGACATCGAGAGTATCCGCTGGTTGGAGCAGTTCCTCTCGCGCAATGCGGATGCCGTTATCCTGGTGAGCCACGATCGCGCTTTCATCAACAACGTTACGAATCGCACATTGGAGATTTCGTGCGGAAAGGTGGTGGACTATCGCGTGAAGTACGACGAATACGTACAACTTCGCGCGGAACGGCGCGAAAGTCAGTTGCGCGCTTACGAGAACCAGCAGAAAGAAATAGCCGAGATCAAAGACTTCATCGAGCGCTTCCGTTACAAGCCCACCAAGTCGGTGCAAGTGCAGAGCCGCATCAAGCAGTTGGAGAAAATCGTCCCGATCGAAATTGATGAGGTTGATACTTCGCGCCTACATCTCAAGTTCCCTCCTTGCTCGCGTTCGGGCGATTATCCCGTGATTTGCGATGATGTGGAGAAACACTACGGCGATCATCAAGTTTTTGCGCAGGTCAACCTCACCATCCGCCGCGGTGAGAAAGTAGCCTTCGTGGGCAAGAACGGCGAAGGCAAGTCTACGCTGGTCAAGTGCATCATGTCGCAAATTGACCACGGCGGTGTGCTCAAACTCGGGCACAATGTCGAGATTGGCTACTACGCACAGAATCAAGCCCAGTTGTTGGACGACGAACTCACCGTGTTCGACACCATCGATCGTGTGGCCCAAGGAGATATCCGGCTGAAAATCCGCGACATCCTCGGCGCCTTCATGTTCGGCGGGGAGGCATCCGACAAAAAGGTCAAAGTGCTCTCCGGAGGTGAGCGGAGCCGATTGGCCATGATCAAGTTATTGTTGGAACCCGTCAACTTTTTGATACTCGACGAGCCGACCAACCACCTCGACATGCAGACCAAGGACGTGCTGAAGGAGGCCATCCTTGCTTTCGACGGGACGGTCATTGTCGTAAGTCACGACCGCGAATTTCTCGACGGCTTGGTCACGAAAGTCTATGAGTTCGGCGGGGGCAAAGTGCGCGAATATCTCGGCGGCATCTACGACTATTTGCGTGAAAAGTCGGTCGATGATGTCGCTGCAGCCGCCGCGCTTGCCGGAAATCGCCCCGCCACCGCCGAAACATCCCCTGCTCAGTCGGCGCCCGGCGCAACAGTGCCCTCGGAAGGGGCTTTGAGTTACGCCGAACAGAAGGAATTGGCCAAACAACGCCGCAAGTTGGAGCAAGCCGTCAAGGACGCTGAGCAGAAAATCGAGCAGTTGGAAACGGAGATCTCCGAACTGGAAACCCGACTTTCCACGCCGGAGGGTGCAACAGACGCGGCACTTTTCACGCGCCACGGAGAATTGCGCAAGGAACTCGCGGCAGCCGAGGAAGCGTGGAGCGCCGCGGTGGAAGCGCTCGGCTGATGCCCGGCGCATCTCCCCTTTGTGGCCCGAGCATAAGCCTGTTTCCACGCGGTTTCCTCCCATTTCCACTCAGCAGGCGACCGTTTTCTCTCAACCGTCGCACGAATTCCGGTTCCGCCTCGCTTGTTTTCGCGTCGAGTCTCCGCTCGCGCTCCGTCGGACCGAACGACGTTGAAATTCCTCTCCCAGAATACAATATTCCAATCCAATAGATACATCATGAGATTAAAACATTTCCTGTCTGCTCTGGCCTTTGTGGCCGTAGGTGCTTCAGCACAAGCGCCTGTAGGCACGCTTAATCGTGCCGACATGGATCTCACGGCTCGTCCCGGCCAAGATTTCTATCAATATGCCGGCGGCGGCTGGATGAAAGCTCACCCGCTCACGCCCGAACACGCTCGCTACGCCCAATTCAATGAGCTCGAAGAGGTGAATCAGAAGCGCATTCGCACGTTGATCGAAGACCTCGCCGCGAAACCCGCGGCCGACGGCACTTTGGCGCAAAAGATCGGATCGCTCTATCGACTTTCGATGGACAGCGTGCGACGCAATCGCGAAGGCTACGAACCCATTCGCGCCACGCTGGACGAAGTGCGCGCCCTCAAGGACAAGGCGGCCTATTTCGCGCTGACCAATCGTTTGGAACGCTGCGGTATTTCGAGCATGATCGGGGTCGGTTGCGGCGCCGACATCAAGAATGCCCAAATGAACTTGGTGCAAATCAACCAAAGCGGCTTGGCGCTCGGCGAACGCGACTACTATCTGGAAAATGATCCCGAGACGCGCAAGATTCGTGAGGCCTATCGCGCCTATGTCAAGCAGTTGTTTGTCATGACCGGCACCCCCGAGGCAGAAGCCGCGCAGAAGATGGAGCAAGTGCTCAACATCGAGACGCGCATTGCCAAAGCTTCCTATTCTGCCACCAAGTTGCGCGACGTAGAAGGCAATTATCACAAGATGACCTACGCCGAACTCTTGCGTGATTATCCGGGCATTGATTGGAAAGTGCTGTTCCAAAATCAGGGCTATCCCGCATTTGCCGAAGTAAGTGTCAACCAACCGGAGCCCATTCACGAGGTGGAGAAGATTCTCGCCGATACTCCGCTCGAAGCACTCAAATCTTATCTCGAATTCAACGTGATCAACAGCGCCTCCTCGGCGCTGAGCGATGATTTCCGCCGTGTCACGTTTGATTTCTACAGCCGCACGATGCAGGGTACGGAGCAAGACCGTCCGCGTTGGAAGCGCGCGGTGGGTACTGTAGAGGATGTTTTGGGAATGGCCGTCGGCAAAATGTATGTTGAGCGTTATTTCCCCGAAAGCTCCAAGCAGCGCATGCTTCAACTCGTGCACAATCTGCAAAAGGCCCTCGGTCAGCGCATTGATCAGCAAACTTGGATGAGTGCCGCCACTAAAAAGCAAGCACACGAGAAGCTCAACACATTTCGCATCAAGATTGGTTATCCGGACGAGTGGAGAAACTACGATGGTCTGGTGATTGACGAAAAACTCTCGTTCTATGAGAATCTGCGCCGTGCCGAAGAATTCGACAATGCGTATGAAATCGCACGCCGCGTCAACAAACCCGTCGATCGCAACGAGTGGTTCATGACACCGCAGACGATCAATGCCTACTACGACCCGACAACCAACGAGATTTGCTTCCCCGCCGGCATTCTCCAGGCGCCTTTCTTCGATCCCGCAGCCGACGATGCGGCCAACTACGGCGCGATTGGTGTGGTGATCGGCCACGAAATGACGCACGGTTTCGACGATCAAGGCAGTCAATTCGACAAAGATGGCAATCTTCGCAACTGGTGGACGCCGCAAGATAAGGCTAATTTCAAGGCGCGCACCCAACGTATGATTCGATTCTTCGACGGTATCGAGGTGTTGCCCGGCTTGCATTGCAACGGCGCACTCACTTGTGGCGAAAACATTGCGGACCATGGCGGACTGAAGGTGGCTTATCAAGCCTTCCGCAACGCAACAAGCAGCCGGCCGCTTGCCGATTTCGGCGGTTTCACCCCCGACCAGCGCTTCTTCATCAGCTACGGCCAGATCTGGGCCAACAATATTCGTCCCGAAGCCCTGCGCAATCAGGTGAAAACCGACCCCCACGCTCCCGCTCGCTGGCGTGTGAACGGCGCGCTTCCCCAGATCGAAGCTTGGTACAAGGCATTTGGCATCAAGAAAGGGGATAAACTCTTCGTTCCCAAGAACAAACGAGTTGATATCTGGTAATTTCTCAGTATTTTGACGCCATGCTCTACGTCAATTCTCCCATTCCCGCCATCGAGACCCTCCGTGCAGAGGGTCTCGATGTGGTTGTGGGCCGTCCAAGTGGCGTGCCCCGCATCGGATTGCTCAATCTTATGCCCGAGAAGGTTGCGACCGAGCACGACTACTGCCGCATGTTGGCGCACAGCGGCCGCACGCTAAGCCTCGTTTTGCTCCGCCTGCCCGGTCAAACTTACAAGACCACACCGCAGGAGTACGTAGAAACGCACTACGAAGTGCTGGATCTCGATGGTGAAGCGCCGGATTTGGACGGATTGATCGTCACCGGCGCCCCACTTGAGCAGCTTCCTTTCGAATCTGTTCGCTATTGGGCGGCATTGTGTCGCCTCTTCGATTGGAGTGCCCGGCACGTGCAGTCCACACTCTGCGTGTGTTGGGCCGCACAAGCCGCGATGTATTATAGTTATGGGCTGCCCAAGATTGCGCTCGCCGAGAAATGTTTCGGCATTTTCGAGCAAGAGGTCCTGTTGCCCGGTCATCCGTTGTTGAACGGCCTCGCTTCTTCCTTCCCCATGCCCCACAGTCGCCACACGGCCGTCGATTTTTCGGCACTGCCCGATCGTTGCCTGATTTTGGCCGCCGGTTTAGACACCGGAGTGGGCATCGTGGCCGACGAAACCCTGCGCCGCGTCATGGTCATAGGCCACTTAGAATATGCTCCCGACACACTCGATCGTGAATATCGCCGCGATTTGGCCAAGCAGCTCCCCATCCAACTCCCACAACATTACTACCACGGGGACGATCCGGCGCAAGAAATCGATTTTTCTTGGCGAGAAACCGCGTTGACGTTCTACCGAAATTGGGTTATCAGCCTCGAAACCGACTGCTGAGCCCGGCGGCCGATAGCATTTTCCCCATCGCCCTCTTTTTCCTCCCGATCGAAACGCCACGTCTCCCGACCGCGCGCTTCGTTCGTCCACTCATCATCTAATCCCTCCCTCCTTTCATGATATCTGTTGATGGTCTGACCGTCGAATTCGGCGGAACCACACTCTTCAAAGACATTTCTTTTCAAATCAACGAGAAGGATCGCATCGCCCTCATGGGCAAAAACGGTGCAGGTAAGTCCACGTTGCTCAAAATCCTGGCCGGCGTGCGGCAGCCCACGCGCGGACACGTCAGTGCCCCCAAAGACACGGTCATTGCCTACCTGCCGCAGCACCTCATGACCGAAGATGGTCGCACCGTATTCGAAGAAGCGTGCCAGCCCTTCGAGCATCTCAAGGACATGGAGCGCGAGATCGAAGCCCTCAACGCCCAACTCATGGAGCGCACCGACTATGAGAGCGACGAATACATGGCTCTCATCGAACAGGTGTCGGCCATGAGCGAGAAATTCTACGCCATCGATCTCACCCACTTCGAAGAAGACGTGGAAAAGATGCTCCTCGGTCTCGGATTTGAGCGCAGCGATTTCGCGCGCCCCACAAGCGATTTCTCCGGCGGCTGGCGTATGCGCATCGAACTGGCAAAGCTCCTCTTGCAAAAGCCTGATGTGCTGCTACTCGACGAGCCTACCAACCATCTCGACATAGAAAGCATCGGTTGGCTCGAAGATTTCATCCTCACTTCCGGCAAGGCGGTGGTCGTCATCAGCCACGACCGCAAATTTGTCGACAACATCACGACGCGCACCATCGAGATCACGCTCGGACGCATCTATGATTACAAAGCAGGCTACTCCCAATATCTCGAACTCCGCAAGGAGCGTCGCGCGCAGCAGCAAAAGCAATACGAGGAGCAGCAAAAAATGATTGCCGAAACAAAGCTTTACATCGAACGCTTCAAGGGAACCTACTCGAAAACCAACCAAGTGCAGAGTCGCGTGCGCATGCTCGAAAAATTAGAGCTGGTCGAGGTCGACGAAGAGGACACTTCCCGCCTCCGGCTCAAGTTTCCGCCTTCGCCCCGCAGCGGTAATTATCCCGTCATCATGGAGAACGTGGGCAAACGCTATGGCGATCACACCGTTTTCTCGGGCGTTTCGCTCACCGTGGAGCGCGGCGACAAATTAGCCTTCGTCGGTCGCAACGGCGAAGGGAAGTCCACGCTCGTCAAGTGCATTATGCAGCAGCTCGACCACGACGGCACGCTCACGCTTGGGCACAACGTGCAAATTGGCTACTTCGCACAGAACCAAGCCTCGCTGCTGGACGGCGAAATCACCGTCTACGACACCATCGACAGTGTGGCAAAAGGCGAAATTCGCCTCAAAATTCGCGATCTGCTCGGTGCCTTCATGTTCGGCGGCGAAGAAGGGACGAAAAAGGTGAAAGTGCTGTCCGGCGGTGAGCGCACGCGCTTGGCCATCCTCAAACTCTTGCTCGAACCCTTCAATCTTCTCATCCTCGACGAGCCCACCAACCACCTCGATTTGCGCACGAAGGACGTGCTCAAGCAGGCACTTCAAGATTTCGACGGCACCCTCATCGTGGTGAGCCACGACCGCGATTTTCTCGACGGCCTTGTCACGAAAGTCTACGAGTTCGGCGGCGGGAAAGTGCGTGAGCACCTGTGTGGCATCTACGAGTTTCTCGAGACCAAGCGCCTTGAGAATCTCCAAGAGTTGGAACGCAAATCCTGATCGCGCCCCGGGCCGTGCTGCCGCAGCGTGAGTTGCCACCCGCGGAGCGCAGTGCCTCAGCGCCCTTTCCTGCTTTCGAGTGGGGAAGGGCGCTTCGTCGTGGATCCCGTCGCCCTGCGGCAGCCTATCGTCTCGTTGCGCGAAGGCGGAGCTGCGCAGTGGCTCGTTGCGCCCCGGCGACCGCGCAGCGCGGCCCGCATTCGGGAGCGCTCGCCCGCCCGTTGACGTACGGTGCTTTCGCTGTTTCGTTGTCCGGCGTAGAGCCGGGGGACAAAATCCCGGAGTTCTTGCGCGAAAGTTGGGCGTTTTTGGGAGTTAGTCCGCAGTTTTCTCGCGAAAGCTGCGGACTTTTTCTGCGTGCCCTCCTTGGGCTGTATGAGAAGTCCCGCAGAGGAGGCGATGTTCTCCCCGACGCAGGACGATGGGCGCGCGTTTGCGTGTCGTCGTCCCCGCCTTCCCGGTGCCATTTCCGCGTTGGCAGACGGTGCTTTCCCGCCGGCACCGCACGGCCTGCACCGGCTGTTCGGCAAAAAGGGTGGGGGAGTCGACAAATGCGCTTTTCGCCTTCAATAGATTACAAAAAGCGACGGTTAATCACCTGAATTGCAGAAAAGAGTTGGCAAAAGCAGCCTGTTTCAACGCTTTTTTGTATCTTTGCATGCAAAACATGCACCGCTTATCGCCGCATCACTCCCATGAGTGTGCGCGACGAGGTGCAGCTAATTCTCAGAATGAAAGCAAAAAAGATCCTGTACATCACTCAGGAAATGGTCCCCTATGTTTCCGAGTCGCAAATGTCCACTGTAGGTCGCGAGTTGCCACAACGCATTCAGGAGGGAGGGCGAGAAATCCGCACCTTCATGCCGAAATGGGGCAACATCAATGAGCGCCGCAACCAATTGCACGAAGTGATTCGCCTGTCGGGGATGAACATCGCCATCGACGAAACCGATCACCCGCTCATCATCAAAGTGGCCTCCATTCAGGCAGCGCGCCTTCAGGTCTATTTCATCGACAACGATGATTATTTCTACAAACGCCTGATGCGCACCGACGAGGACGGAACCGAATATGCCGACAATGCCGAGCGAGCCATCTTCTATGCACGTGGCGTGCTCGAAACGGTGAAAAAACTGCGTTGGGTGCCCGACGTAATTCATTGCCACGGCTGGATTTCGTCGATCGTTCCCTTCTACATCAAGAAGGCCTTCCGCGAAGAACCGCCTTTTGCCGAAACCAAAGTGGTGTACAGTGCCTACGAAGACACGCTCACCCTCGCGCCGCGCGACAACTTCCCGGCGTGTGTCGACTTCCGTGAGGCCAAAAAAACGCTGCTGGCCGACACCGGCATCGACTTTTCCTCGCCCTCTTCGCTCGATCTGCTCGGCGCACACTTTGCCGACGGCGTGGTGCAACTCGGATCGTGCAGTGCGGTGGTCGAGCATGCCCGCGCCCAAGGCATCCCCGTACTCGAACCCTCGAAAGAGGCCGCCGATGTGGAAGCGTATGCCGATTTTTACGAGCAAATCGTGGGCAACGTCGCCGAATAAAGGCGTCGCACGGCGGGTAAATCGATTTTTATAGGTATATTTGCCCTCCGTTCGGGTCGGTTGCCCGATGCAGAATATCACTCCACACCATGCAAGTTAAGACTCTCCTCTACGTCTCTTTGTTGTCGGCGGCATTTGGCAGCCTGGTTGCCTCATGTGGTGACGAAACCGTGTCGAATTTGGGCATCGACGTGATGCCGCGCCAAGATTCGGTGAGCACAGCGCAATTGCATTTCCCGGTCAGCACCCGCACCGTGCGCACCGCTTCGACGGTGGCGCGCACCAACAGCAGTTGGTTGGGCGCCGTGATCGATCCCGAGACCGGTGCGCGCACAAGCAACGACTTCGTGGCGCAATTTTACGTGCCCGAAACTTTCCGACTGCCCAACCTCGATAAAATGATGACCGGAGCAGACGGACAACCCGTGGCCGACTCGTGTTTCCTCAATATATATCATGGGGAATACTTCGGCGATTCGCTTGCCGCCCAGAAGGTGACGGTGTGGGAAGTGGATACGGCGCGCACGCTCAGCGAAGTAGTGAACTACAGCACGCAGACCGACGTGAGCCAACTGCTGCTGCCTGCCGGAAAGGCGGAACGCCAGACCGTCAGCTACAGTGTTTTCGATCAAACCCGACCGCAGTCGTTGGTACAGGGCAATGCTTACTATCGCCGACTGCCCATTCCGTTGAGTCAAGCGTTCGGCACACGTCTGTTGCGCCATTATTATGCGCAACCGGCGCACTTTGCCAACTCCTATGAGTTTGCACACCACGTTTGCGGCGGTTTCTATTTCCGCCACAGCGGAGGCATCGGTGCGATGCTCAAAAGTGATTTCGTGACCCTCGATGTTTACTTCCGCTATCGCTCGAAAACGGCGTCCGGCGCAGACACTTTGGTCAACGGCAGCCAGCGTTTCACCGCCACCGACGAGATCATTCAGCTGCCGCGGGTCGAAAACCGCGTGCCCGATGCGATGCTCGACGCCTCCTTGCCCTACACCTACGTGAAATCGCCGTTGGCGTTGCACACCGAAGCGACGTTGCCCATCGATGACATCGTGGGTGGAGTGCACTTCAACGACACGATCAACAGCGCCTCGCTGAATTTGCGCACGGTGTTGGAAGAGACCAACGAAAAGCGCTTGCCCAAACCCAACATGTTGCTCTTGGTGCGCGCTGATCAGGTAGATCACTTCTTTGCCCACGAGCAGATGCCCGACGGTGTGACCTCGTTTGTGGCCACACTCGACAATCATTCGACGGCAAACAGCAAAGCCACCTACGGTTATCGCTTCGATAACATCGGGCGCCTCGTCGCCTATCTTCGCGAAGAGCGCAATCGTGGAGCCGGTGTTACGGCCGGTGACACTGAAACGGAGCGTAAGGTCAAGTGGCGCGCGTGGGAACAAGCACATCCCAACTGGAACAAAGTGGTGCTCCTCCCGGTGACCGGCGAATATTCCAAAACGACCGATGCGCGCACCGGAAACCCGGTTCGCACCTTGGTGCGTGTGATGAACGCCTTCGACCTTTCGTCGGTGCGTCTCGAGGGGGGGGCGACCGGACAAGTGGACCTTTCGGTGGTCTACAGCCGTTTCAAAAAGTGATCCTCCTTCCTTATATATAATGGGCGTGCGGAATGCACGCCCATATTCGTATGCGGCGAGTGCTTTGTCAGCCGCTGTCGCCGATAGCCGGCGACGTCGAAGTGACTTCGCCCATCTTGCATCAAAACATCGGGGAAGTATGGTCTGCGTCCCGGTTGTTGTTCTCGTACAGTCCGCCGGCAGATGTTGTCTACTGCGATGTCCTCGACCGCTTTTCTCGATTTCATTCCTCTCTTTACCCTCTCTCTTATGCGAGCACTGATTTTTGCCGCCGGTCTCGGCACTCGTTTGCGTCCCCTCACCGATCGTATGCCCAAAGCGCTGGTTCCGGTAGACGGTCGTCCCCTGTTGTGGCACACCATCCACCGGTTGGTCGAAGTCGGCGCCGAAGAATTGGTGGTCAATGTCCATCATTTCGGGCAACAAATCATCGACTATTTGGCCGAACACGAGTGGCCGGTGCCGATTCAGGTCTCCGATGAGCGCGAAGCCCTGTTGGATACCGGCGGCGGCCTCCGTCGAGCCATTCCTTTGTTCACAGAGCGCGATGCGCCGATCCTGATTCACAATGTCGACATCCTCAGTGACGCTCCGTTGCGCGCCTTCTATGCGGAAAGTGCCGATGTGGATGTGCAGCTGATGGTGAGCCGACGCGACACACAGCGCTATTTGTTGTTCAATGAAGAGATGCGTTTGGTGGGGTGGACGAACATTGTCACCGGCGAAGTGCGCACTCCGTACGAAAATCTCGATGTGGCCGCTTGTCCCAAGTTGGCTTTCT
>ERZ772962.1867-NODE-1867-length-11115-cov-2.993671_pt1 | contig 11115 bp, 10 predicted proteins | sample MGYA00580676_ERZ772962 | MGnify/ENA primary metagenome ERZ772962 (study PRJEB29015, sample SAMEA2738049) | human oral metagenome | biome: human oral; feature: human-associated habitat; material: saliva | place: China | collected 2230 ...
AAGTAGAATATGGCAACGTATCAGCTGCAAGTGTGGGCGCGATTCAACGTGCTTTACTGACACTTGAAAATGAAGGGGCGACCAATCTTTTTGGTGAGCCAGCATTGAACCTTGAAGATTGGTTACAAACTCGTGATGGTCGTGGCGTGATCAATGTTTTAAATTCTGAAAAATTAATCAATTCCCCAAGAATGTATAGCGCATTCTTGCTTTGGTTGATGTCTGAATTATTTGAACAATTACCGGAAGTCGGCGATCCGGATAAACCAAAATTTGTGATGTTCTTCGATGAAGCACACTTACTCTTTGATGGCGCACCGAGTGTGTTGGTGGACAAAGTGGAACAAGTGGTTCGTTTGATTCGTTCTAAAGGTGTAGGGATTTATTTTGTGACCCAAAACCCATTAGACTTACCGGATACCGTGTTAGGCCAATTAGGTAACCGTGTTCAGCATGCGTTACGTGCTTTTACACCACGCGATCAAAAAGCAGTGAAATCTGCGGCAGAAACGTTCCGTTCAAATCCAGCTGTCAATGTGGTGGAAACCATTTCAACCTTAGGTGTGGGTCAAGCATTGATTTCATTCTTAGATGAAAAAGGTATGCCAACGCCAGTTGAAGTGGCTTACGTTTACCCACCGAAAAGCCAACTTGCACCGATTACTGAAGAAGAGCGTGCAGCGTGGGTGAAAGACGATGAGCTTTATGCATTCTATAAAGATTATGTGGATAATGAGTCGGCTTTCGAAGTATTAAATGCTCAAGCGGATTTAGCAGCAGTGCAACAAAAACAAGCTGAACAAGCGCAGCAAGAGGAAGAGAGCGGTTTATTTGGTCGCTTAAGCCGAATGATTTTTGGAACACAAAAACGCGGGGATAAACTTTCTCCGACAGAACAAATTGTGAATAGCGTGGCAAAATCAGTTGGTCGCAATATTCGTAATGAAGTGACCAAACAAATCATGCGTGGTATCTTAGGGGCATTGAAAAAATAACGAAAATTTGACCGCACTTTGCGGCAAGAAGAAAAAAGGAGACTGTTATGTCTGATGTATTTCACTTAAACCTGACTAAAGCACAACTGAAAGGTGCAACACTCGCTATCGTACCAGGGGATCCTGCACGTAGCGAACGTATTGCTAAAAAACTTGATAACCCTGAGTTTCTTGCAAGTACACGTGAGTTCACTTCTTGGTTAGGCTATTTAAATGGTCAACCGGTGGTGGTGTGTTCAACCGGTATTGGTGGCCCTTCTACGTCTATCTGTGTGGAAGAGCTGGCTCAGCTTGGCGTGCGTACATTCTTGCGTATTGGTACAACAGGTGCAATTCAACCACATATCAATGTAGGTGATGTTCTTGTTACAACGGGTGCAGTCCGCCTTGATGGTGCAAGCCGTCATTTTGCGCCGATTGAATATCCAGCAGTGGCAAATTTTGAATGTACCACGGCACTTTACAATGCAGCTAAAGAAAAAGGCATTGAGCCATTTGTAGGAATTACAGCTTCTTCAGATACGTTCTATCCAGGTCAAGAACGTTACGATACCTACAGCGGCAAAGTGTATCGTGATTACCAAGGCTTGTTAAAACAATGGCAAGATCTCAATGTGATGAACTATGAGATGGAATCCGCGACGTTATTCACCATGTGTAACGCCCTTGGCTTACGAGCAGGTATGGTAGCTGGTGTGATTGTAAACCGTACACAACAAGAAATTCCAAATGAAGCCACCATGAAAGATACGGAAGACAAAGCAGTATCAGTCGTAGTGGAAGCAGCAAGAAAATTGTTAGCGTAAAACTCAGATAAAAAGAACCGCACTTTTTTAGAAGTGCGGTTTATTTTTTAACTGTTTTTTCGAGCAAAAGCGGCGGCTTCAGCGACTAATTGGTCATCAGGACGTACACCTGTGTAGAGCTCAAATTGTTCGACAGCTTGTAGCACAATCACTTCTGCACCAGAAATGGTTTGTTTACCTTGCTGTTGAGCAAATTGGATAAACGGTGTTTCAGCAGGAATCGCCACCACATCAAAAGCGGTTTGAGCTTGTTGAATAAGATTTTCAGGAAAGGCGAGATCAAATTCTTCTTTTCCACCTTTCATCCCAATTGGCGTAACGTTGACTAAAATGTCTGCCGATTGATTGCCTAAAGATGGGATATATTCATAGTCATAAAGTGCGGCTAAATTTTTACCTGTTTTTTCATTTCGAGCAAAAATCTTCAGATGCTCAAATCCACTATTTTTAAAGGCTGCAACGACCGCTTTAGCCATACCACCACTGCCTCGTACAATCACGCGACTCTTTTTATCTAATTGATATTCTTTGATAAGTTTAACAATCGCAATATAGTCGGTGTTGTAAGCACGAAGAAACCCTTGATCATTCACAATGGTGTTCACGGACTGAATGGCTTGTGCAGAAGGCGAGATTTCATCTAAAAATGGCATACAGCTTTCTTTAAATGGCATCGAAACGGCACAGCCTCGAATACCAAGTGCACGAATACCTTTGACTGCGCTTTCAATATCTGTGGTGGTAAAGGCTTTATAGATAAAATTAAGCCCTAATTTTTGATACAGATAGTTATGGAATGTTGTGCCAAAATTGCCTGGTCTGCCAGAAAGAGACATGCAAAGTTGGGTGTCTTTGTTAATCATATTTTGGTCTTAAATATTCAAATTTAAATCATCATCAATAAAATATTGATTCATTTCAAAGGCTGGCTTCGCCGCTTTGTCTTTGCCGACAATACGAGCAGGCACACCTGCAGCGGTGGCATATTCAGGCACAGGTTGAAGTACAACAGAGTTGGCACCAATTTTGGCATATTTGCCCACTTCGATATTACCGAGAATTTTTGCCCCTGCTCCAATCATCACACCTTCTCGTACTTTTGGATGGCGATCGCCGGATTCTTTACCTGTACCACCGAGGGTAACACCTTGTAAGATAGACACATCATTTTCAATTACCGAAGTTTCGCCGACAACAATACCGGTAGCGTGGTCAAACATAATGCCGTGCCCAATTTTGGCCGCAGGATGAATATCTACATCGAAAGCCACTGAAATTTGATTTTGTAAATAAAGTGCGAGTGCTTTTCGATTTTGGTTCCACAAATAATGGGTAATTCGATAGCTCTGAATAGCGTGAAAACCTTTTAGATAAAGCAATGGTGTGGACCACAATTCCACAGCAGGATCGCGGTGGCGCACAGCTTTAATATCACAAGCGGCACAGTCAATGATATTGGGCTCGGCTTGATAGGCTTCTTCAATAATTTCACGCAGCGAAATTGCCGGCATGATCGGGTTAGCCAGTTTATTTGCAAGTAAATAACTCAAGGCACTGCCAAGATTTTGATGTTTTAAAATGGTGGAATGGAAAAAGCTTGCGAGCATTGGTTCGCATTCTGCTAATTCTTTTGCCTCTTGGCGAATGTGTTGCCATACTTCTAACGTCATTTTTTCTCCTTATTCGCCTTTTCGTTCACGACCCAATAAGCTCAGCGCCACTTCTTGTGCACTTTTACCACAAAAGAGCATTTGGTAAATTTGTTCTGTAATCGGCATTTCCACGTCTTGTCGTTGCGCCAATAAATAGGTTTCTTTGGTGTTATAAAACCCTTCCACCACCTGACCAATTTCATCCATGGCTTGTTGGCTATCAGTCCCTTTGCCAAGCATTAAACCAAATCGACGGTTACGGGATTGGTTATCGGTACAAGTGAGCACTAAATCACCTAAACCAGACATGCCCATAAAGGTTTGCGTATTGGCCCCCATCGATACGCCTAAGCGAGTAATTTCCGCAATCCCACGGGTAATTAATGCCGTTCTCGCATTGGCACCAAATCCCATGCCATCCGAAATACCCGCACCAATTGCAATCACGTTTTTAATGGCGCCACCTAATTGAACGCCGATCATATCTTGGTTTACATATACTCGGAAATGCTGACTGCAATGAATGCGCGCTTGAAATTCTAAGGCAAACTTTTCATTACGAGAGGCAAGGGTAATCGCTGTTGGCAAACCTTGAGCCAATTCTTTCGCAAAAGTGGGACCTGAAAGCACTGCGGTTGGAATTGCTTTACCTAAGGTTTCTTCCACTACTTCTTGTAGTAATCGGCCAGTGTTACGTTCTAATCCTTTAGTTGCCCAAATTAAACGATGATCAGGTTTTAAGTGCGGTCGAATTTTTAAGAGAATTTCGCCGAAAGCATGGCTTGGCACCACAATTAAAATGTCTTTCGATTGCTCAAGCGCCGTTTTCAAATCCAATTCTAAATGCAAACTTTCTGGAAATTCAATATCAGGCAGAAAACGGCGATTTTGACGTTCCTGTTGCATTTGATTAATGTGCTCGGGATTGTGCCCCCAAAGATAGGTTGGAGAGCCATTGCGAGAAAATGAGATAGCGAGTGCTGTTCCATAAGAACCGCAACCAAGAATGGTAATTGGAGATTGGGATGGGTTCATTTCAATCACCTTTAAAATAAAAGGGCAGACGGTATCGCCTGCCCTTATCACAATTAATGTTGGGTTTCCTGATTTTCTTCCGCTTCAGCTGCTGCTTGCTGCTTGTTCATGTAATCAATGAACAACGCATCGAAGTTTACCGGAGAAAGGTTTAATGCCGGGAATGTACCACGATTTACTAAGTTAGAAATCAATTCACGAGCATAAGGGAAAAGCATATTTGGGCATTGAGATGTTAAGCAGTGTGCCATTTGAACATCTTCTAAACCGCTGATTGTAAATACACCAGATTGTTTCACTTCGCAAATAAACGCCACATCACCAGAATCTTCCATGGTGGTTTCTACGTTGATGTTTAACGTGACTTCGTATAAATCTTCACCTACTTGAACCGCTTCTGTGCTTAAATCAAAGCCAAGTTTTGGTTTCCATTCTTGGTGGAAAATATGAGGAAGATTTGGTGCTTCAAAAGAAACATCTTTTACATAAATACGTTGAATTTGAAGTACGGCTTCTTGTTGCTCTTCAGCAGCTACTTCAGGTTGTTGATTTTGTTCAGACATAGAGGATCCTTACTTATGTTTTTTTACTAATGGTAAATTTGCACCCGCCCAAGCAGCTAAACCGTCTTTTAACACATAGACTTTTTCAAAGCCTTGTTTGGTTAAAAGTTCTGCGGATGTAGCAGAAGAAACACCGTTAACATCCACAATGATAAGCGGTTTTTCTTTGTGATGTTCAATTTTGCCTACATTTTGATTTTTAATTTCAGTTGGAAGCAAGTTGACGCTACCAATGATATGGCCGCGTTGGAATTCATCAATAGGGCGTAAATCAATCACCACGGCTTCTTCATCGTTCATTAAGCGAACCGCTTCAGGGTTGGTGATGACGCGATATTTTTGTGTCGCACTTTTAAAAAAGGTGAAAAGTGTCATAAAAAGGACAGCAAACCATGCGATCGTTAAAAAAGTGTGTTTTTGAGCAAATTCAATTGCTTGAGGAATAAATTCTTGCATGTTGTTCTCAACTTAATTTTGATAATGAATAAGAGTTTATCTTCAGATGAAATAAGGCTTTAAGTATAACCGCACTTTAGTTATCTTTCAAAAAAATTATCAAGGAAACGCAACGTTGGCGAAAGCTTATACAATCAAATGGGGAAAAACATGATCGGGATCATAAATCTATTATCTTAGTGTTTATTCTACTTCTAATTAAGTAGAGAATAGCCAAGTTTAGATTATTTAACGTAAAAGGAGACAAGTATGAAATTAAAAAAATTAACAGCACTCATGATGCTTGGATTAGGTGTTTCGGTCGCACAAGCCGCGGAATTACCGAATATTACGATTTTAGCGACTGGCGGCACCATTGCTGGAAGCGGTGAAACCGCAGTTTCTTCTGCTTATAAAGCAGGGCAACTCAATGTTGAAGCGTTAATCGATGCCGTGCCTGAAATTAAGCAATTAGCTAATGTTAAAGGTGAACAAATTGTGAAAATTGGTTCACAAGATATGAGCGATGATGTGTGGTTAAAATTAGCAAAAGCGATTAATGCACAATGTAAAGACACCGATGGTTTTGTGATTACTCATGGTACCGATACCATGGAAGAAACCGCTTATTTCTTAGATCTTACAGCAAAATGTGAAAAACCAATTGTATTAGTGGGTGCAATGCGTCCTGCGACAGAAAAAAGTGCGGATGGTCCGTTAAACCTTTATAACGCAGTCGTGGTGGCAACCGATAAAAAATCATCTGGTCGTGGTGTGTTAGTGGCGATGAATGGGGAAGTACTAGGTGCGCGTGATGTGACCAAAATGAGTACCACTGCAGTACAAACATTCCATTCACCAAACTATGGTACCTTGGGTTATATCCATAACAGTAAAGTGGATTACGAACGTTCGCCTGAAAGCAAACACACCGTAAACACACCATTTAACGTAGATAAATTAGACAGCTTGCCGAAAGTGGGCATTGTTTATGCTTATTCTAATGCACCAATTGAGCCGTTAAATTCATTATTAGATGCGGGCTATCAAGGTATTGTTTCAGCGGGTGTAGGTAATGGTAACGTGAATGCCGCACACTTAGAACGTTTAGAAAAAGCCGCGAAAGATGGCGTTGTAGTCGTACGTTCATCTCGTGTGCCAACCGGTTACACAACGCGTGACGCTGAAGTGGATGATTCTAAATATGGCTTTGTGGCTTCAGGTACATTGAATCCGCAAAAAGCACGTGTGTTATTACAATTAGCCTTAACACAAACAAAAGATCCAAAAGTGATTCAACAATACTTTGAGGATTTCTAGGAAAGTTATTGAAAGTGCGGTCAGAATTTGAATCAAATTTTAACCGCACTTTCGGATAAAATAGGCTAATCCAAGTAATAAATATAGATAATGCACTAGTTTGTTGTTAATATATGTTCCGGAATTATTCTTAAAATTAATATGGAGAAAATATTATGATTTGGGCTCAACTTTTAGTCGTCCTACTCTTTATTTACCTAGGGGCTAGATTAGGCGGTATTGGTATCGGTTTCATGGGTGGTATGGGTGTTGTGGCACTTTCACTGCTTGGCTTAAAACCGGGCGCCATTCCGTTTGATGTAATTTCAGTTATCATGTCTGTAATCATGGCGATTGCGGCAATGCAAGTTGCGGGTGGTATGGATTTCTTAGTAAAAATGGCTGAAAAAATCCTACGTAAAAATCCAAAATACATTACCTTCCTTGCGCCAACGGTAACTTACTTTATGACTGTACTTGCAGGTACTGGTCACACAGCATTCTCAACACTTCCAGTGATTGCTGAAGTGGCAAAAGAACAAGGTATTCGTCCTTCACGTCCACTTTCTATTGCGGTTATCGCTTCACAAATTGCGATTACAGCCTCTCCAATTTCTGCAGCGGTGGTATTCCTTTCTGCTGAATTAGAGAAAAACTTTGGTTTAAGTTACTTACAATTATTAGGTATTTGGATCCCAACTACTTACGCAGCATGTATGATTACTGCGGTGATTTGTAACTTCCTTGGTAAAGATTTGAAAAATGATGAAGTTTACCAAGATCGTCTAGCAAAAGGCTTAATTACTATGCGTGGTGAAATGCAAATTGAGATCAAACCTTATGCAAAACGCTCTGTCGCAATTTTCCTTATCGCGATTTTAGTGGTCATGCTTTATGCAACAGCAATCAGTAAAACTGTTGGTTTAATTCAAAACCCAATTCTTTCTCGTGATAACGCAATTATCTCTTTCATGCTTGCGACTGCAGCGATTATCACTATGGCATGTAAAGTGGACACAGCAAACATTACCAATGCAGCAACCTTCAAATCAGGTATGTCAGCAGTAATTTGTGTGCTTGGTGTGGCATGGTTAGGTAATACTTTCGTTGAAGGTCATATCGATCAAATCAAAGCAGTATCAGCTGAGTTCTTACAACAATACCCTTGGAGTTTAGCGGTAATCTTGTTCTTCGCAAGTACCTTACTTTACTCACAAGCTGCAACTGCAAAAGCATTATATCCAACTGCAATTTTATTAGGTGTTTCTCCGGAAGCCGCAATTGCAGCCTTCGCCGCGGTATCAGCATTATTCATTCTTCCTACTTACCCAACCTTAATTGCGGCAGTAGAAATGGATGATACTGGTTCAACTCGTATCGGTAAATATGTATTCAACCACCCATTCTTAGTGCCGGGTGTGATTGCAATTGCTTTATCCGTGTTATTCGGTTTCTTAATGGCGGGTGCAGTTTTATAATCTCTCATAAAGCTAACATAAATGAAAACCATCTTGTCTGCAGATAAGGTGGTTTTTTTAATGGGGAACTTCTTCTTCACTGTGATACTCTAAAGGGCAACCTATTTTTATATATAAGGAAAACCAATGAAGTTATTTAAAATCCTTTTTGCTGCATTAATTGCTTATGCACCAACAGCATGGTCTGCGGTGGATTATAATATTAAATACAGTTCCAATTATTTAATGCCTGCGTACGTGCATTTTAAAGCAGATGGTTCACAGTATTCCGTCAATGCGAAAATTAATATTCCGTTGTACAACATTGTGTTTACTTCTCGTGGTTCACAAACTGCAAGTCAATTTAAAATGGTGAATTATCAAGATGTGCGTAATGGTAAGCCTTATGCCATTTCTAAAATTTCACCAACAACAATTGAATACGGTAAAGTGAAAAATGGGTTAGAAACTGAACCGTTAACATTACCGACTTTTGACTTATTCACCATGGCATTTCAGTTGAGTTATTACGATAAATTGCCAACCAGTTTCCAAATTACAAATGGTAAAAAACTTTACCCAATGGAAAATGTGAATGTGAAGAAAGTGGAAAAACAGATCCAATATAACAAGCAAACTGTCACTGAAATCACTTATTCATTTAAAACAGGTAATAAAGATATTATGGTGAAGAAATTCTCAGGTGAACAATTTCCACGTTATATCAAATACACCAGAGATGGTGATGATTATGAGTTAGAGTTTGATGAGTTTGTCAAATAACATCAGATGATAAAAAGAAGCCACGCAAGATTGCGTGGCTTTTTATTTTAGTGTGCATACATAAATACTTGAACGAGAAGAAGTATCGATGAGATAACAAATTGACAGCCTACGATTGGCATGACAAATTTCAACCATTTATTGAATGGAATACCAAGCATTTGTAGCGTGACAAGGACTAATCCTGTTGGCGCAAGGAATAACATAATATATTGTCCCCAGTTGTAAGCTGATACGACGATATCTCTTGGAATGCCAACAGTATCAGCCAGTGGTGCCATAATTGGCATAGCGAGTACGGCAAGACCTGAAGATGAAGGTACAACCAATCCTAAGAAAATGAAGACAATGAGCTGACCAATAATAAAGACGCCGCCATTCATTCCATCGACAAGATGTGTCATATAATCGAGAATCGTGTCAGAAATCATCCCTTGTTCCAGAATGATATTGACTGCTCGAGCGAGTCCGATAATCAATGCGACGCCAACTAATTCAGAAGCACCATGAGTAAAGCCATTTACGACATCTTTTTCAGGCAATCCGCTGATAAACATAATAATGATGGTGATGGCCAGGAAGGAAGTCGCCATCTGAGGGAACCACCAACCGCCAAACATCACCCCCCATACCATGAGAGGAAAGGCGCCACTAAATAGAATCAGAATGAGTTTTCTTCTAAAGGTAAATTCAACGGTTGCATTGGGATCGATATCTTTCATATAGAGATCATAGAAGGCTTGGCGATCGTCATAGGTATAAGAAAATTCAGGATTGGCACGTAGTTTTTTACAGTACCAATACATATAGGCTATTACACAGGTTCCACCAAGAATCAGACCCAGTGTACGAAATCCCATTCCTTCCGTGAATGGAATCCCTGCCGCATTTGAAGCGATGACAACGGAAAATGGATTGATTGTTGAGAAGGCAGTGCCCATCGAGGCTGCGAGGAATATGGCGCCAACACAGACAATAGAATCATAGCCTAAGGCTAAAAAGACAGGAACAAGAATCGGGTAGAAGGCTACCGCTTCTTCCTCAATACCACAAGCCGTACCGCCTAACAGCATTAACACACAGACAGCAAAGACAACAGAGAATTCATTTCCTTTCGTTTTCTTGGTGAGAGACATTAATCCGGCATTAAAGGCTCCTGTTTTGTTTATGACACCAATCATCCCACCGAGTATGAAGATAAAAATCATAATATCCGCGACTTCAATGGTGCCATCTACCATGGCGTGAATCATATCGGTAATGCCTTTTTCGTGTTGTTCAATGCGTTGATAGGTATCGGGGATAGCAATCGGCTTTTTGATAATGCCGTTGGTGAAATTAGAAAGTTGAATTTTGATATTGAGTTGATTAAGGGTTTGTTCTGTTGCTGGATAGCTTTGATCGGGAATTCCGTGGGTTTTGACAATAAAATGATTTTCGGTGGTGTCGTAGGAAAGTTTAGAGTAGGACCCTGAGGGAATAAGCCAAGTAAGACCAATAGCAATAAGAAGAATAATAAAGAGAATGCTAAATGCGGAAGGGAATTTCATCTTTTTCTTTGATGCTTCCATTATGGAGAACTCCTTGTGTTCGGATTAATCAATAAGCCGAGCGCGTATTCTACACAAAAAGAACAAAAAAGCAAAGGACGTTTTTTACAGGAATGCAGTAATAGCAATGCTAGCAATCGTTTACCTGAATTAAATTCTATGTGGTGAGATTTAATTTTAAATTGATTTGTTCAGAAACAATTAGAGGTGTATAGCATTTTATCATTACGCTTTTATGATTTTTGATTGTAGTTCTTAAAAAAGTACCAAATAGCAAATGCAATGATTACCACAACCCAATATACCGTAACGTATCCCCATGTACTGATCAATCTGAGTGAAATAAAACCAGCTAAATATGCGCCTAGTAATGCAACAGAAAATTGTAGTGAACTATCCAATGTGGCATAAGCTTTAGATGAATAATCAAGGATAATAGCCAGCAAGCACGGTACAAGTAATGCATAAGTCATACTTAATAATAAGATTGGTACGGCGATAAGATAAGGAAAATTCGTGCCGACATATTCAAATAAAATG
>ERZ772962.1868-NODE-1868-length-11101-cov-9.886294_pt1 | contig 11101 bp, 6 predicted proteins | sample MGYA00580676_ERZ772962 | MGnify/ENA primary metagenome ERZ772962 (study PRJEB29015, sample SAMEA2738049) | human oral metagenome | biome: human oral; feature: human-associated habitat; material: saliva | place: China | collected 2230 ...
TAAACCAGGTTCAATCAACCCACACACTAAATTCAAAGGTGAAGTTTACATCCTTTCTAAAGAAGAAGGTGGACGTCATACTCCATTCTTCAACAACTACCGTCCACAGTTCTACTTCCGTACAACTGACGTAACTGGATCTATCGAACTTCCAGCAGGAACTGAAATGGTAATGCCTGGTGATAACGTGACTATCGACGTTGAGTTGATCCACCCAATCGCCGTTGAACAAGGTACTACATTCTCAATCCGTGAAGGTGGACGTACTGTTGGTTCAGGTATGGTTACTGAAATCGAAGCTTAATTCGATTTCGTTCCCAGATAACAATTATAAAATCAGACACGAAAAGTCTCGCTTCGGCGGGGCTTTTTCTTTTAGACAAAGCCTTTTTCTCGCAAACATGATATAATAATTCTATATTTTGTTGTTGAAAAGAGACGGTATGAAATTACTTTATACGGACATCCGCAGTCCTTTGACGGCACACTTAGCTAAGCAAGCTCAGGACTTATCAGCGGTTGGCAAGCGGGTCTTTTATATAGCACCCAACTCCCTTTCTTTTGAAAAGGAGCGAGCAGTTTTGGAGGCATTAGAAAATCAGGCTTCCTTTGCTATTACGGTGACGCGTTTTACCCAGATGGCTCGTTATTTTGTCCTCAATGATGTTCAGGAAGGGCAGCCCTTGGATGATATTGGTCTAGGCATGTTATTTTATCGGATTTTATCGGAAATGGATGACCGAGAGCTCAAGGTTTATGGGCGGATTAAGAAGGATGCACAGTTTATCCAGCAACTGCTAGACCTTTATCATGAGCTTCAGACAGCTCAGATGACTTTTGCGGATTTGAACCATCTAGAAGAGCCAGAGAAACGTGAGGATTTGCTCAAGATTTTCACAGCCTTTTCGGCTGCTCTTCAGGCGGGAAATTATGATGCGACTTCTAAACTTACGATTTTCGCTCAGCATATTCTAGCTGGCGATTTGGATGATGAATTGCCTAATCTTGCGTTGGTTATCGACGGCTTTACTCGCTTCTCGGCAGAAGAGGAGTATCTAGTAGATTTGCTGCATTGCAAGGGAGTGGAGATTGTCATTGGCGTTTATGCTAGTCAAAAAGCCTACCGGACAGCCTTTCGTGAGGGCAATCTTTATCAGGCCAGCGTGGAATTTTTGCTCAAGCTGGCTCAAACCTATCAGGTCAAGCCAGAGTATCTGGCAGGCGATTCGAATCAATCTGATGATGCCTTTGGCAAGATTTCCAAGATTTTAGAGAGTCGCTATGATTTTTCTGAAATCCATGTGGAATTGACTGCGGAGGATCGCTCTCACCTAGAGATTTGGTCGGTGCGCAATCAAAAAGAAGAACTGGAATATGTGGCCAAGTCCATCCGTCAGCGGCTCCATGATGGCGCCCGCTACAAGGATATCCGACTGCTTTTGGGTGATGTGGAGGCCTACCAGCTCCAGCTGAAGACCATCTTTGACCAGTATCAGATTCCCCTTTATTTGGGGCGGTCTGAGTCCATGTCCCAGCATCCTTTGGTCCAGTTTTTAGAGTCACTGGAGCGCTTGAAGCGCTATAATTTTCAGACGGAAGATTTGCTCAATCTTTTAAAAACCGGCCTGTATGGCGACTTGAGTCAGGAGGAGCTGGATAGTTTTGAGCAGTACCTTCGCTTTGCTGAAATTAAAGGAGCAGCCAAGCTGGGGAGAGATTTCACCATTAACCGTCAGGAGAAATTTGACCTGAAGCGGCTCAATGCTATGCGTCACAGCCTTATATCTCCTTTGTTGGACCTTTTCAAATCTCGTAGTCAGACAGCGGCTGGTCTCTTGGCTAAATTTACTAGCTTTATCAAAGAGGTTCGCCTGGATGCCAATCTGACTGGTTTGCTGGAAGGGGCAAGCCATCAGGAAGTGGAACGGCAGAAGGAAGTCTGGAAGACCTTTTGCCATGTCTTAGAGCAGCTTGCTCAGGTGTTTGATGGTAGCAAGCTCAAGATAGATGATTTTCTGGCTCTGATTCTGTCTGGCATGCTTTTGGCTAAATACCGAATGGTGCCGGCGACAGTGGATGTGGTGACCGTTCAGTCCTATGATTTGATTGAGCCCATGGCTGCGCCTTATGTCTATGCCATCGGGCTGACGCAGGAGCGCTTGCCCAAGTTAGCTCAAAATAAAAGTCTGCTCAGTGACGAAGAACGTCAGAAATTAAACCAAGCAACTGGGGACGAGTCAGAGTTGCAGGTAGCTAGCAGTGAAAATCTCAAGAAAAATCGCTTTGCAGCGCTATCCTTGCTTAATTCAGCGACAGAAGATTTGGTCTTGTCTGCTCCTGTCTTGACCAATGAAGTAGAGGATGCTATGTCTTCCTATTTGACGGAGCTGGAAATAGCACCTATATCCCTACCTATCATCAGCAAGCGGCCACAGGCTAGTAGCGACGATATTGGGACTTATCGGGCTCTGTTGGCGCGCGTGATTGACCTCTATCAGGAGGATATTGACCGCGAATGGACGCCGGAGGAACAGACCTTTTGGGCAGTGGCCATCCGAGTCTTGCGTAAGAAGTTGGCAGCTGAAGGGATTTCCATTCCCAAGATCAGCAAAGAGTTGAAAACGGAGCCTCTCAAGTCGGAAACCCTTCAGGCTCTGTATCCTTCAGAACAGCCATTGAGACTATCAGCCTCTGCTCTCAATGAATACTTTAAAAACCAGTATGCCTATTTCCTTAAATATGTCCTGCGGATACAGGAGGAGTGGACCATTCAGCCGGATGCGCGCAGTCACGGGATTTTCCTCCACAGAATCTTTGAAAAGGTTATGAAGGAGCACTTGGATCAGGACTTCGACACTCGCTTACAACGGGCTATGGAGGAGACTAGCTGGGAGGCTGAGTTTGAAACTGTCTATGGTGAAAATGGGGAGACCCAGTTTGCCCGCCGTTTGCTATTGGACACAGCTCGAGCTACTGGCCGTATCTTAGCTCAGTCGGATGGGCTGGAGATCATCGGTGAGGAAACTGACTTTGGTCGGGATGATCGGCCTTTCTTGCTTTTGGAAAATGGCAGAGCTCTTCAAGTGAGCGGCAAGGTGGACCGGATTGATCGTCTGACGGAGACGGGGAGTCTGGGAGTCGTGGATTACAAGTCGGGCGATACCAAATTCAGCTTTGAGAAGTTCTTTAATGGGCTTAACTCTCAGTTGCCGACCTACCTAGCGGCTATCCGAGAAATGCCAGAATACCAAGAAGACAAGGGAATTTTCGGCGCCATGTACCTACAGATGACAGAACCTCTAGCTAGCCTCAAGGAAACTAAGGCACTGGACGAGGCTGTGAAACAAGTCATGAAAAATCAGGTATATAAAGGGCTCTTTCTGGCTGACCAGGCCAAGGACTTGGGCGCTAACTATGAGAAAAGCAAGGTTAATCTGCTGACTAAGGAAGAATTGGAAGTGATTTTGGCTTATAATGCTTATCTCTATCAGAAGGCGGCAGAAGGCGTTTTAGCTGGTCGCTTTGCTATCAATCCTTATACAGAAAATGGCCGCAGCATTGCCCCTTACGTGGACCAGTTTAAGGCCATTACAGGCTTTGAAGCTAATCTCCATCTGGGGCAAGCTAGACAGCTGACCAAGTTAAATCTTGAGCAGTACGAAAAACGGCCAACAGGCGAGAAGCTGCGTCAAGTCTGGCTAGAAAAAATCAAGGAGGAGTTGGAAAAATGAGACGGATTCCCTTTTTAAACGAGCAAGATATCCTAATCAAGCAGGCTGAAGAAGCTGCCTTTGACAAGCCGCAAAAGCGTACACCAGAGCAGATCCAGGCTATCTACTCCTCTGGGCAGAATATTCTCGTCTCAGCTTCGGCTGGATCTGGTAAGACCTATGTTATGGTTCAGCGGATTATTGACCAGATTCTCAGAGGTGTGGAGGTCAGCCAACTTTTCATCTCCACCTTTACTGTCAAGGCGGCAGGTGAGCTCAAGGAACGGCTGGAGAAGGAGCTGAGTCTAGTACTCAAGGAGACTCCAGATCAGGAACTCCGCCAGCATCTGGCTCAGCAGTTGGCTGAGATTGCCAATGCGGATATTGGCACCATGGATGCTTTTACCCAGAAAGTAGTCAATAAGTACGGCTATTTGCTGGGGCTGGCACCGCATTTTCGGATTTTACAGTCGGCTAGTGAGCAGCTCATTCTGCAAAATGAAGTCTTTGACCAACTTTTCGATATCTACTATGAGAGTGACCGACAGGAATTATTCAGTCGCTTGGTCAAAAATTTCACTGGTAAGCGCAAGGACATTGCTGGTTTCCGCCAGCAGATTTATAGTATTTATAGCTTTCTCCAATCTACCAGCAATCCGCGGAAATGGTTGGAGGAAACCTTTCTTCTAGGCTATGAAACCAGTGATTTTGAAGCAGAGCGGGAGCGAATACTATCTGGAGCTAGGCAGTCTCTGCTGGATTTAGAAGATTTTTTTCAGAGCCATTTGGCTCATGAAGGTCAGGCCTTTTCTGGGGCTAAATATCAGGAAAATGTTCAGGCAGCCTTAGATATCTTGGCTGAGCTGACAGAGCAGACCGAATCGGAGCAGTTGCTAGATTTGATTCAGCGCTTTTTAGAATTGGCTAAGACCTCTAACCATCAGGCTTTTACTGCCCGAGTTGGTAAGAATGCGGACGAACTAAAAAAAGAGCTGGCTCAGACCTATAATGAAGCCCGTAAGCCCTTGATAGAGCGAATTAAAGAGTTGGATGTCCGCCTCTATCATCTGAACTTTATGGAGCAGCATCAGGTGGAAGCTCTTCCCCTACTGGATTTGTTACGCGATTTTGTCCGAGATTTCTCGCAAGCTTATTTGGAGCGCAAAGTAGCGGAAAATGCCTTTGAATTTGGCGATATCAGCCATTTTGCTATTGAGATTTTAGAGGCTTATCCAGAAGTGCGGCGTTTCTATCAGGACAAGTACCATGAGGTCATGGTCGATGAGTATCAAGACACCAACCATACTCAGGAGCGAATGCTGGAATTGCTGGCTCGAGGAAATAATCGCTTTATGGTCGGCGATATTAAGCAGTCCATCTATCGATTTCGCCAGGCCGATCCGCAGATTTTTAACGATAAATTTAAACTCTATCAGGCCGATCCTAGTCAGGGCAAGCTGATCATCCTCAAGGAAAATTTCCGCAGTCATATCGAGGTGCTAGAAGCGACCAATGATGTTTTTAAACGACTCATGGACGAGGAAGTCGGCGAGATTGACTACAATGAGACCCACTACTTGGTGGCGGGAAATCCAGCCAAACGGGAGCCCAATCCAGCCAATCAGGCGGAATTTCTGCTTTATGACGGTAGTGCTGATAGCGAAGAAGAGGATTCTGACCAAGGTCTGCCCAGCATTTCAGCTGGTGAAGTAGCCTTGGTAATCAAGGAAATCATCCGCCTTCATAATCAAGAAGGGGTGGATTTCAGGGACATGACCTTGCTGACAGCTTCGCGGACCCGCAATGATCTGATTTTGGCAGAGTTTGACCGGCATCATATCCCAATTGTGCCTGATGATGGCGAGACTAATTATCTCCAGTCGGTAGAGGTTATGGTGATGCTGGATACCTTGCGAACCATTAACAATCCTCTCAATGACTTTGCTCTGACTGCCCTTCTCAAGTCGCCGATGTTTGACTTTAATGAGGATGAATTGGCTCGGCTAGCCTTGCAAGCCTCCGGTCCTAAGTCTATGGAAAATCTCTACCAAAAGCTGAGGAATGCTCTGGCTGATCAAGGTCTGGAACCTCAGCTCATCCATGGTGAATTGCGTAAGAAACTGCAGCATTTCCAGGCAACTCTGGATGACTGGCGTAGCTATTCCAAGACTCATTCTCTCTATGATTTAATCTGGAAGATTTATCAGGATTGTTTTTACTATGATATAGTAGGTGCTCTGCCCAATGGCGAGCAGCGTCAGGCCAATCTCTATGCCCTGTCCTTGCGAGCCAACGACTATGAAAAGTCGAGTTTCAAGGGTCTATCCCGCTTTATCAGCATGATTGACCGAATTTTGAAAAATGAGCACGATTTGGCCAGCGTCCCTTTGGCCGCTCCGAAAAATGCTGTCCAGCTAATGACTATTCATAAGAGTAAGGGACTAGAGTTCAAATATGTCTTTCTGCTCAATATGGACAAGGCCTTCAATCGTCAGGATAGCAGCTCTGCTATTATCCTCAGTCGGAAAAAAGGCATCGGAATCAAATATGTGGCCGATGTGGCTGTTGAGGCTCAGGACCCTCATGCGCCCAAGCAGATCCGCATTTCCATGGAGACCCTACCTTATCAGCAGAATGCCGAAGAACTCAAGCTGGCTAGCCTGTCTGAGCAGATGCGTCTGCTCTATGTGGCCATGACGCGGGCTGAAACCAAGCTCTATCTGGTCGGCAAGGGAAATCAAGCCAAGCTACAAGAGCGCAAGTGGGGGACTAGCCAAAATGGTCGCTTATCTAGCAGCCTTCGTAGCCAGCTGACCAATTTTCAGGATTGGCTCTATGCTATTCAGTCTGTGTTTGAGGGGGAAAATCTGGCTTATCAGACCCGTTTTGTGACCGATCAAGAGCTGACAGACGAGCAGATTGGAGTAGTGGAGCAGGCTGATCCTATTCCAGTAGATGATTTGACGGGCAACCGTCAGTCAGAAGATATCCGCCGAGCTCTGGATATCTTGGAGAATGTAGATCGACTCAACAGCCTCTATCAAGCGGCTATTGAATTGCCTAGTGTCCGTACGCCCAGTCAAATCAAGAAGTTTTATGAACCGGTTATGGATTCAGAAGGGCTGGACATTATGGATGCGCCTCGAAGCTATCAGCCCCAGCTGACTTTTGATCTGCCTGATTTTGGCAAGAAGAAGCAAGTTACAGGAGCTCAAGTCGGTTCTGCTGTTCATGAGCTTATGCAGCGGATTCCGCTGGATCGTCCTATTACTAAGACTAGCATTCGTCAAGCCTTGGCTCAGGTTCAGACAGATGCGGCAGTCAAAAAAGAGATTGATTTAGCGAAGATTGAGGTCTTTTTCGCTACAGAACTAGGCCAGCTAATCCAGCAGCAGGCCAATCATCTCCATCGTGAAGCGCCTTTTGCCATGCTTAAGCAGGATCCGGCCAGTGGTCAAGATTTTGTAGTTCGGGGAATCTTAGACGGCTACCTGCTCTTTAATGATCGCATTGTCCTCTTTGACTATAAGACTGACCGCTATCATGAGCCGATAGACTTGGTGGAGCGCTACCGAGCTCAGCTGGATCTCTATGCCGAAGCGCTCAGTCGTTCCTATGGTCTTAGCCAAGTAGACAAGTATTTGATTCTACTAGGAGGAGCTGAGCTGCAAGTGGTCAAGGTGGACTAGTCTGATTAGAGACTGAATAGAATTCCAGCAAGAAAGGATATTGCTACAGGAAATGCTTGTGGGAAGGTTGAGTGCATTATTTAACTGCCAATCTTCCCTTGGCGTTTCTTTTTTTGCTTCTTTTGGGTATAATAGAAGATATGAAAGTATTACTATATCTAGAAGGAAAGTCTGTTTTAGAAAAATCAGGCATCGGCCGTGCCTTGCAGCATCAAATGCATGCACTGGATCTGGCAGGAATTCCTTATACAACAGATGTTTTAGGAGATTATGATGTCGTGCACATCAACACTTACGGACCTCGTAGTTTGCTTCTTCTTCACGCGGCTAAGCGGGGAGGCAAAAAAGTGATCATGCATGGACATTCGACCAAAGAAGACTTCGAAAATTCATTTATTGGGTCTAATCTTTTTGCGCCCTTATTTGGCAAATATCTAGCGCACATGTATAAAATGGCAGATTTTATCATTACTCCGTCTGAGTATTCCAAAAAATTGATTGAGTCCTACGGTGTGACGACCCCCATCATGGCTGTCTCAAACGGCATTGACCTGTCGAAATACAAAAAAGATGAACGTAAGGAAGAAGTCTTTAAAAAACATTTTCAGATTGCAGATGGACAGAAAGTCGTAGTCTGTGCAGGCCTTTATTTCCGAAGAAAAGGAATTGAGGACTTTGTCGAAGTAGCTCGTAGAATGCCAGATGTCCGCTTTATCTGGCTGGGCTCTATTAATCTATGGATTATTCCGCGCAAAATTCGAGATCTTGTCCTCTATAATCATCCAGAAAACGTGGAATTTCCGGGTTATTTCAAAGGCGCAGTCTTCCAAGGAGCCATGTCAGGCAGTGACGCCTTCTTTTTCCCGTCTTATGAAGAGACTGAAGGGATTGTGGTCTTAGAAGCGCTGGCCAGCGGCCAACACGTAGTTCTGCGTGATATTCCTGTTTATAATGGCTGGATTGATGAGGAGTCGGCGGAGCTTTGTCATAATGTAGATGAGTTTGTCGAATCGCTTCGTAAGATTCTTGACGGAAAAGTGGACAAACGTGAAGCAGGTTATCGCGTTGCGGAGAGTCGCTCTATTGATGATGTAGCGCTTCAATTAGTCAAGGCTTACCAAACAGTTTTGGAGATGTGATATGCGGATTGGTCTTTTTACAGATACCTATTTTCCTCAGGTTTCCGGGGTGGCGACGAGCATTCGTACCCTCAAGACTGAGCTAGAGAAACTAGGTCACAAAGTCTTTATTTTTACTACGACGGACAAGGATGTCAACCGCTATGAAGATTGGCAGATTATCCGTATTCCTAGCGTGCCTTTTTTCGCATTTAAGGATCGACGCGTGGCTTATCGTGGCTTTTCTAATGCTTTAGAAATTGCTCGCCAGTATCAGCTGGATATCATCCATACTCAGACAGAGTTTTCGCTGGGTCTTTTGGGAATTTGGATTGCCAAGGAACTGCGGATTCCAGTGGTTCATACCTACCATACCCAATATGAGGATTATGTGCATTATCTTGCCAAGGGCATGGTGATTCGTCCGAGTATGGTCAAGTACATCGTGCGTGGTTTCATGAGCGATTTGGATGGTGTCGTTTGTCCTTCTGAGATTGTCTATGACCTTTTGGTTGGTTATAAAATCAAAGCGGAAAAACGGGTCATTCCAACAGGAATCGACTTGGCCAAATTTGACCGCCCAGAACTTTCACGGGAAGACATCAAGAAACTACGCTTTAAGCTGGGAATAGCAGAAGATGAAGTCATGCTGCTCAGTTTATCAAGAATTTCCTACGAGAAAAATATCCAAGCGATTGTTGAAGCACTGCCAATGGTTTTGGAAGAAAATGCCAAGGTGAAGTTGGTCATTGTCGGAGATGGTCCTTATGCTGAGGACTTAAAAGCCTTGGTAGCCCAGCTTCATATTGAGGATTCAGTCATTTTTACAGGAATGATTGCGCCAAGCGATACGGCACTCTACTATAAGGCGGCAGATTTCTTTATTTCGGCTTCAACCAGTGAGACTCAGGGCCTGACTTATCTGGAAAGCTTAGCCAGCGGTACGCCCATCATCGCCCATGGCAATCTTTATCTGGACAATGTCATCAGCGATAAAACTTTTGGTACACTGTATTATGAAAATCGGGATTTAGCAGGGGCTATTTTAGAAGCCATTTTGGCAACACCAGATATGGACGAGAAAAAGCTAGCCGATAAATTATACGAGATTTCCGCCGAGAATTTTGGCCGCCGTGTCTATGAATTCTATTTGGATTTGACCATTAGCAAGGATTTTCATAATGATCTCAATCCTGAAGAAACGATGGCCAGACGCTTAGCCAAGACCATTGTCTATTTGCCAGGTAAGATTATTTCTCTGCCAGTAAGTGGCTCTACACGAATCATGAAGGCATCTAAGAAGCAGATAAAGAATATTCGGAAATATTGGGGATAACCTTCCTCATAAGACCTAATGAACGGAGGTGCTCTTATGAAAGTCCATAAAAAAGAAATTTTCTTTTTGCTCCCCCTTTTCTTTTTCTATTTTGCCTTTTATATACTGTTAGGGTATTTGCCCATAGGTTCCATCTTAAGTAAGGGGCTGGTAGTTGGAAATGTTCTCATCTACTCTCCTCTGGCAACCTTCTTGGTGTCCCTGCTCTATGCAGCTTTTCATGGCTTTTCTTTGCGCTTTTCTTTCTTGGTTGCCCTCTTATTTTTCCTGACTATTTTCACCTTTGGGGAATGGATTCCTCTTTATCATGCCGCTTATTTCCTTTTCTCACTAGCTGGAAATGGTTTAGGGCATGTGATTTATAGATTTACTAGGAAAAATAGCAGAGCTGAAAACCAATAAAAGTCCTTGCAAATTTTTCCAATCGTGCTATAATAATTTTTAGAGACATATCACCTGCAGGAAATCTTTTAGAGAGCGCGTGGAGCTGGAAATCGCGCAGAGGATGCAGTTGGGACTACTCTACTGGCTTTTATGAAAACATAAAACGGTGGCTACGTTAGAGCCAATCAGAGGTGTAGGTCTTTTTGGCTTGCATAAATGAAGGTGGAACCACGTTGCGACGTCCTTTTAGGATGTCGTTTTTTGTTTGGAGACTAGTTGCGACAAAGTTAAAATGAATTTAGACAAGAGTTAAATGAGGTGATAGACTTGAAGAAAATATTATCTTGGGTGATTCCCTGTACTTTCCTATTAGTCTATGTCTGGCTAATGCATACGCTCAGTCTATGGGGAACGGAAAATATTGTCGTCTTTTCATTTTTTCTACTCATTCCTCTCTTACCTTTCCTTGCACCCTTTCTTGGTATCTTAATGTTTTTCGACAACAAGAAACTCATTTTAGCAGGATATCTTTTAAGTTTGACAGCTGGTATCTATTTGGTCAATGCGATAAAAAGCTATCCGATAAGGATATACATGAGAGGCGAGATGACTCAGGGGGAATACCTGTCTCTCATTCTTTCCTTGGCATGCTATCTATGTGTTTCTACGCTTTTCTTTATTTTCAGACTGAAAAAGTTAAAATGAAATTAATTTAGCAAATCGATTGTTATCATCCTTTGTTGATAGCTAGTTTCCCAGTCCTTCAAACCTCTGTTATAAAAATACGATAAATTTTTAAGGAGAAAACTATGATTAAGATTACTTTCCCAGATGGCGCTGTTCGTGAATTCGAATCTGGCGTTA
>ERZ772962.1869-NODE-1869-length-11101-cov-6.779830_pt1 | contig 11101 bp, 11 predicted proteins | sample MGYA00580676_ERZ772962 | MGnify/ENA primary metagenome ERZ772962 (study PRJEB29015, sample SAMEA2738049) | human oral metagenome | biome: human oral; feature: human-associated habitat; material: saliva | place: China | collected 2230 ...
CAACCGGCGCGTCGAGATCACCCTGACCCCCACCGGCGGCACCACGACCAAGACCGCTACCCCGTCCACCGGAACCGGTTCCTTACCCGAGACCAAGGGACCGGTTGCCAAAGGCCCTGACGGCGTCACCGTCAAGCATGACAGTGGCGCCCAGCTCACCGTCACCCTGGACCACGTCACCCGCACTGGTGGCTACCTCCTCGGCCAGCTCCACACCACCATCAACGCAAAGACGGACTCCGCCCCAGGACTCTACAACTTCCTCGACGACGATGAGTCCCCCCTCACCGGCTCTCGGGGCGAGACCGCCAGCAACGACGCTATCCGGACCGCCTCCAACGGGTTGACCCTCCTGGCCGGAGGCGAACGCGTCTACCCCGCCGACTACCTCGACGCGGAGTTCAAGGCCCATGTCCCTCTCACCGAGCTCGGAATCGGCTCCTTCATCAAGGCCGGCACCACCACCGTCTGCGTCATCTGGCCCGACCCCGGCGGCGACACCGTCACCCTCGACCACGCAGCACCCAGGAAGGAAGTCGCCGACCTCGCTTTCCGCCTCACTGACATCCCCGTCAAGAACAGCTGAAAGGACCCACCCCGATGCGACGCATCACTCTATACGTGAAATCTGCACCTCATCTACGAGCACTGGCATCACAGCGTGGCAGCATTCTCCCGTACCTTAGTGTCGCCGTCGGCATTGTTGCACTGATAGCATTAACTCTTATGACGGGATTAGGTGACGTTATTGTGCATCGTCGCGACGCAAGCAATGCCGCGGACGCCGCCGCGTTGGCAGCCGCAGAAGCCTGGGGCCACTCGATTGAATCAAGCTACGGAAATGCTACCAAGTCTCACAATGGACACGAGTTTTGGGGCAGCGTCGGGAAAGGCCTCGGGTCATTCGCCGGATCGGCAACTAAACGCGCCGCCGAACATTACGCGAAGCTCAACGGCGCCACAGTGACATCCTACTCAGTGGACGAAGCCCACGGTACCGTAACAGTTTCAGTCCGCACCGACTCCACCATTGCTCACACCGACAAAAAGATGACAGCGACATCCACCGCAAAAGTTGTCTTTGAAAGCGGCGCATGCCTAGAAGGCGGAAAACTCGGATACCAAAATAATGGTAAATGCTTGACCAGGCGAGCGGAACAATCTCCTGCCGCATCACCTCCCCAAAAGCCATCGGCAAGCCCCACTCCCTTGCGTCCAGATCCTTCAGATCTTAAGTTAGAGAATCGACAAAAGGTAAAGGTTAGAGCCCGGCTAGTAAGTTAGCACTTGCGGTATTCAGGAACACAACAGATAGAGGAAGTATAATAATGAGCCTCCGAGAACTTCGCTCCGCTTCAGCGCTTCTCATAGTATCAGCCTTAGTTTCCAGTTGCAGCGCTCACGGCAGCAAAAGCAGTGAAGCCACGACACCTGCAGCCAGTAGCGAAAGCAGCACAAGCAAGTTCGTCAAACATAGCCCCGCCCACGGCTTGACGTTTGAAGCGCCGAATCCGATAACTTCTGATAAGCAGCCCGTGAAAGACGATGCTGGCATGTCTCGCATTAACTACTATGTCACTGACGAAGCCAACCCGGCACTCATTGACGTGGAATACTACACAAACCATTCCCAAACCGCCGCAAGCATTTCAGAAGAGGATAAAAAATCCTACGCCGATGATGGCATCTCGGTGTCCCCCAAGAAGACAACTGTCAAGGGATCTTCCAGCGCCTACACTTTCACTTGGGAGCAATCCGCCACTCCCCCCTGGAATAATGACACAAAGGAAATTGATCTCTCATGTCAGGCTGTTGTAGCCGACGGGCCTTCGGGTTACGCATACGGTGTCTACATTTGCACTCCAAAAGGAAACACCAAAGGTCACGAAATGACTCAAAATATTATCAAGTCGATCGAGATTAAAAGTTCTTAAGATCGTTCTTAGTGCACATAACCAACTACCTGTAAGCTTTGCGATACCACCTCGACTTCAACAACGAACCCACAGAGAACTTAAAACATACAATTTAGGAATACAATGAATGCGAACAGACATTGCGATCGACAGACACAACGAGGGCAGTCGACCGTAGAGTACGCCGGGATCGGCTTCATCGTCGTTGCCATCATCGCCACCATCACCACTCTGTTCGCTGCCGGTCAGGGCGTACCTTTGGCTCAGGCAGTTGTATGCAAGATTACTACGGCGATTCATTCTGTTGGAGGCAACGACGACTCCTACTCGTGTGAGTACTCGCAGGCCCAGGGGAAAGATCCCCGCAAGGTTGATCCGGCTTCAGTTCCTTCTCATGTTGAGGAAAAGAAGGCGTCCACGTCGGCTGGCGTCAGTATCCCTGGCGCCGGCCCTGGGACCATTGATGTTAACGGCAGTGATGGTAAGTCTGTCAAGAAAACTACAAACTTGGATGGCTCCGGATCGCGACAGCTCTCCAGTACTCAACAAGGTTCAGCCGGGTACACAGTCGGTGGATCAACCGACGGAAAAGGCGGAGGGGGCAAAGACAAAAAGAACCCCTTCAGCGCCAAGCTCCAAGCGTCCGGCGCTGTATCGGTGAGTCATACCACCTCTGAGACCTATCAATGCAGTACCGCTAACCATCTTACATGCAAAGAGTATGATGAGCAGAACCAAAAAGAATTAGATAAGCACCTCAATAATCAGGGCTGGGGTCGCGTCGGTAATAGCGGCCCCAAAATCAAGCAAACTCCGGATAGCACTTCAACCGCATGGGACGTAAAACTGAAGCTAGAAGCCAGCGCCTCAGCTAGTGCAAGTTTCGACCCAAAGGTTGGAGGCGGAGACAAAAACAAAGATAAGGAAGGAGATAAGAATAAAGATAAGGACGGCAAGGATAAGGGAACCACTGTGGGTCACGCCAAGGCCAGTGTAGACCTAAATATCTCCGGGGAAGCTGGATACACATACACCACCACTAAGGATGCTTCCGGAAAGGAATCAAGTTCTCACAAGTTCACCTATACAGGGTCGGCAGGAGCATCTGCCAAAGGGAGCGTCGAAGATGCTTCAAAGACATTTGGCCTGAATGCTGCGGCAGATGCTTCAGGCAGCTATACCGGAAGCTACGAAGTGACTTACGATGAGAACAATAATATAAGTAAGATTACCTTCACTAACGTCATGCAAGGTCAAGGTTCGTGGTCTGCTACGGGAGTGAAGGAGGATGACGGCGCACAACACCCCCAAACGTCGACGATCACCACGACGCTTGACGTTTCCTCAATGAGCGACGCTGACAAGAAAATTGCGAAAGAATACGTTGACTCGTCGTTCACTAACGGAGCTCTCCTTGTGCCACAGTCTGTTCTTAATCCAGACAGCCCCTCAGACAACGGTTTCGAGAACCTGTTGTATCAGCGCGCACAGGTGACAAGAGTCGTTCAAGATGGTACTGTCACCAGTGAGGACGGTGGATTGGGTCCTGTGTCGACCAACTCAACCACTGACACAAGGAACACAGTCAGCGCTCAGCAATTGAGCCAGCCAAGTAATGGAGGCCGCAGGAGTTTTGAGAATATGTGATGAACTGCACGGCTAGGACGATCCGAAGTAGGTGGAAACATGATCGATTCGAATTCTTCCTTGGGCGAGCCTGCTGAGGATAACGGCGCTCGTGAGCATGGTTTTTCGAGAAAGTTGTTTTGCGCATCGGGTTCTTCACTCGCTGTGTCGTCATTGTTTTTGGCTGCCTGCGGCCAGAAATCTGACACAGTTCCGTTGAGCAAGTTGAAAACGGTGAAGGATACTCCTCAACCACATCCGGCCACTGCCTCTCGGGAGGTATCGCCAGACCAGTGGGTCGAAGCTAGTTATCAAGGGATATCATTTTACTTGCCCACTTCGTTTCAGGGGCCGCAGCAGCGTTCTGAATGGGGCATGTATGAGGTCTCGTATGATTTGATCGGCGATCAGTCTTACACGGTCCAGCGAGTAATGTGTTCCGGGGTCTCCAAAGACGCCACTGATCCCAATGGCGTTCGACAGTCAGTGAATTTCATAAATAAGGGAATCATTGAGAACTATCAAGAAGTTAAACGCATCTCATGGGATGCCGATAAGAGCAATGCCATTGAGCGCATTTTCTTTTACTGGGGCACCGACAGCGCCTATCCCGGGTGGACTTGGATGATCGCATCGTCAACTGGAGTCGGAGTTCTGACCCTCTTCGGCGCATATAGTGATGACGGACTGCGCAACGGAATTGAAACCTCGCTAACTTTGAAAGGGGCTTAGTTACAAGCATGAATCGAAGAAGGTTACTATCATTGGCGGCTTTTCCTTTGGGGGCAACGATTCTTTCTGGATGCGGTTCGGCTGGTCTTCCGAAACCTCCTGGCGACTGGCAAAGGGTAAGTGACGGAAATTTGGTGGTTGCGGTGCCATCCGGGTGGAAAAAATCCAGCCCCGGAGATGGAACATGGACCACGAAATGGGTGGACAGCAAGAAGCAAACGAATGTTCTTCTGACGGCGAAATCGACGGACGAGAGTGATGTCTATAGTGCACTTGACACTCAGGCCGATGCCGCACGCTCTGTTACGCGAGGGTATCGGCTCGTAGGAGAACGAGTCTCGTGGTCTGACGGCAGTACCGTACTGGCGCGACAAAATTACGAAGTGGATTGGCCCAGCAAAGGGTATGGAAGTACATGGGCAATTAGCAGGGGCGGGATTGTCGCTCTTGTTAACCTGTTTAATGAGAACAAGGACGAGGATCAGTTTAATACTGTAGGAAGCTGGATTGAGCTGAGTTCATCAGGCTCTTCTTCCAGCGCGTCCACATCAGTTGCGGCCTCTGCGGCCGCTTCCACGCTAGAGGACGGGACGCAGCGCGTCATGTTTCAAGGATTGGGCTGCATTGTTCCCGGAGGTTGGGTAGACACGGGACCACTTGAAGGATCTCAGCGATGGCTCGATTCTTGGGCTTTGGTGGATTCTCAAGGCGTTCTTACGCAGAGACTTTTTTTGGCTCCGAGCGTTCCTCAGAAGTCGGTTCAGGAAGCACTATCTGTGATCGAGAAGGACTCTTCGGATGGGGCATTGGAAAATTTTTCCAAGAGTTCTCAACAGACTATCAACGTTCCTGGGTTGTCAGAAGGTGTTCGCCTCGATTTTAACGCCGGAAAGTCGGGTTCCGACCAGGGTGCAGTTTGGGTTATACGCAAAGACTCACGTATTGCAGCCGTCCAGTATTCAGGCACCGGCCCCATTGACGAGGCTCTTCGCACCTCCATTGAGCAATCTCTGACCCTTAACTGACATCATTGTTGTGCCACGAGGCAGGGCTCGGTAGGGGTTGCCGACTTGAGTTATGATAGCTTATCAACCTCGTGAATTCCTGAGGAATTCATCTGTTTCGGCTCGTGATTCGAGAAATCAAAGTCACTTTCATTTCGTCTTCTACAGTTAACTATGAGTACTAAAAATTATGTTGCGATGGAGACCTCGTTTCCTGTTGAGCAATAGGCTATTGCCTGCGATCTCACCTGGGTTGGGGCCCATCGACTGTGGTGCCGCTCGCATCTCATCGCTCCGATGGGCCCCACGGGTACAGAAGGAGTGGCGTCAGAGCTCATCTGTCCGTAGAGTCTCAGACTGATAACGGTATCGACCCCGACGACACCGCTCTGCACCTGTCGCCTCGCCGAAAGGATGCGCTCCGTGCGCCGCCGTTCCACCGCAGCCCAACCTGCTTGGGCAGCCACACTTGCGCTGCTCCTCAGCGTCTCAGCCAGCACTGTGCAGTCCGCCGAGGCAGCCTCCGACTCTGGTACTACCGATCAAAGCGTCGACACCACGACGTCGCTGGCCATCGGATACGAGGCAGAACACTCCGGAACCAACCAGGTCACCAAGCAGGTATCCGATGCCCGAGCTCGGAAAGCGGCGCCGCAGTGCTCCAACCAGCGTACCTGCGCCTCAGCGTCGCCTCAGACTCCAACCACGCAGGTGGACAACGTCGGCACCGGTCGGGTCAAGCATGCACACCCCTCCGCTGCACCTCAGCCCGACTCCACAGTCGCGTCCTCAGCAGGTCGGCTGACTGTCGGCGAAACATCTTCAGGCGGCACTACGGGAACAGCAGAATCCCAGTCGTCGATCACGTATCCGATCCTCACCATCAGCGGCCATGTCACCTACAAGCGCACAACGACTACCGAGCCCAACGGAACTGGCGCCGTCAGCCACACCCTCTCCTACAAGGCCGACGTCCCGGTCCCGGAGCACAGCCAGGAGCCCGACTCCGCGTGGAAAACCTTCGGGATCGCCTCTCCCCCAGCAGGTCAGCGCAGTTGTTTGGGCAATGTCACCCTGTCCTATGACAGCGGAGGAGACCTCGATAGGATGACGTTTACCCATGTCACCGAGGGCTCTGCCGATGGCAGCATTTCGGGCGTCGCAGCGGGGACGACTGTCACGACGATAGTAACAACGACTTTGGACGTCTCCGTGCTTAGTGGGGCTTATCGAGACCTCGCCAACGCCTACGCCAAGTCCGTTCTGCTGTCATCAGGAACCGTCAATATTCCCGCTGCATCACTGTCTATTGGGACTCCTCCCGGTGCCGCTCCCGACGGTTCACTTCCTGCGATCCTCGCTTCCAAGGCCAGCACCACGCAGCTCGTCGTCAACGGCACGGCGATCACCGATAATGGCGGATTCGATGCACTCTCCGGTTCCTGGAGCACTGACACGCTCACGAAGGACCGGGCACAACTGGCAAACCAGACCCACTAGTCGATTCCGTGTGAAGATGCCCGACGATAACGCAAGGACAGTGGCATGAAGACTTCTGTAACGGCCACAGCGGCTGTGACGGCCGCGATGGCCGCACTCGCTCTGAGTGCCTGCGGCCAGAGTGGAGCCTCCGACTCCAGCACCGCATCGGCCGCAGCATCCGTATCCCAAGCGCCGGCGTCGAAAGGCTCCGTTGCTGCGTCGTCGGACGGCATGATGGCCCTTCTCCCAATGGGAAGCCTCATCATCCAGGTACCTGCGGATGCCGTCACCGGGACCACAACAACCTACGACGACGGCATGCAGCAGACCTACTACGACAGTCGAGGAAGCGTTCCCCTCACTGTCGCCGTCGAGCGCTATGCTGCCGGCACCAAGCCCGCGGCCAGCATGCTGGCCGCGGAGCAGCAGGCACTGGCCGCCCAGTCCATCCAGCCCAAGGTCACCCCCGTCGAGGTCCCCGGCGGAACCGGCGGGAACCGCTTGGATTGGCAAGTCAAGGCGATCCCGCCATGGCTGCAGGACCGTAAGACCGACGAGGTTCCCATCACCTGCGCCGGAATCATCGTAGACGGACCAGGTGGCGACAGCTACGGAGTGTATGTCTTCGCGGATCCCAAGATTCCAGAAAGTCAAAACCGCATGTCGTCCGTTCTCGCTTCTGTGGCGGTGAACGCCTCATGAAACGCCGTCTCCTCATGGCCGCAGGCGGTATCGCCTCACTGAGCGCGGTCGCCTCATGCAGCAACTCACCAGAAAAGCCGCCTGTGTCGGGAATGACCTCAGTTGAGGACGTGAAGCAGCCTCAAGCCCCGTCCAAGGGGCCTCAGGACGCTCCCAAGGAGTGGACCACCATCAACTTCTCCGGCATCTCTCTCAGCCTGCCCATCTCCCTCAAGGGTCCCACTCGGCGCAGTGGATGGCCCCCATACGCCGTCTCCTACGACAAGCAGACCAACGACACCAGCTTCGAGCACCGACTCCTGCTCTCCGGTATCGACGCGAGCACCACAGCTGACGGCATCAGGCAAACCACCAATCTCATGAGCTCCTATCTCTTTGAGAACTACTCGGAGATCGGCCGGGTCTCTTGGGCGGCAGACGGGGACAAACCAGCCACCGAGAGAGTCGCCTTCTACTGGGGCCCTGCAACATCCTGGCTGGGGTGGACCTGGCTGCTCGCCTCAGAAGTGGGGACTGGTGTCGTCACTTTTCTGAGCACCTCTCTGGATGACGGCCTTCGCAACGGCATCGAGAACTCTCTGACCCTGACGAGGCAGCAACAATGACCATCCAACGACGACGCGCCCTCCTAGCATTCTCAACGGCCGGAGCCGCGACGCTTCTGAGCAGCTGTTCCTCAGCACAGCATCCAGGCCCAGAAGGTGACTGGGATCGCCTTGAAGAGGGCGATCTGCTTCTCGCGGTGCCCAAGAACTGGGACCGATCAGTGGCACAGTCCAGCATCTGGGGCACCAAGTGGACCGACCCGTCCGACAAGTCGGCCGTCCTCATGACAGCCCAGTCCGTCAAAGCGAAGGACGGCTACGACGCCCTCGACCTGGCCATGAATGCCGCCCGGGCCGTCACTCGCGGGTACCAGCCCATTGGCTCCCGGACCGCAGTCACCAACGGATCCATCATCCTGGCGCAGCAGCAGTACCAGACCACCTGGCCCTACCAGAAGAAGGGCTCCCTCTGGGCCATCAGCCGGGATTCCACGATCTACCTCGTGGACTTCTCCGGAGAGAAGATCACCAGTGATCAGATCTCGACTGTGGGCCAGTGGATCGAGCTGCGCTGAGGCGGGACACCCCTCCGCCTACCCCCAGCGCACATCGACGTGGCGGTTGGCGGCCTTGCCGGCCTCATTGACACTGCCGTCCGCGTTGGTCTCGGAGGCCACAGGCTCACTCTCCCCCTTGCCGGAGGACTGGACATTCAGGGAGGGAACCTTAGAGGTCAGGTAGTCGGCGACGGCCTTGGCCCGCTGCTCGGAGAGCGTCTGGTTGTGAGCGTCGTCGGCGACGGAGTCCGTGTGCCCCACCACGGTGACTGTGGCCGGCGCCTTGCCGTTCCAGCGCTTAACGATCTCGTCGAGCACCTGTTTGGCGCGGTCGGTCAGGGCCGAGGAGTCGACGTCGAAGGTGACGTCACCGGACAGCGAGGCCACCGTGGTCTGACCATCCGAGGAATAGGTGACCGCGCTGTCCGAGCTGCCCGAACGCGACACTGGGACCACACGTCGATCCAGAGGCTGAACCCGCCGGGAGTCGCCCGGACCGGTGCTTTCAGGCGGCACAATGGTCGGCACTGGATCCGGCGTAGCGTTCTTCACCGGAGCCGCCGCTGGGCGGCCAGCATGGGGATCAGCCGGCAACGCGACAGCCCCCGCCACGGTCGGCCAGGCCAAAGCGCTCACACCGGTAATCGCAGCGATGAGCCTCGCGCGATGTCGTAGCCCCGCACCCATCGCCCATGATGCAAAGAAAGTTCGCCGCTTCATCGTGACACCTCCACGTTGCTGAAGGTTCCACCATTAGGAATGGTGACACTGACGGTCTTCGTGTCCGCAGGAACGCCGGTGAAGGTCGCCTGAAGCGCGATCGTCTGACCGGGTTGGACGAACTCCGTGAGGTTGCTGGAGCACAGGCAGCCGCCCTGAGAGTCGTAGGAGACGCGGTAGATGCTTGAGGACGACGGCTCAATGAGCGTCAGCCCGTCAGCGTTATTCGTACTCCCTCCCGGGCTCGCCTTTCCACTGGGCTGAGGCACCGAGTCGTCTCCGTCGGAGAATGAGTCGGAGATCCACATGTCATTACTCTTGTCATTATTTGTCACGGAGAACATGACGGTAACCGTGGTTCCCGCACCGGACACGGAGTTCAGGGAAACAGTTCCGGGTTTACTGTCAATGGTCGTGGGATGCGACTCAATGGACGTACCCTGACCGCTACCCCCGGCCTGCGCCGATTTCGATGCGGACGCAGACGTCGACGCCCTCTCCCCTTTCGCCCCCGACCCTCCAGGAAGTTGGCAGGACGCCAGGGTTGCCGCCATGCCAATGGCGCTCATGGCGGCCAGGATTCGCTTCGAAGCAGTCATCATGATGGAACCTCCATTGCTCTCGGTCAGGCCACATCGACCTGAGGAATACCGAGACTCTATGCAGTACTCATCATTTGAGAAACGGGGAGACTCCCACGGGGAAATACTGTGCGGTACCCATGATGCCCACGGGCAGTCCAGGGTACCCGGGTACTCCCCGTGCAGCGACGGGGAGTACCCGGGGAGTGATGGGGAGTAACCGGGGAGTCCCGCTTGCTAGGAAGATTACGTTACGATTACGCTCTGTCTTTGAGAAATTCCGGTGGGCCCATGAAGGAGTTGTTGTGTCCTCTGTATTCTCCCGTTCACTCGGTGTCTCTTCTCCGGGGGCGTCTCGTCGGTCTTTCGTGGCTCTCTCGGCACTGACGGGGCTGGCGTTGCCGGTGCTGGCGGGCTGTGACCTGCCGGGAGTCTCCAAGGGCAAGGGAGGCTCGGCATCATCCTCGGGCGCCACGACCGGGGGTTCGGCCTCGCCCGGCGGGTCAGCCACGGCCTCGGCCGGCGGCGCTAGGGCGGGTAGCACCGAGTGGCAGAAGCTCGACGGTCACGTCATGGGCCACAAGGTGAGCGTGGAGGTCTCCCCCGTCGTCCGCCAGGACGACAAGACCTCGTACATCGCCGTGAAGCTCACCCGCGCGTCCGACGACGCCTCCATCGACACGATCAACGCCAGCCCCTACAGCGACGACAACAAGCTGAACATCTCCAACTACCTAGGCGTGCCGTCAATCTACCGTCCTGGTACCGGAGTCTCCCTGGTCAAGCTGCTCGACACTGCCTCGGGGCGCGTGTGGAGCGCCATCGACGGCAGCGGCCTGTTCCTCGAGCTCGCCCCCGGCGAGGACATGACCTCCTACCTGTCCTTCGGCAAGGTCGACACCGACACCGTCACCGTCATGGTCCCCATGGCCGGCTTCACCACCGTCTCCGTCCTGGACGCCAACGACGCCAAGAAAGCCAAGATCGACCTGTCCATCGCCCAGGCCGCACTCAAGCAGTCCTCCCACACCGTCCCCAAGCTCGCCGACCCCGTCGCCATCGAGCGCTACACCCGGGCCCTGGACGACTCCACCAGCACCCACGCCGGAGGCAAGGACATCACCGTCACCCTCGCCAGCGATGTCACCTTCGCCTCCGACTCCGCCGACCTCGCCCCCGGAGCCGAGGCCCAGCTCAACACCGTCGCCACCCAGCTGAACCAGCACCCCGACGGCG
>ERZ772962.1882-NODE-1882-length-11061-cov-13.992822_pt1 | contig 11061 bp, 10 predicted proteins | sample MGYA00580676_ERZ772962 | MGnify/ENA primary metagenome ERZ772962 (study PRJEB29015, sample SAMEA2738049) | human oral metagenome | biome: human oral; feature: human-associated habitat; material: saliva | place: China | collected 2230 ...
GCATATCAATAACGGCGAAGGCTTCTTCACCGCCCTAGACCGCCTCGAAAAGTGGTTGTAGGCCGGTTATGAAGAAGACAAAAACAATTCGGCGCACCCAAGAGCATAACGAAATACTTGATAATAGCTTTATCACCCCCGGACGGTTCCGTGAACTTGATGGGCTGCGCGGAATTGCGGCGCTAGCAGTGGTCGTAGGACATTTTGGGGCGACTTTCAACCAGAACTACATACATTCCCCACAATCCCCATATACTTTTCCGCTGGGGGAGATGGGGGTGCAGCTATTTTTCATTATATCAGGATATGTGATTTTGCTAACGGCAATTAAAAGTGGTTCATCTCTGAAATTTATGATTTCTCGAGTGGCACGTCTATATCCTACATATTGGTTTGGAATTATAGTCGCTACACTGGTGTACGTGCTATACGGTAACCCTGGGCGGCATATTACGCAGCTGCAGGTATTGCTGAATACCACCATGATGCAACGTTTTATTATGGTTGAAGATGTAGACAAGGTCTACTGGACTTTAGCTGTAGAGATGCAATTCTACCTTCTGATGGCTACATATATGCTGTACCGACGTGGAAAAGTCTATCGCCGTGAACTTACCATTGGTATTATTATCTGGAGTGTACTGGGCACTATATTGTGTATAGTTGTTGGGGTACCACACAATACTCTCAGTAAGATTATATTATGGTCTGTGCTTGCTGAACATGCCCCGCTTTTCTGCTTGGGAATGGTTCTCTTTATGTATAGCCATGATCGTAGATTTACATGGTTAATACCGTTACTGACTATTATGGCATCCATTAATACATATATTATGCGTGATATGTTACATGCTGTGACAATGCTGGGTATCTGTGTGATATTTTTTATTGTTGTGCACTGTCCCAGAGTGCCATTTTTAGCCCACGGGCCTATTCATTTTGTGGGAGTCATATCTTATCCATTGTATTTAGGCCATGCTATGTTGGGTTATATGATTATTAATATATTAAACCCATATTTAGGAGATTGGGGAGCTCGCGGTTTTACTATAATATTGGTAATTGTTTGGGCTTATATAGTTCATATCACAATTGAAACGAATGTTTCTGTAGCATTCCGCAAGTTGCTAACACGTGTTCTGGTAACTGGACGAAAGAAAAGCTGCGAATAGAGTAAAAATATGAGCAAGTGTATTTTTAAAGTTCTCTGGGTCGTTCCGGTTCCCGACTTCGGGGGAGTAGCGCGGCACACTCTCGATATGGCGCGTGCCGGTATTCCAGGGTATGAGCTGGTGGTGCTCGCCCCTGCGGGGGTGCTCACCGAGCGGCTTAAAGAACTGGGCGTGCGCGTTATAGAAGCTGAGTTCGGCCCACACGCTGGGTTTAAACGCTCATTCACCTCGCTATTACGCGCGATTGAGGACGAAAACCCCGCAATCGTGCACAGCCACCTTGCCTACGCGGATGTTCTTTCCGCAGCCGTGGTGAACTCGCTCAAAATACGGCGAGCGTTAAACCGTTCGCGGCTCACCCCCAAACTATTCACGACAGAACACGGCATCGCTGGTGACGATTCCGTGTATCACGGCACCTCATGGCGCTCTAAACTCATGGAGCAGGTACACCGGGTACGCCTGTGGGGCACAGATACAGCAATCGCAGTCTCAGCCTCCACTGCGGAGCAGATGCACCGCAAATGGGGTGCCCGAACCGTCGAACTCGTATACAATGGTGTGGATATTGATGCGGTTCACGCGCAGGTTGACGCCTACCGCGTACCCGCCGAACCGGATGCGCCACGCATCCTATCCCTCTCACGGCTCTCACCCGAGAAAGGGATCGACGTGCTCATTGACGCCTTCGCCAGGCTGCATGAACACTACCCGAAGGCCCGTCTGGAAATCGCCGGTGACGGTGAACTATCCGCAGCTTTGAGGGAACAGGCACAACGCCTCAATCTGGGGGACTCAGTCACGTTCAGCGGTTTTATAGACCCTCATCAGGCGATGGGGCGCAGCGATATGGTGGTGCAGCTCTCCGTATGGGAGAACTGCTCTTACACGCTGCTGGACGCCAAATCTGCTGGGCTAAAAGTTGTGGCAACCGCTGTGGGAGGCAACCCCGAGGTCGTCTCTGCTAGGGAACTGGTAGAGCGCTCATCCCCGAACCTGACCGAGCAGGTGTTTAACCGGATACACGCCCTGCTCTTGGAAGGTCCCAGCGAACAGTTTACCTGGCCCAATAACGCAACAATGGCACAACAGACAGCCGCCCTATACACGAACAAGCTACCGCGAGGAGGTACCCGGTGAGCGTCACAAGCTCTAAAGCCGCTAACGGCCAACCCGCATCTGCCGCCGAGCGGATCCAGAACCATCTGGGCCAGGGAACCGAATATTTGCGGCAGGGGGCGGGGAAGATACGCCTTCCCGAGTTTATTATGTTTTTCCTCATGATCTTCGGAGAATCTGCGCCGGGTATAGGGCTTCCCTATAACCAGGTTGTCATTATCGTGGTTGTGCTATATGCCCTCATTAAACAACCGGTGTACGAGCTGGGAAAATTTCAGAACCTGGCGTTTGCTACCTTTGCGGCGCTGGGCTATTTGGCGTTCGTATCCCTCACACATGAGTCTAGTTCTGGCGCTTTTGACTGGCAGCGCCGCCTGCTGCGTCTACTATTAGCGACTATTTTGATCTGGATTATTGCTTCCGGCCGTATCCACATACGTTCGGCGATTGCTGGATACGTCACTGCCCTATTAGTAAATGTTCCTCTCTACTATGTGGGGCTCACTCCTAATAACTATAAGGGTTATCTGACTGGTTATTTGCTTGATAAGAATGTTGCCGGTCTTGCGTACTGTATTTTTGGTCTTCTTGCCCTCACCCTTGCGCGTCGCCGTGCCGAGATCATCCTTACGATTATTGTATTCGCGGCTATCCTGTGGCTGACCGGCTCCCGCACGTCAATGGCCGCCTTCGCAATGGGGATTATTTGGATTGTACTGGCTAAACGTCTTCCGGTGTGGGGGCGCCTTGTCCTTGGCTTGCTCATCTACCTGGCCCTTGGTATTCTCACCGAGGATTATTCGCAGTCATCACGGTTCGGAGACCGTGCTGGCAGTGACTGGTTCCGAGCCCAAATCGATGCGGCCTCCCAAATAAAAGTAGAAAATACCGGTATTTTCGGTCGTGGTTTGGGTGAGGCCTACGTGTATCTTCATCATGACAATAAAGTCTGGCTGTTCCACAACTCTTACTGGTCTGCACTGGTAGAAGGCGGCTGGCCCTGGATGCTGCTCGTAGTTGGCATCACTGTTTTTTGTCTGGTGCGTCCTTTCAGTAATGCTTCACGGTGGAGCCGTGATGAGGCCTATATTCAGGGTGCAGGCGTCGCTTTGCTGATTTGTGCCCAACGCCTGGGTGAGGTGTTCTACACCTGGATGTGGGCCGTCTGCGTGGGGTACGCGATCCGGGCCATCATTATTTCACGGGCGGCGGGTACCATTCATGAGCAGCCGGGGGATAAAGACGGGATTGACGGACGTATTCCTCTCACAAAGAAAACAACGCTTCTTACCCCACCAGCAGCGGGCACACTAGAGGTTACTCGGTAAATTCAAACAGAAGGGTTCAAGGTCATGGCGCAGGAATTGTATATTGCAACCAATAATGGTGATATAGGCGGCGGCGAGGTCATGCTGCTCAATATTGCACGTGCCGCCCGTTCCCTTGGCTACCGAGTCACTGTTATTGGCCCGGCGCATCCGCCGCAACTCGTTGAGGCTGCCGCCGATGAAGGATTCGCCCGTGTGGTGCTTCCCGCCCGTACCCGTTCCCAGTACATGATGCAGCTTCGCGCCTGGCACTCCGCCCATAAGAAAGTACTGCTGTGGTGCAATGGGCTGGTACCCGCTGCCGCTACCGGCGGGCGTAAGAACCGGATTGTGCACCTGCACCAGATTCCAGAGGGACTCAACGCAAAACTAGTCCCCTTTGCGCGTCGTAAGGCGAGTGCGACCCTGGTGCCGAGCAACTTTATGGCCCGGCAGATAAACGGTGCACAGGTTTTGAGCAACTGGGTCTCTGAGGTACCTACAGACCTTAAACATGACAATACTGATGTCATACGTGTGGGATTTATTGGACGGCTGAGCCCCATTAAAGGTATAGTTCCGCTGTGTAAGGCTATTGCTACCCTCACCCAGGGAGGCGGCGCGTACCGCCTAGTGGTAGCAGGGGAACCCGTTTTCACCTCTGAGGTGGAACAGGAACAGGTTGAACGTTCCCTTAGCCGTATTGCAGAGCACACCGAGCGTCTGGGATGGGCCACCCCTGAGGCGTTGTTTAACAACGTCGATATGCTGGTAGTTCCCTCACTAGTTGCCGAGTCTTTCGGGCTTGTTGCTGCTGAAGCAATGAGCGCCCGCGTGCCTCTTATTGTCTCCGATTCGGGGGCACTGCCCGAGATCGTGGGTGAAAACTATCCGTATATCGTCCCCAAGGGGGATGAGGCCGAGCTGGCGCGTACGATCAGCATCGTCGCAGAACAGCTGAGCTCAGACTCTGAGAAGCTCACCAACACCGTATCTGACGCTTTCTGGCGCTGGCAGGAGCTGTACTCTCCTGAGGCCGGCAAAGAACGCGTGCGTGAAATCCTGGAACAGCATATTTCACCCGCATAATGTCCCTCTACGGCGGCGCGAGCCGACCGGAACACAACAGAATCACACCATAAAAGCATATCGTTATGACTCACCTTACACATCACGAAGCTCACTCGCATAACGCCGACCACTACTACAAAGCGGCCGTCATTATCCCCTCCAGAGGCGGTGCACACCTGCTGCACTACCCACTGGAGGCTTTACGTGCCCAAACAGAAAAAGACTTTCAGGTAATCGTTGTGCTCGATGGCGATATCGACAATAGCGAGGCTGTCCTGAAAAAATATGCTGCCGAGGGCGGGCTGAACCTAAGCACCATTATTTTCCCCGAAAACCGGGGGAGGGTAGCAGCCCTGAACGCCGGGCACCGGGCCGCTAATGCCAAGGTACTCATCCGCTGTGATGATGACCTGCAGCCGGACGAACATTACGTAGCGAACCACCTTCGCCTGCACCAAGAGTACGACGGGGTTATCGGCACCCTTAACAACGTATTTCCTCAGACCCCCTACTCGCTGGTTTATGGCAACTACCGAGATAAAAAGTTCAAACAGGGAGCGCTCAGCGTACCCCCACACGAGCGCTGGCATTACTGGAACGGTAACTCGTCCGTATCAGCCGAGTTCTTCCACAAAGTAGGGGGATTCGACCCCGCCTACCGCCTCTACGGCTGGGAAGACGTCGATATGGGGAAAATGATCGCCGACGCTGCGGGAAAAATTCTTATCTCTTCCGAGGTAGAGGCGAAACACCACGCAGAAGCAACCACCACCTCCGTACGCGCTCTACGTGCCCTGCACTCTGGGGCGGCGCGCTCCATTTTCGTGCGAAAACACGGCGAACAGGCACACACCGCCCCAAACCCGGGCGGGGTGTGGGGCGCAGCGGTCAAAACACTCGCATTATTCACCACCGAACGAACCATCAAAACAGTGGGGGACGCCAGCGACAGAATCCTGCTCAAACTCCCGGTAAAGCTCGCCGAGAAAATTGTGGCGCTACAGGTTGAAGCAGCCTCCTACGCGGGTGTGAAATACCCGCGCCGCGCCCAGAAAGTATTCTAGGAACCACATCATGTTCGCACACGCACATCATCTGCTCAGCGGAGCACAGAAAACCGCTAAAAAATGCCTGCCGTTCTGGCGGGTGCAAGCTACCGAAGAAATCGCTATCGCGCACGACTACCTCACTCAAAGAGGAGGGGCCGAGCGGGTGGTACTTGCCATGCACAAGGCCTTCCCCGAGGCGACAATATACACCACCCTTTACGACCCCGAAGGTACTTTCCCCGAGTTTAAAGATGCAAAAATTGTCACCAGCGGCATTAACCGCATTGGGCTGTTCCGCCATAAACACCGTTTCGCGCTGCCGCTGCTGCCGTTCGCTTCGTCTCTGTTGAAGGTGCCCGCCCGGAAGGCGATTATCTCAACCACCGGCTGGGCGCACGGGTTCAGGTACGCCGGGCAGAGCTTCGTCTACTGCCACTCCCCGGCACGCTGGCTGTACCTGAGCGACCAGTATTTGGGGAAGAAAAAAGACGGTGTTGCGGGGATCGCCCTGCGCACGCTCAGTCCCGCACTGAAGCTATGGGATCAGCGGGCCGCCGCAAAATCCGAGAACTATGTGGGTAACTCCACCATCATTAGGGAACGTATTAAGAACGTTTACGGTAAAGAGGATGTGCCGATTTTTTTCCCGCCGCATTCGGTAGATATGGACTCCCCGGCCGAACCGATTCCTGGTTTGGAGAAGTTCATGGCCGACGGCGACTATTTCCTGATCGTCTCACGCCTGTTGCCGTATAAGAACATAGAACATGCGGTGGAGGCGTTCACGCGCATGGGAAAGAAACTACTGATTATCGGCCGGGGCCCTGAGAAAGATAGCCTTCTCAAACATGCCGGGCCGACGGTGCGTATCGCCTCAGATCTGCCGGATGCGCAGCTATGTTACGCCTACCGCAACTGTGTGGCGCTGCTGGCGATTTCACACGAGGATTTCGGGATTACCCCCCTGGAGGCAGGTGCAAGCGGTAAACCTGTGATTGCGTTCCGTGCCGGCGGTTTCCTTGACACCGTCGTGGAAGGGTGTACCGGTGTGTTTATTGATGAGCCAACCCCTGAGCTGATTGAGTCTGCCGTGTCCTCATTTGACCCGGCACAGTGGGACCCCCAGCAGATTCGCGCCCATGTTGAAAAGTTCTCTGAAGAGAGGTTTATCTCCCAGCTGCACGAGTATGTGGCCCAGCTGGGATAACGCTAACGCTGCACGCTTTGGCTGTATTCACGCAGTATTGCGGGTAAGGGCAGGTGGGGGAAGTTTCCCGGAACATACCGCCTGTTTACAGTTCTTCCAGGTACTCGCGGGAGACTAAATCGGCCACAAAATCCTGCACCTGCTCGGCGATAGCCGCAGGGTCCTGCTCCGCAAGCTCCGCGATCTCCTCAATAGCCTCCGGGAGAGTCAGCGGAACCTCAAACACGCCCCAAATAATGGATGCTGACCCCTCTAAGACCGCGATGCTGCTGGTGCGCAAATCAGCAAGGTAGCTGGCGGTGGGGCTGTACTTGGCGAATTCGTCGGTGTGCACGTAGGCGATATGTTCGGGGATGCGGTAACGCAGCTGAGCCATTATTTGCCGCCTTTCGGAATTTTAATGCCGAAACGGCTGAAGAACTGCCGCCATATTTCGCTCCGGCTGGGTTTATGCCCCAGCGTCATTGCCAGGTGGTCTTCGTTTACCAGCGCAATATTTCTGATAACTCGTGCCTTCTCGGTAATACCGCGTGCTGAGCGTACCCGTGCAAACCACAGCAGGTAGGGGGGAACTTTCGTCGAGACAGCTTTCCACAGCAGGTAGTCGCGGTGCCCTCTGTAGGCCGTTAGATGCCCCATTGCCGCCGCGTAGGCGATGCCGGAGTGCAGCTCTAAGGCCCTATCGTGTACCCGTTCCCATTCGCTGTGGCTCATGATTTCGTTAAGGTATTTGAGGTCGCTGCTGTATTTCGCGGCGGCTCGTGCACGGTGCAGCACCACAATAACTCGCGCATCCAGCACAGACGGTACGGTGCAGGGCCGGTGCGCTATATCGCGTGTGGTTCGGGCCAGCCACAGCTGCTCAAAAACCCGTTCATGGTCCTCGCCCAGGCCGGGGAAGAACCGGTGTATGTCGGTCAACCCCCACGCATCGTGGTGAAGGGTCATGGCGTGCTCAAATACTGAGCCGGTTTCAAAGTGCGCTTGGATACTCCACCCCTGAGCTATAAGCGCCTGCACGAACCGGTCCACATGGGAGGGGCGTACCAGCAAATCCACGTCGGTGCTGTGCCGCTCGGGACGGTACACCTCTGGGCCGAATGCGTACCCTTTAACGTGCAGAATATCTATGCCGTTGGCGTTGGCGACGCGCTGAAAGTAGGCGTGCGCCAGCATAATACGTGCTTTGAGCGGCGCTGAGGCGGCCTGCCGTTCAGTTTTTTCCACGGGGTGTCTTCCAGTTAGTTTTTGAAGCGTGTGCTGTAGCTACAGTATAGGGCGGGGACAAGGCGCAATGTCTTATCCCCGCCCCGGTTAACTGCTGCGGGCGGTAAACCTATTTCTTGGCTTTCTTCCGAGACTTCACTTTTTTCTTCGTGCCGTCTTTTGAGTAGCCGTAGTAGGTTGCGTACCCCACGTAGCTGTTGGCGTAGCCGAAGCCGTAGTAGGAGTTACCCAGGCCCTTACGCGGCGCACGGTTCAGCACCAGACCGAAGAGGTTAGCATTCACCTTGTTTAGGTTATTGGTTGCCTCGGTCATCTGCTCGCGATGGCTCTTACCGATCGAACCAACCATAATCACGCCGTCTACCGCGTAGGAGAGCAGTGAGGCATCGGTGACGGGCAGCAGCGGTGGGGCATCCAGAACCACTACGAACTCTTCGGATAGTTCCCTGACCAGCTGGCGCATTTTATCGGAGCCCAGCAGCTCTGAGGGGTTCGGGGGGATACGCCCGGCGGTGAGCACGAACAGGTTGGATTCCTCCAACTGGTACACGGCCTCAGCAATATCGACCTGACCGGCCAGCACCTGGGTGAGACCGACCTTCGCATCAACGTTGAGTTTCTTCGCCAGGGTGGGGCGGCGCAGGTCGGCATCAATGAGGATGACAGCCTGACCAGACTCAGCCATGGAACGCGCCAGCGACAGCGACACGGTGGACTTACCTTCGCTGGGAACCGCGGAGGTGACCAGGAACGAACGCGGCGGCTCGTCGATATTGACGAAACGCAGGTTGGTGCGCAGCTGACGGATCGACTCTTGAGCGATATGGTCGCTGGAGGAGCCGGTAACAATGTTTTCTTCAGTGAGGTCATCACTGGTGGGCAGCACACCAAGGATGCTGCTGCCGGTGGCTTTCACGGCGTCATCACGGGTACGGATGCGCTGGTCCACGGAGCGGCGCAGGAAGATCACAACGTACACAAGAACGAGCCCGGCGACTGCACCGATGAGGGTGTTACGGGTGTAGTTGGGGGATACCAGCGGGGGGTTAATACTTGCGTTATCGAGAGGGATCACGCGGATATTATTCGCGGCGTTACCGCTAACAGCGGTGTTCGCGCTAGCACCTGCAGCGTTGCCGTTCTCAGTATTGGGGGTGGCGTTATTCCCCCCATTGCCGCTGGCGCCGTTATTGCCTTCAATATTTTTAATGTATTCGGCGGTGGCGTGTAGCGCCGAGTTCGCCAGAACCTGTGCCTGTTCCGGTGTGGAGGCGTGGGCGCTGACTTTAATCAGCGAGCTGTTTTCGTCAGTGGACGCGGTAACACTGCCGCGGATACCGCTGACGGTCATCCCCATATTGGGGTTTTTCTCTTGAATGATTTTCGCCACAGCCTCGGAGGAGACGATAGCGGAGTAGGAGCGGGCGCGGTCTTTCGCGGCCGATGAGCCCGAGAGCACGTCAATGGTGCCGCCGCTGCCAATGGTGACGTACCCGGAGGCGCTGGCCGCATACACCTTGGGCTGGGTGAGGGAATAGCCGACGCCTAAGAGAGCACCAATAATGATGCCGAGGATAAGCAACACGAGGTTTGCCCTCGTGGTGCGCACAAAGTCCAGTATGGTCATGGTCTGTGATTACTCCAGAATGCGTATGTGATGTATTTGAGCTGAGTGTAGTCGACCCGTGCCCGGGCACAGTTGAGCGAAGACGCCACCTTACCGTAGCAGGTTGAGAAGGTATTCGCCGTAACCGCTCTTAACGAGGGGGGCTGCGATCTTGCTGAGTTCCTGATCGCTGAGCCAGCCTGCGCGCCACGCAATTTCTTCGGGGCATCCAATGGAAAGACCCTGACGTTTTTGCACGGTGCGGATGAAGTTCGTGGCATCCGCGAGTGAATCGAAGGTGCCGGTGTCGAGCCACGCAGTGCCGCGCGGAAGAACCTCCACTTTCAGTTTACCCTGTTTTAGGTATACACGGTTAAGGTCGGTGATTTCCAGTTCACCACGCGGTGAAGGTTCAAGTTCTTGTGCATAGTTAACCACATCCCGGTCGTAGAAATACAGGCCGGGGATCACGTAGTCGCTCTTGGGTTTTTCGGGTTTTTCCTCAATGGAGAGGGCGTTGTTGTTTTCATCGAATTCGACCACACCGTAGGCGCGCGGGTCAGCCACCTGGTAGGCGAAGACAGTCGCGCCGTCCTTCTGTTCGTATTTGGCCAGCTGGGTGCCGAGCCCGTGCCCGTAGAAAATATTGTCGCCAAGCACGAGGGCAACGGGGCTATTACCGATAAAATCTGCACCAAGAATAAATGCTTGAGCCAGCCCGTCAGGGGAGGGCTGCACCTTGTATTCGAAGTGAACCCCGAATCTTGAGCCGTCCCCGAGCAGCCTTTGGAACTGCTCCTGGTCGGCAGGGGTGGTGATAATGAGGATATCCCGGATACCCGCCAACATGAGTGTTGAGAGCGGGTAATAGATCATCGGCTTGTCATAGACCGGGGTGAGCTGTTTGCTAATGCCCTGAGTGATGGGGTGAAGGCGGCTGCCGGTGCCGCCAGCTAGAATGATTCCTTTCATAGTTTCTATATTGTGTCACGATTCTCGCCGTTTGTATGCATAAAAATACGGGTGTCGGGCGCTAAAATCTAACGTATGGCTCACATTCTTGTTACCGGCGGCGCCGGTTTTATTGGCTCAAACTTTGTTCATCACCTGTTGGAGCGCACTCAGCACACTGTCACAGTTCTCGACAAAATGACGTACGCCGCGAACGCGGCTTCCCTTGCGGGGCTTGATGAATCCCGCTTTAAACTAGTGGTTGGCGATATTGCAGACCGTGAACTCACCGACGAACTCGTAGCGCAGGCGGATGCAGTCATCCATTACGCCGCAGAATCCCATAACGATA
>ERZ772962.1888-NODE-1888-length-11044-cov-35.981709_pt1 | contig 11044 bp, 8 predicted proteins | sample MGYA00580676_ERZ772962 | MGnify/ENA primary metagenome ERZ772962 (study PRJEB29015, sample SAMEA2738049) | human oral metagenome | biome: human oral; feature: human-associated habitat; material: saliva | place: China | collected 2230 ...
AAGCCAACTTCGGCGTACCGCTCGCCGGCAGCCTGATTCCGTGGATTGACGTAGACTTGGGCAACGGCCAATCCAAAGAAGAATGGAAGGGCGGCGTAGAAACCAACAAAATCCTCGGCCGCAGCGACAATCCGACCGTAATCGACGGCTTGTGCGTGCGCATCGGCTCTATGCGCTGCCACAGCCAAGCCCTCACCCTGAAGCTAAAAAAAGACCTGCCTGTTTCTGAAATCGAAGCCATCTTGGCAAGTGCAAATGACTGGGTGAAAGTCATCCCTAACGAAAAAGAAGCCAGCATCCACGAGCTGACTCCTGCCAAAGTTACCGGCACGCTGTCTGTTCCTGTCGGCCGTATCCGTAAACTGGAGATGGGCGGCGAATACATCAGCGCGTTCACCGTTGGCGACCAACTCTTGTGGGGTGCGGCCGAGCCGTTGCGCCGCGTATTGCGCATTATCTTGGGCAGCCTGTAATTTAGGTTGGCATGAAAAAAGCAACGGTTTGAGCCGTTGCTTTTTTTGTCATAAAAAGGCCGTCTGAACCCTTCAGACGGCCTTTTTCCTATTCTTTCTTACCGGCCAAACCAATTTCTTTGGTGGAGTCGCCAACTTTAATTTGCGCCTTACCGGCAATTTCTTCAGCCTGCGGGCCGAAGAGTTTCAAATCGTAACGGCCGTTTTCGACACCGTTCAAACTGGTTTTACCGCTGATGGCGGCTTTGCCATTGTTATTGGCAATAACTGCGGCAAGCAGGTCGGCATTATTGTGGGAAGCCATGCTGCTGATTTTGCCGTAACCTTGTTTTTTATCGAAATCGACGGTGTATTTCAGACGGCCGCTGCGGTCGTCGCCGTTAAACGCAATGCCCGAATACTGATAGCTGCCTTGTTTGGGCAAATTGCGGTAAGCGGTTTCATCGCCTTGAACTTCGCCGACGGTGAATGTGTATGTATCGAGGTTTTGCAGCTTGCCTTCGTTATCGGCTTTTTGTTTGGCGTAACGCGCGGCAACAGTAGAATAATTTTGTTTATACACTTGGAAGTCGCCCGTTTCCAAAGTGATGACTTGGCCGTTTACCTTGATTTTTTGGGCGTAGTCGTAAGAAGATACTTTATCGGTTTTCAAAAAGCCCGTATCGAGTTTGTCACCTTTTTGCAGGGTTTGCGTTTTACCGTTGGCCGTCAGCTCCAACGTACCGTTTTCAGGGACGGATTCGTTCAACTCAACGGACAGCACGCCTTTCGGATGCGGATTGAGCGGCTCGGTCACGGCATTCGACAAGCCGCTTGTTGCGCCGCCGCAGGCAGCCAGCATCAAAGACAGGGAAGCAGTCAAAGCAGAAATACGGAGGGTTCTCATCATTTTTTCCTTTCCTTTTTTATTTGATATGATATTTATCATATACCTAAAAAAATGAACAATAAATGATTTTTGTCAAAATTAAGCATTTAGAATATTAATTTTATAAATATTGAAACATTTTTAAAACAACGGATATTCCGTTAATCTAGCATCCCTTCCGCTATAATCATTTTATTTTACAAACGGACTTCATTATGCCGAAAATCACCCTCATCGCTGCCTACGCCGCCCGCCGCTGTATCGGCATCAACAACACCATGCCTTGGCATTTGCCCGAGGATTTTGCCTTTTTCAAATCCTACACTACCGGCAAACCCGTCATTATGGGCCGCAAAACATGGGAGTCGCTGCCGCGCAAACCGCTGCCCGGCCGTCAAAATATCGTCATCACCCGCCAAGATTATCAGGCCGAAGGCGCGCAAACGGCGGCTTCTTTGGAAGATGCGCTGGCTTTGTGTCAGGGGGCTGAAGAAGTCATCATCATGGGCGGCGCGCAAATTTATGCACAAGCCCTGCCGATTGCCACCGATTTGCGTTTGACCGAAGTCGGTTTGGATGTGGATGGCGATGCGTTTTTTCCTGAGTTTTCCACAGAAACATGGCAAGAAGCCTCTCGGGAAAACCATGTTTCCGCCAAAGGTATCGAATACGCGTTTGTGCATTATGTGAAGGCATAATCTGACAACGCAAAGGCCGTCTGAAACCCTGTTTTTCAGGTTTCAGACGGCCTTTTTTTATCTCGTTTGTTTACGGCATGCCGTTTAAGCCGTTTTGTTTTTCAAAGGCAGCTTGATATGCGGTTTAGCCGGCTTGGGCGCTTCCTTCAGTCCAAGTTCGATTTGCTGCTCTTCGCTCAACAAATTGCTCCAGTCGCCTTTTTTATACCAGTCGCGGCCGTCCAACTCTATGGGATGTTGGATGCGCTCGCAACCGTTGCCGCATTGCAAATCGTCTTCTTTGCAGTATTTGTCGCAACCCCAGCAGATACGCTCGGGATTTTTCGGGAAAATGGGAAATTTCTTGGCCATGGTGTTCTTCTTTTGTTTGTGTGCGGTATGGGCAGAATTATAAGTGATTTGAATGGGGCTGGCGGCGGGTTTATCGTGTTTTACGCTGATTTTTTAAGATGTGTTAACCTTTCAGACGGCCTATACTGTAAAAACTATCCCTATGCGGTACAACAAGAGGACCCGATATGAACATATGCCGTCTGAAGCCTGAATTTGTCGAGCCTTTAGCCCTCGCGCTGTTTGAGGAATGGCACGATTTTGCGCCGTGGTCGTCTCTGGACAAAATCCGTGCGTATTACGCGCAGTGCCTTAATGGGGATGACTTGCCGCTGGCATTTACGGCTGTGGATAACGAAGGGCGGCTGATGGGTTCGGCGGCATTGAAGCAGTTTGATATGGCGTGTTTTCCCGAATACGAATATTGGCTGGGCGATGTGTTCGTTTTGCCGCAGTTTCGCGGTTTGGGCGTAGGCAGGCAGCTGGTTTCGTTTTGTCTGGATAAAGCACGCGAACTGGGTTTGCCGCATCTGTTTCTTTATACGCCGGATGTGCAGGCCGTGTATGAAAAGTTCGGCTGGAAAGAAATCACGCAGACTTGGCACAACGGGGAAACCGTATCCGTCATGAAATTGGATTTATAGCTTGAAATGAATAAAAGGCCGTCTGAATATTTGGTTTCAGACGGCCTTTGTTTTTTTTAAATTATCCACAACTACCCTATCCGTTTAAACGGCGGCAGACAGGCCAATAATTGTTGGCCGTAGCGTTGCGTTTTGACGCGGTTGTCAAGGATGGTGACGCGGCCGTAATCCTGTTCGGTACGGATAAGGCGGCCGACGGCTTGAATCAGTTTAATACTGGCTTCAGGCACCGTAATTTCGATAAAAGGATTGCCGCCGCGTTGTTCAATCCAACGGTTTTGGGTTTTCTCAATGGGATTGTCCGGCATCGCAAACGGGAGCTTGGCAATAATGACTTGCACGCAGGCCGTGCCGGGCAGGTCGAGGCCTTCGGCAAAACTATCGAGGCCGAAAATAATGCTGGCTTTGCCTTCGGCAATGGCTTGATGGTGCCTTTGTAAAAGAATGGCCTTGGGCAATTCGCCCTGCACAAGCAGAAGCGGCAAGTATTCGTCAGGCAGTCGTAAGGCGACATCCTGCATTTGCTTGCGCGAGGAAAACAACACCAGCGTGCCGATGGCTTCAACCGGCGAAACCAGCTTCGGCAACCATTCGACAATGGCGGCCGTATGCGCATCAGGGTCTTTGGGGCTGGCGTGTACGGGCGGAATATACAGCTCGCCTTGCGTATCGAAATTAAACGGGCTTTCCAAAGCAAGCGTGGTGGTTTCGGGCAGCCATAATAGGCCGGTTTGGCGCAAAATCAGGTTGAAGCTGCCGAGCGATTGCAGGGTGGCCGAAGTCAATACCGCACCTGCCGCGCGCCGCCACAGGCTGTTGGCAAGGTGGGATGCGCTGCTGATGGGGCTGGCGTTGAAAATATAGTCGTTTTTGTCGTCGGCACGGCGGGTTATCCATTTCGCCAACGGCTCTTCGCCTTCAATGGGAACGGTGGAGAGCAAATCCCAAACTGCACTGATTTGTTCGATACGGGCGATAAAAAGGCCGAACTCGCTGGTCAGGCGGTCGAGGAGCGCGCCGTCCTGCTCTTTTTCGCGGCGCGCGGCGGAAAGCGCATCGTTCAAGCCGACAACGTGCTTGAGCAGGCTGCGCGCGGCAATGGCCGTATTGGAAACGGTGGTTTCCAGACCTTCGGGGATTTTGCCGTCTTCCCACAGCCAAGTCGGTTCGCTGTGTTTCCGCCTGTCGTTTTCAGACGACCCCAGACTTAAAGACGGCTCTTCCGCCAAGTGAAACTGCCATTCATGCAGGCTGTCGAGTAAGGATGTGGCAGCTTCGTCGGCGAGGTTGGCAAGTTCGGCTTTATCGGTAAGCGCGGCAATTTTGCCGGTAAGCTGCGGCAATTTTTCCAATGTCCAAACGGCAATATTCCATGAATGTTCGGCGGCAAAACGGCTGAGGGCTTTTTTGGGCAGGTGGTGCGCTTCGTCTATGCAATAGAAACTGTTTTCAGGCGCAGGCAGAATCACGCCGCCGCCCATGCTGATGTCGGCAAGCAGAAGATCGTGGTTGGCAACGACGACATCGACGGTTTCCAAGACATCACGCGCCAGGTAAAACGGACATTCCGCACGGTTGGGACAGGCGGATTTCAGGCAGCCGTGGCGGTCGTTGGTAACTTTGAGCCAAATCGCGTCATCGATTTTTTCCGGCCAAGCGTCGCGGTCGCCATTAAAGCGGCGGGCGGAAAATTCATCGGCAATGTCGCGCAGCAGGTTCAATTCTTCCGGCTTGGGTTTGCTGTCCCACAACACTTCCGGCGCTTCAAAACCAAGCAGGTTTTGCTGGGCGTTGTTTTGCGTCAGTTGATAGAGTTTGTAGGGGCAAAGATAACGGCCGCGCCCTTTGGCAAGCGCAAAGGTCAGCTCCAAACCGCTTTTTTCGACCAGAAACGGCAAATCGCGGTCAACCAACTGCTCCTGCAAAGCCACCGTCGCGCTGCTCACAATCAGCCGTTTGCCGCGCGTTTGCGCCATGATGCCGCCGGCTAAAAGGTAGGCCAACGATTTACCCACGCCGGTCGGCCCTTCGATCACGGCAATGCTCTCGCCCTCGCGTTTGGGCGCTTCTTCGCCTTCTTCACGCGTCAACGTCCGCGAAAAAGCGTTGGCAATCGCCGCAATCATTTCCCGCTGCGAAGCACGCGGACGGAAACCGGGCAGGTTTTTGCCGATGTTTTGGTAATGGTCGCGGATGGCGTTTTTTTCTAAATCGGTGAGCATTGAGGCCGTCTGAATGGGTTTGCAAGAATAGCGTATTTTAGCATTTTTACCTTCATGAAGCCCTTGTTAAATTAAATGTAATTAGCATAGATTATAAGATATAATGTTTATAAGTAATCTACTTAGGAGTGCCTACTATGACCATAGAAATTTATTCTCATAATGCTTTACATTATTTAGTTGATATTACCCGCTTTGAAGAAGAACTAAAAAAAGAAATAAAATTTAACCAGAACGTTAAAGTATTTTTTATAAATAATCCTAAAATCAATGGATTAGTAGAAACTGATATTGATTTACTCCTAATTATTGCTATTGAAAATAAAACTAATAGTTATTACGCTATAAAATCCCAAAAAAATAATAAAATATTATATTTTAATAACCTTATTATACCAATTAAATTCATTGATTATCTTGAAAATATTATAGCACCTGAATTTAAAGGAAAAATTAATTATATTTATACAGATAAATATGAAGAAAATATTGGTATATATATTAATGAATTATCAAATAAAACAAAATATTATTTAGAATCTATTTGGAAAGATTACCAACTTGATCTGTCTTTTAAAGACAAATCTATTAAATTTAAAATTACACCACATCCAATTATTTGGACATTAAGCCATAATGAAAAATACTATGATTTTACTCGACCTAACTTTATTTATGCCCCAAGATTTGGATTTAATGAACTCATCTATTATCTAAGAAATAACCCTCCTGAAAAAACAAATAGATTTACCTCTAATATACACTGGTCTATTGAAAAAGATAATCATAATGCCTATATGATTATTGATGATCATATTAACTTGTTAAAAAAACAATTAGAAAATGATAATAAGATTGGACTATTAACTAAGAAAAAAATTGATCGTCTAAATAAACAATATGCAGAAGATTTAAAAATATATGAAAAATATCTTTCTGAACAAGAAAATCTTCCTCAAGAAAATGATAATATCTTTGATTTTGTTTTTGGGTCAGACAACAAAAAACAAAAAAGAACTATATTACCAGAAAGAATTCGGGCAGAAAAAGAACTTAATAAGAATCTTATCATCATTAGTGGCAAGGCTGGTTCTGGTAAAACATTTGAAATGCTGTCATTAATCAAAAAATCCTATGAAAATGCAAAAGAAAAAACAGCTTATGGAGCAAGAAGTGGTTACTATTTAACTTATAATAAATTATTAGCAAACGATGTTAGAATAATAACTAATCACTATCAAAGTGGAACAAAAACTGCAGTAAAAACAATACATAAATTTTTTTATGAAAGGACAATGAGTTTATTAATATTAAGAATAATGAGTGCAGAAAGAAGTGAAGAACTTTTAAAAATTCAAGACGAAAGAAAAAACAAAGTAGAAGAGTACATTTCTAAAAACCCTATAGTCAATACTCCTAATAGTTCATGGGATAAAGGAACAAGGGAGTTTTTCTTAAGATGGATAGGAAAATCTAAAAACCATTCATTAGATGATTTAGAAACGCATGTCCATATAAATAAAATGAAAATTGAAAATAAAATAAATCGTGAGGTATTTTTAGTAGATTATTATCAAGTTTTACGTTATCTTATTATTGCAATTCAAAATCCAAGAGAATTATTTTATAAACTAAAAATGGATTCTCTTTCTCCAGAAAGATGGAAGGAACTTATTGTCTCAAAAGATAAGAACTATAAACAGACACCGGAAGATTTTACTGAACTTGTAAATCGTTCATTAGGAAGTATTCGTGGGCAGGGAGAAATTTTATTTATTGATGAAGGACAAGATTGTCATCCTCTTGAACGTGATATTTTTCTTTTGCTTTGGGAAAAGAAAAATATTGTAGTATGTACAGGTGGTAAAGAACAACTTATCCGCCATAGTGAAGAATGTAACTGGAAATACCTAGATACTGAAAAAAGAGTTGTTCATAACGTAATTGAAATTCAAAAACGTAATCGTACCTTTAGAATGAAACAGAATATTGTTGATCTCTGTAATTTTATTGCTAATGAATTCCAAATCAACCTTGATTTAAGTGCTATACGGTCTAACGAAGATAAAGGTACAGTCCTCATCGAGATGAATGACCCTATACATACTAAACTTAAAAGTACAGTAGATACACTAAAAAAAATAGGTATAGATAACGAACTTTCAAATTACGAAAGTATTCTATTCTTAATGGAGTCAGATTCTAAATGTTTATTCGAAGGAGGAAAAAAAGTTGAAGATATTCAAATTGATAGTAATGATAACGTACTAGAATCTGAATCAACAAAAGATAAGATCTCAAATTTATCCCAACTAGTCGGTATTCCTGAAGAGAATTTATTTTTACATAATCAGGAGAAAAAAAATCAACAAATTCACGAAAATAATATCCAGGAAGATAGTTTTCATGTTGAGGAATTTCCATCTGCAGATACTTATCGAGGTATTTTTTATGAATCTTGTAGAGGTTTAGAAGCATGGTCTGTTGTCTGTCTTGATCTTGATTTATTCTTTGACCGTAAAAAACAAGAAAAAACAGCAGCAAGTTATCTAAGTGATGATTTATATTTTACAGAAGAAGAGCGCAGACAAAAATATGCAGCAACTTGGGTATTAATGGTACTTACTCGACCAATTGATACACTATATATTCATATTAATAACCCAGCTTCTGAATTGGGAAAATTAATGCAAAAATATATTGATCAAAAATAATAAATTGTATTAAAACCGTGATTTACTTTCTTTCTACGTAAAATTATTTTGTAAAATTATTTTCAGCCTCCCTAAAATCTTTTTATAAATAGATTTTAGTAATTATAATGAAAAATTTATTTTTCCGGATCAGTAAATCTTAAAGCCGTCTGAAACTTTATTATGAGTTTCAGACGGCCTTTTGCTTTGCTAGAGAATGAATAGGGGATATCGTTAATTAATTGGTGCTGTCTTGCAGCAACCAGGCATGTGTATCGTTATAACCGATATCTATGATTTCTTGCACGCCGCTAGCCAGAGCGTAAATTTCACGCGGTCATCATCTGTGCGCAGATCACGGGCATCATGATATTCAACTTTGGTCAAACCCGGAATGGGGCCGGAATCATTCGCATGGTTCCATTCAAGCATAGGGCTGTCGGCAAATTATGCGGTAGCGGCAGTGGCGACAATCAGGGTAAAAAGTGCTTTTTTCATGATACTTTCCTTTTTAATCAGAGCATTATCTGTGTTTAGGTTTAATCGATGAAATGCATTGTATTGATTTTATATTGGTTAATAAATACGAATTTTATTTATGTTGTATTAACCAATAAGAAACAATAACCGATTACACACTCAAGGCCGTCTGAAACTTTAGCCGCACTGATGTAAAGGCACCCACAACTTTTGCTTTTCGGATTTGTTTTTCTCGTAGCGGTTCCACGCTTTTTCGTGAAAATAAAAGACGACGGTATTGACGATGGGTTCGACCAAAGCGACCGCGCTGGAAACGCCGATACTGCCGGTCAGAATATAGGCGACACTAAATGCGACGCTGAAATGCGAAATAGCAAATGTAATGGTTTTAATCATGCTGTTTTCCTGATACATTGATGTTTTAATAGCTACATAATAATGATTATCAACTAATACGTATATTTTAAATCCTTTATTCTTATTTAGATTTTATAAATCGATATTTTATTTCTGATAGGAATTTTATGAACCCGCTCCACATTGTCGTCCTTGACCGCGATACCCTCGTCAACCGCCCGTTTGATTTTGATTTTCCACATACGTTGAGCAGCTATGGTTCGACTGAGGCGCATCAGACCGCCGAGCGCATACAGGGCGCGGACATCATCATTACCAACAAAGTCGTGATTTCCGCCGAACACATCGCCGCCAACCCGCAGCTCAAACTGATTGCGCTAGCCGCGACGGGCGTCAACAATGTTGACCTTGCTGCCGCCAAGCAAGCGGGCGTGAGCGTGTGCAATATCCGCGCTTACGGCAATGAATCCGTGGCGGAACACGCGTTTATGATGATGATTACCCTGATGCGCAACCTGCCTGCCTATCAGCGCGACGTTGCGGCAGGCTTGTGGGAAAACTCGCCGTTTTTCTGCCACCTCGGCGCACCGATGCGCGATTTAAACGGTAAAACGCTGGCGATTTTCGGTCGCGGCAATATCGGTAAAACGCTGGCAACTTATGCTCAGGCTTTCAAAATGAATGTCGTGTTCGCCGAACATAAAAATGCCCAAAACGTCCGCGACGGCTATGTTTCCTTTGACGAAGCCATCCGCTCTGCCGATGTCGTGTCGCTTAATTGCCCGCTCACGCCGCAAACGGCCAACATGATAGGCGAAGCCGAATTGCAGCAAATGAAACCCGGCGCCATCCTCATCAACTGCGGGCGCGGCGGCTTGGTTGATGAAGCCGCTTTGGTTGCGGCGTTGAAATACGGCCAAATCGGCGGGGCAGGTTTTGACGTGTTAACACAAGAGCCGCCGCGCGACGGCAACCCTCTGCTGAAAGCTCGACTGCCCAACCTCATTGTCACGCCACACATTGCATGGGCAAGCCAAGAGGCCGCCAACCGCCTGTTTGATATCCTTGTGGACAACATCAACCGCTTCGTCGCGGGCAATCCGCAGAATCTGGTTTGATGCCGATAGCCCTTAGCCCTGTTGATAATTTTGTGAACAATTTAAAAGGTCGTCTGAAAATTTTCAGACGACCTTTTTGTATATTAATAGTTTTCAATGAATTAGGTTTTATTTGATTAAATTGGAGCGGGCTTCGGATTGTGGATAAGTTGTGAGCAATCCGTGGATTTTATTAAAAACCGATGTTTTGAAACGGCAAAGGTCGTCTGAAACCAAAATTTTGGTTTCAGACGACCTTTTCGCTGATTCAGACAAATCAAATATCGTAAGTGGTCGATGCGGTATCGCCGCCTTTGCCTGTCCAGTTGGTGTGGAAGAATTCGCCGCGCGGTTTGTCGGTGCGCTCGTAGGTGTGCGCGCCGAAGTAGTCGCGTTGGGCTTGCAGCAGGTTGGCGGGCAGGCGTTCGGTGGTGTAGCCGTCGAGAAAGGTAATCGCGGAAGCCATGCAGGGCATGGGGATGCCGCATTCGATGGCTTTGGCGACGACTTTGCGCCATGCGGGCAGACAGTTTTCCAATACGCCTTTGAAATAGGGATCGGAACCCAAGAACACCAAATCGGGATTGGCTTCGTATGCGTCGCGGATGTTGCCCAAGAACGCGCTGCGGATGATGCAGCCTTCGCGCCACAGAAGGGCGGTGTTGCCGTAGTTCAATGCCCAATCGTTGTTTTCGCTGGCTTCGCGGATGAGCATGAAGCCTTGTGCGTAGGAGATGATTTTGGATGCCAACAGGGCTTGGCGCAGGGCTTCGACCCATGCGGCTTTGTCGCCGTCAACGGGGGTAACGGTTTTGCCGAACAAGCGGCTGGTTTGAACACGTTGGTCTTTGAACGCGGATACGCAGCGGGCAAACACGGCTTCGGAAATCAGCGTCAGCGGGATGCCCAAGTCGAGGGCGTTGATGCCGGTCCATTTGCCTGTGCCTTTTTGTCCGGCGGTATCGAGGATTTTTTCGACCAAAGGTTCGCCGTTTTCGTCTTTGTAGCCCAAAATCGCGGCGGTGATTTCAATCAGGTAGGAATCCAGCTCGGTTTGGTTCCATTCGCTGAAAATGCGGTGCATTTCGTCGTAGCTCAGACCCAAGCCGTCTTTCATGAATTGGTAGGCTTCGCAAATCAACTGCATATCGCCGTATTCGATGCCGTTGTGCACCATTTTGA
>ERZ772962.1889-NODE-1889-length-11039-cov-3.919792_pt1 | contig 11039 bp, 6 predicted proteins | sample MGYA00580676_ERZ772962 | MGnify/ENA primary metagenome ERZ772962 (study PRJEB29015, sample SAMEA2738049) | human oral metagenome | biome: human oral; feature: human-associated habitat; material: saliva | place: China | collected 2230 ...
TCCAGACCGTCCAGTGCCAGCGACTGCACCGCAGCGTCAGAGAGCTCCAAGGTCATGCGCTCACGAGCCAAACGTGCACGCACGTCTTTGAGCTGGATATCCACGATCTTCTCGATATCGGAAAGACCAAGCGGCTGGAAGATGACCACGTCGTCGATACGGTTCAGGAACTCCGGACGGAACGCGCCTCGCAGCGCATCCATAACCTGCTTGCGAGCCTCCTCGTTCAAACCGGAAGCACCCGCGCCGGCAATGAACTGAGAGCCGACGTTGCTGGTCATGATGATGATCGTGTTCTTGAAGCTGACCACGCGACCCTGACCGTCCGTCAGACGACCGTCATCAAGCACCTGCAAAAGCACATTGAATACATCCGGATGGGCCTTTTCCATCTCATCCAGGAGCACCACGGAGTACGGATGGCGCCGCACGGCCTCGGTCAGCTGGCCACCCTCGTCATATCCCACATATCCGGGAGGAGCACCGATCAAACGCTGCACCGAAAACTTCTCCATGTACTCGGACATGTCAATACGAACCAACGAACGCTCATCGTCAAAGAGGAGCTCGGCCAGCGCTTTTGCCAGCTCGGTCTTACCGACACCGGTGGGTCCCAGGAAGAAGAAACTACCCAGCGGACGGTTGGGGTCGGCCAAGCCCGCGCGACTTCTGCGGACTGCCGCAGCAACCGCAGACACGGCTTCGTCTTGACCAATAACGCGCAGGTGAAGTTGGCTCTCAAGGTTCTTGAGCTTGTCCATCTCGCCCTGCATCATCTTGGACACGGGCACGCCCGTCCACGAAGAAACCACCTCGGCGATCTCATCCGTGGTAACTTCCTCTTTCAGAAGTCCCCCGTCTTCCTGTTTGGCGAGAAGTGCTTTCTCGGCTTCATCATATTGGCGCTGAAGCTCAGGAATTGTGCTGTACCGAAGCTCAGACGCGCGCGCAAGATCCCCGTCACGCGTAGCTCTATCCATCTGTGTGCGAGCATCTTCCATTTGCGCTTTAAGCTCCTGGACCTTATCGATGGCGCTGCGTTCGTTTTGCCAGTTTGCTTTCATGCCGTCAAGCTTTTCTCGCGTTGTGGCAATTTCCTCGCGCAGGGTCGCAAGACGCTCCTTTGATGCGGCATCCTCTTCCTTCATGAGCGCCTGCTCTTCAATCTGCATCTGAGTGAGCTGGCGATCCACCGCATCAATGTCTGACGGCATTGAGTCGAGCTCCATGCGAAGGCGAGAAGCAGCCTCATCTACCAAGTCAATGGCCTTATCAGGCATGAAGCGATCAGAGATGTAGCGATTGGAAAGGTCGGCAGCGGCTACCAGCGCGGAGTCCGTGATACGAACGCGGTGGTGCTGCTCATACTTCTCTTTCAGACCGCGCAAAATGGAGATGGTATCCTCAACGGACGGCTCGGAAACCAGCACGGTTTGGAAACGACGGGCAAGCGCCGCGTCCTTCTCGATATATTTGCGGTACTCATCCAAGGTTGTTGCACCAATGGCACGCAGCTCGCCGCGGGCAAGTGCGGGCTTCAAAATGTTGCCCGCATCCATGGAGCCCTCGGTGGCACCGGCGCCCACAATGGTATGCAGCTCGTCGATGAAGAGGATGATGCGACCGTTGGCCTTGCTGACTTCCTTTACAACGCTCTTGAGACGATCCTCAAATTCGCCGCGATATTTTGCACCCGCCACCAGCGCGGACATGTCAAGCTCAATGAGCTCCTTGTCGCGCAGTGTTGAAGGGACGTCGCCGGAGACCATACGCTCCGCCAAACCTTCCACGATGGCGGTCTTGCCAACGCCCGGCTCGCCGATCAGCACGGGATTGTTTTTGGTACGACGGCTGAGCACCTGAATGGTACGACGGATTTCCTCAACGCGACCAATGACCGGGTCAAGCTTGCCTTGGCGCGCTAGATCCGTGACGTTGCGTCCGTAATGCTCCAGCGCTTCAAACTCAGGCTTTGCATCCTGCGAGGTCACGCGCTCATCACCACGAAGATCGTTGTAAACTTCCTCCACGCGCTTAGCAGTCACACCGGCATCGCGCAGAATACGACCGGCTTCGGACTTGTCGTTGGCAAGTGCCGTCAGCAGGTGTTCGGAGGTTACATAAGAATCCCCCAGCTTTGTAGCCAGCTTCTCAGCCTCATTGGTTACCTTGATCAGGTCATTCCCAAGGCCAATCTGCGCTCCCCCGCTTACGTGAGGCGCACGACCGATAGCATCATCTACCTGAGCTTCAATGGCCTCGACATCGGCACCGACCTTCTCCAAAATAGAGCGCAGATTACGCTCATTGCTGTCAAGCAGCGCCTTAAGTAAATGAAGAGGAGCGATCTCTGCAGCCTCTGCGTCCCCGGCAATACCGAGTGCTCCCTGCAGAGCTTCTTGGGCAGTCACCGCCCATTTATCAATTCTCATAGCATCATTCCTTCCTCTCCGAGCACGCCTGGCTATGACGATTGGAAGAATCTTGGTTTCCATAAGCTTGGGCTCTTGGGCTTTGATCCATCGCCAAGCACAGTAACAGACGTGCTGGAAATCATTTTTAATCGAGAGTAGTATTCCCTCTAGCGTGGTTTTTATACAACATCTAAGTCTGTTAATAGTAGATTTTCTAACTTATGGATACTCAATTTACTGTAAACAGCTTTATTAATACGGAATTCTCACGAGAGACGTCGAAAACGTAAGACTAATCAAGAGCCTCGTAGTCTCTCATTTTCCACTCACTAATTGCTTCTTTATACGTGCGATTGCCTAACTCATCCCAAAATGACATGAGAGCAGATGCCGAAACTGATGCCTGTACGTTTCCGCCACACATCTGAACGCTTCCGTCTTTCAGCACAAGCGATTGGAACCGATTACGTATCTCTGGGGTTACTTGATGGGATGTCATGATGACAGTTCTGTCCGCATCCTCCATAACCGTATCAATCAGGCTCTCCACTGATGTGGCATCCAAATGCGCAAAACTCTCGTCGTAAATCACAATCTGGGGTTCAAACAGAAAAATCCGAGCCAGCGCCAGCCTTTGTCGCTCTCCACCGGACAAACTACCTCCCGACTGATCAATCTTGTGATCAAGTCCATCCGAATAGCGAGTAAGAATCTCTTCAAAACCTGATTTCTTGAGGGCGACAATTACATCATCGTCAGTAAAGTCTTTGCAGAACAACGTGATATTATCCCTGATGCTCGCGTTAAAAATAAACGTCTGCTGAGAACATGGGATGATAAAACGAGCATACTGCTCGGCTTTATACCGCTCAATAGGCTGTCCATCCAAAAGAATCTGTCCTGCATCCGGCTTCATCGCATCGGTAAGCAACTGTATCAACGTAGTTTTACCGCTTCCCGAATCGCCTTCAAGAAGATACTTGCCACCGTACTCTAAACTGAGGCACACATCTGACAGAATAGGACGTTCTTTGTCATAGCTATACGACACATGATCCACGGTAAGGTTTGAAAATCGCTGAGGAATATCTTTTGTTCCATCTTCAACAGCACTTTTCTTATCGAGAAGAGCGCGAAACTTTTTGATAATCTCTTCAGCACCGCGCATATCGGTAATGGCGTCGCTTACATTTTGAATAGGATTTGCAATATAGACCACAAGCTGAGAAGCGGCCACCATCATGCCAACCGTCATCAAACCCTGAAGGGTAAGGATAGCGCCAATGAAATAAATACCGATATAGATAATCTGGCCAACGGTAAACGAAAGCAGACGCGCTAACGAACCAAAATAACGCGCTTGGAATTTACTCTCTTCCCAGCTTTGGTTTGCTTTACTCATTGCTTCTCGCGAAGCTTCCGTAAGGTGGAAACTTCTGAGAAGATCAAAACCTTCAAGATGCTCATTGGTGGTAGCCGTAAAACGCTCTGCAGACTTAGACTGTTCTGCTCGCCTTTTGGAAATACGCGGAGCCATGGCTTTAGGAATCAACATCTGAATAGCAATCATGGCAAAAATGAATAAAACAAGCCATGGTGAGATAAACAGAAGCACCACTAAACTGACTATGCCAGAGAAGATGTCTACCAGCGTATCCATAAACACACGGAAATACGTTTCATCAATCAAATCAAGGTCATTGGTAAGTACCGAGAGCCAATGACTCGTATTTTGCGTATGGAACTCAGGAATCGACTGACCAAGAATGCGGCTCATCAAATCATCACGCAGGTGTGACTGACTGCCACGAAGCACAGACCACCGCAGGCGCCTGCATACCAGGTCCACGAAGAAGTAGCAGAAAATATACAAGCCAAACCAAAGTCCATAGTTCAAGGCGTCCGAGAGTTTGCCGCTCATGGCAAGATCAATAGACTGAAGCATCACGTATGAAAGCGCAATTTCAAACAGACTGCTTAAGAGGGAGAAGACAATAAATAGGATTAGTTTGCCTTTTTGATTGAAATACAAATACCTAAGCATGTGTTCTCCCCTTGGATGCCTTAGAGATGCTGCACGTATAGCTTACCTCTTTATGCGTCTTTCTCGGCATCGTCTTCGGTATTTTCGGCATTTGACGACATGCCCAAAAGGCGCTGCATAATCTGCTCGGGACTCGACTCCTCGTAGCGGGCAAGCGAAGTAATGCGCTCACGCATCTTGTACTCATGCAGCTCGTCCTCAAGCTCGCGGACACGGGCGCGGAGTTCGTCGATTTCATCGTCCTTCTCGACAGCACGCTCGCGCATGTCGAGAATACGCACGACACCGGCAAGATTGATGCCCTCATCCGTCAGCTTGGCCACAAGATTCAGCCGGTCGATATCTGCACGCGAATACAGACGCGTATTACCGCGGGATCTGCCGGGATTGACCAGACCCTTCTGTTCGTAGACGCGAAGGGTCTGTGGATGCATGCCCGTAAGCTCAGCCGCAACGCTAATCATGTAGAGCGGTTTGTTGCGACTCTCCCGACTTTTGCGATTCTCGTCGCTCTTGCGCGCCATCGTTTACACATCCTTTCGGTAGCTGCGAGCGTCGTCGTCCTTCAGAGACTCCAACGCCTCACGCTCCTTCTTGGTCAGTCTTGTAGGAACCTTCACGTCAACCGACACATACAAAGCTCCGCGAGAATCCGGATTTTTCACGCGCGGCGCACCGAGCTCGCGGAAACGGAACGTCTTGCCGTTCTGTGTACCGGCGGGAACCTTCAGGCGAACCGTCGTGCCGTCGGGTGTAGGAACTTCAACCGTTGCACCAAGAGCGGCCTCATACATACTGATGGGCAGCTCCATCCTCACGTCAGCACCATCACGCTTGAACACCGGATGCGGATCAACTTTGATGGAAACCACCAGGTTACCGCGCTGTCCGCCGTTAATTCCGTATTCGCCACGCTTCTTGTACCTGAGCTTCATGCCGTCGTACGCGCCTGCAGGTATCTTGATAGTCAGCGTTTGTTCATCACCCGTCGAAGGAATGCGGTAAGTTGCTTTGCGAGAAGTACCTTTAAGCGCCTCATCAAAGCTCACCTCAACGGACATCGTCAAATCTCCGCCGGCAGATGGCCTGTTAGCAGCAGCTCGACCACCACCGAAAATGGATGAGAAGTCGAAGCCGCCCATACCACCCATACCGCCAAAGATATCGGCAAAATCAGCACCGTCGACATTGGTGGTATAGGTGTAGCCGCCCTGCGTGCCGCGACCTCCAAAACCCGAGCCCGGAATGCCACCGAACATAAGCATCTGGTCGTATTCCTTACGCTTGGATTCGTCTGAAAGTGTGTTGTACGCCTCGGAAATCTCCTTGAACTTATTCTCATCGCCGCCCGCATCAGGATGATATTTAGCAGCGAGCTTGCGGAAAGCTTTCTGGATGTCGCTCTTCGAGGCGTCGCGCTTCACACCTAACACGTCATAAAATGTTTTCTTACCAGCCATGACTAAGCACGACCTCCTCTCATAAAAAGTTTTACTTACTTGGTGTCCTTGTCACCGCCTGCATCAGCAGCATCGCCGTCGCTCGCATCATCAGCAATGTCGGCATCCTTGCCGGCATCCGTATCTTTATTGCTCTCTTCGGGACGCTTGGGTCCGCCGTGCGTCACCGTCACCATGGCGGTACGGATGACCTTGCCACCCATGCGATAGCCCTTCTGGTATACCTGCGCAACGCTTTCATCGTATGCCTCGGCATCCTCAACCCGGCCGACCGCCTGATGCGACAGCGGGTCAAACGCCTCACCAGCAGGGTCAATCACGTTGACGCCCTCTTTGTTCAGTACGCCTACGAGCTTGTTCTTTACCGCCGAAACGCCTTCGACAAACTGTACCGACTGCGAATCCGTGAGATTATCGGCGTGTTCAATCGCACGCTCCAAGTCATCAATGACCGGCAAGAGTTCAATTACCAGCTTCTCCGTTGCGCGCTCACGCTCGTCCAGGCGCTCCTGAGCCGTGCGACGACGGTAATTATCCCAATCCGCCTGCAGACGCACAAATCTATCGGTGGCCTCTGCGGCTTCCTTTTTAGCGGCCTCAATTTGATCTGCCACGGAATCAAGCTGAGCCTGCAGAGCATCGCGCTCGGAGCGAGCCTTATTGGCATCCTCCGCAATCTCACGCTCCGCCTGCTCTTCCCCCCGACGGATAGCCTCTTCAACCATGGCCTGCTCGTCGGGGTCATCAGCAGCAGCCGCACCTGCGGCACCGGCAACGTCATCTCCGTCTACGCCGGCAGCGCCCACCTGTGCGCCTCCGTTATTCTCATTTTCAAAAGCGGCGTCTTTGCCCTCATCAATTGGCACGTTCACGTCACCCTCCTTCTATGTACGAGGGAGGCAGCCGGTCAAAGCCGGCCACCTCCCCAATGCGAACGTCTTGCTTCTCTGACTTCCGTTTGCCTCTAGCGTACGGCAATGGCGAGAAGCTCTCCCGCTCGCACCTTAGTTCTGAGACTTGTCGTCGTCAACAACCTCGTAATCAGCATCTTCAACGTCGCCGTCGGAAGAGTTGCCGGCAGAGGCACCGTCCGTGCCCGCGGTCTGAGCCTGGGCGTCAGCGTACGCTACTTCGGCGAGTTTGTGTCCGACTTCCTGGAGCTTCTCGCCGGCTGCCTTGATGGCCTCAATGTCGGTACCTTCAAGTGCCTTACGAGCCTCGGCAACGGCCTCCTCGGTAGCCTTCTTCTGATCCTCGGGAACCTTGTCGCCAAGATCCTTCAGCGTCTGCTCGGTGCCATACGCAAGAGAATCGGTCTGGTTGCGAACCTCAATCTCATCCTTGCGCTTCTTGTCTTCCTCGGCATGGGACTCTGCGTCCTTGACCATGCGATCGACTTCGTCATCGGAAAGCGCGGTGGAGCCGGAGATGGTAATCTCCTGGGACTTGCCCGTTGCTTTATCCTTTGCGGTGACCTTCACGATGCCGTTGGCATCGATGTCGAAGGTAACCTCAATCTGAGGAGTGCCACGACGAGCTGCAGGAATGCCGGTCAGATTGAACTTGCCGAGCGACTTGTTATCTGCAGCCATCTCGCGCTCGCCCTGAAGGACATTGATCTCAACGGACGTCTGGTTGTCGGCAGCCGTGGAGTAGATCTCCGTCTTGGACGTTGGGATGGTGGTGTTGCGGTCGATCATCTTGGTCATCACGCCGCCCATGGTCTCAACGCCAAGGGAAAGCGGAGTAACGTCCAGAAGCAGGATGCCGGAAACGTCGCCGGTCAGAACGCCGCCCTGGACGGCCGCACCGTCAGCGACGACCTCGTCCGGGTTCACGGACATGTTGGGCTGCTTGCCGGTCATGGTCTTTACAAGCTCCTGAACGGCGGGCATACGGGTGGAGCCGCCGACGAGAATAACTTCGTCAACGTTGGAAATCTGGAGACCGGCATCCTGGAGTGCCTTGGTCACCGGGGTCTTGCAGCGGTCGAGCAAATCACGCGTGATGCGCTCAAACTCGGCGCGGGTCAGCGTATAGTCAAGGTGCTTAGGACCGGTTGCGTCAGCGGTAATAAACGGCAGGTTAATCTGTGCTTGCTGAGCGCTGGAGAGTTCCTTCTTAGCATTCTCCGCAGCCTCCTTCAGACGCTGAAGCGCCATAGGATCCTTGCGCAGGTCAATGCCGTTGTCGGAGTTGAACTTATCGGCAAGCCAGTCAATCACGCGCTGGTCCCAGTCATCGCCACCGAGGTGGTTGTCGCCGTTAGTGGCAAGAACCTCAACAACGCCGTCGGCAAGGTCAAGAAGTGAGACGTCAAAGGTGCCGCCGCCGAGGTCGAAGACGAGGACTTTCTGATCCTTGTCTTTCTTATCAAGACCGTAGGCAAGAGCGGCTGCCGTCGGCTCATTAACGATACGCTGGACATTGAGGCCTGCAATCTTGCCGGCGTCTTTGGTTGCCTGGCGCTGGGAATCATTGAAGTACGCGGGGACGGTAATGACGGCGTCGGTTACTTTCTCACCGAGGTACTTCTCGGCATCAGCCTTCATCTTAGAGAGGATCATGGCGCTGATCTGCTCCGGCGTGTAATCGGCGCCCTCAATCTCCACAACGGCGCGACCGTCAGTGCCGGACTTGACCTTGTACGGAACGGTCTTCATCTCGGACTGGACCTCGTCAAACTTGCGGCCCATGAAACGCTTGATAGAGAATACCGTGTTCACTGGGTTGGTAACAGCCTGGTTCTTCGCTGCCTTACCGACAATGCGGTCGCCGTCAGCGCGGAAACCCACAACCGACGGAGTAGTGCGATCGCCCTCAGCGTTAACGATAATAGTCGGCTCGCCGCCTTCGAGGACAGCCATAGCCGAGTTGGTAGTGCCGAGGTCGATACCAAGAATCTTTCCCATAGTTCATGTTCCTTTCCTATGCAGACCCGGCTGGCGAGAAGTACGTGCTTTTTTATGTTCTACCTGTTCAGAGCACGTATTGACGGCATCCGCATCTGCGGTGTTTCATCTTTACGTCTCTGCTTATTCCCCCTATGTCGGGTTTATATACATAATCTAAGTGTCTATGTGGTAGATTTTTTGTACTTCTTCAGTAAGGAACTAAAATCGTCCTATGCTAGTCTAAGAATAGAAACATCACCCGTTTCACTTACTGCACAGCAATACGTATCATATACCTCGATATAATCATAATTGCCATACATTGCCATTCCTCGAGCCTTCTCAAGGTTCTCTGGAAGTTGCTCCCCCCGTGGATAATGCTCGACAATATTAAATGTAAGATCAAGTACGTGAACCTCATAAGGTTCTCCGAGGTAGCACTTCGACACGATGCCCAAGAGCTGAGGCATTCCGCTTAATTCAAGGTCACCAAGCTCGTCATGAAGTCTATTAATCAAGCTATTAACTTCTTGTTGATTAGCCACTGGGCCGCCAGCGTCAAGATTGTTAAGTGCTTGCATATACTCACTTGACCGCTTCTTGCGCAATACACGCTCAATCTCAGCTTTACTCAATTGAGACTTCGTTTTTGATGTTGCTCTCGAATTTAATGGTTGCTGACACTTTTGACTACCTTGTGGTCCTATACCAAGAATTTGTCGCGACATGATAAACCTCGTTATCTCTACGAAAGAAGTACTTCACGAACGCGTGGAATCTCTGTTTTAGGTAACTTTTGTGAGCCGATCGGATTTCCCGAAGCCGGAACTGCGCGTTCTCTTCCCCAATTTTGAATAGCCTCAATTTGCTCGGGGCTTGTCTGAGAGAGTGGAACCACATTGTTAAACGATTTTTTTATCACTTCTGAACTAAAGGTGAACTCAGGATTTGCAATTTTTCGATAGGCCAAATCTCTAATTGTTGACTCAAGATCTGCCCCGCTAAATCCTTCAGTCAGTTGCACAAGCTCATCAGAAAAAGGACCTTCAAAATTAAGTTCAAGATATTTTTTCATATATAGCTTCATAATGCTCCTGCGTTCTTCATCGGAAGGAAGATCAACAAAGAAAATTTCGTCAAATCTACCACGCCTCAGCAATTCTGAAGGAAGCTTTGAAACGTCATTTGCCGTTGCAACAATGAACACCATTTTTGTACATTCTTGAAGCCAAAAAAGAAATTGTCCTACCATACGAGTAGAAACTCCACCGTCTCCACCGTTACCAGCACCAGAAAGACCCTTCTCGATCTCATCAATCCAAAGAACACAAGGGGAAACTGCTTCCGCAGTCATAAATGCTTCTTTAAGCTGTCTCTCTGATTGACCCACATACATACCCTGAACTGTTGCAAAATCTAGACGATACAAAGGTAATTTCCATTTTGATGCAATAGATTTTGCTGAAAGGGACTTTCCACAACCAGGAACACCGACCAGAAGAATTCCACGTGGTGGTTTGAGATTTTTACGTAAAAGTTCATCACGCTTCTCAGGAGAAAGAAGTTCTTTCTTCTCATCACACCATTTCTGAAGTGCTGATAAACCTCCTACTTGAGCATCAGATTCTGATGTTTTTATTTTCTCTAACCCATCAATATTTGAGAAAAGTTTATCTTTTGATGAACGCAACTCTACAAGATCATTATTAGTAATATGTCCAGTAGCAAGAAGAGATGCGATGGTATTTTCAATTTCAATTTGAGAAACACCTGCAAGAGTACTCGCAACTTCACGTACTTCTCGATCTGTCCATTCAATAGACACCGAAGGGATGCCTCTATATTCATCTACCAAGTTCTTAATGATTTCATAAGCCTCGTCCTCATCTGGGCGATCAAGCTCAATAACTAAACCGTTTTGTTGCAGCTGTGGCCAAACACTCTTATTTGTTATAGCAATTATAGAACTTGTTCGCTCAATAGCATACTGTACAAGATCATATAACTCTTTTGCATCTGCGCCTTCATCAGCAATATCCCCCGAATCAGACAGCGCAAAAGTGAGATGAGTTTTTTTCTTCATCTGCTCACGTATAAAATCGATTGCTTCATATAGCTCGGAGCCTTCATTAACCATATTTTTAGAAACTGCATCGTAGAAACCCTTAGACTTAGTGTGACAATAAATAGTTTGTCCTAATTCTTCCGCAACTTCACCAAGAATTTC